>Ga0058696_1000024_pt1 | contig 59409 bp, 53 predicted proteins | sample AgamicMgSfrz_FD_55077 | JGI IMG/M metagenome (GOLD analysis project Ga0058696, IMG submission 55077) | Agave microbial communities from Guanajuato, Mexico - Mg.Sf.rz | ecosystem: Host-associated > Plants > Phyllosphere > Phylloplane/Leaf | place: Guanajuato, Mexico | collected 2012-05-30 | reverse complement strand
CATTGGGGAGGATAACATGCCGTTAATACGATTCGATATGTATGAAGGAAGATCTGAAACAGAAATAAAAAAAATACTTGATGTATCTCACCGTGTCATGGTAGAAGCATTTCAAGTGCCGGAAAGAGACAGATATCAGATTGTTTCCCAGCACAAACCCTATGAAATGGTTATTGAGGATACAGGGCTCGGTTTTTCTAGAAGTGAAAATGTCCTGATAATCAGTGTTACAAGCAGACATCGGACAGCTGATGAGAAGCAGACTTTCTATAAAAGCTTAACAGAAGAGCTTGAACGCCAATGCGGGGTTACTCCAAATGATGTTATGGTGTCCTTTACGATAAACAATGATGAAGATTGGAGCTTTGGATTTGGGGAAGCTCAGTTCTTGACTGGTAAATTGACATAACAAAAAGGGGCAGAATTAATTCTCTGCCCCTTTTTATTTCGATGATTATCTTTCAATTTTCTCTGCATGATATAATTCTGCTTCAAGCGGTGCTGCCAAATACTCGCCTGCTTTTGAAACAAAACCTTGGAAATGGCTGCTTTTGTTGTGGCTTTCGATAGCAGCTTGGTCCTTCCATCCTTCAATCATTAGATATGTGTTTTCTTCTTCCACACTTTTCACAAGGTTATAGGAAACATTTCCTTCTTCTGCTTGTGATGCTTTAACTAATGCTTGTACCTCTTCTAAAAATGCTGCTTCTTTACCTTCTTGTAATTTCAGTTTCGCATGAATGATGAACATAATTATTTCCTCCTTATATTGGGACAGCTATTGTTGGCAATTGGCCAAACATATCTGCACTTTTAATCGTCTAAACTATTTTATATTTCTACCGTAGACACATTTTTACTCAAGCGTGAAAGCATATTCAGCAATTTTTCCTGCTCGTTCAAACTAAAGCCGCTTAACGTCTGTTCAATAAAACTCTTTTTTGCCTGAAGGGAAACAGTAATTTCCTCCCGGCCTCCTTCTGTTAAGCTTACTAATGTGACACGGTTGTCCTCTGCTTTTTTGCGCCTTGAAATAAGCTGTGCTGCTTCAAGCTGTTTCAAATGCCTTGTTACCGCAGCATTATCGATGTTTACTTCTTTCTGCAGGGCACTCTGGCTAATCTCATCAGCATTATAAAGGCAATGCAGGATTTCAATCCTTGTCGGACTGGAACCTAGACATGATTCAAATTTTGAGTTTACACTATTATTCAGCTTTTGCAGCTGATAAAAAATCTGTAGCTGTATGACGCAGTCATTACTCATGGAATTCTCCTTCCAAACAATTACTTGACATGTCAATAATTGATACATCAAATATAAACCTATTTTCCCCAATTGTCAAAGAATTAATTCAAAAAAAAACCGCTTCTTTAACAGAAGCGGCTTTTAGCAGTAGTTACTGCGGTGAGCCAACTACTCGGCTCCCCCTTCTTACAAGGCCGNAGTAAGACAACAACGCTAAAAAGCTTGCAAGAAACATGATTACTCCCATTGGAATGGCTGTATGCTCTCCAGCAATTCCCACTAGCGGAGCTGATATTGAGCCTAATATAAATGGAAGTAAACCTAGCAATGCAGATGCACTGCCTGCGATATGACCTTGTGTTTCCATTGCCAACGAAAAAGATGTGGTTGAAATAATTCCAATGGAAGACACAAAAAAGAAAATGGGAATAACAATTGCCAATAATGGTGCTTGAAGTAAAAGGGCAACAAATAAAGTAATTCCTGAAAGATTGGCAATAAGGAGACCTATTTGTAAAAAAGTTCTCTCAGATACAGTATCTGCAAACCTGCCGACAAGCTGAGAACCGATCATTAAGGCAATTCCATTCATTCCAAACAGCANGCTGAATGTCGTTGGAGATACTCCATAAATATTTTGATAAACAAATGGTGTACCAGAAACATAAGCAAAAATTCCTGCTACAATAAATCCCTGTGTGAGTGCATACCCTCTGAATTGGCGATCCTTAAGAAGGGAACCGAAATTCCTTAAGATTTGCCCTATATTACTAGGCACACGCTTTTCAGGTGGGAGTGTTTCCTTAAGTCGTAAAGAAACAGTAAGAGATAAGATTACTCCTACAAATGCAAGCACAAGGAAGACGATGTTCCAATCTCCAAAACGAAGGATCGTACTCCCTGCAACAGGAGCCAAGATTGGTCCTAAATTATTGACAAGCATCAATAATGCAAAGAATTTCGTCAGTTCTTTTCCGCTGTATACATCACGAACAACTGCCCTTGAAATAACAATCCCGCCAGCAGCAGAAAAACCTTGGACAAAACGTGCTGCGATAAAAAAGTAAATATTTGGTGCAAAAGAACAAATGACAGAAGCGATTAAGTAAACAATCAGGAAAATAACTAAAGGTTTTCTCCGTCCAATTACATCACTCATCGGCCCTATTACTAGCTGGCCTGCACCTAAACCTAGCAGACAGGTAGTCAAACTGATTTGGACTAGTGAGGCTGTCGTTCCATAATCCTCCACAATGGTCGGGAAGGAGGGCAGGTACATATCGATTGTAAGCGGACCTAAAATGGCCAGTGAGCCAAGTAGGAATGCTAACCGTAGCCTTTTATTTCTTTCCAGTAAATCGGACAAAATCTTTCCACCTTCCTTAATTTAAATGAACTATAACTTAATCATAACTTGATATCCTCCCTTTGAATAGCTGAAATCAATATTTTCAGTTAAAATATTTCTATATACTAAACAATACCCTAACCTTCGGTAATTTCCCCTGTCAACAAGGACTCGTTAATGTTTGTTCCCTGAACCCATTTTTTGAAATCCACTTCTAATATTTGAGTGCTTTTTGCAAGTGCAGTCTTGATTATTGCTTGTTTGAAGGAATAGGAAAAAGTATGAATGGTTCCGAAGTAGTCCTTATAATCGGTAAAAAACAGTGGTGATGACTCTTCACTGAAATGTTCGAATATTTCTGTCTGATCCCAGCAATTCCCTTTAAGCCTTTCCAAATACGCTTGCCTCTGAAGTGACCCTGCGATATTTGATCGGTTTTTCAGAATCATTTCCTTATGCTTAAAATGATTTGTACAGGCGAGTGCTCCTTCCCCCAAAAGAACTTTGACTTTCTCCGGACTTGTTTCCACAGTTGCCATATTACCTTTCTCATCACCAATTGAAAAATTATAGCATGCCGCATGAGGGATTATTTTCAACAAACAGACTGCCTCTTCTACGGTTGAACAGGTATCCAGTACTATTCTGCAACTTAACCAAGGAGACACCCCTTTTTTATACCCTTCATTGCTGACAAAATGAAATCCAATTACAAGCCCTTTTTCGTTTACGCCGTCATGCCTTCCGAGCAGCTGCAAATTATAACCTGCAGAAGCGAGATTACTATTGGTTTGAATCATGGAAAAAATGCCATCATATAAAAGTGGAGAAAAATCGTAGTTCCTCGTATATACACCATTTTCAATATAAGTTGTACAGCCCATCGCTTTTGTCATTGGAACATCATAACCGCTAAAACAGGCTGCAGCTGTCCTGTAGCTGATTTCAAGCTTCTCAGCCAAACCTTGAAGCTCTTCTAAAAGATGCGGAGCAAGTTCCGAGTAGACAGATTCCATGTTTTTCCAATCTATTTCTTTTTTTGTCGTTTGTCTATACCTATCCAGTAAATCGGGGTGTTTCGTTAAGAAATTTCCATAAAATTTGCCGATATCATAAGAATTCTTTCTCAGCTGCCAAATATAAGCCTTCAAAGTTGTCATTTATATGCCCCCTAAACTAAAATGTAGCAGAGCAATTATTCGCTGCTATAATAAATAGTTTATATCCGAGGAACTTTAAAGACCTGTCAATTCTTGCTCATTAATAACAGAAAATCTCTTTTTAGTGTCAAGAGGAGGCTTGCATCATTTAGTAAGGAGTTAAAAGGGAAATGAACAACAGTGGAAGATTTGAAATTGAAGTGAATTCATCAGCCAAATCAATTGATATGATTATTGCCGGCACTTATACACCTGAGAAGGTAAAGGAATTTCTTGCTGAATACGCATTACAGGTAAATAGCATCCCATCAAATGAGTACACGTTAAGAATTAACTGTTTAGACATTGATGTGCTGACACAGTCAATGATTCCTTACATGGAATGCTGCTTCCGATTTTATCAGGAAACAGGATGTAAAAGTATGATCCTGATTATTAATAAAAGTCCGATGCTCAAAATGCAATTTAATCGTATCATTAAAAAAACTGGTTTCGTGAATGCTGCCATATTGGAGGTTTAACCTAAATGTATATGGAAGCATAATAAAAAGGCAAAGCAGCATTGCTACCTTGCCTTTTTGGGATCCCCATTTTATACTTTAAACTTCCGAATAAGCTCTTGAAGACTTTCCGCAAGATTTGCTAGAGAAGAGGACGATGCAGCAATCTCTTCCATTGAAGCCACTTGCTCTTCTGTTGCGGCTGACACATTTTCAGTATTTGCTGCCGCCTCCCCTGCCATAGTATTTACTTCCATTACAGAAACATTAATAACTTCTGTGTTATCCTTTAATTCTTTTAGTGATGTGAACACTTCTTCAAACAATCTGACTAAATCTAGAACAGATACTTCTATTTTGCCAAACGATTCCCCGGCATTTTGCACAATGTTTATCCCTAAATCTACTTCCTTTTTCGCGGATGACATCGATTGGATTGTGACTCTCGTATCAACTTGAATTTGTCCGATAAGACTTGTGATTTGTTCTGCAGATTGGGCAGACTGTTCAGCCAGTTTTCTTACTTCATCTGCAACGACAGCAAATCCTTTGCCTTGCTCACCTGCTCTTGCTGCTTCAATTGCAGCATTAAGCGCAAGCAAGTTTGTCTGTGAAGAGATGTCTGTAATTGCCTTTGTGATTTCTCCGATTTCCTTAATACGGCCTTCTAACGTATCAATCGACATCGCCAGATTACCAACATTCGTATTGATTGAATTCATTTGTGCAGTTACTTCCTCAATGTTTTGCAGCCCTTCTTTTGACGCTTCAGCTGTAGACGTTGCTGTATATGCTACTTTTTCGGCGTTTCCAGAGATTTTTTCCGTGTTGGCTGTCACATTGCTGATTCCCTCCGAGCTTGATGCCATTAATCTCATCTGATCCTCTGAACTTGCTGCAAGTTCCTGTATTGTCTCGGAAATATGCTCACTTGCTTTGCTGCTTTCCTCCGAGCTTGCACTTAATTCCTCAGAAGAGGAAGCGAGAGCTTGAGAAGTTTCACCGATTGTTTCAACAAGTTCTTTAATTCCGTCTGCCATACTATTGAAGCTAGCTGACAGGAAGCCTACTTCATCTTTGGAAGCATATTCAGCTCTTCCAGAGAAATCACCATTTTCACCTTTTTCCATTAAACTCTTTAGCTTCTTAATTGGATTTGCAATTGTTCTAGAAATATATAAACCGAATAATACAGACAGCACTAAGAACACTGCAATAATGCTGATGGAAAGCACTAGTGTTGTATCGTAATTATCTTTGTTTTCCTGGGCAATTTTGCTTGCCTGATCCTCATTAGCCTGTTGTAATGATTCCAGAAGATCTGTCATTTCTTCCCGTTTTGTTATTACTTGTTCGGAATAAAGACGATATGCTTCGGCATTTTTGTTATCTATTGCAAGTGCAAGGGCTTCATTTGTTGTTTCGCTGACATCAGTCAGTAATTGTTTATACTTATCAAGCGCAGTTTTTTCCTCTGAGGATAAATCCAGCTGTTCTAATTTGTTTATATATTGATCCATTTCATCTCTTGTTTTCGTAAACAGCTCGTTAAGCTGACCATTTCTTGACTCATCCTCATTTAACATCAGCTCCAAGACAAACCGATCAGTCGCCTGATCATCGCTCACAATTTTAGCTACCCATGTATTGGGAATTAGGCGGTCATTATACATTTCATCTGATCCGTCAGCCATTTTTTTCATGCCATTGATAGCGTAGAAGCCGACTGTAATTAATGAGATTGCGCTAAATACAATAATCATTAATATTTTTATAGAAATTTTACTGTTTGTAATCCATTTCATGCCTTTCTCTCTCCTCATTTATTATTTATATCCCCTAATACCTGTATCGTCCAACTAGCTATAAATAATTAGTTCTTCTTAAAATTTATTATTCTTGCAATTAATCGACAANTTCTCTATAATATTCTGTTTCNATTTTGATGCTTATTATTGGAAATCGCTTACACAAATTGTTTACAATGGAATAGTAGAGGGAATTAATCAATAGGCAGATACGACTATGAATCTATTTAAGAGGTGAGCTTATGAAAAAATTGAATTGGGCAATCCTTGGACCTGGTACTATTGCTGCAGATTTTGCAGGAGCTTTGCAAGATATTCATGGAAGCATATATGCAGTCGGTTCACGTACATTAGAAAAAGCAGCAAAGTTTGCGAAGAAATACAATATTTCAAAAGCATATGGAAGTTATGAGGAAATGCTTCACGATGACAACATCGATGTTGTCTATATTGCAACCCCACACTCTAACCACTACGAATACATCATGAAATGTCTAGAAAACAATAAACACGTCTTTTGTGAGAAAGCAATTACTGTCAGCTCGGACCAGCTGCTTGAAGCCGTAAGCTTGGCCGAAGAAAAAAAGCTTGTATTAGCAGAAGCAATGACCATTTACCATATGCCACTATATAAAGAGCTACATCATCGAATTGCTTCAGGCTGTATTGGCAAATTGAAGATGGTAAATGTACTCTTTGGCAGCTCTAAGGAAGATGATCCTTCAAACCGCTTTTTTAATATGGAGCTAGCAGGCGGTGCCTTGCTTGATATTGGTACATACGCACTATCATTTGCAAGGTCATTTCTCTCCAGTCAGCCTCATGAAATTCTGACAACAGTAAATAAATACTCAACAGGTGCAGATGAACAATCAGGCATTATCCTTAAAAACAAAGAGGACGAAATGGCTGTCGTCACACTTGCTATGAGAGCTAGAACGCAAAAGCTAGGAATTGTCGCAGGCGACAATGGCTATATTATGGTCCCTGATTTTCCCAGAGCCGATAAAGCGACGATTCATTATTTAGATGGAACACAAGAGACTGTTGAAGCAGGTGAAAGCTCCAAGGCTTTGCATTATGAAATTAAAGATATGGAGCGATTTGTTGCGGAAAAGGAAAAGAAAAGTACACTGCCATTAACTGTTGATGTAATGGAAATTATGACAGATGTACGCAATCAATGGGGAATACGGTACCCGTTTGAATAAAAAAGAGGAATGCAGATATCCTGCATTCCTCTTTTATAGTGGCGCTGTTTGTCTTTTCTGCCCAACATAATAGACCATTTCTTTGTAACCAATCTGTTTCAGCTTCCTCTGAACATCGAACAAGTCGTCGCCGATTCGATTAGGATGATGAGAATCTGATCCAAAGGTAATATCAACATTATAGTAAAAAGCACGTTCTAACATGTCATCGGATGGATACCAGCCGCCTACATCCTTCATTTTTCCTGATGTGTTCACTTCAATTGATACACCTGATTCGCCAATTATCCTCAGTGTCTCATCTAAGATTGGTGTTTGAATGGCAGAAAAGGCAGGATAATATCCCTTCATTGCATCAATGTGACCTAGTATTTGGAAAACACCACTTTTTGCGGAACCCTGAATTAATCTGTAGTAATCTTCCTTCTCTTGGATTTGCTGTTCCGTTGTCAGCCCCGGCCATCTACTTTTATCAAAAATACTTTTTCCGTTCACATAATGAACAGAACCGATAATATAATCAAAGGGATATTTATCATATTCTTGTTTGTATATAGGAAGAAGATGTGGATAGTAATCACTTTCCACTCCTAGCAAAACATGAATTTTGTCTTTATAGGCTTCCTTCAGCTTCAGCACTTCTTCCACATAGTGAACAAACTCACTTTTCCCCATTGAGTAACGAGGGAATGGCCGATCTTCCTTATGAAAGAACAAAGGAGAATGATCTGAAATGCCAATATAATGCAGGCCCTTGTCAATCGCCGCCTTAATATATTCTTCAATTTTTCCGATTGCATGACCACATCTTTCGTGATGTGTATGCAAATCAAATAAGATGCTGTTCATATGCCTCTCCTCACTAGCCTTTAATCTTGTAAACTAAGTATATACGATTCTGAATCATGCTGTCATGCGAGGCGGACTATGAAAAAAAAGGCATGGAGAATTCTCCGTGCCTTTTAAAAATTACACAATCTTTATATTATTGTCCTCAATAACTACTTTTTCGTTTTCCTTGAGATTTGTGAAAATAATTGGAGTAATGATAGAAGGAACCTTGTCCTTTATAGCCTCAAAATCAATTTCCATTAATTTTTGACCTTGTTTCACCTTTTCGCCGTCAGTTACCAGTGATGTGAAACCTTCGCCTTTTAGTGTAACAGTGTCTAATCCTACATGTATCAGTATTTCTCTTCCATTGTTGTCTATCAGGCTAATGGCATGCTTTGTAGGAAAAACATTAATGACCGTTCCAGTTACTGGTGAGATAAGCGTACCGTTTGTTGGATCGATGGCTGCACCGTCTCCCATCATTTTTTGTGAAAACACTGGATCTGGCACTTCTTCAATTGGAAGAAGCTTTCCTTCTAACGGAAGGATAAATGAACTCTCATCTGCATTGGACTGGTTTTTCTTGAACAGGTTTTTGAACATGTTGCACCTCCATGAATTTTGCTGACATTAGTTATTTTTTTAAATGGAACACGATTGATTCGTAAGGACGCAATTCGATTTTTTCTAAATTCATTTTTGAGTCAGAGTAATTTGTTAACAGCATGTTTTGTGTATATCCTTCAATATCTACATGTGCCGGCAATTCGAATGAAATGTGTGTTTCATAAAAATTATTAACCACAATCAGCTTTTCCGTATCATTGGAACGGACATACGCAAAAAGCTGTGGATGTTCTGGAAGCAATAATTCATAATCGCCATTTGTAACAATATCGTACTCTTTTCGCAAAGAAATCAACTTTTGATAATGATAGAATATCGAATCAGTATCCTTTAAGGCTGACTCTGCATTTATTTCATGATAGTTTCTAGCTGTATTAATCCATGGTGTGCCTGATGTGAAGCCTGCATTCGCCTTATCATTCCATTGTACAGGAGTTCTTGAGTTATCACGAGATTTTCGTCTTAATATCTCTAGTATTTCTTCTTCTGTTTTTCCCGCCTCTTTTAAGAGATTAAACATATTAATGGATTCAACATCACGGTAATCTTCAATAGAATTGAATTTAGGGTCTGTCATCCCAAACTCTTCCCCTTGGTATATATAAGGCGTGCCCTGCATCATATGAATAACTGTAGCCAGCATTTTCGCTGATTCCTTATGGTATTCCTTATCATTTCCATACCTTGAAACGACTCGAGGCTGATCATGATTACACCAAAACAGCGCATTCCAGCCTCCACCTTTATTCATACCTGTTTGCCAATTAGATAAAATTTCTTTCAAAGCAAAGAAATCCATATCGCCTAATGCCCATTTTTCACCATTCGGATAATCTACCTTTAAATGGTGAAAGTTAAAAGTCATGCTAAGCTCTTGCCTTTTTGGGTTTGAATACTGAATACAGTGTTCCAATGTTGTTGACGACATTTCACCAACTGTCATGGAATCATATTTTGAGAATACTTCCTTATTCATCTCATGAATAAATTCATGGGCCCTTGGCCCGTCTGTATAAAATCTTCTTCCGTCTCCAACAAAGTCATCGGGAAACTGTTGGTTTTTTGAAATTAAGTTGATAACATCTAGTCTGAAGCCATCCACACCCTTTTCAAACCAAAAGTTCATCATTTCATAAATTTTATTGCGCAGCTCTTCATTTTCCCAGTTTAAGTCAGCCTGTGTGACATCAAACAAATGAAGATAGTATTGACCTGTTTTTTCATCATATTGCCATGCATTTCCGCCGAACTTTGATTGCCAATTATTCGGTTCACTTCCATCTTCTTTGCCGTCTTTCCAAATATAATAATTTCTGTATGGATTATCCTTGGATGATGCTGCTTGTTTAAACCATTCATGCTCTGTTGACGTATGGTTCACTACAATATCCATAATAACCTTAATGCCTTTTTTATGTGCTTCACTCAGCAATAAGTCAAAATCCTTCATTGTACCGTATTCAGGATGAATGGAGAAATAATCACTAATATCGTAGCCGTTATCTCTTTGAGGAGATGCATAAATTGGCGTTAACCAAATGACATCTACACCGAGCTTATGCAAATAGTCTAGTTTTTCCACGATACCTTGAATATCACCTACACCGTTACCTGTAGTATCATTAAAGCTTTTCGGATAAATTTGATATACAACTGCCTTTTCCCACCATGTTTGATTCATCTATATACACCGCCATTATTTACGTTTATGAATCCTGTATATACAGGTTATATATTTATGATAACATGTATATACATGTTGTCAATTAAAAAGTAATGCGTTTTCATTTTTGGTTTTCTATTCAAAAAATAAAAAAGCTTATTGTGATTAGGTTTCACAATAAGCTTTTTTTCATCCAATATTTACTTGGTTAAGGTTTACGCTTCAAGCTTTACAGCTTTCCGGCTTGTTCCGAATTCTCTCATTTTACTTTTCACTGTTGTTATAATTGCTGCCTGCCCTGGTGCAAGAATAGTTCTAGCATCATAGACATTGTCATCCTGTATGAGCAGTTCCCGTACAGCCTGAGACCACGCTTGTAGGCATTCTGTGTTAACGTTGATTTTTGCATGACCTAGTTCAATTGATTTTTGTATTTGATGTAGCGGAATTCCAGACCCGCCATGCAGGACTAACGGAACATTTGTAATTCGGGAAATATGCTCCATCTCCTTAAATCCAAGGATCGGCTCACCTTTATACGGCCCATGCACCGATCCTAATGCTGCCGCCAGCGCGTCAATACCCGTTTCATTGACCAGCTGCAAACATTCATCTGGATCTGCATAAGAAATGCCTCCGATTAATCCATCCTCATTTCCGCCAACAGTACCTACCTCTGCTTCAACAGATACACCAAAGTTTTTAGCGTAATTAACCACTTCTCTTGTCATCCTGATATTTTCTGCAATTGGTGAATGAGAGCCGTCAATCATGACGGAACTAAAGCCTGCATCTATGGCTTGCTTGCATCTTGCCACACTTTTGCCGTGATCTAAATGGAGGGCTACAGGCACAGTGATCTCTAATTCTTCTACTAATGCAGATACACCTGCTGCAATGATTTTGAACCCTCCCAAATAATCAACTAACCGGTCGGAAGCGGCAACAATGACAGGTGCTTGCTCAACTTCGGCTGCCTGCAGAATTGCTTGAACCCACTGAAAGCTGTTCATATTATATTGACCGACAGCATATTTTTCTTCTTTCGCTTTTCTCAACATATCATGCATCGAAACAATCGCCATTGCTACACCTCCATCTGTTTATTTTATTCACAAAATTCAAAGAGCTTTTTCCACTTCAAAATGCTTTGAAATTACTTGCAGTGTTGTTTCTTTTGCATTCTTGATAACTTCTTCCGCATCAAGTTTATAGTATTCTGGTCGGAAGAGTTCAACAGACACATGATCTACACCCTTGTCTTTTAAAATAGGGAGAATACTGTCCAAGTCAATCGCACCGTGTCCAGGGTATACTCGATCAACATCCATCATAATGCCAGGCTGATAATCTTCGACGTCATTTATATGAAAGATAAATATTCTCGAAGGATCTGTGTTTTTCAAGCTTTCCAGCGTTGAATTCATCGCATAATATTGGAATGTGTCAAACACGATGCCGACATTGTGTCTGTCAACTTCCTTGACCACCTGATTAGCAAATTCCAATGTATTAATTGTGGCATGTGGATGGCCGATAAATTCAAGTGCTAGTTTCACTCCATACGGCTCTGCCAAGTCAGACAAATCTCTCAACGTCACGACACTGCTGCTAATAATGTCTTTTCGTAAAATTTTCTGCTCAGAAACTAGAGGCACTACAACAATATTCTTACAGTCAATTACTTTTGCAATTTCAAGCATTTCCTTAAATTCTTCACGCAATGCTGTGTATTCTTCTTCTGTGCGATTATTGAAGAATACTAGAGCATTTAAAGACAGTGGCTTTATATGATGAGTCTGGAAGTATTCAGCTAAATCTTTTAGAGTATGTGTTTTTAAGTAGTCCTTAAGCTGGTCGATTGATCGGATTTCAATATAGTCATAGCCGTGTTTCTCACAAAGCTCTAAGTCCTTCTCCAAACTTGAATTTTCTAATGTTGTCCCTTGATTTAACCCAATCTTCATTATGACAATCCTCCTTTATTTAACTGCTGATAATCCTAATCCTTCTTTAATAGATCTCAATGTCACTTCATTAGACCAATCTGGTTTATCCGGGTATGCAAAAACAGAGTTTGTTATAATGCCGTCGAAATTGAATTCTCTCAGCTTGCTGTATAGTGTATCAAAGTCAATTTCGCCTTCGCCTGGATTCAAGTGCTGGTGAACAGTCACATTTGCATTCGGCGGATTAACAATATAGCGCAATCCAAATGCTGCTTTATGGTTAAGTGTGTCTGCAATCAATACATGTGCCAGCAAGTCCTTTGCTTCATCCAGCTGTTTTCCGATATCGCCAATGCCATCATCATAGAAGAAAGCATGTGCCACAGAATAAACAAGCTTAATCCAATCCTTATCCAATCCGCGAATCATCCTTACTGCCTCAATATTCAGTTCGATAAAGTCATGTGGATGTGACTGCAGATTAAGAGCAATTCCTTCTTTTTCGAAAATAGGCATTAGCTCATCCATGGAGCGAATGAATGATGCTTCACTCTCTGTTGGGCGGGTTTTATCACCAGCAAATTCACTGTTCATTAAATCAACACCCAAATCTGATGTGATTTCAATGCATCGCTTCCAGTTTCTCACAGCAGCCTGCCGTTCTAATTCATTCGGGGAAGACCATTGCTGTACAGGCAATACAGATGAAATTTTCACCCCTGCATCTAGGCAATATCTCTTTAAATCCTTGATTAGCTGCTTATCAACTTTTGGATATTCATAAAACCAGATGAAATCCTTCCGCGGGGAAAGCTCTACATACTCGTAGCCAAGTCTCGCTACATTGTCGATTGTTTCCTTTAAACCTGTATTATCCCTAAAGTGTGATGGATCGTATGCTAATCTCATATTTTTAACCTCTTCCCTTTGTAAATTATTAATATGCCAGTGAGGGGAAAATCCCCCTCACCATGTAATTACTTTATATTTAATAGATTATAGACTTGCTGCTTCTAATCCTTTTTTATAAAAATCAGGTTTTTCCGCTAACACAACTTCTTCTCTTCCACCTGATTGCTGCGATTTGATGCAAGCATCTGCAGTGACTTGCGCTATATAGCCATCCCATGCTGTTGGACCGTTCGGCTCGCCAGTCTTTTTAATAGAATCCATAAAATCCTGAAGCTCCGTATCATATGCAGCAATAAAGCGCTGCTTCCAATCTATTAATATATTGGAGCCTAATGTTGCATTTTTACGGTATGTGATGCTCTGGAATTCAGGAAGCTTAACAATCCCATCTTCACCAACTACCTCACATTGAATATCATAGCCGTATTGGCAATTTACAGATATCTCCACATTGATAATAATACCTGCTTGTGTTTCTAGTATGACGATTTGCGGGTCTCTTAAATTTTCGTGAGCATATTTCGATTTTCTTGGGAACAGAACTTGAACAGACTTATAGTCATCATCTACCAGCCAATGAAGGACATCAATTTCATGTATTAATGTGTCTGAGATCGCCATATCGGTTGTATACATTTCATTAACTTCCGGATTACGATGAGCACAGTGAATCATCAGCGGCTCTCCGATAAATTTATTATCAATTGCTTCTTTTAGCTGAACATATCCGCTGTCATAACGGCGCATAAACCCAACTTGCACTAATCGTTTACCATGCTTCATTTCTGCTTCAACTATTCTCATGCAGCCTTCTGCAGTTGTTGCCAACGGCTTTTCACAAAACACATATTTGCCTGCACTGATAGCTGCGAGCACGCTTGCTTCATGGGCAGGTCCCCAGCTTGTTACAAATACAGCATCGACGTCATTTGCAGCAACTAAAGACACATCATCAGGATAAACAACAGCATCCAATCCATACTGTTCAACTGCCTGTTTTGCCGACTCCTGATTTACGTCTGTAACAGCTACGATTTTTCCGCCTGACAGCGTATTTGTAATTCTTTTAATATGTTCACGTCCAATAGCACCTGTACCAATTACCCCAATATTCAATGTCATAGCTTTCATCCTCTTTTCTATTAAGTTCTATTAAATAATTACGCTAGAATACGCTTACAAAATTTTCACACAATCTACTTTGCTTCTGGTATAGTGTCGTCTGAAATCTTCTTCCCATAATTGCGGAAATCGTCTTCTAATTCTTCTAATGTGCGGTCCTTCGTTTCGGGCAAATACTTTTTGACAAACGCAATCGCAATAATTCCGAGTCCGACAAAAACGAAGAATGTTGTTGACAGTCCAATTCCTGCCATCAATACAGGGAATAGCAAACCAACTAAGAAGTTTGTGATCCATAAGCAGAACACTGTCACTCCCATTCCAAGTCCTCTAAGCCTTTGCGGGAAAATTTCTGAAAGCATGAGCCAAGTAACTGGTGAGATTGCCCCTTGCTGGAAGGCTAAAAAGGTTACAGTCAAGGATAAGACGATATATGGCAATGCTGGCGATCCTTCCATAGTAAGAGAAAAGATTCCTATTAACAACAAGGCGATTGTTGTACCGATTTGTCCTGTAAGCAACATTGGACGGCGGCCTACCCGACCTAAGAGCCAGATTCCAACAAATGTAGCTAAAACCGATATGACACCGTTTGCAATATTACCTATTAAAGCTGCTCTTGTCTCAAAACCGGCATCCTTTAATATTTCTGTACCATAATACATTATTGAGTTAACACCTGTTATTTGCTGTACAACAGCAATTCCCAAACCGATAAACACAATTCTCCGGACCCATGGAACATTCAAATCTTTAAAAGTAGCCTTTTTCATTTGTGACTGATCAGATAGTGATTTCTCAATTTCTTTAAGCTCTGCTTGTGCTCTTGCTTCCGCCCTTACCTTTTGCAGGACACGGAGTGCATCGCCAATTCGGCCTTTAGAGGCAAGCCAGCGTGGACTTTCCGGAACAACGAGCATTCCAAACCATAGAAATACAGCAGGAAGTGTTGCGATTACAAGCATATATCTCCAAACATGAGCCGTATCGCCGAGTGTGTTTCCTAAGATAGCGTTGAAAGTGAACGCGAGCAGCTGTCCTGATACAATCATCAATTCATTCTGCGTTACCATTCTTCCCCGATTTTCAGCAGGCGACATTTCTGCCAGGAAAGCAGGAACAGTCACAGAAGCTCCGCCAACAGCGAGCCCTAGGATGAAACGGAAGGTAACCATCAATTCTACACTTGGTGCAAAAGTACAGCCTAATGTAGCAAAGATAAACAAGATAGCGAGATAAAGAATATTCTTCCTGCGTCCATGATGGTCAGATAATCTACCGCCAAACATTGCTCCAAAAGCAGCTCCGAACAAGAGAGAGCTTGTGACAAGCCCTTCTGTAAAGGGAGTAAGATTTAATTGATCTGCTTCTGACATAAAGGGGAGGGCCCCATTTATGACGCCTGTATCGTAACCAAAAAGCAGCCCTCCGAATGTAGAGATAATGGTGATTTTTCTCAAGTGTTTTTTATGGGTATCCTTGCTTGAAGTCATACAACATTCCCCTCTTCTGTGTATGTTTGGACAAGCAATTTCTCATTAATATAGTTTCTGGCAATAAGTGCATATTCTAAAGGATTTGCGACAGCTGGATCTTGTTCTGCTTCAATCACAATCCATCCGCTGTAATTTGTTTTAAGCAAATAGGCATACACTTCTGTAAAGTCAATACAGCCATCACCTGGAACTGTAAACATGCCCCGCAGGAAGGATTGCAGAAATGACAGACCTTCATTCGTGCATTCTGTAAGTGCATTTTCTCTGACATCTTTAAAATGAACATGCTTGATACGGTCTCTGTGCTTCATAAGCAATGTCATATAATCTCCGTCAGATACGAAAATATGGCCAGTATCATAAAGAAGGTGAACATGTTTGGGATCAGTATTATCCATCAAACGGTCTATCTCAGCTAATGTCTGAACCCCAGTTCCCATATGATGGTGATAGACAAGTTTCAATTGATAAGTTTCAGCAATTTTACCAAGTTCATTTAAGCCGCCACATAACAGGCTCCATTCTTGATCGGTAAAGAAAGGCTTTGTCAAAAATACATTTTCAGAAGTGCCTTGCACACTGTATGTCTGCTCAGATACAACAGCAACAGACGCATTCACTTCCTGTAAATATTTGCAATGCTCATGGAACGCTTCTGCTGCTAATTCAATGCCATCTTGGATGATAAAACTTGAGAACCATTTCCCGGCTATCTTTAAGTTTCGCAAACCAAGCTCCTTATTCAAGACACTTGATTCTGGGAAAAAGCCGCCTACTTCTGTACCTTGAAAACCTGCAACTACAATATCACTAAGCAAGTGTTGCAATGTATTGCCGGCACCAATTTCAGGAATATCATCATTGCGCCAGCCTATCGGTGCAATACCCCATAAGATTTGAGTCCCCATCCCCATTCTCCCCTTTTAATATTGATTAGCTTCTTGAAGTTTTGCCTTCCTGGAGTCATTAGCTTTTTGGACACTTTCCATGTTGGAGGATTCAGCCACACCAACATTCCACCAGCTTTCATAGCCGTCTGTCATTGTCTTTGGTAGCACTTTCATTTCAATCAATGTAGAAATATCCTGTTTTTTCGCATCTTCTAATGCTGCTTTCAATTCCTCAACTGTGTTGGCTCGATAAACCTTTGCTCCATAGCCTTCTGCTACTTTCGCATAGTCAATATTCATAATCTGATTATCTGCATCGCGGAACTCACAATCGTAGCTGCCGCTGCCATGGTCCATCTGCAGATTGTTGATACAGCCCCACCCTGAATTATCAAACAAGAGGACATTAATTTTTTGCTTATATTGCAAGGATGTCACAAGCTCTGAATGTAGCATGAGAAAGCTGCCGTCTCCGACAAAGGAATAAACTTCTTTTGCAGGATCTGCCAGTTTAACACCTAATGCTCCGGAAATTTCATAACCCATACATGAATAGCCGTATTCAAGATGGTAAGTATTAGGGGTACTAGAGTGCCATAAACGCTGCAAATCGCCTGGTAATGAACCAGCAGAACAGATTACCGTGCTGTCCGGTGCAACTGTTTCATTAATAGCAAGCAATGCTGTTGTTTGGGCTAACTCTGTATTAAGAGCATCAGCATATTCATTAAGTATTTCTTGTGAAAAGTGATTTTTAATTTCTGGATTAAAAGCTTCACGGTTGAATTTAACCTTACCTAATCGCTCTCTTTCAGCCAGCCACTCGTCTTTCAATTGGCCGATTCTGCTTCCAAATTCACTTTCGTAGCCTTCAAGAAGCGGGAATAAACGGTCAAGTGTTGTTTTCGCATCCGCTACAACTTGGAATGCATCAAATTTATATGTTTGCATTCTGCTTACGTTGATGTTTAAAAATTTTGCGGAAGCAAAATCAAAGGCAGTTTTAGAAGATGTCGCAAAATCTGTGTATCTTGTACCAATACCGATAATAAGATCAGCTTCTTTTGCTGCCTTATTAGCAGCAAGAGTACCGGTAATGCCCATACCNCCAAGATTGTTTTTGAAGTCACTTTCNACTGTTGATTTGCCTGCCTGTGTTTCNACAAGCGGGATATTATATTTTTCCGAAAATGCCATTAAGCTTTCTCTTGCCTCTGAATATTTCGCGCCTCCGCCTACTAGAATAAGCGGCTTTTCAGAGGATTTTATCAGCTTGACTGCACCCTCTAGCTCCCGATCATGAGGTGCCTTTCGATCTACATAATGAACTCTTTTCTCAAAGAACTTCACATCGTAATCGAATGCTTCACCTTCCACATCTTGGGCGATACAAATTGTTGCCGGGCCAGCCTTCCCTGGATCTGTCATCACTTCAAATGCGCGCAGCAAACTTGACATCAGCTGTTCAGGGCGAGTGATGCGGTCCCAATAGCGGGAAACAGGTAAAAATGCATCATTTGTCGTCACAGCAATGCTGTATTCTTGCTCCATTTGCTGCAAAACTGGGTCTGGCTGTCTTGATGCAAAAGTGTCAGCTGGAATAAACAAGACAGGAATGTTATTAGCATGTGCTGTGGCAGCTGCAGTAATAACATTGGCTGAGCCAGGACCAGAAGAAGTGGAAACAGCAAATATCTTTTGTCTGAGCATTTGCTTGCTGTATGCAATGGCTGCATGCGCCATGCCTTGTTCGTTTTTCCCTTGGATTACTTTTAAATGTCCTGAGTCCTGTTCAAGTGCTTGACCAATCCCTAATACATTTCCGTGACCAAATACATTGAAGATCCCCTCCACAAAAGGAAATTCTTTTCCATCAACATGGATATACTGCTGATTCAAGAACTTGATCAGCGCTTGTGCAGTTGTTAAACGAATCGTCTCCATTCTTATGCCTCCTATCTTGATGCTTCGATCTTTTCATTTTTCGCGATTAGTTCCTCAATTTCTTCCACTTGCGGCATTGCCTCAGATGAACTGTGCTTGCTTACAACAATTGATGCAGATGCGCTTCCGTATTTCAGGGCTTCTCCCACACTCTTCCCTGAAATTAAGGCAAACAGGAAAGCAGATGCATAGGAATCTCCTGCTCCAAAAGTTTTTAGTACATTCGTCTTATATGCTTGTGCACGGTAAACATCACCTGATTTCACATAAGCGTATGATCCGTCAACACCATGCTTAATGACGATCAATTCAGCACTTTTGCCAAAAAGAGCTTGCACTGTTTCATGATTGCGTCCATCCTTCCGGTTTTCCATCACATCATACTCATCACGCGTGCCAATAATGATTTCCGCTTGCTCTGCAATAAGAGAATAATACACAGCAGTCTCTTCCTGTGATTTCCATGTGTATGGACGATAATCCAATTCAAACGCTACCTTAACACCGTTCTTCTTAGCGAGTTGGACAGCTTTAATTACAGCTTCTCTAGATGGACTTGCAGCAAGGGCTGTTCCAGATACAAGCAGCAGCTTCGCTCTTTTGATATATTCTTCGTTTACTTCAGAAGGCTCTAGATACAAATCTGCTACATCATCACGGTACATAAGGATGCTGCATTCATCTGGACTTTTTATCTCTGTAAATGCTAGGCCTGTCTTATGTCCCTCTTTATCTATTACTATATTAGAAACATCGATGCCGACACCCTGCATATAACTCTTAATAAAACGGCCATGCTGATCATCAGCAATTTTTCCGATAAAGCCAGCCTTTAAGCCTAGTTTACTGCTGCCTATTGCTATATTTGCTGGTGATCCTCCAACATACTTGGAAAATGTCATCGTCTCTTCCATTGGACGGTTATATTCAACTGCATTTAAGTCGATGCAGGCTCTGCCGATTGCAATTAAGTCAAACTCATTATCTGAATTGAATTCATATTTCATTGGTAGCATCCTCCTAATTTATCAGCGGTTNAAAATCCATTCATGGTCTTTATCATTATTGAATTTCCATACTCTTGTCGGTCCTGCCATGACATTTAAATAATAGGATGTATAACCATCCGGCACACCGACAGGATGATAACCTTTAGGTACAATTACTACATCTCCATCTTCAACTGCCATCGTTTCATCCAATGAGCGGTCATCTGTATATACGCGTTGAAACAGGAAGCCTTGTCTTGGATCGATTTCATGGTAGTATGTTTCTTCCAGGAATGATTCCTCTGGCAAATTGTCCTGGTCATGTTTGTGGGGCGGGTAGCTTGACCAATTCGCAGTTTCTGTGATGACTTCAACAACGAGAAGGCTGTTGGCTGCAGGATGCGAATCGGGAAGGATATTATGGACAAGGCGCTGGTTATTGAATTTCCCTCTATGCTCTACACTATTTTCTTCAGCTTTAATCAATTTTGTAGGCTTTGCTTCAANCGAAGGAGAATAACAGAGGGCTACTCTTGCATTTCTGCTGTTTGCAGAGATTGTGAACTCAGAACCATTGGANACGTAGACACTGTCTGTCGGAATCCGTTCAAACACACTGTCTCGTGTACCGATATTCTCAAATACAGCTGTGCCGTCGCTGACAGTGATTTTTCCTGTTACGGCAACAATGCAGCATTCTTCTGATCCAAGCGTCTCTTTGTATTGAACGTTTTGGGATAATTCAATCAATTTAAAACCAACATATTTTAATGGGGAGTTTTCTTTCGTTATATCATGTATAACTTTTACACCATCGATTGCTTCCGTATGCTGAGATTTGCGCAGCAGTTGACTCATACGTTTTTCCTCCTTAAGCCTTACGACCAGAGTTTGCACTCTGATCGAGGCCGAAAAATTCACAATAACTCTTATTCTATCTATCAGTCAAAAGACGGTGCCAAATACCTTGCAGTAACTACTTTTTTACGAGTATAGAAATCAACACTGTCCTTTCCATTTGCATGAAGGGTTCCGTAGAATGAAGATTTCCAGCCTGAAAATGGGAAGAATGCCATTGGTGCTGGTACTCCTAGGTTAATGCCAAGCATACCTGCATCAATATTTTCTCTGAAGTAGCGGATAGATGAAGCATTTGATGTAAATAGGCATGCACCATTTGCAAATTCTGACTGATTCGCAATNTCGACTGCTTCTTTTAAGTTTTTCACACGCATGATGGACAATACAGGCGCGAATATTTCCTCTTTCCAGATTGTCATATCTGTTGTGACATTATCAAAAATCGTTGGTCCAACGAAATACCCTTCTTTAGGAGCATTTTGTCTGCCATCAGCGATAAGGTTTGCACCTTCATCAATACCTTTTTCGATGTAGCCCAGTGTTTTTTGTTTATTTTCTTCTCTGATGACAGGACCTAAAAACACACCGTCTTCTAACCCGTTCCCAATTTTTATGCTGCTTGTCTTTTCTTTTAATGCAGCCATAAACTCATCTGCTATGCCTTCTTCTACTGTAACAACTGCACATGCCATGCAGCGTTCACCAGCTGAGCCGAATGCAGCTGAAACGACATTAGTTACTGTTTCTTCCAGGTTTGCATCATTCAGGACAATTGTATGGTTTTTTGCACCTGTCAGCGCTTGAACACGCTTTAAGTTTTCTGAACCTTTTTTATAAACATACTCACCCACCGGCTTTGAGCCGACGAAAGAGATTGCTTTAATTTCCGGATGCTCCAAGATTCCGTTTACAACATCATGTGCTCCATAGACTACATTAAATACCCCTTTAGGAAGCCCTGCTTCTGTGAACAACTCTACTAATCTTCTTGTTAACAGCGGCGTTCTTTCAGATGGTTTTAAGATGAAAGTGTTGCCAAGAGCAATTGCCATCGGGAACATCCAGCATGGTACCATCATCGGGAAATTGAAAGGAGCAATCCCGCCGACTACACCGATTGGATAACGGTAATTTGTTGCTTCGACATCCGTTGCAATAGACGCTAGAGAATCGCCCATCATTAATGTTGGCGCGCCTGCTGCGAACTCAACATTTTCAATTCCTCTTTGTACTTCTCCTAACGCTTCCGTCAAGTTTTTTCCATTTTCAATTGTAATAAGTCTTGCTAACTCTTCTTTATTTTTCATCAGTAATTGCTGGTAGTTGAATAGTATTCTCGCTCTTCTAGGCACAGCGACATTTTTCCATTTTTCGAATGCTGCTTTGGCAGCTTCTGTAGCCTGCTCAATATCTTCCTTAGTGGAAATAGGAACACGACCGATGACTTCCTTTGTAGCAGGGTTAAATACATCTTCGTAATTAGAAGTATTGCTTTCAACCCACTCACCATTAATATAGTTTTTCAGTTTTTCTGCTGTAACTGTAGACATCTTCATTTCCTCCTCCAGATATTATTTCGGCTGTTCGGACAGCTAATAAGTTGATTGCATTACTTCCCTATTCACTTTATTACGTCTGCTAAATACTGCCGTTCGTTCATAAAGTGAATAAGGAAAACTTATTCATACTATCATCATTCTTGTTGTTATGTTTTGGTTATGTTTTGATAATTTATGATTACATCATAATACGGATAACGCTTTCAGTCAACCGTTTTCCACTTAATAATTTTTTCATATTTTTGGAGATTTAGAGATAAAAAGGATAGCTTTCTTGTCTTTCTATCGAGCATTTTCGCTAATAATAGTGTAAAAGAGCCGTAAATACTGAAGAAATTGTCTAATAATCTAAATATTTTACAAAAAAAGGTGTTTCCCTCTATTTTTTTTGATTTTATTGAAAATGATTCTTGATACTTCTTTTTGTGATTTTTGTGGAGATGTATTCAAAAGTTAACCATCCATTTACCTGAGAATGCATAAAAAAACCTGCTGTTTAAAAACAGCAGGTTTTTCTTTCCTATTATTAGTTATGCTTTTGCAACAGAATCATACTCTGTTTTTAATACTTCGTTCAAGAACTTCAAGACTGTATAACGATCTCTAAGGTGGTGAGCTTGTTTTAGGCTGTCGTTTACTAATGATTCTGAGATACCAAGTTCATTTGGCAAAACAGGACCGCCTAAATTCTGCATCAGCCTTATAGTGCTTTCTGGATCGGGAATTGCCTGAATTATTACGTCGATTTTGTCTTTATTTACTCTTAAATTCTCCAACACTTTATCATGTTTTTCTTGTATGGTGTCATTCCTCAATATATTGTCCAGTTCATTAAGGAACTCTCTTTTATATATAGAGCTTAATAATATAGTAGTAACTCCGACCTTAGCTCCATGAAGAACTTGGGGGCGATTGTTTTTCAAAAGGTCCATTTCCCAGTAATGAGATAAATGATGTTCTCCGCCTGAAGCTGGATGTGATTGGCCGAATACAAGCATTGCAATTCCTGACTTGATTAAACTCTCAATCAAAATCGTGATGCCTTCGTCCTCTGCCTTTGCAATTTTTTCAATACTTGTAACACACTCATCCAATGCGAGCTGAGTCAATTCAGCAGAAAGCTCACAATAAGGTGCATCAGCTATATAGCGCTCAAACTTCCAATCAGCAAGAGACGTGTACTTGGCGATCATATCACCGACACCTGCTGCAATCATCTCTTTCGGTGCCTTTTTTAATACATCAATATCAGCAAATACAGCAATAGGAGAGGTCATTTGAAACGTTTTCTTCACACCCCTTACAATCAGCGGTGCCCCTAGTGAGGTAAATCCATCAACTGAAGGTGCAGTAGGAATGGAAATGAACGGTATATTTAAAGTGGCGCTGCAAAAACGGGTAATATCATGTATCGTTCCAGAACCGACCGCAACCATAACATCATTCTTTTTCCCTGTCTCAAGCAACACTTGAACTAGTGCCTTTTCATCTGCAACTACATCCCCGTTTTCATCTGGTGTGACTTCGCAGGATGTCACCTCTAACCCGGCTGCCGTAAGCAACTCTGTCAATCTTGCTCCAGCTGCATTCATTGTGCTGATGTCAGCAACGATTTTTGGGCAAGTAAAGGATTTTTCAGCAAGGAAAGAAGCTACTTTGTTCAGTGCACCATTCTCTGCAACAATTCTTTCAATCGGTATTTCATTATGATGGTTTCCGCAGCTGCATGTTTTGAATAGATCATGAATTTCGGCAACAAATGTTTCCATAGTAAACTCCTCCTCTAAAATCAGCCAAGTACACGGCTTTACTTATCGTAATGTTTCAAAACGGTAAGTTGTCGTACTTTTGTATTCCTCGCCAGCTTCAATTACCCATGTTGGAAATGCAGGCTGATTGATTGCATCTGGAAGTCCTTGTGTTTCAAGGCAAAGTCCATGATAGCGTTTAGCCGGAACTTCAAAAAATCTGCTTGATTCATCTATTTGGTTACCAGTATATAAAACAACACCAGCTTCATCTGTATTAATTGTTAATGTTCTGCCTGACTCTTCGTCTATTAATAGAATTTCGTCAGCTTCTTCTTTATTAAGAAGGAATGGGTGATCATAGCCTCCGCCAGCAAGTGAAATTTGCGAATCCCTTGATTCTGATCCGGACTTGATAAGTCTTCCTTCTCTAAAGTCAAAGACTGTATCCTCCACATTTGCCAAGGCACCTGTTGGAATCAGCTCTCCATCCAATTCAAGGAAACGGTCAGCAGCTATTGTCAACTTATGGTTCAGNATATCTCTTTTAAAATTGCCGCTTAAATTAAAATACGAGTGGTTTGTCAAATTGACAATTGTTTTTTGATCTGCTGTTCCTGAGTAAGTAATGCTAAATTCGTTATCATTATTGAGTAAGTAGGATACCGCAAGCTTAAGCTCACCAGGATACCCTTCATCTCCATCAGGACTTGTATGGGTAAACTTAACACCAACTACCCCAGTCTCTTCGATAGTCTCTGCTTCCCAGACAACTCTATTAAATCCTTTTATTCCACCGTGCAAATGGTTTGCCCCGTCATTTTTTGCAAGTGTATACTGCTTTCCATCCAGTTCAAAAGCAGCTCCTTTAATCCTGCCCGCTATCCTGCCGACAACTGCTCCTAAGAAGTAAGTATCTCTTTCATACTCTTGGAGTGATTCGTATCCAAGTACAATATTTTCAAGGCTTCCATCTTTATCAGGAGTCAAAATGCTTGTGATAATGCATCCATAGTTAATGAATGCAACCTCCATTCCGTTATCGTTTTTAAGCTTATATTGATTAACGGCTTTATCGCCTATTTTTCCGTATGATTCTACTGTTATGTTCATTTAATCTTATCCCTTCTGCTAACATCCTTTGAAACTTAGCTGATGTTTGCCATTATCTTTTTTCTAACCTGATTACATTCCAGGAAAGCTTTGGCAAAACAGCTGTGATAATGCCGTCTTTATATTCGGCATTCCCATTCGTATGCGGTTCTACACGCTGTTTTTCTGCACTGTTTTCTGCCTTTATATCATCATTTTCTAAAACAATATGCTCTATGATTTGATATCCTTCAAAATTGCGGATATCACATTCAAGCAGCAATCCTTCTTCTAAATGACGATTTACAGCAAAAATGGTCAGCTGTTCCTGTTCTTCGTTATACACTGCTGTTGATTCCAAGTAAGGGACATCTGTAAAGTCTTTGCTGTCATATTTCGGGCTGGAGATAATTGGATTTAAGGATACTCCTCTCCCATAAACAGATGTATGCATGTATGGAAAGAAAATAGTCTGTTTCCAAGCTGGTCCATTATCTTCTGTCATAATTGGCGCAATAACGTTCACTAGCTGTGCTAAACAAGCTATCTTCAGTCTGTCTGCATGCTTTAACATCGTGATCAGCATACAGCCTACAAGAAGTGCATCTTCAAAATTATAGATGTCTTCAAGCTGATGCGGCGCAATGCTCCAAGGCTCAATTAACTTGTCGTTCTCATTGCTGTGATACCAGACATTCCACTCATCAAAGGACAGGTTTATTTTCTTTTTGCTTCGTTTTTTCGCTTTAACATAGTCTGCAATCGAAATGACAGAGGAGATGAAATCATCCATTTCAAGTGATAAAGCCAAATAATTAGCTACATCATTTGACTGATTTCCGTAATATTGATGTAAGGAAATATAATCAACATGGTCATATGTATGATCAAGCACAGTTGCTTCCCAATCTGCAAATGTCGGCATATTACGATGAGAGCTGCCGCAGGCTACCAACTCAATGGAAGGGTCGACCCATTTCATCACTTTGGCAGCTTCCTGNGCAATCCGTCCATACTCTGCTGCAGTCTTGTGCCCGATTTGCCAAGGACCATCCATTTCATTTCCTAAACACCATGTTTTAATATTGTATGGTTCCTTCACTCCATGCGCGGCACGAAGATCACTGTAATAAGAGCCGCCTGGATGGTTACAGTATTCAACAAGGTTTCTGGCTGCATCAATCCCTCTTGTACCAAGGTTGACTGCCATATTTACTTCTGCACCTACCAATTTCGCCCATTTCATAAATTCATTTGTGCCCACATCATTCGTCTCTGTTGTTCTCCACGCCAAATCCAATCTGCGCGGACGGCTTTCAACAGGGCCGACACCATCCTCCCAGTTATAACCGGACACAAAGTTTCCGCCTGGATATCTGACGAGCGGTACTTGAAGTTCTCTAACTAGGTTGATGACATCTTTCCTGAAACCGTTCTCATCTGCTTCCGGATGATTCGGTTCATAAACCCCTCCATATACAGCCCTTCCAAGATGTTCAATAAACGAGCCATATATCCGATTGTCGATTTCTCCAACTTTGAAGTCCTTTTCTAGAATCATCTTTGCTTTATTCGCTGTCATGTGCTTTACTTCCTTTCTTTTTGAAAGTTTTTTAGATAAGCTTTATACAACTTTAGTCCATTTAGGGTTTCCAATATTCGGGCATGCTTTTCTTTTAAACTTTGCTCTATAGCGGACAATACTTCCGCTATAAGCACAAGTCGTCCCGTACTGTAAAGAAGAGCAGTTCTGGCAAATGCTCAGCCTTTCTTGATAGATAGAATCTTGCACAAGCTTTTCCGGAGTTTCTGCTGCTTCTTTAAGCAGTTCCTCGATGACTTCCTCTGAAACTATTACACTTTCGATACAGCCCTTGCATGCATTATTTTGCATAATGTCTCCTTTTAAGCTCCTGCTATCGTCAATGTAACTACNGACATTGGCGGAATATTTACAGACAGCTTGCTTCCGTTTACTTTGACATCTTCAAAAGCAGTCGGCTTAACTGTTTCTGGTGCGTCAAATGTATTGTGGGCATTCATTGNGTCTGCTGTTAGGATAGTTCCAGACACTTCAGCTGCACTGTTCAGTCCACGTAAATCCAGNTCAAAAGAGTTTCCGTTAACATGATCGATATTGCAGAAGCTCACGTTGATTTGACCNGCAGAATTNTTCGATGCTGTGAAACTTACTTGCGGAAGTGTTTCTCCGTTATGTTCATAGTTTCCAATTTGTGCATCAACACTTAAATGCTCTGCATCTTGATGAACTTTGTACATATCAAAAACATGATAAGTCGGAGTGAGAATCATTTCTTCCCCTTCTGTCAAAATCATTGCTTGCAACACGTTTACTGTTTGAGCAATATTCGTCATTTGGACACGGTCACAATGCTGATGGAAAATATTAAAATGCAGTGCTGCAACGAGTGCATCACGGATTGTATTTTGCTGATACAAGAAACCTGGATTAGTTCCCGGTTCTACATCAAACCATGTGCCCCACTCATCAATAATCATGCCAACTCGCTTATCAGGATCATATTTATCCATAATATTTCCATGCTTTGTTATCAGCTCATCCATATGAATCGCTTTCTTCATGGTAATGAACCACTCATCCTCTGGGAATTCAAGCGCAGAACCTTTACCAAGCCAGAAGTCTCCAGGAATCGTATAATAATGAAGGCTCAGTCCATCCATCAAGTGGCCTGCATTTTTCATGAGCACTTCTGTCCAGTTGTAATCATCGACATTTGCTCCGCCAGCAATCTTATAAATTTTGTTATCCCCATAGTTCCTGACATATGTTTGATAACGGCGATATAGGTCTGCATAATATTCCGGTCGCATATTCCCGCCGCAGCCCCAGTTTTCATTGCCCACTCCAAAATAAGTTAGCTGCCATGGTTCCTCTCTGCCATTTTCACGACGCCAATTCGCCATTGGAGATTCTCCCTCGAAAGTCATGTATTCTACCCATTCTGACATTTCTTGGACAGTGCCGCTACCCACATTTCCACATATATATGGTTCAGTGCCTAACAGCTCGCACAGAAGCATAAACTCATGTGTTCCGAAATGGTTGTTTTCGACAACGCCGCCCCAATGAGTATTAACCATTCGTTTACGATCTTCTCTTGGCCCAATTCCATCCTTCCAATGATACTCATCTGCAAAACAGCCGCCAGGCCATCTCAAGACAGGGATATTAATTTTTTTAAGTGCTTCTAACACATCATTTCTTATCCCTTTTGTATTTGGAATAGGGGAATCTTCCCCAACCCATATCCCTTCATAAATACATCTGCCTAAATGCTCAGCAAAATGACCGTAAATATTTTTATTGATTCTTCCCTTTTTCACGTCTGCGTTAATAATTACTTTATTCCCCATGCTCTTCTCCTCCTTATTGATTCACTCAATAGAATATGTACGAGACTTAAAATTTTTTCGCTAATCTTCATCGTTGTGATAAAACGGCTGAAGTCAGAACCTCCATAGTTCTAAAAATCTAGAATTGTCATGGAAGTTCTGACTTATCATGCTGTTGTCCTTGTTCATTCTTAACGAATGATGACTTTCATTATCCTTTCAGACGGTAAAACATATCATTCCATCGCAACTCATTTTGGAATGATATCGAGTTCGTGTCATTGTTGATGACAACGAGTTCAATATCAACCAATTCTGCTAAGTCTCTAAGCTGCTCTGTTGATACAACATAAGAGAAGCATGTATGATGGGCTCCGCCTGCTTGAATCCAGTTTTCTACCGCTTGGCTTAATGATGGTTGTGTTTTCCAGAGTACTCTCGCCACTGGTAAATTTGGCATTTCCTCTTCCGGCTGAATCGCGTCCACTTCGTTTATCAGAAGACGGAAACGGTGTCCAAGGTCAATGATAGAAGCATTTAATGCTAATCCTCCTCTTCCATCAAACACGATGCGAGCAGGATCTTCCTTACCGCCAATACCTAATGGATGAACTTCGATTTTCGGTTTTGTTGCCGAAATTGTCGGACAAACCTCAAGCATATGAGAGCCAAGGACCATTTCATTTTCCGGATTGAAATGATACGTGTAATCTTCCATAAACGATGTTCCTTCATTACCAGCAATGATTTTCATTAAACGGACAAGCGCTGCTGTTTTCCAGTCGCCCTCACCTGCAAATCCGTACCCTTGCTCCATCAGTCTTTGCACAGCGAGTCCAGGCAGCTGCTTCATGCCATGAAGGTCTTCAAATGTTGTCGTAAAGGCCGTATAATTCCCTTCTTCTAGGAATGCTTTCATGCCTAATTCGATTTTAGCTTGTTCGCGGATTGAGTCTCTGATTGATCCTTCCTCTAAGCCTGCTGGCACAACATCATACTTTTCTTCATACTCAGCCATCAAAGCATCAAGATCTGCTTCCGTTACTTCATTCATCTTAGCTACAAGATCTCCGATGCCATAGCCGTTCACTGTCCAGCCAAGTTTGATTTGAGCTTCAATTTTATCTCCCTCTGTCACTGCAACTTGGCGCATATTATCACCAAATCTAGCAACCTTCAAAACTTTGCTTTCTGAGAATGCGACTGCCGTTCTCATCCAGCTTCCAATTCGTCCACGGATTTCTTCATTTTCCCAGTGGCCAACAATAACCTTTCTGTTCAATTGCAGCCTGCTTCCAATGAAACCATGCTCCCTGTCACCATGTGCTGATTGGTTAAGGTTCATAAAGTCCATATCAATCGAATCCCAAGGAATATCCCTGTTATATTGTGTAGCAAAGTGCAATAAAGGTTTTTGCAATGCGGACAAGCCTGCAATCCACATTTTGGATGGAGAGAAAGTGTGCATCCATGTGATGATACCAGCACATGACTCATTTGCATTTGCTTCTAAAGCAAGTCTTTTAATTGAATCAGCATCCTTCACAACTGCCTTAAACCTTAACTTATAACTTAAGGAAGACGATGAATCCAATCCGTTAACCATTGTCTTTGTATGCTCTTCCACTTGCTTTAATACATCTTCCCCATATAACAGCTGGCTGCCAGTAACAAACCAGAATTCGTACTCTCTTGTCTTTAACACATTAATTCCTCCTAGCAATTTTTTTATTTTGATGTTTGTTGTTTTGTTTCTCCGGTTTTTTGTCCATAATATGCATTCGAACCATGCTTTCTTAGGTAATGCTTATCAAGCAAATACTGGTCAATCCATTCCACATCAGGATTCAATTGCAATGTATGAAGAGCCATTTTAGCTACTTCTTCTAAGACGACGGCGTTATGAACAGCATTAGCTGCATCCTTTCCCCAACAGAACGGGGCATGGCCTGTCACTAAAATCCCTGGGAGTGCTTTCGGGTCTATACCTTCTTGCTGGATTGTTTCTATGATGACATTGCCAGTTTCCAATTCATAAGCTCTGTTGACTTCGTCTTCAGTCAGCTTTCTTGTACAAGGCACCTCACCATAAAAATAGTCCGCATGTGTTGTTCCTAAGGCTGGAATTCTTCTACCAGCCTGGGCCCAGCTTGTGGCCCAAGGCGAATGTGTATGTACAATTCCTCCGATTTCTGGAAATGCACGATATAAAGCAAGATGCGTCGGTGTATCCGAGGAAGGATTTAAATCCCCCTCGACTATATTTCCATCCAAATCAGTGACAACAAGGTCTTCTGCTTTCAGCTCTGAATAAGGTACTCCGCTCGGCTTAATAACAACAAGATTACTTTCTCTATCGATACCGCTTACATTCCCCCAGGTGAACGTTACAAGATTATGCTGTGGCAGCATCAGGTTTGCTTCCAACACTTCCTGTTTAAGCTTCTCTAGCATATTTATCCTCCTTGCTCTCAAGTGCAGCTTCTTTTTTAATCTGCTTAAGTGTTTTCATCACATTATTTTCACCGCGTCCAAAATAATCGTAAAGGCGGGAATACTCATCGAATAGCTTCTCATAAACTTTTACATTATTTTCAATAGGTTGATAGATATGATCCTTGATTCTTCCCATATCTTTAGCTGCTTCATTGATATGGTCATAGCCTCCTCTTTCCTTACCTGCTGCCACTGCACCAAACATGGCACTTCCTAGCGCTGGTGTTTGAGAGGATGCTGAGATCTTAATATCCATGTTCAATACATCAGAATAGATTTGCATCATAAGAGCGTTCTTTTCGGCTATGCCACCTGCTGCGTAGACTTCATTGACTGGTACTCCGTTGTTGCGGAATGTCTCAACAATCATTTTTGTACCATATGCAGTTGCTTCAATCAGAGCACGATAAATTTCTTCCGGCTTTGTTAAAAGAGTTGCACCAAGCAAAACGCCTGTCAGGTCAACGTCAACAAGTGTTGATCTGTTTCCGTTCCACCAGTCAAGAGCAAGCAGCCCGCTTTCTCCTACATTCAGCTCATTTGCTTTTTCTGTTAACAGCTGATGGATATTCATGCCTTTTTCTTCCGCTTCCTTTTGGTAGCTTTCTGGAACACAGTTTTCTGTGAACCATTCAAAATGGTCTCCGACACAGGATTGACCGGCTTCGTAACCTAAATATCCTGGAATGACTCCATCTTCAACGACACCACACATTCCTGGTACGATTTCTTCTGTTTCCCCAAGCAAGATATGGCATGTGGATGTTCCCATGATCATTAGCAGTTTACCTGCCTCTGTAATCCCTACTGCAGGTACGGCAACATGTGCGTCCACGTTTGCAACAGCAACTGCTGTACCTGGCTTTAAGCCTGTTAATTTAGCAGCTTTTTCTGTAATTTCCCCTGCCTTCGAACCAATGGAATAAATATCTGTGGACAGCTTCTCTTCTACGACATTTTCCAAACGTGGGTCGAGAGCTTTAAAAAACTCTTTGCTTGGATAGCCTTCTTGTTTATGCCAGATTGCCTTGTACCCAGCCGTACAACTGTTTCGAGCAATCTTCCCTGTCAATTCCGAAATGACCCAATCAGTTGCTTCTAGTACTTGGTCTGCTGCATCATAAATATCTGGTGCTTCATTAAGGATTTGCCAGATTTTCGGGATTGCCCATTCAGAGGAAATTTTTCCGCCATAGCGCTGTAAGAATGCTTCTCCTCGTTGTGCAGCAATTTCATTCAGGCGGTTTGCTTCATCCTGCGCTGCATGGTGCTTCCATAATTTCACGTAGCTATGGGGATTTTGCTTAAACTCAGGCAAGAAGCATAGCGGAATGCCGTTTGCGTCTATTGGCAGGACCGTACAAGCTGTGAAATCAATACCGACCCCGATTACATCTTCATTTGAAACATTAGCTTTCTGTAAAACCTCAGGTATAGTAAGCTGCAAAACTTCTAAATAATCAGCAGGATGCTGTAGCGCCCAGTCATGTTCCAGCTTAGTCGTCCCGTCAGGCAAATATTCGTCCATCACACCATGGGTATATTCCTTAACGGCAGTCGCTACCTCTCTACCTGTACCTACCTCTACAAGAACCGCCCTTCCTGATTGGGTTCCATAATCTACTCCTATTGAATACTTTGCCATGTAAAATTCCCCTCTCTTACGAAAGTATGCGTTTTCAAAAATGAGATATTCGAATATATCAATCTATATCTTCATTCACTTCACTTTTATTATATTTTTATACGTACAAGAAGCCTGATGCTCTCGTTGATAAGCAGGATTCATTCATCCTAACAACCAGAACATTTTTATCAACTTGTACGTATAAGCTTAATGTAATTCTAACATCTATTGAAATTTTTTCAATCTCTTTTTTTAAAATTTTTTAATTATTTTCAACTTGTAAGGGTTATCCCTTGATTGTCCTTAACTCAAAAACTTTCGGCACCCTTTTATCTAGATGAGCGCGGAAAGTAATCCTAATGCTGTCTGTTGTTACATTAGGGATATTATATTTAACGTATACAAATTGATTCATTTCTTCCCATTCTACTCTCCCGTCAGTAAGCTTCCTCTCATCTGCAAGCACATCAAATGCCTTCATGCTCTCCCATTCGTTTTTTGTATAAGCTGCTATAAGAGTATTTCTTTGTTCAGGGAAAACTTTAAGAGTAAAAGTGAAATGCCCATTCGGCCAAGTGTCGCGGTACTTCCTGTTTGACACAGTACCAATTCCGACATGCTCTCCTTCAAACTGATGATCCCGTTCAGGCTGCATTTCTCCTGGCTGAACGAAGTCAATCGTATTTTCTTGGAGCTCTTGTTCCTTTTGAAGCGCTTCTTTATAGGCTTTCTCTGCCTCCTGCCATTTGTCTTTTGTAAACACATCCCAATAAACAGTCGCACTTCTATCATGCAGAAGGTAAAACGGCTTTAAGTTTACATCTCGCGGATTGCCGATTCCGTCCAGCCTGTACTCTGCATCTTGTGTAGATACTATTCTCTTAATTGGATCATCGTCAGTGACCAGAACTGGTGTGAATAACAAATCTTTCGTCAGTTGTGCGTCACTTATTTCTCCCAAATCTCCTGCAAGCACTATCGGTCCGTGTAAAAATGCTATTCTATCCGGATTATCCGGTATTGCTTCCTTTCGAAGTGTCATTGGTATATGAATATCCAGCACATCTCCATCGTGCCAAACCCGAGTTATCTCAATAAGACTCGCAGGTCCGTTTTCATGCTGGTACTGTTCACCGTTGATTGTAATTTCCATCCCTTTTTCTGCCCAGTAAGGGTATCTCAAGTAAAGAGAAAAATCCTTTTCCTCAAGGCATGATAGTTCTATCTTAATTCTGCCATTTTTCGGATATTCCGTTTTTTGCTCAATAATAACTCCCATCTCACTCCAATCAACACGAGAGGAAATATATTGATTAACGTAAAGTTTGTTTTCATCATGAAAATAGATGGCATTACCGTGACTTGCATGATTTTCCATCCCNGAGCCTACACAGCATGTAAAGCTGTCAAACTTCGAGTTGTACTTTTTATGACCGCCCATATCAAGCGAAACAAAATAACATACACTTCCATCACTCGGATTTTGGGATGCGAGTATGTGGTTGTAAAGAGCCCTTTCATAATAATCGCCTTCTTCAGCGGTCGGTTTCCACTTAAAGAGGTGCTTAGTAAGTTTTAGCATGTTATATGAATTGCATGTTTCACACGTATTTTCACCTAAGCGGTCATTCAGTTTACCCGCTTCGCCAAAGTGCTCATTCAAAGAATTTCCTCCTATTACATAGGAATGTTCATGAACGACAGTGTCCCAAAAGAACTCGGATATTTCCTTATACATTTCTTTGCCGGAAATTTCATACTGCCTTGCAGCAGCGACAACTTTCGGTATTTGTGTGTTAGCATGCCTTCCAGCTAATGCATCCCTTCTGTCTGCTAACGGATTTAAAACTTCTTTATGATAAAACCTTTCCGAAAGGGCAAAAAAACGGTCATCATCCGTGTGTACTGCTAAGTCAGCGAGGACCTCGGCCATGCCTCCGAACTCACATTTAAGTAGATCATCCATTTGTTCATCAGAAAGGTCAGCAACCATATTCGCAAGCCAAAGCCCAAGCTCAGTTTCAACTTTAAGTGCCTTTTCATTATCCGTATAAAGGTATGCATCTCTTAAACCTGCAAACACCTTATGCATCGTGTATAAAGGCACCCATCCTCCATTTAAATCAAATCCTTGAGAATAGATTTTTCCTTCCTTTACTTCCTGAAAAATCTCTTTCCCTCTTGGTATACCGGAAATCAAACCTGTTCCATCCGCTTGCTGGCAAAGCTCTAACTCATCCACTATATAGNCCGTTCTTTCATTAAACCTGCTGTCACCAGTCGCTGCTGCCATCATGGAACATGCAGAGATGTAATGGCCAAGCGTATGACCGGAAATGCCTTGTTCTTCCCAGCCCTTATAATGGTCTGCTTTTGGTTCTAATCCTGCATATTGACGGTATCTGGACAAAAGCTTATCTGGTTCAAGTTGTAAAAGATACTCTCTGTTTAATTCGATTGCATGCTTAAACGGACCATCCGTAATTCTTACTTGCCTTAAATTAAATGCCTCAACTGCCATTTAGCTTCACTTCCCTCTCCTTATATGCAATTTCTCTTGTCTTTTTTACGACTCTATATGTAAGCGCATTCTATAGTAAAAATTTTATGCTAGTTGTTCGTACATGTCAACAAATTTCCTTTTACATTTCTAAACATCTATTACTCTCTTTTATTCGTTTTTAGAACAACTTTCTAAAGGACAGGCAGAGCCACTTGTATGGAATGCTCCTATGGTTCGCATCAACAGTAAGGTCTTAGCCCTCACTGCATTCGTTAAAAAATTTAATGATAGTTTTTTTCGCTGTTTTTTGGTACGATATCTCTATATCTAATTTTGTACGTATAAGTTGCAGATATGGAAAGACAAGAAAGTGGTGATAGTATGGCACAACAAACAAAATACAACATGGTAAAAGAACAAATTACCGAATGGATTACAACTGGCCAAGTCAAACCAGGAGAAAAAATTCATTCTGAAAATGAGCTTGTCAAGCTGTTTGGCGTAAGCCGCCATACCATTCGCCAAGCGATTGGAGATTTAGTTCATGAAGGATGGCTATACAGAGAACAAGGTGCCGGAACGTTTTGCTCTGACAGAAATGCAAGCTTAAATTCTGCCGGCCAAGCAGTGAAACGCACGAAGAATATTGGTGTAATTACTACATATATATCTGATTACATCTTTCCTTCTATTATTAAAGGCATTGAATCTTATTTATCGACAAAAGGCTACTCATTAACCTTTTCCTGTACGGATAATGATATTGAAAAAGAAAAGCAATGCTTGCAGACAATGCTTGGCAGCAATATTGACGGGCTTATCGTCGAACCGACAAAAAGCAGTAATTTCAACCCAAATATTAGCTATTACTTGGAATTAGAGCAAAATAAGATTCCTTACTTGATGATTAACCAATTCTACTCCCAGCTTGCGCCGCCTTACATTATCGTTAATGACGAAAAGGGCGGATATATCGCGACAGAGCACTTAATCAAGCTTGGACATAAACGAATTATCGGGCTTTTTAAAACAGACGATTTGCAAGGTGTCAACCGGATGAAAGGCTTCATTCAAGCATATAAAGATCATTCTGTTCCTTTCTTTCAGGAAATGATCATTAACTATACAACAGAAGATCAAGACAAATCCTTGGAAACTTTACAGGAAATCTTAAAAAAGGAAGACAGGCCGACTGCGATTGTTTGTTACAATGACCAGCTTGCTATTCAAGCAATAAGCATTTTGCGAACAATGGGCTTATCTGTTCCAAACGATATTTCCATCCTAGGCTTTGACGATTCTTTTCTGACAGAAGCCTCAGAGGTCAGATTGACTTCCATTACCCATCCCAAAATGAAAATGGGTGAAGAGGCGGCCAAGTGGATTGTGGCTGCTGTTGAAAAGAAGAGTAAACCTGCCCCATCGATTGTCTATGAACCTGAGATAATCATAAGAGATTCAACTGCGGCTGTACCTGTCTTAAAAAAATAAATAAATGAAAAAGGCTGAAACGTATGTTCAGCCTTTTTCATTATCATGTTATTTTAAATAGCTTACTGCTGTGGGGAGCAAGAGCTACTTGGATTTTGTCTTTATTAGAAATTGTTTCATTGCTCCAAACATCCTTCACTGCCGCTGACCCGGAAAAACCAAGTTCTTCTATAGAAGCTTCTATTTCGCAATCAATTTCACCGATATTGAATAGAGCAACATAAACAGCGCCTTCTGGGCCTTTGGCAGTCCAGACAACTTTGCCTTCTTCTCTATACAACAGTCTGCTGTCAAACCCTTGTTGGTTTAATTCCAACACGTCTTTATTTGTAAGCAGGGATAGTGTCCAGCTGTCATTATCCCGAAGCTCTCCACCAAACATAAGTGGCGAACGGAATATTGACCATAATGTCATCATCGTAACTTGTTCTTCCTTTGTAAATCTTGTCCAGCGATCTGCGCCGCCTCCGTCAACTGAGCGGATACCAATATGTCCTAATGGCAGCATATCACAGTCCGGCCAATAGCCTGGACCAGAAAGACCGCTCCATTTCTCGCACCTTTCAAACATATCGTACAAAAGATCCCATTGATCCCAATAATCGTCTGTCATTCTCCACATATTCGCATTATCCCGCAATGTGTCTGCAAACTCTAACGGAGCAGGTCCTGGTGACAGGCTTAAGACCATATCCCTCCCGCTATTATCAATTGCCTTCCTAATCAGCTTTATTTCATCTGCATGAGTGTTATAAAGCTTTGATGCAGCAATATCATCGACCTTTACAAAGTCCACTCCCCATTCTGCATACAGCTTAAATAGAGAATCATAATATTCCTGCGCTCCTTCTTTGCTGGCATCTATTCCGTACATATCTGTATTCCATGGACAGATAGAATTAGGATGAGCGATTTCACGGGCAGTATGAGCCGAGTTTAAAATAGCTGTATTCTGATGAACTGCTTGTCTTGGTATACCTCTCATAATATGAATGCCGAATTTTAAGCCAAGACTATGTACATAATCAGAAAGTGGCTTAAACCCTTTCCCTTCAGCAGCTGAAGGAAATCGATTGACTGCAGGAATTAGCCGGGAAAACTCATCCATTTCCAGTTCAACAAATGGTCGATACAAGGAGGAGTTAGCACCAGACTCATACCATTGGATATCTACAACAATATATTGCCATCCAGACTCCTTTAAGTGAGTTGCCATATATTCTGCATTTCCTCTAACTTCCTCTTCTGTTACAGATGCACCGTAACAATCCCAGCTGTTCCATCCTAAGGGAGGAGTCTGGGCAAAACGATGATGATTCATTAATATACACACCCTTCGTTTAAAGAATTTCTTATAAGCTAATCTTAAAGGAAACGCATACAGCCTTTCTATAATAACTTTTTGCTTATCTATGTAATATATTGCTGTGTTTTAATCTAATTTTAATTGTTGTAAATATGCATGCTCTGTTGCCAAACGAAATTCACCTGGAGAAATGCCAATCCACTGGTGAAACACCTTGATAAAATAACTGCCTGTCGAGTAGCCAAGTTCCTGAGCAATTGCTTCCATTGTCAAATCAGTCTCTCTTAAAAGCTTAATTGCCTCTTCCATCCTAATTTTTGTTAAGTATTCAATAGGTGTGTATCCAGTAGTTTTTTTGTATAGTCTGGTAAAGTAATATTTAGAAAGATTAACTTTATCAGCTATTTCTTCAAGACTTTGCAGTGATTGGTATGTAGCCTCCATATAGGAGGCTGCTTCAGCAACAGGAACAGGCCATGAATGTTTGGCTTTTTTCGCAGAAACTTGGTGCCTGAATAACTCCATAACAAACTCATAAACAATCGCTGAAGCCCGGAAACCATCTGTTATGTGATTTTTCGATGCACTTGCAAAAACACTCTTTAAGAAGTGAATCGGCGAACTGTCTTCTGGAATTGTAAAGACATCGCCAATACTAGCCACTATTTTTCGCCATTCTGCTTCAATATTTGTAGGACGGAACATGATAAATAAAATCTCCCAATTCGCATTAGTTTCTAAAAAGAAATAACGATGGTCGCTTGGTATTTCGACCATAAAGCCAGTTCCTTTTTCTAATTTATGGAGAGTTCCATTTATTTCAATGTAACCGCAACCTTCGAGGGTATACTGAAACAAAAAAAGCGGCCCATCCTTTCGGGTTAAACCATTCCAATGATAGGATTCCTTAGTAATACTTTGATTACCAACTGCAAAAAGCTGGTAGAATGATTGATTCAATGTATCTAAAAACCGAAAACCATACACTTCCTGTTTATTATTTGACATGGCCGCTCCTTCACACGAAAAATGTAAGCGCTTAAATTTTATATTATAAAAATTCCTTAATGAGGCTGTTTGTTTATTATCATACAACATTACCAAATTTTTCACCACTGTTTTTAAAGCGTTTCCAAGTTTCGTTAAATTGATAGAAATAACTGCCAATATCCAATCTTTATTAGAGAAAATACTAGGCTTCGATTTGCAAGACTTATTGGCCCTGATATTATTAAATCTGGAAAAATAACAGGTATTAGAAGGATGGCAAAACCATCTTAAATACAATAAAAAAAGGAGCTTATACAGCTCCTTCCCCTTCATTAGTTACCTGCAACCTCTTTAATAATCGGCTTTCTTTGCACTTTCACTTCATATTTAGTTGTTTTGTTTTCAATAATGAATTCAGGAACGCCGCCTCTGTGTGCGTGTGATTCCTTGAATTCCTCGCTTCCTACCCAGCCAAGGAATCCTTCTTTGTTCTCCCATCTTGTTACAATAGTTATTTCCTCATAATCTGTTGTACCAGCAGTCAACAATACTTCTAGTCCAATAAAGCCTGCTTTTTCTTCAATTTTTCCAGTTCTGTTAAATCTCTCGATAAACCCTTCAGCAAATCCTTCTTTTACCTTTACAGTGTTTGTTACAATATACATAATTTTTCCTCCTAGATTTCGTATTTTGGGATAATAATAGGATAATTATTTTCAAATTTTATCGACGCATCAATTTCATACACGTCTTTCAGCAATTGAGCCGTTAATATCGCTTTTGGTTTTCCAGTTTGATAGATTGCACCATTCTTCATTACAATCAAGTTATCACTGTATGCTCCAGCATATTGAAGCTCATGCAAAACCATAATGACAGTAATCTGATAAATTTTATTTATTCTTGATAGAAGTTTCATGAGTTCCAGCTGATGGGTAATATCTAAATAAGTAGTTGGTTCATCTAGCAATAAAATCGGTGTTTTCTGGGCAAGCGCCATAGCAATCCTTGCTCTTTGCATTTCCCCTCCGGATAAATGCCCTACCATTCGATCTGCCATTTGTTCTAACCCGGTTTCTTTTATTGCCCACGCAATAATATCTTTATCTTCTGCTGAAGCAGTTCCGGCAAGCCGCTGAAAAGGAACTCTTCCATAGGCAACTAATTCTTTCACCGTAATGTTTGGCATAATTTCCTTTGCCTGCAGCAGCATAGCAATTTTTTTGGAATACTCTTTTCTTTTATATTTATGAATTTGCTGATTGTCCAATGTCACCTTGCCGCTGTCTGTTTTTAGGAGGCGAGCAAATAGTTTTAATAGTGTAGATTTCCCTGATCCATTAGGTCCTACAATTGCAGTCATTTTCCCCTCTGGAAGTTCAAGGTTGATATCATTAAGATGAAATTTTCCTTGAGCAAACCTCAATCCTTCTGATTTTAACACTGCCATCTACAGCACTCTCCTTCGACGCAGCAGAACGATGAAGAATGGACCGCCTAGCGCTGCAAGCAAGATACCTACAGGCAATTCAATTGGATCAAACAAGCTTCGTGCTGCCGTATCTGCAATTACGACTAAAGCTGCTCCGCCAACAATCGAGAAAGGCAGCAAAAAACGGTAATCCTCTCCAATAAGAAGGCGTATGATGTGCGGAACTACCAGTCCAACAAATCCAATTAAACCGGCAACACTGACGGCAATTCCTGCCAAAAAGGAAGCAAGCAGAATAATCAGTAATCTAATCATCTCTACATTTTGTCCTAATAATTTCGCTGCATCATCCCCTAAAATCAGAATGTTGACTGGTTTAATGGCGAGAAAGCTGATAAGCAGCATAATGATGGTATACGGCAAGATAATTTCAACATGATACCAGCTCCTCCCGTTCAACCCTCCTGATAGCCATCCAATGACAGATTGGACTCTGTCGCTGTACAATACCATGACTCCATTCATGATTGCTCCAAGCACTGCATTCATTGCCACACCCGCTAAAATAATCTTTACCGGTGATGCCCCTTTATCCCATGCGAACAAATAAATTAATATTGTTGTTAGAAATGCACCGATAAAAGCAATAAACGGCAATAAGTAGCTGTACTGTGGAAAGATGACCATTGTGATGATAGCGAATAAGCCTCCACCGGACGATACCCCGATAATGCCTGGATCCGCCAGTGGATTTCTCATTACCCCTTGCAGCAATGCTCCTGATGCAGCGAGACATGCTCCCACACATAAGCCCACAATAACTCTAGGAAGACGGAGATTGTATACGATTTTTTCATACACACCCTCTCCTCCCGATACGAGCACATTCCAAAGCTCCTTAACAGACACAGAAACTGCGCCAAATGATAAGCCTGCATATATGGAAATAAGTAACAATATAAGGAGACTTATAAGGACTGTAATTCGTTTTCTCTTTCTTTCTACATATTCCAACATGCTCACTCCAAATGATTTAACAATTCAACCAAGTATTGAACAGCGTCCACTGCCCTTGTGCCTGGATTGGTGCCAAACAAATCAGCAGGCAAAATTTCTACTCTGTCATTTTTGACTGCATCCAATGTATTCCAAGCAGCGTTTTGTTTCATTTCCTTTAGGAAGCCTTGTTTAATTTCCTCTGCATCGCCATGTGTAATTAAGAGAACAGCATCTGGATTTGCTTCCACAACTCTTTCTGTGTTTATTTGTGCATATTGAGGGAATTTTTCTAATGCAGGATAATCACTTGCTACATTGATCCCTCCTGCGGTATCTAAGAAATCTCCGCTTAATGAATTCGGCAATGCTGCCATATACGTACCAGGTGCCCCGTAAACGAGAAGCACACGTTTATCTGTGTTTTTTAAGGAGGAAGCAGCTGCTTTTAAGTCTGCATCCAATTTCTCCATCAATTGGCCAGCTTTATCTTCTTTTTGAAGCATTTCTCCATAAAGAGTTATCTGTTTTTTAATGTCTTGTATAGAGTTTGCTTCTGTTAGAATTACTTTCGTGCCCAGCCCTTCAATTGTCGGTACGTCTTCCTGGTTGAAGCCAACATTTGCTAAGACAACATCGGGCTGCAGCAATGCAATTTTTTCATAGTTAACTTCATGTGTTGTACCAATTTGCTCGGCGTCCTTTGCAATTTCATCTAGCTGACTTTCGTCTGAAAGTGTCGGTTTTCCGACCACCTCAATTCCAAATGCATGCATTAAATCAACATCTCCGCTCCCTAGTGCTGCTACATTTGCTGGTGGATCGGTAAACGAAACAGTCCGGTCTGCAAAATCAGTTACTACAATAGGATCAGCACTTGACTGTGCTGCTTCTCCACCTGTTTTTCCACATGCAGCAAGAAAGAAAACTATACTCAATGCCGACATATACTTTCCTATTTGTTTGTTAAACAAGATTTGTATCAACTCCTTTTCACTAGCTTGGCATGAACAACCAGCCTTCCTTCCAGTGAATCAATAGCATAATCACATGTCGATAATGTAACAATCCTATCTTCCGGACTAAACTCCATTTTTGAATCGTACAAAGATTTCTCCTGCAGTAAATCGACAAAATCGAGATATTCACTGTCTGATGAAAAATCTGTTTCAATATAATAGAAATCCGTTGTTGTTTGATAAACAGAAAAGACTTCCAGTTCATAACCTTCATACAAAGAATCTAAGTGAATTTTTTTATGTTTTTCAAAAAATGACTCATTTAAATATTTCTTTAAACCGCTGAACATCGTACCATCCTTCATTCTATGTCCATAGATAATGGTATTTTTATTGTTTTCAAGTTTTTTATCATTTCGATAATCCAAAAAAATACTGCCAGCTCTCGTTTCTTCTTTTTTATAATTTCGGGTCAGATAAAACTCATTATCAGAGGATTGTAGGATAGGATAATTTATTTTTGTATCATCAACTGTTACCCAGCCGACCATATCTTCATTGATTTCCAGCAATGGATCAAATGAGGAGCGGATGGATGTTGGCTTTTGGCTATTGTCCGACGTTTGATTAGTTTTATAGATTTCCTGCACCGTTTCCAACACTTTTCTGTTTGTATAATAATCATATAAAGGAGGAACCAGTTTAAAGAATGAGTAAACAAAGACTAGAACTGCCAGGATGGTGATTATTCTTTGGATTATCAGCTTTGCACTCATTGTTTCTCTCCCTTTCTCAAATGCTCAACGGAACGATGTATAAACCTGTTTCGTCATCTTCATTGACAACAATATGAACATCATATATTTCTTTTATTCTTTCCTGAGTAATCACTTGCTCCGGACGCCCATAAGCCTTTATTGCCCCATCCTTCATAACGATGACCAAATCGGAGTAACGGAGCGCCTGGTTCATATCATGGAGAACCATAACGATTGTAATTCCATAAACTTGATTCAATTCTTTAATTAATGACAGCAATTCTAGTTGATGAAAAATATCCAAGTATGTTGTCGGTTCATCTAAAAACAGTATCTCCGTTTTTTGTGCCAGTGCCAGCGCTATCCATACTCGCTGTCTTTGGCCTCCGGATAATGCACTTACAGGTGTATTCTTGTAATCTTGCAGTTTTGTACATGTAAGCGCCCACTCTATTGCTTCTCTATCTTCATCGCTATCTTGTTTCCAGATCTTTTTATAAGGTATTCTTCCAAACTGTATAAGCTCTTCCACTGTCATATCCTCTGAGATGTGGTTTGCCTGGTTGACCATTGCAATTTTTCGGGCAAAGTCTTTTGCTTTATAGGAGTATATATCCTTTCCATCAAGGGTGATGGAACCAGCAGTTTGTTTTTGTGCCCTTGCTAGAAGTGATAATAGCGTTGATTTGCCACAGCCATTCGGACCAATAATAGTTGTTATTTTATTCTTCTCTATCTTTGCTTCTAAATTTTCCATAAAGGTTTCTCTATCGTCATACGAAAAAGTAAGTCCTTTAAACTCCATGTAATTTATCTCCCTTCCTCAGCAAAAAGATCAAAAATGGACCGCCAATTACTGCCATGATTGTCGATGCTGGTATTTCCAAGGGAGCTATCAAAAGTCTTCCGAAAGTATCGGCAGTCAATATTAAAAAAGCGCCTGCCAATGCGGAAAAAGGAATAAGAATATGATGGTTTGTCCCAACTAGCTGTCTTGATATATGAGGGATAATCAGTCCAGCAAAAACAATAATTCCTGCGATAGATGTTGCCACAGATGCGAGAAATACTGCAATCACCGAAATAAGAATTCGCACAAGCTGAATATTGACTCCTAATTGGATAACCTTCTTATCTTGTAATTTCAGCAGGTTACACCAAGGACTAACTAGAAAGGCGAGCACAATTCCAATCAATCCAAGCGGAACAATTAACTCAACATCTTCCCATGTTTTCATCGTTAAATTTGATGCGTTCGATGCGCCAACTGTTATGTTAAAATAAGCGCATATATTAACTAAAGCTTCTCTCAATCCTGTGAACATAGCACTCACTGCGATACCAGTCAGAATAACCCTCAGCGGCTTCAAACCTGATTTCCAGGAAAGCATGTAAATAATAAAGCAAGATACCGCTCCTCCTAAAAAAGCAAAGAGCGTGCTGCTGATAAACATTGTTGGTAAAAATAACAGTCCAAACAACGTAAAAAAGCTTGCACCAGCTGAAATACCCATGATTCCTGCATCTGCCAGTGGATTCCTCATGACAGATTGAAAAAGAACACCGGATACTGCCAAAATTGCGCCTGTAAGGAGGGCTACGATAATTCTCGGAAACCGGAGATCAATAATGACGTTTACTTCTTCATTGTTGCCGTGAGTAATTCCATCTACAAGTGTCATCAAACTAACGGATATACTTCCCTTTGCGGCAGAGTAAACAGTTATTCCAACAAGCGCCAAAATTACTATAATAAAACTGATGATTTTCTTATTCATGTATCTCTTCCTTTACGCTACTCATACATCATTTCTTTAAGCTGATCTAATGCCTGTGTGATGTTTAAATTAGCCGTTGTAGCGAATATCGGCTCTTCTAAGTCAAATACTTTTCCGTTTTTAACTGCATTAAAATGTTTCCAAATATCATTTTCTGCAAATTCCTTATCAAATTCTTTTNCAACTTGATCTGGTACACCATGTGATAAGCGTAAAATTATATCAGGATTTGTTTGCTGCAAAAACTCTGTATTTGCTGATATGAATTCTGCGGCCTGACCTTCAACAGCATTTTTCCCGCCCATTACTTCCACTAAATTGCCGACGTAAGAATTTTCTGTGGCGACAAGATAGCTTGCACCAGGTACACCAAGCAATATCAATACAACAGGCTGCTCTTTATCCTTTGTCTGTTCCTGAATTTGAGAAACCTTTAATTCAATAGAGTCAACAAGCTTCTTCGCATTTTCGGATCTGTCATATTTAGCTCCAAGCTCTGTAATAGACTGGAGCATATTATCAACACTTTCCAAATTCACAAAGGATGCAGGAATATTCATGCTCTCAAACTTTTCGCTCAAGTCATATTCCAGAGTCGTTACCGACAATACTTCTGATGGATTTAGAGATTTGACGATTTCCATATCAGGACTCATCGGATTGCCTACCTCTACTACATCCTTGTACCTTTTTGGTAAAGTATATTGTGTTGTCGGCACTCCTGCTAAATCCACTTCAAGCTTATCCATAATTTCAGCAACTGCTAATGTGGTTGCGACAACTGTTTCTTCGGTTTGTTTTTCTTCCTTTTGGTTTTCTTCCGGCTTACTGCCGGCCACATCACTATTCTGATTAGAGCAGCTTGCAAGCAGAAGACATATGCATACAAATAAAAATATCTTAACGTATTTCATATTTCTCCTCCTGACCACCTGTAAAGCAAATACATTTCCGCGAGATTGATTGCTCAACCTCGCAGAAATAACTTAAAATGTGCGTGTGCGGTATTTCCTTACCAACACGACAATGGAAATAAGCAGTAATGATAGGTATAGTGCTATTTGTGCAGTATCCCCAGTTTTGGCATTTACTACTTTAGTGCCAGTTTCTGTTGTTTTTGTATCATCAACAGTTGTGTCTCCATCTCGGTTAAACTCAAGATTTTCACCATTGTCTGTTGTATCCTCTTCTTTATTCGTGTCTTCATGATTAATCTGGTCAAAGTCATTTTCGATTCCAGCAAATGGAAGATTCGACACATCAAATAAGAAGCGAATTTCGTACCAGTGGTCATAATTCAACTCTGGAATCACAACATGAATATTTCCAACAGTAGGATTAGCTAAATCTGCAACAGGGAATTCTACTACTGAAGAATTTCCAGATTTGCTTATCACCTTCACATCTTTTGATCCGACAAGGAATTCAGTGATAAATTCTGTATTAACGGTTAGTCGGGCAACAACTTTGCCATCCTTCACGATTAATTTCCCTGGCTTAACAAAATAAGAATCTGCCATTGACTTTTCATTATTACTTGCATGTAATACAGAATAATCAACCGTATATTCTCCATCTTTTAAGACAGCGTTATCGTCTTTATCACCTTTGTCCTCATCTTTATCTTCATCTACATTGCCTGGATTTTCTTCAGCAGGCTTTTCTTCATTTTCATTCCCATTGCCATTTTCTTCTTCGTTACCTTCTTCACCATTTCCGGTTTCTCCGGATTTTGTTGGCAGTTTACTAGTGTCATAGTCAAAGCGAACTGTATACCAGTGGTCATACCCAATTGCCGGTACTTCCACGTGAATTTCTGCACTAGATAAACCAGTCAAATCAGCTACTGAAAATTGTACAACTGTTTTACCAGCACTTTGGCTGATAATTTCAGCTTCTTTGCCATTAATCTTAAACTCTGTAATATAGTCGCTGTATTCTACTTGAACTGTCGCATTACCATTTTTTAAAGTCACTTTACCAGGCTTTGTGAAATATTGATCTGCTATCGATGTTTCATTTTGCAATGCATGCAAAATGCTGTAACCTAATGCATACTCGCCATCCACAAATTGACTGTTAGCTCCCTCTTCTTCACCTGGTGTTGTGCCTGGATTTTCTCCTGCTCCCTCATCTGGTGTTGTGCCCGGATTTTCTCCTGCTCCCTCACCTGGTGTTGTGCCTGGATTTTCTCCTTCTCCTTCACCTGGTGTTGTGCCCGGATTTTCTCCTTCTCCTTCATCTGGTGTTGTGCCCGGATTTTCTCCTTCGTCATCAACAGCAATGGAGCTTTCATCAAATACCATTCTGACTACATGGCTCATTCCATAAGACATTGCTAACTGAATATTTTTGATATCGCCTAAGTTTTCTACTTCAAAACGAAGCACTTTTGTATTTGCTGCAGCATCTTGTGAAATCACTTCAGCATCCACGTACTCCCCATTTACCTCTGTCTTAAATCCTGTTACAAAATTGCTGGATGACAGGTTTAATTGAATGTATTTCTTACCGTTGTCAACAACAAGTTTCGCTGGCTTCGACAAGTAATTCCCCATGCTGGAGGCTTCATCTGCATTTTCCTTCCAAACATTGTAATCAATTGTGTATACTCCATCTGCTAGCGACTCTTCTTCTCCTTCATCTGGTGTTGGTTCTGGATTTTCTTCTGGCTCACTTATTGTAATAGTGCTTTCATCAAACACCATTCTGACCACATGATTCATTCCATAAGACATTGCCAACTGGATTTTAGTGATATCGCTTACGTTTTCTACTTCAAAACGAAGCACTTTTGTGTTGGCTGCATCGTCTTGTGAAATGACTTCCGCATCGACGAATTGTCCATTTACCTCTGCTTTAAAGCCTGTTACAAAATTGCTGGATGACAGATTTAGTTGAATATAGTTCTTCCCATTTTCAACGATTAGCTTCGCTGGCTTCGATAAGTAGTTCCCCATGCTGGAAGCTTCATCTGCGTTTTCCTTCCAAACATTATAATCAATTGTGTATGTGCCATCTGCAAGCGGTTCTTTTTCTTCCAATACAGGCAAGTTTTCTGTGTTGAAATCAAATCTTACAGTGTACCAATGGTCATAATTGATTGCTGGTATTTCAACATGTATTTGAGCATCTGTAATACTGTTGATCGATTCAAGTGAAAATTCAGCCACGGTTTTTGTGCCATCATTACTGATTATCTTCGGGTTGTTACCATTAACGGAAAATTCTGTTATTAAACTGCTGTACTCTGTTTGTACTGTAACATTTCCATCTTTAACGATAACTTTACTTGGTTTTGTAAAATAATTATCTGCTATCGACTTTTCTTCTGCCGTACCATGCAAGACATTGTAGTCAACATCGTACTCACCGTCTTCATAAACAATATCTTCTTGTGGTGCAGCAGGCGGCGTTTCTTCCCCAGCCTCTTCACTTGGGTTTTCTGGTGTTGTTACAGGTTCTTCTGCTTCTTCACCTGGGTTTTCCGGTGTTGTTACAGGTTCCTCTGCTTCTTCACTTGGGTTTTCTGGTGTTGTTACAGGTTCCTCTGCTTCTTCACTTGGGTTTTCTGGTGTTGTTACAGGTTCCTCTGCTCCTTCGCTCGGGCTATCTGGCGTTGATGCAGGTTGCTCTGCTTCTTGGACAGGTAATCCAGCAGTGTCAAAGTCAAATCTAACTGTATACCAGTGATCATAACTAATAGCTGGAACTTCCACATGAATCTCAGCTTCTGTTAGTCCCTCAATATCGGCAACAGGAAACTCAGCCGTAATTTTGCTTCCATTTTCACCTATCTTAGTTACTGGAGTGCCGTTTACTTTAAACTCGGTAATATAGTTGCTGTATTCTACCTGAACTTTAGCCTGACCATTGTTAATGATTAGTTTTCCAGGCTTTGTATAGTACTGGTCAGCCATTGAGGATTCATCATTTGTTGCATGCAAAATAGTATAGTCTAAACTGTATTCCCCATCTGCCACGGCTGAACTGCTGTTCAACTCGGCAGCATAAGCTCTGTTATCCAAAGGAATTACAGTACTTACGATGGAAAAGACTGTTACAAGAAACGCAAGAGCAATTTTTGCAGCCTTCATTCTATTCTTTTTCTCCTTTTTAGTAGAATATATAGTTCTGATAAAATCCATTGGTTATTAGCCTGCTTTTTTCACTTGGATTTTTTAGATGCTACTGATTAAATCTGCCATTACTGGGACAATGCAGCAGTATTAAAGTCAAACCTCACTGTATACCAGTGATCATAACTAATCTCTGGAACTACAACATGAATCTCAGCAGCTGTTAAAGCCTCAATATTGGCAACAGGAAATTCAGCCTTAATCTTGCCGCCGCTTTCACTTATCTTTGTTGCTGAAGTGCCATTTACTTTAAACTCTGTAATGTAATTGCTGTATTCTACCTGAACTTTGGCCTGTCCATTCTTGATAATTAATTTTCCAGGCTTTGTATAGTACTGGTCAGCGACTGAGGTTACATTATTTGTTGCATGCAATATAGTATAGCCGATACTATATTCCCCATCTGCCACAACTGAACGGCTGCTCGACTCAGCAGCATAAGCTTTGTTATCCAAAGGAATTACTGTACTAACAACGGAAAAGACTGTTACAAGAAACGCAAGAGCAATGTTTGCAGTTTTCATTTTCATCATTTCTCCTTTTTAGTAAAATATGTAATTCTCCTAAATCCAATGGTTATTAGAAACTATTTAACTAGCTTTCTTCTGTTTACAACATAAAATACGATAATCCCAAGGGATATGACCATTAATACAGTGTAGACAGTGATTTCTGATTGATCAGAAGTTCTTGGGTTTTCCACTTTATCTGTTGTTGTTTCTTGTTCAGTTGAGCTTGCTGCTGTCTCAGAGGTTGAATTCGATGTTTCTGAAGTGGTTGAAGTAGATTGTGAAGAAAGGGCTTTCGCTGAACTTTCATCAAAATCAAATCTTATCGTGTACCAATGGTCGTAATTCTGGTCTTCCACAATAACATGAATCTCTCCATTTGTAGGATTCTGCAGTGAGCTGACGTTAAATTGAACAACACTGGACTCACCATTATTACTTATTTCGGTAACGTTTTGTCCTCCTACTTTAAACTCTGTAATTGCAGATGTAGAGATTCCTACTTGGACTTTATGGGATCCATCTTCGACAATTAACTTTGCCGGTTTTTGGAAGTAACCATCAGCCATTGAGGCTGAGTCACTGTCTGCTCTCAATACAGAGTAAGAAATGGAGTACTCACCGTCTGCTAATGTTGCAGCAAGAGATTTCCCACTGAAACCAACAGACAAAAACATAAATATTGCTAATATTGCAACTATTTTTAATGCAACTTTCTGTTTAAGCAAGTATATTTCTCCCCTCTATATAGTTATATTGGTAAAACTAAAAATCCGAATTTCCATGTTCCCCCTTCCTGTACCTATTTCAGGCACAACCTGCCCTAGGTTCATATTAAATGAAAGTGATTCTCATTGTCAATTGGTTTTTTCTCAATTAGATAATATTATTCTCATTTAGTTGATAATTCCGAATGAGAATAATAGCAATTGGTTTTTTTTACAACTGCTTTTTTTAAACTTTTAACGCTGTTAACAGGCAGCAAAACGATCATTTTTTAAGCAATCCTATAGTCTCATCCACGCCGACACGATAATCGGAGAGCATGCCCTCCTCTATCTTAATCATTGTTGGCGTACCTGTTATTGCTAGTTCGGAAACTGATGCGGGAGTTTTGTTTTCAAATGGCGACTGATGGACAGCAATCAGCTTATTGTCAGCCCTTGATTGAATAGACCAGACTACCTCCTTATCGTTCATAAATTCAGCAATATCTATATTAGGATCTATGTTTTCTTTGCCATTCTCTATTCTTCCAATTACTTTGTCATACTTGTTGTGGTGTGCTTCCCAATCATACCAGCTGTCCGTATTTTCAGTGTCTCCCATATCTACAATATAAAGGGGAGTTTCTCCATTCTTGTTGTATTCTAAAACAGCATTTTCTATTTGTTTACAGTAAGAACAGGCATCCTGCCAAAAATAAACGATATATTCCTTGTCACTTTGTGCAAATGTCTCCGTTGCCTTGATTTTTTTAATATCATCTGTTGTCTCCTGCCCTTGCTTTGGCAATATAATCAACAGCCCTGCTAAGCATATGACTAACACAGAACCAAGCAGCCATTTAACTTTTCTTTTCATAATCGTCTCCTTTCGCTTTGACATTCCTATTGTAGCGAATAGAAAAAACTTTTAGACTGCTTATTGCCAGTTAATTCCGACATATTTGTGACAAACGGATTGTTAACCCTTTTTAAAATTAAGACAGGCGAAATATTTATATGGTAAAATCGGATTAGATGTTAATAAGGAGATGAAAAAATGAAAAGCTCTATCATTGATCGCTTTATATCCTATGCTGTCATTGACACACAATCGAACGAGGAAAGCACTTCTTGTCCGTCCACAACTGGACAGCTAACACTTGCGGACAAGCTTGTCGAAGAACTAAAAGAAATCGGCATGGAAGATGTAACAATGGACGAAAATGGCTACGTCATGGCAACACTTCCTGCCAATACAGAAAAACGTGTTCCTACTATCGGCTTTTTGGCCCATTTAGACACTGCAACTGACTTTACTGGGAAAAATGTCCGTCCGCAATTAGTAAAAGATTATGATGGTGGAGACATTGTCCTTAATTCTGATTTACATATCGTCTTAACTCCAGCTGATTTCCCAGAGCTTGCAAAATACAAAGGTCATACCTTAATCACAACAGATGGAACAACCCTTTTAGGTGCAGATAATAAGGCAGGTATTGCAGAAATTATGACTGCCCTCATCACATTGAAAAACTCTGATATCAAACATGGAAAAATCAGGGTTGCCTTTACTCCTGACGAGGAGATAGGAAGAGGGCCGCATAAGTTTGATGTCAAAGCATTTGCAGCAGATTTCGCTTATACAGTGGACGGTGGTCCATTAGGAGAATTGCAATATGAAAGCTTTCATGCAGCTGGGGCAAAAGTCACTGTAAATGGCACTAATGTCCATCCTGGTACAGCTAAAGGAAAAATGGTCAACTCTATGAAAATTGCGATGGAATTACAAAGCAGTCTGCCTTCTGATGAGGCGCCAGAAAAAACATCAGGCTACGAAGGCTTTTACCATCTCCTATCCTTTCAAGGAGATGTAGAACAAACGAAGCTTGCTTATATTATTCGTGATTTTGACAGAACACTTTTTGAAAAGAAAAAAGCGAACCTGACTGAAATTGTAGCTCAATTGAATAAAAAGTATGGTGAAAATACGGTAGTCCTAGACCTAAAAGACCAATATTACAATATGCGTGAAAAAATTGAGCCTGTTAAAGAAATCATCGAAACTGCGCACCAAGCGATGGTAAACCTCGGGATTTCACCGATTATTGAGCCAATCCGCGGCGGAACGGACGGCTCACAGCTTTCCTATATGGGATTGCCAACACCTAATATTTTCACAGGTGGAGAAAACTTCCACGGTAAATATGAGTATATTTCAGTAGATAATATGCAAAAAGCAGCTAATACAATTGTCGAGATTGCCAGGCTGGTTGAAGAACGAGCTTAAATACTTGAAGGAGGTGCTCTTACGCGGAGCACCTCCTCTTTTTTCAAAGTTAGTTCCTGCTTATTAATTCGTAACACGAAGGATATTTTGTACTTTTCATAGATTAGTATATAATAATACAAGTGCAAAAATTTTGTTCGAATAAGATATGCAAATAGATAGAAGCAAAAAAAAGGAGTTAAGCAATGAATTCGATTTACAAAACACATGAAGAATTAGCAGGAAATCCTGAGCTGCAGCATTATATCCTGCAAACTTTTGGATTACAGTCAAAAAAGAAACGCGTAAAGAAAAAGCTTTTAAAGCAGCTTGTATCACAGGAAAACTTGATTTCCCAAATGGTTCAAGAATTCCATCACGAAGGACAAGCGCCGGCAGCAGTAGAAGCAAAAGCACCGACAGCTGAAGCAGCAAACGCACCAACAGTTGAAGCAGCAAACACGCCTTCATTTACTGCTCTTCCAGTCACTGCATTATTAAAAATCGGTAAAGCGTTCTTTAAAGAAGAAGAATCTGTACGTTATTACTATAATAAAAACAAGCCTGAACAATACAAAAACAAGGAATTACTTGTCCAATGCATATCAGAAGGCTATCAGAATTCTTCAGAGGATGTAAAAGAAGCAATCGAACAATCTCTTTAATATTCATTCTAAAGACCTAATATCCCCTCTTTAAAAGAGAATTGATATTGGGTCTTTTTTCTGTCTGACATCACTATCGACTGTTTGTCGGTGTGCTTCAATTTTGTTGGTTGCTCTGTTATAATTTTCTAAGAAGAGTTATAAGCTTGATGCAATATATTAAAAAAATGGAGGCAATTATTTATGGTTAAAATAGCACCATCCATCCTGTCTGCCGATTTTGCAATACTAGGAGAAGAAATAAAAGATGTGGAGCGAGGCGGCGCAGATTATATCCATGTTGACGTTATGGACGGCCATTTCGTTCCGAATATCACTATCGGTCCACTAATTGTAAGTGCAATCAGACCTATTACAACACTTCCTTTGGATGTCCACCTAATGATTGAAAATCCAGACCAATATATACCTGCATTTGCTAAAGCTGGTGCAGATATTATCACCGTTCATGCAGAAGCATGTCCTCATCTTCACCGTACACTCCAGCTAATCAAGGAGCACGGCGTCAAACCTGGTGTTGTCTTGAACCCGAGCACGCCAGTTGAGATGATTAAGCATGTCATTTCTGATGTCGAAATGGTTTTACTAATGACTGTTAATCCTGGCTTTGGAGGACAAGCCTTCATTTCAAGCGTATTGCCAAAAATAACAGAAGTCCGAAAACTCGCTGATCAGTTCAATCCTGGACTTGAGATTGAAGTAGACGGCGGCGTGAATGAACAAACAGCTGTCCTTTGCAAGGAGGCGGGTGCGAACGTTCTTGTTGCAGGTTCCTTTATTTATGACAGTAAAGACAGAGCTGCAGCAATTAAAGCAGTTCGCGGCGAATAAACAAAACCAAAAAAGCGAATCAATGATTCGCTTTTTGGTTTAAGTTTTAAGCTGTCATTCTCACTTTTGTGGTTAGTTTTGTTAATACAGTTGCAAGAAGCAGTGTTCGCTCCACGAAAGTGTCCAAATCTAAATATTCTTCTTCACTATGTGCATTTCCTCCAACTGGTCCAAGTCCATCTATTGTCGGAATTCCCATCGAGCTTGTAAATGCCCCGTCAGATCCCCCGCCCGTAAAAGTATCCTTGACTTCAATTCCAAGTTCTTTACCAGCTTCTTTAATTATTTTTAATAGTTGTATAGATTGACTGTTCTTTTCCATTGGCGGTCTGCTGATGCTGCCCTTTACCTCAATCTCCGTTCCTTCCACGTCAGACACAGCACAAATCTCCCGAATTTGCTTATCTATAATGGGAGCTTGTTCCATATTTACAAGGCGGACATCTACTCCTGCTTTCGCAGATGAAGCAACCGTATTAATGGATGTTCCTCCTTCAATCATTCCGACATTTACCGTTATTCCTTCCTGATATTTTGTCAGTTTCTGAAGTTTAATTGTCTTGTATGCAAGCTCTTCAATTGCACTTCTTCCTTTTTCATGCTCAACACCTGCATGTGCGGAAGTTCCCTTCACCATAATCGTATAGCGTCCCCCGCCTTTTCGCGCAGATACAATCGAACCATCCTTTCTGCCAGGCTCTACTATTAACGCATACTCCTTCCCTCTTGCTGTTTGTTCAATAAGCTTCCTGGAAGTGGCTGACCCAATTTCTTCGTCACTATTTAGGACAATTTCCACATTTTTGAGTGCAGAAGAATGGATGCTCTTTAATGCTTTTATCGCATACAAAACGGAGACAAGACTACCTTTCATATCAACAACACCTGGACCATATGCCCTGTTTTCTTCTATCCGGAACGGACGTTTTTCTGCTGTGCCTTCAGGAAAAACAGTATCCATATGTGCAACAATAATAACTTTCGGATTTCTTGCCTCCTTATGACGCAGAACGAGGTTATTTCCGGTTTTTTTCTCCTTTTTAACGGTCGAAACAAATCCAGCCTCAGCAAACTTTTTCTCTAAAATTTCAGCAATTTGGTCGACCCCTTTTTTTACATAGCTTCCGCTGTCAATATTTACGAGATTCTTGAGAAGCTCAATCATCTCTTGTTCCCTTTCTTTAAGAAATTCCTCCATACTAGTGTTCCCCCTGATAATCTATGCTTTTAGCTTTAATATTTTCTTTGGAATCTTCACCAAAGAACTTACTCCTATTTATATGACTCTGTTTACTTCTCCTTATCCTCTGACACGATAAGCTTGCCATTGATGCCTAGTATTGTCGGTGGTTTAGATGTTCCCACCAGCAATGATCATTTAGACAATTACCTTAAATCATTGCTTTAGATTTGCTTTGGGACTCCCTCTTCATTATTAGTATATGCAAGTATCTTCCTGATTGGGGACTAGGCAAATCTTTTATTCTTACAATATATATTCATATATCAGCTCCAATTTATATGGCCTATTTCCCTCATTAGTCAATTTACACACTATTCAGAAAAATAAACTGTTATAAAACAGTATAGGGACACGAAATATTTTTGTCAACAATGCTCAGAGTCCTTTCCCTTTTATCCTAATAAAAAAAACCGCTTTAAATAGCGGTCTTCCCCTTAAAAGGTCAATGCAAGCAGCCTTGCTGAAGCGTAATTATATTTTTCCACAGAAACGTTAAATACAATTCCTGTATTTAGAAAAACAGTATTTTCTACAATTAAGGTAGGGTCTCCTTCCGGCAAATTTAAATGAAGACCATCTTCCTTTGAAAGTTTTTCGCAATAAATGAGCTTATCGGCAAACCCTATCTTGAGTCTTAAATCTTCTGTTATATATCGATAGATAGATGATTCGGCAATTTCTGCATTTAAGTATGGTACGAGTGTCTTATTATAGTAAGCTTCTTCTAATACAAGAGGCTCTCCATTAACAAAGCGGAGCCTTTTAATATAATATAAGGAATCACCAAGTTCACATTTCATTTTTGAAGCCAATTTCTCGTCAGCCAGTACAAGCGACAATTCAATGATACGGCTGTTCATATTTTTCCCTGCTAATTCCTTTGTGAGACCCTGCATTTTTCGAATTGTAATACAGCCTGGCCGGGAAAATTCTCTTAAGAACAGGCCGCTTCCTTGCACCTGATAAACATATCCTTGATCGACCAATATTTTCAATGCTCTTCGAATTGTATTACGGCTGACTTGAAACTTGCGCATCAGCTCTTCTTCTGTCGGAAGCTTCTCGTTCGCTTGAAATTTCCCTTGAAGAATGTCGTTCTCCAGCACATTTGCAACAAATTGGTATTTGATTGTCATATGCTTTACTCCTTCCCCTAAAAAACGGGGTATACCTCTACATTTCCTAGAAGGATACCCCTTTTTTTAAAACAATATCAGACTAAAATTAAAGCTCTTCTCCTCTTGTTTCAATGATATGCTTGTACCAGTGGAAGGATAGCTTTTTCTTTCTTGCCAGATTGTTCTTATGATCTACATAGATGAAGCCATACTGTTTCTTATAGCCATTCAACCAGCTCAAAAGATCAATAACAGACCATGCGTAGTATCCTTTTAAGTTGATACCTTCCCCAATCGCTGTTTTCACTGCTTTAAGATGCTCTTCTATATATTTGATTCTTGGAACATCCATGATTTCATCCTCGATAACTGGATCTTCGTCACCGAGACCATTCTCGGTAATGTATAGTTTCACATCTCCGTATCTTTCTTTTATCATTCGCAAGCCATCAAGGAATCCTTCCGCAGAGATTTCCCAGCCCCATTTTGTATACACCTTATCCTCCATCATGACAGTTTTGTAGACACCGTCAAAGGATGGGTTTCCTGGCCTTCCTGTTGAGTTGTCACGGCTGATTTCAACTGACTTAGCTGTTCCTTGGATTTTTTCCACACGTGCCGGCTGATAATAGTTAAGTCCCATGAAATCATTTAGTCCAGCCGTATCTTTCAACATCCGAAGCTCTTCCTCTGTCCAGTCTGGTGTCAGCCCTTTTTTCTGTAGTGCATCCAAAACATATTGCGGATATTCACCTTTTAAAATAGGATCATAATACCAATATGTTTGGTAATAGTTCGCATGATTGGCGGCAAACAGATTATCTTCCTGCCCGTCGACGCTGAATGCAGGACTGAATACATGTGTTATGCCGATTTCTCCATATTGCTTCAGTTCTTTATATTTCTTTACTGCTAGAGCATGTGCCAGAAACACATTATGTGTCGCTTGGAAATATTCTTTATGAGCATTTACCAATCCAGGCGGATGTGCGCCGTTCAAATACCCAAGCGTGCAGAAAACGATTGTTTCATTGAATGTAATCCAATGCTTAACCCTGTCTCCAAATGCTTTAAAGCAAACTTCCGCATATTTAGCAAAAGCATTTGTCGTACGCTTATTTGTCCAGCTGCCATCCTCTTCTAATGGAAGAGGGAGATCCCAATGATACAGGGTCACAAATGGGACAATACCGTACTTTAAGCATTCATCTATTAAATTATTATAAAACTCTATTCCTTTTTCATTGATTTCCCCGTCTCCGTCTGGAATGATACGGGCCCAAGAAATGGAGAAGCGATAAGATTCCAATCCCATTTCAGCCATTAATCGCACATCTTCTTTGTAGCGATGGTAATGGTCGACTGCAACATCACCATTTGTTCCTTCGAATGTTTTACCAGGTATTTTAGAGAAGATATCCCAGTTAGTCACTCCTTTTCCATCTTCATTCCAGGCACCTTCCACTTGGTAAGATGCAGATGCTGCGCCAAATAAAAAATCTTTAGGGAATTTCATAGTATGGAGCCTCCATTATCAATGTATAAACTATTACTCAACTTATTAGAATATCTCATATTTATTGGTACAATTATATTGTAAATGCTTTCATTTATTTTGTAAACGCTTTATTTTTATCGCTAGTTTTGGTTCATTATGGTAATAAAAAGTTTAAAGAGCCCTTATTCGAACCGATTGATATTCCACTTATAGATGAAGAAACAGATAAGATAAAGGAACAGACAGCAGACCCACTAAAGCAGCTAAAAAATAATAGACATAGAAATAAACCTGTACGAAGATCATACAGGTTTATTTCTATAAAAGCTAAACTTGTAATTATTCAACTGCCTCTTACCCCATACAGGATAAACCCAACCCCTGTCAGAACACAGAGCATTTTCCCGAACGAAATTTTGTCGGCAATACTGAACAATCCAATTGATGTCGTAGCTATTAGTATTAACGGACCAACTATCGCAAGGGAGCTGTTGATGATGAGAGCTTTTTCTATTTGATTGGATCTCAGCATTAACACCGCTGCTGTTATTTCGATACAACCTGACAGCAGTCTGAGTAACGCCATTCCCAAGACAGCTTTTCCGAATAAAGTAAACATACGCTCCTCCTATTAACTTGCAAACTTATATATAATATATGCATCCGCTAGATTAATAGGACATTTTTCTTTAGTTAAGTTTTTTAGCTTATAGAATGAAAACCTTGCTCTTTTATTTTTCCCAATACGGATTCCTTTGTTATCTGATTTTCATCATAAACAATTTTGACTTCTCCATCAGACACATCCACCAGTGCCCTTTCTATCCCATCTGTCGTCATCAACGCTGATTCTAGTGATTGGATAGGTTGCTCAGCTGTCGTTTCCTTTAAATAAACAGTCATTTCCTTCATTGTAGGTCTCTCCTTCCATAGATAAACTTTTATAGTAAGTAGAATACCCGAAATTTACTAAAACATGCTTCTTTAGTTACAGACGTTAGTTCTTCTGTATTGATTTTATGCATGTTTGACAATAACCAAAATCTTTTGTAAAAACATACCACTTTTGGCAGTTCAAACATTTCTTATGTAGTTTTTCGTTTATCAACAAATCATACCCGTAATAAGTTACAACACGCTCGATTTTCATCTAATCGCCCTCCTTAACAACCCTTTTTAAGTTATGCGCTTAGTTTAAAAAGGTGCTTGTCAAGGAGATTTAGACCAGCTGTAATGGGATATATTATTAAAACGGGTAGCTTCAACTTTCCAATAAAAAGGACAAAAATTATTAAAGTGTTCTATCCACATTCAAAAAGGGTATTGATTGGAGCGGTAGGGGTGGCTCATACAGCCAAGGCCCTATGCAGCGGAGATTAATTTCCCTTGTTTTTAGAGGACATTAATAATAAAGAAACTGAATCAACTACCACTTTCAACAAATTTTGTCTGCCATCAAAAGCTGCCCATTATAAAAACAGGCAGCTTGTAAATCAATGCTGTTTGTTAGGAAGGCTGCTCTCTGGATGGCCTTTGCCTTTATGCTTGTTTTTCTCTTGCTTTTTGTTGTTTTCTTTTAATGTCTGTACAAACTCACTTGTATCTTTCATGTTTTTTACCTCCTTAAATTTTACAAACATTTGTTAATTTAACCGAATGTACATATTTCCATTCCTTTTCTTCACATTTCTATTTATACCAATTTATCCCTAAAAAACATATATAGATATAATAAAATTACATATTACTACTAAAAACTAC
>Ga0058696_1000021_pt1 | contig 62991 bp, 60 predicted proteins | sample AgamicMgSfrz_FD_55077 | JGI IMG/M metagenome (GOLD analysis project Ga0058696, IMG submission 55077) | Agave microbial communities from Guanajuato, Mexico - Mg.Sf.rz | ecosystem: Host-associated > Plants > Phyllosphere > Phylloplane/Leaf | place: Guanajuato, Mexico | collected 2012-05-30 | reverse complement strand
CAGGTGCGCGGTTTCGAGCCCGAGCGAACCCTTCACGTAGATCGCGTCGACGTCGCCGCGCACCAGCGCGGCCGCCTCGGCCGCATAGAGCCGCCGGCTCGACAGGCTCGCCGGATGACTGAACGCCGCGTCGCGAGTCGCGGGCGTCGCCACCGGCGCGCGCAGGTTCGATGCCGGTACGTCGACCCATTCGACGTCGCCGGGGCCGAGCCCGTCGAGCGACAGCGCGCTGACGAAGCCCCGCAGCGCCGCCGCCCGGAAGATATCGATCCGCTCGCCGTCGCGGCGCGGCAGGCCGATGCGGCGCCCGCGCAGGTCCTTCGGCCGCGCGAGGCCGGCTTCCGGCAGCGCGACGATCGCCTGCGCCTCGTCGACCCAGGTCAGCGCGACCACGCGCGTGTCGGCGCCGGACGCGCGCGCCCACAGCGCCGGAATGCTGCCGCCCTGCCGGAACGCGTTGTCGAGCGAATGGTCGACGTGCGCGTGATGCAGCGCCGCGTGCTGGCTTTCCTGCAGCGCGCGCACGGTGATGCCGTCGCCGGCGAATTCGTGATCCAGCCAGCCGAGATGCGCAGCGATGCCGAGCGGTGTCGGCACCGGACAGCGCGTGTACCAGATCGACTGAACGTTGTGTGAAGCCGTGGTGCTCATGAATGCGTTCGCAAAAAAGAGTCGTGAAACGCGCGTCAGCCGCGCGGCGCGGTGAGCACCGACAATCGCGTGATGCCCGCGTGCTCGATCGCGGCCATCAGCTTCGCGACGGTGCCGTACGGCACGTGCTCGTCGGCCTGCAGGTCGAGCGCGACGTCGGGCCGGCCGGCCTTCAGCGCGGCCAGCTCGGCCGGCACCGTGTCGAGCGCGACCGCGCGCTTGTCGAGGTACACGACGCCCTTGCCGTCGACGCTCACGGTCACGTTCGGCTTGCGGTCGGCCGGCGCGGTGGCGACGGTGTTCGGCAGATTCACGTGCACCGCGTTGTTCAGCAGCGGCGCGGTGACGATGAAGGCGACCAGCAGCACGAGCATCACGTCGACGAGCGGCGTGATGTTGATTTCGCTGAGCACGTCGTCGTTGTCGGAGGAGGACGAGAAGGCCATTATGCGAACGCCTCCTGGCGGGTGTCGTCGGAACGGCGCGCCGGCGCGGCAGCGGGCACGGCGGCCGGCACACGGAAGCCGGCTTTCTGCGCGAGCGTGACGAAGTCGGTCGCGAACGCGTCGAGATCGGCCGACGCGGCCTTCACGCGGCGCACGAAGAAGTTGTACGCGAGCACGGCCGGCACCGCGACCGCGATGCCGATGCCGGTCGCGACCAGCGCCTCGCCGATCGGCCCGGCCACGACGTCGATGCTCGCCGACGCGCTGTGCGTGATCGCGGTCAGCGCGTGGATGATGCCGAACACGGTGCCGAACAGCCCGACGAACGGCGCGGTGCTGCCGATCGACGCGAGCACCGCGAGCCCCGCTTCCTCGCGCCGGCGCGCGTTGTGGATCTGCTGGCGCAGATGGCGTTCGAGCAGGTCGTGGCGGCTCCAGCTGTGTTCGAGATCGTGCGCGTTGCTCTCGTCGGCACGTCGCAGCGCGTCGAAGCCCGTCGCGGCGAGTTCGCCCACCGGGCTGTTAGCGCCGTCGAGCGTGGCCGCGTCGTGGAAGCTGTTCGCGGCCCAGAACGCGCTGACGTAACGCCGGTTGCGCGCGCTCGAGCGCAGGCTCTGGATCGCCTTCACGACGATCAGCGTCCACGTGACGACGGAGAAGACGACCAGCAGCCAGAGCGCGCCCTGGACGATGAAGGTGGTCGGGATAGCGTTCATGATGTGAGTTCCTTGAAAAATGTGCGGGCGGCCCGGCGGGTCAGCCCAGCTTGAAATCGATCGGCACGTTCACCCAGCCGTCGACCGCTTCGTCGCCGCGCTTCGCGGGCACGAAGGTCCAGCGCTTCACGGCGGCCACGGCCGCGCTGTCGAGCAGGCGGCGGCCGCTGCTCGTGCGGACCTCGACCGAATCGGGCGTGCCGCTCGCGAGCACGTGCACGCGCAGCACGACGCGCCCTTCCCAGCCCTGGTCCTGCGCGAACGCCGGATAGTCGGGCGCCGGGTTGCGCAGGTACGCCGCGTCGCCGATCGGCGCGGTTTCGCGCACGGGTACGGCGGGTGCGGGCGCAGGCGCCTGAATCGGGGCAGCGGGCGCGGCGACGGCCGGCGTCGCCGGCGCGGGTGCAGGTGCGGCTTCGCGCGTCGCCTGCGGCGTGGCCGCCGGCGCCGGACGCGGTACGGCCGCGCGCGGCTTCGGCGGGACCGGCGCCTGCTTCAACGGCTTCGGCGGCACGACCGGCGGCGGCGGGTGTGCGGCCTGCGGCAGCGGTTCGGGCGGCCGCGTCAGCTCGACCGTCATCGGCAGCGGCCGGGGCGGCTGCACGGGCGGTGCGGCAGGCACGCGCGCGGCCAGCAGCGCGACGCCCGCATGCAGCGCCGCGATGGCCAGCGCAATCGCCGCCGCGCCCCGCCATCCGTTCGCCGGTGCGGCCCGTGCGTCGACCTGCGCGGACGGCGGCAGCGACGGCGGCCGCGCAACCGCCGCCACCGTGCGCGGCGCCGCACGTGCCGCATGCCGGCGCGCGGGCGGCGCGCCGTATTCGATCGTCAGCCCTGTCATGTTCGACTCCTTGCAATGACACGCCGCGGCGCGCTACGCGACCCAAGCATGGCGGTGCCGGTCGATCTGCGTGAACGGCGCCGGATCGATCCACGCGCGCGCGTCGAAATCGTGTTCGAGAAAGCCCCACTCGACGAGAAAATCCTTGAACGCGACCAGCCCGTCGATCGACGTCGGCGCGAGCCCGGTCTCCAGATGGCGATGCACGTCCGCGCCATACGCGTAGCGCACCCACTCGTCGGATGCACGCGTTTCGCGGCCGATATACGCGACCGTCTCCGCCGGATGGCGCGCGGCCCAGTCGCCCGCGCCGACCACGACCGACAGGAAGCGGCTCACGAGATCGGGGCGCGCGTCGATCAGCGCGCGGTCGACGGTCAGCGTGCGCGGCGTGCCGTTGCCGATCCGCACCAGCGGATCGGGATGCGCGCCGAGATCGATGACGACCTGCGCGTCGATCAGATGCACCGTTTCCAGTCCGGCCACGCCCTTCACGAACACCGCGTCGACGTCGCCGCGCACGAGCGCCGCGATTTCGAGCCCGTATTCGTGCGGGCCGCGCGTGAACGACGCGGGCCCGGTGTGGCGCTCGCGCGTGTCGGGCAGGTCGACCCATTCGGCGTCGCCGTGGCCGAGCCCTTCCAGTTCGAGCGCGCTCAGGAACCCCTTCAGCGCGGCCGCGCGCCAGAAGTCGATGCTGATCGGATGGCGCGGCAAGCCGAGCCGCCGGCCGCGCAGGTCGCGCGCGGTGCGGATGCCGCGCTCGGGCAGCGTGACGATCGCCTGGAATTCGTTGGTCCACGACAGGCCGATCACGCGCGTATCGGCGCCGCGGGCCCGCGCCCACAGCGCGGGAATGTTGCCGCCCTGCCGGAACGAGTGCGGCAGGCTGTGATCGAAGTGCGATTCGCGCTTGTCGGCGTCGGCCGTCTCCTGCAGCGAATGGAGTGCGATGCCGTCCGGCCCGAACTCCTCGTCGAACCAGCCGCGATGCACGGCGATGCCGAGCGCGGTCGGCACCGGGCAGCGCGTGTACCAGAGTGCGTCGCAAGCCGTGGCCTGCGCAGCGAGTGTCGTCATGGTGAGTGTCCTTGTCGTTGTCATGGGTGCGTGGCGGCGGGCCGCCGCGCTCAGGCGCCGGCCACGCGCAGCGCCGCCTGCGTGCCGCGNGCGNTCAGCGCGCCGTCGACGAGNGGCAGCACTTCCTCGCCCACGCGGTACGCTTCTTCGAGGTGCGGGTTGCTCGCGAGGATGAACGTCGACACGCCGATCTCGACGTACTCCGCGAGCCGCTCGGCCACCTGCTCGTGGCTGCCGACGATCACGCAGCCGGGGCCNCCGCGGATCTGCGACATCCCGGCCCACAGGTTCGGGCCGACGATCAGGTCNTCGAAGTGCTGCGTGTTGCCCTGGTGCAGCGCGAACTGGCGTTTCGCGCCGACCGATTCCGACGCTGCGCCGCGCCCGCCGAAGCCGTTGCGCGTCGTGTCGCCCACCGTCGCGAACATCTGCCGCAGCTCGGCCCACGCCTGCTCCTCGGTCTCGCGCGCCAGGATGTCGATGCGCATGCCGAAGCGCAGATCGCGCTCGGCGTTCTGCCGGTCGAGCGCGCGGCGCGCCGCATCGATCACTTCCTTCTGCTTCGCGAGCGGCTCGCCCCAGCTCAGGTGCACGTCGCCGTGCTTCGCGGCGACCGCGAGCGCCGCGTCGCTCGCGCCGGCCAGATAGATCCGCGGCGGNTTCTGGCCGCTCAGCGGNGGCAGCAGNCCGCCCTCCTCGACGCGATAGAAGCGGCCGTCGAACGTGAACGGCGCGCCGGCCGCGACGCCCTTCACGACGTCGAGGAATTCGTCGGTGCGCGCATAGCGGCTGTCGTGATCGATGAAGTCGCCGTACGCACGCTGGTCGGGCCCGCCGCCGCCCGTGACGACGTTCCACTCGACGCGGCCGCGGCTGATCCGCTGCAGGCTCGCGGCCATCTGCGCCGCATAGACCGGATGCACGAAATGCGGCTGCAGCGCGATCAGCAAGCGCAGCCGGCGCGTCTCGCGCGCCAGCGCGGCCGCCACGACCCACGGTTCCTCGGTGAAGCGGAAGATCGGAATCAGCGCGCCGTGGAAGCCGGCGATGTCGGCCGCGCGCGCGACCTGCGACAGATAGTCGATGTAGCCGAACGCGTCGTCGTCGACTTTCGGCGCGACGCGCGACGCGCGCTGGCGATTCCATTCGCCGCGCGTATGCAGATCGTGTGCGCGCCGGCCGTCGCCGTGCATCGGCAGGCGCCACAGAAATTCAACAGCCATCGGGATTCTCCTTGTCGGCCCGTTCGGATTGCGTGCGGCACCGGCGTGCCGCGCGTTTGCAGCGCTGTAAAGCACGCGGTGTGCCAACGGGTTCGCCGCGACATGCGCGAAGCCGCCGGCGAATACGCGCGGCGCCTTGCGGGTCGGGCGTGCGCGACGATTCGAATCACGTGCGCCGGGTGCCGCCGGACATGTCGCGACACACACCCGTGCCGCTGCTGCTTCCGCCGCACCGGTGCTGCGCGCGCAACAGCGCCCGACCCGACTGTTGCTCACGCAACAACGCACGGAACTGCCGCCATGCCGCGCATCGCCCGCGCGGCCCGCGGCAGCGGCCGCACGGCCGTTGCCGTTCACTGGCCCGGAACTTGCAACGTGCAACGGCCCGCGCGGGCGACACCGCGCCTCGACCACGCTTACCCAGACAGGGGAATCTCACACATGACAGACAGGCCCGATTCGTCATCGGACAAGCAGCAGACGTTCTGGTACGCCCGATCGCCGGTGCCGACGCCGCTGGGCATCGCCGTGCACCTCGGCTGGCTCAACGGCGAGACGTCGGCCGACGGCGTCGCGATCCGCTCGCCGCGCGGCGCCACGCGGCACGACGTGTCGTCGATCAGCGACCACACGCTCGCGCAGTCGTTTCGCCAGGGCGGCAGCATCCCCGCGATGTGGGCGCGCTCGAACGACGCGAACACACGCGTGATCGGGTTGTCGTGGGTCGACGAATCGCAGCTGATCCTCGCGCGCCCCGAGTCGGGCATCCGCTCCGTGAAGGCGTTGCGCGGGCGCCGGATCGCGATTCCGAGCCGCCCCGACGATCGCATCGACATCTTTCGCGCGTCGGCGCTGCGCGGCTTCGTCAATGCGCTGAGCCTCGACGGGCTGACGCTCGGCGACGTCGAACGCGTCGACGTGCGCGCCCGCACGCTGCAAGCCGTCGGCCCGGCGCGTGCGGCGAGCCTGTTCGCGTCACCGCAAGGCTTTTCGAGCCGTGCGCTGTATGCGGCCGAAGCCGGCGCGCTGCTGCGCGGCGAAGTCGACGCGATCTACGTGAAGGGTTCGACGGGCCTCGAGATCGCGCAACTGATCGGCGCGCATGTCGTGATCGACATCGGCTTTCATCCGGAGCGCTCGATCCGCAACAACAACGGCACGCCGCGCCCGCTGACCGTCAACGCGGACGTGCTCGCGAACCACCCCGACATCGTCGCCGGCTTCCTGAAACTCGTGGTCGCCGCCGGCGAATGGGCCGGCACGCATCCCGAGGAAACCGCGCACTACGTGGCCGGCGAAACCGCGTCGTCGATCGACTGGGTGCGCGCCGCGTACGGCAACCAGTTGCACCGGCATCTCGGCATCAATCTCGACGACGAATCGGTCGCCGCGCTCGACGAGTTCAAGACGTTCCTGCACGACCACGGTTTTCTGGAAGCCGATTTCGACGTCGCCGACTGGATCGATCCGCGCCCGCTCGCCGACGTGCTGCGGCCGTCGTTGCAGAAGCGCGCGTGAGCCCCTTTCACGTTCACTGCTCCGGACCATCATGAAACCCACACTCTCCCTCACGTCGCTGCATCGCCCGCTGCGCGCGCTGCTCGCCGCGCTGCCCTTGTCCGTCGCATCGCTCGTCACGCCCGCCGCCCACGCGCAAGACGCGCCCAAGGTCGTGCGAATCGCCGTCGTCGCGTATTCGAGCGGCGGCAAGACGCAATACGCGGGCGCATCCGCGCTGATCGACGCCGACAAGTCGCTCGAAAAAGCGCTCGCCGCGCGACACGTGACGCTGCAATGGGTGCCGGTGTCGACCGCCGCGGTCGGCACGCTCGTCAACGAGGCATTCACGAACGGCAGCATCGATTTCGCCGGCTACGGCGACCTGCCGTCGGTGGTCGTCAACGCGTCGGGCACGCACACGCGCCTGATCGTGCCGGGCGGCGTCGGCAGCAATACCTATCTGGTCGTGCCGGCCGGCTCGAGCGCGAAGTCGATCGTCGACCTCAAGGGCAAGCGCATCGCCCTCAATCGCGGCCGGCCGTGGGAAGTGCCGTTCAGCAAGCTGCTCGCCGAGAACGGGCTGAAGCTGTCCGACTTCAGGATCTACAACCTCGATCCGCAGGCCGGCGCGGCGGCCGTCGCGGCCGGCCGCGTCGACGGCTTCTTCACGTTGTCCGACGCGTATTCGCTCGTCGACAAGAACGTCGGCAAGATCATCTGGTCGACCAAGAACGCGCCCGACGACTGGAAGATGCGCGCGGAACTGTGGGCGTCCGACGATTTCGTGCGGCGCTACCCCGACATCACGCAGATCGTCGCGACGGCCTACGTCCGGGCCGCGCACTGGATCTCGCAGCCGCAGAACCGCGACGCGTACGTGAAGATCCTGAGCGCGTCCGGCCAGCCGGAAAGCGTCGTGCGCCGCGAATACGCGGACGAAGCGACGCCGTGGAAGGAGCAATGGACGCCGCTCTTCACGCCGGCGTTGACCGGCCATTACCGCGATGTCGTCGCGTACAGCCGCCAGGCCGGGCTGACCTCCGCACCGGTCGACGTGAACGCGCTGCTCGCGCCGACCTTCGTGTCGACCGCGCTCAAGCAGCTCGGCCTCGACGGCTACTGGCGCGCCGACGCCCCGCGCGTCGCGAGCCGCTGATGGCGACGCGCGCCCTCGCGCCGAACGGCTTGCGCGCGGCGGTTCGCCTGCCGGGCGTCGCGCGGCTCGGCGACCACGCGCTGTGGTGGATCACGCCCGTCGCATTCGCCGCGCTGTGGTGGCTCGCGAGCGCGCAGCGCTGGTTTCCGCCGCAGCTCGTCGTGCCGCCCGAGCGCCTCGCGGCGACGCTGCGCACGCTGCTCGACACCGGCGAACTGCGCGACAACCTGTCAATCACGCTGCACCGCCTCGTGCTCGGTTTCGCGATCGGCGCGACCAGCGGCGCCGCCTTCGGCATCCTGCTCGCACGCAGCCGGCTGTTCGCCGACTACCTGCGGCCGACCTTCGACCTGTTGCGGCAATTGCCCACGCTCACATTGATTCCGCTGCTGATCCTGCTGATCGGCGTCGACGAACCGTTGAAGCTCGTCGTGGTCGGCAAGGCCGTGTTCTTCCCGGTCGCACTGGCCGCGTACACGGGCGTGCACGACGCGCCGCGCGATCTCGTCGAGATGGCGCGCCACTACGGGCTCGGCCGCTTCGCGCTGCTGCGCGACGTACTGCTGCCGGCCGCGCTGCCGCCGCTGCTCACCGGCGTGCGGATCGCGCTCGCGCGTGCGTGGCTCGCGCTCGTCGCGGTCGAGCTGCTCAGCGCGGACAGCGGCATCGGCCAGATGATGGAACTCGCCCGGCAGATGCTGCGGCTCGACGTGGTGCTCGTCGANGTCGCGGTAATCGGGCTGATCGGCTTCGCGCTCGACCGCTCGATCGCACTCGTCCAACGTTATGCGCTGCGCTGGCAGACNCCCGCGCGCTGACCCTGACCGGAACCGCTTCGGCATGACCTTCGTTACCCGCGTTGCCTCGCTCGCCCCGCTGCGCCGCCGCGCGCGCGGCCTCGTCGTACCGGCGCTGCTGCTGGCCGCCTGGCAAACCGCCTCGTCCGGCGACGCGGCCCATCAATATGCGTTCGTGCCGCTGCAACAGGTCGGCGCCGCGCTCGTCGAACTTGCGCGCAGCGGCGAACTCGCGACCGATCTCGGCGCGAGCCTGCGCCGCACGACGCTCGGGCTCGGCTTCGGCGTCGCGTTTGGGCTCGTGTTCGGCGCGGCGATGGCGCGCTCGACGCTCGCACGCAAGCTCGGCGAACCGGCGTTCCAGGCGCTGCGCTACGTACCGCTGCTCGGGCTGATTCCGCTGCTGAGCCTGTGGGNNGGCACCGGCGAATTCGCGAAGGTGTTCATCATCGCGCTGGCCGCGTTCTACCCGATGACCACCGCCAGCTTCGACGGGTTGCGCCGCGTCGATCCGCGCTACGTCGAACTCGCGCAGTCGTATCGCCTGACCCGCATCGGCCTGTGGCGCGACGTGCTGATCCCCGGTGCATTGCCCGACCTGTTCGCGGGCGTGCTGCAGGCCGTGCCGTTCGCGTGGATCACCGCGACCAGCAGCGAGCTGCTGTTCAATACGGGCGCCGGCGTCGGCAGCCTGATGCAGAACGCGCAGGCCGGCGCGCGCGCCGACGTGTTGCTGGTGTGCGTGCTCGGCGTGACGGCGCTGGCCGTCGGCATGAGTGCGTTATGCGAGCGGATCGCCCAGCGCGCGCTGCGCTGGCGCGATCACGCCTGATGGCGCAGCCGCGCGCCGGTGTCGGCGTCGCCGCCGTCACCCGCGTCGCGCGGCTTCAGGATGCCGAGCTGCGCGAGCCGCGCACGCACGATGTTGCGCGACTGGTCGAGCAGGCGCGACATCCGCAGCTGGTTGTGCTCGCTGTAGTCGAACACGCTGCGGTACACGGTGTCCTCGATGTGCTGCCACAGCGCCGGCGTGCCGAGATCCAGCAGTTCGATCACCGCGTGGCGCAGTGCGTCGGTCGCTTCGGCCACGTCGCGCGCGCGGCGCGGCGGCGCGGCGGTCGCACCTGGTGCGTCGGCCGGGTCAGGTGCGAGTGACAGCGCGGAGAATTGCAGGTCGCCGACGTCGATCGCGCCGCCTGCGCAGATCAGCACCGCGTGGTGAATCACGTTCTCCAGTTCGCGGATGTTGCCGGGCCATGCATGCGCATGCAGCCGCGCGCGCGCGGCGTCGGTCAGCGTCGGCGCGGTCACGCGCAGCCGCTTCGCATAGGTGTCGATGAAGTGCTCGATCAGCGGCGCGATGTCGCCAGGCCGTTCGCGCAGCGGCAGCAGGCTCAGCTTCACGACGTTGAGCCGGTAGTACAGGTCCTCGCGGAAATTGCCCGCGCGCACCGCGGCTTCGAGATTCACGTTGGTCGCCGCGACGAGCCGCACGTCGATCTTCACGGTCTTGCGCGAGCCGACCGGCGTCACCTCGCGCTCCTGCAGCACGCGCAGCAGCTTGACCTGCGCGGACAGCGGCAGGTCGCCCACTTCATCGAGAAACAGCGTGCCGCGATTCGCGGATTCGAACCAGCCGGGCTGGCTGTTGATCGCGCCGGTGAACGCGCCGCGCTCGTGGCCGAACAGCTCGCTTTCGATCAGCGTTTCCGAAAAAGCCCCGCAGTTGACCGCGACGAACGGCCCGTCATGACGCTCGCTCAGCGAATGCACGAGACGCGCGATCAGCTCCTTGCCCGTGCCGCTCTCGCCGGTGACGAGCACCGTCGCATCGCTCGGTGCGACGAGCTGGATGCGTTCGAGCAGCACCCGCGATTTGGGATCGTCGAACGTCAGTGCCTTCGCGCGAATCGTGATCGCGTGCGAAGTCGGGTCCGGCAAGCTGAAGATGGCCATGGCACGACCGGCGTGTTGAACGGGGAAGGTTCGACGATAGCAAGGCGCACGCCGGCCACGAACCAATTCATCGAGCTATCGGTATGACGGCGGCCGGATTGCGCCGGCCGCCGCGCCACATCATGCGAGGCCGGTCATCTTCCATTGCTGTTCGAGCGCGCCCGGCCCGAATTCGAGCGAGCCGCCGAGCGGTTCCGCGAGCGCCTGGAAGTACGCGGCTTCCTCGAGGATCAGGATGTACTTCGACACGTCGAGGATCGACTTGCCCCAGAACGTCGCGCCGCCGTTCGCCTCGATGATCGCCGGCACGTCGGGATCGCGCCGGATCGTGTCGACGATGAAGCGCGGCTCGCCGGGGCGGCGATCGACGTAGACGGGGATTTCGCGTGCCCGCGTGTAGCGCGCGGCCGGCGCGTAACGGATCGGCAGCGGACGATGCGCGCTCGCCCATGCGCCGAGATACGGGCCGTGGACATGAATCACCACGTCGACTTCCGGCACCTCGCGGAATACGCCCGCGTAGCGCGGGCCGTTGCCGCCCGCGCGCGCATCGCCGTGCAGCACGTCGCCGTCGAGCGTCACGACGACCGGCTGGATTTCCCGCGACGCGGCCCACGGGCTCGGCGCCGACAGCGCGACGACGAGCTCCGTGCCCGGCACGCGCTGAAACGCCTGGAACGTGTTGGTGGCGCTGAGCGTGCGCGTTTCCTTCAGCACGCGCTCGGCCTGCGCGAATTCGCGCGTGGCGCGCTCGACGAATGCCACGAGTTCGCCGCTGTCGATGGCTTGGGTGACGGACATGAGGAAGGTTCCTTGATCGGTTGAACGGATGGGCTCGCGTCGCAACGCCGCGACGCACGGTCGACGAATCAGCAGCAATCGTGCCAGCGCGGCGATGGGCATCTCGAGGGCCGGCTGACGCGGCGCAGGCATGCGACGCCCGAATTGCGGCGTGCAGCCTGTGCCAGCGAATCTGTTGCGCAAGCAACACCGTGCCGGCCGGGATTGCTGCGCGACACGCAGTCAGTGCGTGTGGACGATGCGCGCGGCATCGATCCATCGCTCCGCCATACCGCGCGTTGCGTACGCAACGACCCCGCTGGTTCGAAACTTGCATCGCACTCGGCCCGCGCCGACCTTACCCGGCGTATCCGCTCTCACCGACCTTCATCCAGCCATGACGCTTCTTTCCCTGCGCGGCATCGCCGCGCGCACGCTGCTCGTATCGGCACTCGCCGTGTCTTCCGTCGTTTCGCTCGCGGCGTCGCCGGGCCGTGTCCCTGCCCCAGACCCGCTACAAGGCGACGGCCGCGTATCCGCGTTCTACACGTGGGACCGCGACGTTCCGGCCACGCCCGGCGCGCTGCTGCGCACCGAAGCGCTGCCCGCGACGCTCGGGCTCGCGAGTGCCGCGCGGCAATTGCGCATCCTGTACGCGTCGACCGACGGCGTCGGCGGCCGCACGCCGATCGCGGTGTCGGGCGCGCTGTTCCTGCCGCGNGGCACGCCGCCGGCCGGCGGCTGGCCGATCGTCGCGTGGGCGCACGGCACGTTCGGGATGGCCGACATCTGCGCGCCGTCATGGTTCGGCCGCTCGTATCGCGACGTGCGCTACCTGAACGCGTGGCTTCAGCAAGGGTTCGCGGTGGTCGCCACCGACTANCAGGGCCTCGGCACGCCCGGCCCGAATCCNCAGCTCAACAACCGCTCGAACAGCTACACGCTGCTCGACAGCGTGCGCGCGGTGCTCGCCGGCGTGCCGGNCCTCGCGAACGAGGTCGTGCTGGTCGGCCAGTCGCAAGGCGGCTCGGCCGTGATCGCGGCGGCCGGCTATGCGCCGGTCTATGCGCCCGAACTGGCGATCCGCGCGACCGTCGCGACTGGCACGATCTACAACGCGTCGCGCGCCACACTCGCATCGCTGCCGAAGTTCGAGACGGCCTACCGGCGCGATCCCGAACGCGTCGATCCGACGCTCGCGTATCAGTTCTACTCGGTGCTGTCCGCGCAGCAGATCGACCCGTCGCTGCGCGCCGACGAGGTGCTGACCGATACCGCACTGCCGATCCTCGAACAGTCGCGCATCAGTTGCCTCGCATCGCTCGAGGACGATGCGGCGCTCGCGCACCTCACNCACGCGAACACCGTGAAGCCGGGCGGNGATGCGCGGCTGAAGGCNTGGTGGGACGACTACCTGAAGTACCCGACGCTGAAGATCGCGACGCCCGTTTTCATCGGCGCGGGCGCGGACGACGGGCTCGCGCCGCTCGAACTCGCGCTCGCCAGGGACGCCTGCGCGGCCGGCACGACGGTCGAGGCACACCTGTATGCGGGCCGCGAGCACAACGGCACCGTGAACGCGTCGCTCGCCGATTCGATTCCGTTCGTGAAGCGCGTGCTGGCCGGCGAGACGATCCGCCCGGTCTGTTCGCCGGTGCCGCAGCCCGCCGTGTCGCAATAACGGGCCCACCCGCTTTGCACGACGGCGCGAATGCTTGTGCAAATCCGTTATTGGATCGCGCCGCCGCGCATTTTTATACTCGTCAGCACTCTCTGTTAAAGAGTGCCAGCCAATTTCGACAGAACAGGACAGGACGAAAAAATGAGCCTACGCCCCTTGCACGATCGCGTGATCGTGAAGCGCCTCGATCAGGAAACCACCACCGCGTCGGGCATCGTGATCCCCGACAGCGCCGCCGAAAAGCCCGACCAGGGCGAAGTGATCGCCGTCGGCCCCGGCCGCAAGGACACGGACGGCCAGCGCATCGTGCCCGACCTGCAGGTCGGTGAACGCGTGCTGTTCGGCAAGTACGCGGGGCAAGCCGTCAAGGTGGACGGCAACGAGTTTCTCGTGCTGCGCGAAGAAGACATCGTCGCGGTCGTCAATCAATAACGGAGCGCAATCATGGCAGCCAAGGAAATTCTTTTCAGCGACATCGCACGGTCGAAGCTGACCGAAGGCGTGAACATCCTCGCGAACGCGGTGAAGGTCACGCTCGGCCCGAAAGGACGCAACGTCGTGCTCGAACGCAGCTTCGGCGCGCCCGTCGTCACGAAGGATGGCGTGTCGGTCGCGAAGGAAATCGAACTCGCGGACAAGCTGCAGAACATCGGCGCGCAACTCGTGAAGGAAGTCGCGTCGCGCACCAGCGACGCGGCCGGCGACGGCACGACCACGGCCACCGTGCTCGCGCAGGCGATCGTCCGTGAAGGCCAGAAATACGTGGCGGCCGGGCTCAATCCGCTCGACCTGAAGCGCGGCATCGACAAGGCCGTCACGTCGGCCGTCGAGGAATTGAAGAAGATCAGCAAGCCGACCACCACGAGCAAGGAAATCGCGCAGGTCGCGACGATCTCCGCGAACGGCGAGGAGTCGATCGGCCAGCGCATCGCGGAAGCGATCGACCGCGTCGGCAAGGAAGGCGTGATCACCGTTGAAGACGGCAAGTCGCTCGCCGACGAGCTCGACGTCGTCGAAGGGCTGCAATTCGATCGCGGCTACCTGTCGCCGTACTTCATCAACAATCCGGACAAGCAGATCGCCGAGATCGAAAGCCCGTACATCCTGCTGCACGACAAGAAGATCTCGAACATCCGCGACTTGCTGCCGGTGCTCGAACAGGTCGCCAAGTCGGGCCGGCCGCTGCTGATCATCGCGGAAGACGTCGAAGGCGAAGCGCTCGCGACGCTCGTCGTGAACAACATCCGCGGCATCCTGAAGACGGTCGCGGTCAAGGCGCCGGGCTTCGGCGATCGCCGCAAGGCGCTGCTCGAGGACATCGCGATCCTCACCGGCGGCCAGGTGATCGCCGAGGAAACGGGCCTGACGCTCGAGAAGGCCACGCTGGCTGAACTCGGCCAGGCGAAGCGCATCGAGGTCGGCAAAGAAAACACGACCGTGATCGACGGCGCGGGCGACGCGAAAAACATCGAAGCGCGCGTGAAGCAGATCCGCGTGCAGATCGAAGAGGCGACGTCCGACTACGACCGCGAGAAGCTGCAGGAACGCGTCGCGAAGCTCGCGGGCGGCGTGGCGGTGATCAAGGTCGGCGGCGCGACCGAAATCGAGGTGAAGGAGAAGAAGGACCGCGTCGACGACGCGCTGCACGCCACACGCGCGGCCGTCGAGGAAGGCATCGTGCCGGGCGGCGGCGTCGCACTGATTCGCGTGCGGCAGGCGATCCGCGAACTGAAGGGCGCGAACGCCGATCAGGACGCAGGCATCAAGATCGTGCTGCGCGCGCTCGAGGAACCGCTGCGCCAGATCGTCACGAATGCGGGCGAGGAAGCGAGCGTCGTCGTCGCGAAGGTCGCGGAAGGCACCGGCAACTTCGGCTACAACGCGCAGACGGGCGAGTACGGCGATCTCGTCGAATCGGGCGTGCTCGATCCGACCAAGGTCACGCGTACCGCGCTGCAGAACGCGGCGTCGGTGGCCGGGCTGCTGCTGACGACCGATGCGACCGTGTACGAGGCGCCGAAGGATGCGGCGCCGGCCGCCGCACCGGGCGGCCCGGGTGCGGGCGGGCCGGGGTTCGATTTCTGACGACGCAGCAGCGTGCGCGCCGGTTCGCCGGTGTGCGCGCGGTTGAGCAGGATCGTGCAACGCGTGGCGATGGAAGTCGTCACGCGTTGTTTGCTTTGGCGTGCCGCAATACCATGGCCAGCGGACCGATGGTCACGCTCGGGTAAGATGAAGACCCGTTCCGCCACGCCGCTTCCACGCCATGTCGCCCGTCGCCAATACCCTGCTGCCGCTTGCCGGCGTCCTGCTGCTGAGCGTCGCCAGCCCGGGCCCGAATTTCGTGATCGTCACGTCGACCGCCGTCCTGTCGCGCCGCGCCGGCGTGATGACGGGGCTCGGCCTCGCCGCCGCGTCGGGCACCTGGGCCGCGATCGCGATCGCCGGGCTGAGCCTGCTCGTCACGCACGTCGCGTGGGTTCACACCGCGCTGCGGCTGGCGGGCGCCGCCTACCTGATCTGGCTCGGCCTGAAAATGATCGTGACCGCGCGCCAGCCGCTGCCCGCTTCCGCGCCGGCCGCGCTGTCCGACTGGCGCGCGGCGAGGAAAGGCTACGTCGTCAGCATGACGAACCCGAAATCCGTCGCGTTCTACGGCAGTATCTTTGCGCTGATGGTGCCGGCTCATGCGCCGGCGTGGCTCGATCTGTCGGTCGTCGTGCTGTCGATCGCGATTTCGGCCGCGTGGTATTGCACGATGGCGCTGCTCGCGTCGCATCCGTCGGTACGCCGGCTACTGGTCCGGCGCAAGGCCATGCTCGATACGGCGGCCGGGCTGTTGCTGATGGGGGTGGGGGGGAGAATGCTGGCCGGACGCTGACCCTCTGCGTTCTTGTCTTTTTTTCGGAGCCCTCGCCGCTTGCTGCACCAGCGCACGTCCGTGGCCGTGCGGGCGCGGCTCCATTGGTGCCCGATACGAAATTTTAATGCCCGGCCCCCGCGTATCTGACACCGTCTTTACGCGCGGTTGACTAGGATTTCCGTGTCATCCCGACACGGAGCAGTCCGCATGCAAACGCATCAGGTCGCCGTCGGCGGCCAACCCACCCTCCCTCACCGACGCGGCAGCACGCCGTTCGCACCCCGGCTCGTCGATGCCTGTCCACCGGACAACATCCTGCTCGACGTGCCCGTGGAAGGCGCGATTCAATTGTTCGACCTCGTCGCATGCCATGTCGCACGCGACAGCGGCGTATCCGCGGAACGGATCCGGGCCGAACTGATCAAGCGCGAACAACTCGGCTCGACCGGCCTCGGGCAAGGCGTCGCGATTCCGCATGCGCGCGTCGACGGGCTCGGTTCGGCCGTCGCGCTGTTCGTCCGCGCGCGGCACCCGTTCGCGTTCAATGCGCCGGATCGCAAGCCCGTGGGTGAATTCGTCGTGCTGGTGCTGCCGCACGCGGACGACCGCGCGCACCTCGAACTGCTCGCCGACGCCGCGCGATGGTTCGGCGAACGTGCGATCCGGCAGGCGTCACGCGACGCGCAAACGCCCGACGAGATTCATCGGCTCATGCAGCGCACTGTTTGACCAGACATCGCGTAACGACAGGCATCCCCTTCATATTTCGGATCCCCATGTTCCCAGACCCTGAAACTTCCCCGCCACGCGTGGCCGGCCTGACCCGCTCGCTGCCGTTCATGCAGGCGCTGCACGGACAGCGCGTCGTCATCGTCGACGGCGGTGCCGCCAGCGACGCCCACACGCGCTCCAGCTTCGCGCAGGACATTGCACTGCTCGCGCTCACCGGCATCCGCCCGATCGTCGTCCAGAGCGTACCCGCCGCGTCCGGCGCGAAATCGGTCCACACGACACACGCCGCCATGGCCGGCGTCAATCGCGAATTGGTGCGCCTGATCGGCAGCCACGGCGCCCGGGCGATCGGCATCGACGGTCACGACGGCGGCCTGCTGGTCGCCAGCGCCGAATCCGACCACGCGGACACGAGCAAGGTCGCGCGGTTCGACGTCACCGCGTTGAACGCGTTGCTCGACAACGGACTGGTGCCGGTCGTGATGCCGGTCGCACCGGACGACGCAGGCCACGATCGGCTGCTGCGCCCGGAACGGCTCGGCAGCCTGTTCGCGCAACGTACGGGCGCCGTTACGCTGGTGATGATGGTTGACAGCGCATGGCTGCGCGAACTCGGCGAACTCACCGGGCTGTACGGCATCACGGAGCTGGAGCAATGGCTCGCCGAGCATCCGGCCGCCGACGCGGCGCCGTGCGTACGGGACGCGCTCGATGCGCTCGCACACGGCGTGCAGAACGTCCATCTCGCCGATATCGGGCACCCCGAATCGCTGATCGACGAACTGTTGACGGAGGAAGGATCGGGTGTGGTGTTCTGCCGACGCGGCAACACCGATCTGCTGTCGGAGATCCGCCGCTACTTCGCCGATTCGGCGTGCGTGCTGCGTGACGGGTTCAGTGTCGAGCAGAAGCCGGTTGTACGGTTTTGAGCCGAAGGCAAGAAAGCGATCGTGGCGACCCACAACAGCCGCCACTGGTATGCAACCGAATATCAACATCGGCGAAGCTTCTTACCGCGGGCCCCGAAGTCAAAAAATAGCAGCTTGCCACCGGCGAAATTGAATCATGACATGCCCCGGACATTTCCCTATTAAACTGTTGCAACAACTAATAGGAAATCTCCCGAGGGGACCATGGCCGTCCAAAGACCATTATTCAACAAAAGCATTACCGAACTGGAAGCGTTGTTCACTTCAGCCACGGCTGACGAATCACTTCGCAAACGCCTACGTGACGAACTCCATTTTCGCAATACGACGCGCGCTGCATTATTGTTGAAGCGCATCGAAGAGTCGCTGCACACACCTCGTACATCAAAGATCGGTGGCGAATTCCAAGACCAAAGCAAACCGGCTGCGTCCGCAACGCAGTCTCACCACCAGGTCCCACCGGAGGCATACCACCCCGGCACGGGCAACAAACCTGCTGCAGTGGAAGAGTCCACACTGCGCCCCGACCGCTCAAACGACCCGTCGGCGATCCTCGAGAGCTGGATCGCAACGGAAGCACTCTCTCCTCAAACCTATCGTCAGCCTGCCGATCTCGCCAATGGAGATCCTCGCTGTGTCGCGTGGATCAATCGCGACGAGTTGCCGTGGGTAAAAGGCGAACGCTCGCGCCCGAAGTATCAACTGTTCTATCAGATCGTCTTGGGTAGTATCGCAATGGATCGTGCGACACGGAGGCTCGTTGAGACCTTCGGCGACACCGAGGAGCGCAGTAGCCGTGAGCGGGAAAAGGCAGCCATTGCTGCCGTCCTAGTCGACAGAAATGGTTGTCTTGTCGACGACAAAGGCGTGGCAATCTCCAGTTTTTCGTGGGCGTTGCCTGTCGCGCTGAACGGTAATCTTTCGCGCTTGGGAGAATGGGCCAATATCGAAACGGCTCTCGTCGAAAAGCTGACTGCAAAGCTACAGCGATTTGACCCGGAAGGGCAACCACGGCCTCTTACAAGATCGATCCTGTTGGAAGCATATCAATGGCTGGTCGAACTGCTTCAGTTACCCGCAGATCTGATCGAAATGCCAACTTTCGCCATCAGGGTCTATCACTACTTCAAGGCCGGCTCTGCACCGGAAGTTGCATTACTGAACTCCTTCTTTCTTGCCGACCTTGGCCGCGCATCAAATCTGGTTTCGACCGGGGAGGCAGGCGAAGCGCTTTCACGATTTCTCGGTGTGAAGAAGGTTACCTCGAGCCGCGATCTACTTAAAGATCACGGCGCGCTAGAGGCATTGCTCGCACCGAAACTCTTCCCGGCTGCAAGGTGGCCATCTCCCGGTGGGCACTCACTCGTCACTCTGCAGCAGGCGGCAGTAAATGGCATCAGGGACGCTCTGACGGGCGAAGCGGGAGGGATTGTTGCCGTTAACGGGCCACCAGGCACAGGTAAAACTACGTTGCTACGGGATATCGTTGCGGGTTGCGTACTGGATCGCGCAGTGGCAATGACAGCGTTCGATGATCCGCGTACCGCGTTCGAAGCATCGGGGCAGAGAGTAGCTGCCGGCGATCGCGCATTCTTTCACCTCTATCGGCTCCCCGAATCTTTACGCGGACATGAAATTCTGGTTGCATCGAGCAACAACAAGGCCGTTGAAAATGTCAGCAAAGAGCTTCCATCGAAGAAATCGATAGGTCGGGACGTACAGTACCTGAAAACGGTGGCCGACCGTCTTCAGGCGCGACGATCCGAATCGGGCGAATGGATCGACGGCGAACCGGCATGGGGGCTGATTGCAGCTGTACTCGGGAACGCGAAGAATCGAGGCGAATTTCAACAGGCCGTATGGTGGGACGACGACAGGAGTTTGCGTCTCTATTTGAAGGCGGCCAAAGGTGACTCGGTGACCCGGGATATTCGCGATGAAGACGGCCGTATCGTTGATCGAGAAATACCCACTGTCGTAACAGCGGAAAACCCACCGACACCGGAGCTTGCCATCAAACAATGGCACAGCGCACGTCGTTCGTTTTCGGCCTTACATTCGTCTGTTATTGCCGAATTGATGGCAATCGAGCAGGTCCGTGAAACCTGTCTAGAACTTATCGGCGCGCGCGACGCGGCCACGGCCGCACAAGCAAGCCGCGACACGATAGCCGATCAGGAAAATCTGTGTCGCCAGGATGTCGATCGAAAAGAGTCTGCGGTACGTGCGGCTGAATTCGACCTCGAAAATGCCGAACGGGCTCGTGCGGTACTCTTCCGCCAGCGTCCGAATTTCCTCGCACGCCTGTTCAAGACACGACGGTACAACGACTGGCAGCTAGACTACACCCCGCTAGACGGCGCAGTGACGATCGCACGGCAAGCGTTCGCCGCCTCCGTGCGCGATCACCGGACCGCAGCCGAATCGCTGAAATCTGCGCGGGAGGCACTTTCTACAGCGGACGATCGACTCTCCAAAGCAGCAGCAACAGTCGCGTTTCTCGAAGAAAAGGTCGCTCTCTTCCAACGAGAGTTCAACGTCGCGATTGTGGATCATGCGTTCTTCGAACAGGGACACGAGAAATGGAATCTCGCGGCGCCTTGGATACCCCAGTCGCTTCATCGAAAGCGGGAAGATCTATTCGTCGCTGCGATGAATGTTCACCAAGCATTCGTCAATGTCGCGGCACAAAAGATATCGCATAATCTCGGTGCCCTAATGGGGGCCATGCAAGCTGGCGTCTTCAAGGAAAACGAAAAGAAAGCGCTCCTGCCGGATTTGTGGGCGACACTCTTTCTGGTCGTTCCGGTTGTATCGACCACATTTGCCTCGATAGACAGAATGCTCGGCGATGTCCCGGCCGCAAGCCTTGGATACTTACTGATCGATGAGGCCGGACAGGCAACACCCCAGTCGGCCGTTGGTGCACTGATGCGGGTCAGAAAAGCCATTGTCGTCGGCGATCCTCTTCAGATTCCGCCGGTTATCGCGCTACCCGAACGATTGGTGATAGGGATAAGCGACTACTATAGAACCTCTCACATGGAATGGGCCGCACCAAACGCGTCCGTACAGACCATCGCGGACTCCGCGTCACCGTTTCAGGCGCAGTTTCGTGGAGATGTCGCCTGTCGGCAAGTCGGATTCCCATTGCTGGTCCATCGGCGCTGCCAGCAACCCATGTTCGAAATTTCAAATCGCATCGCATACGACAACCAAATGGTCTACGCAGCGGGCGCGGCAAACGAAGGGCCAATCGCAAAGATCCTCGGTCGCTCGGCATGGTTCGACGTAAATGGAACTGCGTCGACGAAGTGGTGCCCTTCAGAAGGTGATCTCGTCATACGGCTCCTTGAGAAGTTGGCTAACGCTGGCCTTAAACAACCCGACGTCTACATCATCACGCCGTTCAGAATCGTCGCATACGAACTTGGTCGCGCACTCTCCGAGCGCAACGATCTCTTTCAACAGTTTGGCGTCGACGGAGAAAAGTGGATCAAGGAACGGGTTGGAACAATCCACACATTTCAGGGCAAGGAAGCGGACACGGTCATTGCCGTCATGGGTGCTCCCGCAACAACTCATGCTGGCGCACGCAACTGGGCTGGAGCGACACCGAACATTCTCAACGTGATGGTTTCGCGCGCGAAAAACCGTATGTATGTCGTCGGTGCAAGGGCGGCATGGGAGCGGGTCGGACATTGCCAAGAGGTTGCGTCGTTGCTACCCCCGCAACGCACTACTATATAAGCGCCAACGTACCAGCCGTCGCTCCGCCGCTGGTATCGTCCATTACAAACGGACCGGGACACCCCCGATATCTCGTCGAATTTTTGTATCCAGTCAAAATTGTGGGAGCTGGCGCGAGCAGTCAACAACGCTCGTGTCAGCTCCCTGTTCCAACGCGAATCAACGCCGCGCCGCCAGTCTCCTGACGACACTCACCAGCGCATCGACTTCATCGCACGTGTTGTAGAACGCGAGCGACGGTCGCACCGTGGCTTCGAGCCCGAAGCGCCGCAGGATCGGCTGCGCGCAGTGATGCCCCGAGCGCACCGCGATGCCCTCTTCGTTCAGCGCCTGCCCGACTTCCTCGGTTTCATAGCCCTTCAGCACGAACGACAGCACGCTCGCCTTGTCGCGCGCGGTGCCGACGAGCCGCACGCCCGGCACCGGTGCGAGCACACTCGTTGCATACGCAAGCAGATCGTGCTCGTAGCGCGCGATGTTCTCGATGCCGACACGGTTCACGTAGTCGAGCGCCGCGCCGAGCCCCACCGCATCCGCGATGTTGCCGGTGCCGGCTTCGAAACGGTTCGGCGGCGGCTGGAACACCGTGCGCTCGAACGTCACGTCCGCGATCATGTTGCCGCCACCCTGCCACGGCGGCATGTCGTCGAGGATCGCGCGCTTGCCGTACACCACGCCGATTCCGGTCGGCCCGTAGATCTTGTGCCCGGAGAACACGAAGAAATCCGCATCGAGCGCCTGCACGTCGACACGCATGTGCGAGATCGACTGCGCACCGTCGACCAGCGCCTTCGCGCCCGCGCGATGCGCAAGCTCGACGATCTCCTTCACCGGCACGACCGTGCCGAGCGCGTTCGACACCTGCGTGACCGACACGATCTTCGTGCGATCGTTGAGCAGCTTCCGGTATTCGTCGAGCAGCACCTGCCCCGAATCGTCGACCGGAATCACGCGCAGCTTCGCACCCTTGAGCGCGGCAAGCTGCTGCCACGGCACGATGTTCGCGTGATGCTCGAGATGCGACACGACGATCTCGTCGCCCTCGCCGACGTTCTGCACGCCCCACGTCTTCGCGATCAGGTTGATTGCCTCGGTCGTGCCGCGCACGAACACGATCTCGTCGGGCGACGATGCGCCGATGAAGCGCTGCACCGTTTCCCGTGCATGCTCGTACGCATCCGTCGCGCGGCCGGCCAGTGCGTGCGCCGCGCGGTGGATGTTCGAGTTCTCGTGTGCGTAGAAGTACGCGAGGCGGTCGATCACGGCCTGCGGCTTGTGCGTCGTCGCCGCATTGTCGAACCAGACGAGCTGCTTGCCGTTCACGCGCTCCTGCAGGATCGGGAAATCGCGGCGGATCGCGTTCACGTCGAACGGCGGATGAGCGCCGCGATACAGCTGGCCTTGCGGCTCGGCTGCCTGCGCATCGTCGATGAAATAACGCGGCACATCCGCGCCCGACGCACGCGACACCGGCACGTCGCGCTGCACGGCGAGCAGCGCGCGCAGCGCGTCGTCGCCCGGCAACCCGAACGCTTCCGGCGACGCGAGGCCGTTCGACGGCACGACGATGTCCTGCGGCGTCCCCTGCCAGCCCTGCAGCGAACCGTCGGTGAAGTAGTACGGCGACGCCTTCGGCGCGCCTTCCGGTGCCGGCGCATTCACCTGCGGCACGCCGAGCGCCGCGCCGCCGACGCGCGGCTCCAGCGCGGGCGCGATCGATACGACGTTGTCGGGCAGCCCGTTCTGCGCGGCCGCATGCGGCGCGAGCGCGGGTGCGCGGTTGCCGAGCGACAGCACGTGCGTCGGCGCGGACGGCGCGAGGTTCGCACCCGGTACCTTGCCTTGCGGCAGCGCGAGCCCCGGTACGCCGGTGCCCGCTCCACCCGGGCCCGCGAGCGGCGAACCGCCCGGCACCGGGTTGCTCACCGACGCGAGAATCGGCGCCGCCGCGGGCAAGGCCGACGGCACGCCGCCGACCGCGCCGCTGCCCGCCGACAACCCGGGCGCGGTGGCCTGCCCGGGCGGCGTCGCGAAGAACTCGGACGCGAGCCGCGCGAGCGTCGCCGGGTCGGGCAAGCCGGCCGGCAGCGGCGCATGCGGCAACGCGTGCGCGTCGCCGCCGGCCAGGCCGGGATTAACGGTAGGTGTCGGGATAGTCATGGAACTTGGCGATTTCGACGTCATCGAGGACAGCCAGCGCATCCGGCGAATGGACCGCGAGCGAGCAATACAGCGAGATCAGGTACGACGCGATCGCCTGGTTGTTGATCCCCATGAAGCGCACCGACAGGCCCGGCCCCTGCTCGCCCGCGACGCCCGGCTGATACAGGCCGACGACGCCCTGACGCTTGTCGCCAACGCGCAGCAGCAGGATCTTGGTCTTGCCGTCCGCGACCGGCACCTTGTCCGACGGAATCAGCGGAATGCCGCGCCACGTCAGGAATTGCGAGCCGAACAGGCTGACCGTCGGCGGCGGCACACCACGCCGCGTGCATTCGCGGCCGAACGCGGCGATCGCGAGCGGGTGCGTGAGGAAGAATGCCGGCTCCTTCCACACCTTCGTCAGCAGCTCGTCGAGATCGTCCGGCGTCGGCGCGCCCGTCAGCGGGAAGATCCGCTGTTCGTCGGTCACGTTCGCGAGCAGCCCGTAGTCGGGGTTGTTGATCAGCTGGCTTTCCTGCAGCTCCTTGATCGTCTCGATCGTCAGGCGCAGCTGTTCCTTGATCTGGTCATGAGGACTGCTGTAAAGATCGGAGATCCGCGTATGCACGTCGAGCACCGTGCTCACCGCGTTCAGGAAGTACTCGCGCGGCTGTTCCTCGTACGGCACGAACGTCTGCGGCAGCACGCTTTCGTCCTCGAGCTGCGTGCACGCGGCACGCACGGCTTCCGGGTTCTTCACCTGGTTCAGGCGATAGATGCCGGCCTCGACCGGCACCCATTGCAGCAGATGGGTCAGCCAGCGCGGCGTGATCGTGGAAAGCTGGGGGACGGTCTTGGTAGCGTTCGCTAGTTGGCGGGCGGCGTGATCGCTCAGCGCAGCCGTGCCGCTTGCAACGGTCGACATGTGTGGCTCCGGGTTCTTAAGATGAAAAACGGGATTGCTTATGACGCTGGGTGATTATCGGAAGCACGCCCCTGCCGGCTCAACATGCTATAGCCGTCAGGTCATGCACCCGAAAGGCGAAACGATGTGGGCGGCCTCAGGTGACGTACGCGCCCGGCAGCAACGTCGAGATCGACACGTCGAACGCGCGCGCGATCTTGTCGGCCGTGACGATCGACGCGATCGCCTCGCCGCGCTCGATCTCGCCGACGTACGAGCGGTTCAGCCCGGCATGCTCGGCCAGTTGCTCCTGCGACCACGTGCGCGCTTCGCGCAGCTTGCGCACGGTGGCGCCGAAGTGATGGATGAGGTCGCTCATCGCGCCTCCTAGGCGACGCGCGCCGCCGTGCGCGGCGCGGCGTTCGCTTCGCTGCGCAGCACGGCCTGCGTGACGTTTTCGCCGGCCGGCACNTCCTGCGTGAGCCACACGTTGCCGCCGATCACCGCGCCGCGNCCGATCGTCACGCGGCCGAGGATCGTTGCGCCNGCATAGATCACCACGTCGTCCTCGACGATCGGATGGCGCGCGAGCCCNTTCTCCAGATGGCCGGCCGCATCGCGCGGGAAGCGCTTCGCGCCGAGCGTGACGGCCTGNTACACGCGCACGCGCTCGCCGATGATCGCCGTCTCGCCGATCACGACGCCCGTGCCGTGGTCGATGAAGAAGCCCGCGCCGATGCGCGCCCCCGGATGAATGTCGATGCCCGTTTCCGCATGCGCCTGCTCGGCGATGATCCGCGCGAGCAGCGGCAGGCCGAGCCCGTACAGTTCGTGCGCGAGCCGGTGATGAATCATCGCGAGGATGCCCGGATAGCACAGCAGCACCTCGTCGACGCTACCGGCCGCCGGATCGCCGTGGAATGCCGCGAGCACGTCGCTGTCGAGTAGCCGGCGAATCTCCGGCAAGCGTGCGGCAAACGCCTGCACGGCCTTCGACGCGACTTCGTCGAGGTTGTCGGCCGGCCCGTCGGCATTGCGGTGACGCGCCGCGTAGCGCAATTCGAGCGTCACCTGCGTGAGCAACGCATTCAGCGCCGCGTCGAGCGCGTGGGCCACGTGGAAGTTCTCGCTTTCCTGCCGCAGGTCGGGCGGCCCGAGCCGCATCGGGAACAGCACGCCTTTCAGTGCGCCGACGATCTGCGCGAGCGCTTCGCGCGCCGGCAAATCACGCCCGCCGGGTTCGAGCGAACGCCGCTGCTTTTCGCGCCATGCGCGACGCACCGTCTGCAGCGATTGAACGATGTCGTCGATATCGAATGCGGCCATGCTGCTTTCTCCCCGTAACCGCCGTGAATCAATCCTGCGCCCAAGGCAGGCCGCGGAAGCGCCAACCGTTTTGGCCGCCGCGATGCTGCCGCTCGTCGAGGTCGCCCTCGAAGCCTTCGAGCACATTGAAAACCTGCGTGAAACCGCCCTTCGCCGCGGCCTCGGCCGCCTGCGCCGAGCGGTTGCCGCTGCGGCACAACAGCAACACGACCGCGTCCTTGCCGGTCTTCGCTTCCAGTTCGCGCACGAAGCGCGGGTTGCGCGTCAGGCTCGTGCCGGTCGCCCACGGCACGTGCAGCGACTCCGGCACGTAGCCGACGAATTTCCGTTCCTCGGCCGTGCGCACATCCACCAGCACGGCGTCGCCCGCCGAGAACAACGCCCACGCGGTTTCCGGCGCAACGCCGCCCGCGTAAGGCTTGCCAGCCGCCAGGGCCGCCGCGCGCGCGTCTTCGAGCGCCTGCTGCGCAGCGGTTCGTTCTTGCAGTTCAACCGTCATGACACTTCCTTGTATTCTCAGATTCGTATGAACAAAGACACCGGGAATGCGGCTGTTGCAGCTTGCGTGCTGTCTATAGCCGTCAACGCCACTATGCGAGTGCGGCCGGGGAAGCAGAACCAATAAAAATTCATTTCCTAATCAGCGCCGCGGGGAATGCAATAGCAGACGCGCGCTATTGGTGCGCGGTTGATGGCGGGTTGAGAATGGAAGACGATGACCGTTCGATGTCGTACATCGAAGGGGTTTGAAAGGAAGGGGAAGAACGATCAGCGCGGCATTCGGCGCATCGTCATGGAATCCGAAATGCGCCGGCGAAGCCACCGAGCCTCGCCGATGCATGGGTTCGTCAGGATGTCATACCACCGGGTCGACCGGCACAACCGGCGCCCCACGCGCCTCGATATCGCGCCCTGCAAGCAAACACAGATCCTCGCGATGATGCGTCGCGACCACCTGCACGCCCACCGGCACGCCGTTCACGAGCGCAGTCGTGACGGCCAACCCCGGCAGCCCCATCGCGGGCAGCGCGCGCAACGTGAGCTGCGCTTCCCACACGCGATCGAACCCTTCCGGCCCTTGCCGATCGAGATCGTCGGTAAACGGCAGTTCCGATGAAACGGGCAGCAACAGCACCGGATATTCATCTAGAAACAGCCGCCATTGCCGCGTCAACGTCGTGCGCCGGACCAGCGCACGGCTGATCACATCCGCCGGCAGATCGCGCACCTTGCCGCGCACGGCGGCGATCACCGCGGCCGCACCCGGATCGCCGTCTTGCTCCGCGGCATTCGCCAGCGCGTCGAAACCATCGCCGAGCCACAGCTGTTCCTGCAGCAGCGCAGCCTCGCGCATCGGCGGCGTATCGTCGATCTCGTCGACGGTCCAGCCCGCATCGACGAGCCGACGCGCGGCATCGCGCAACGCAGCCTCGACTTCGGGCACGACCTCCAGGCCGCGCGGACGCAAGCACAACGCCGCGCGCTTCGGCACCTCGCGCCCGTCGAACGGCACCGCGACGTGCCACGGATCGAGCGGGTCCGGCGCGGAGAACGCCCGCAGCGCGAGCGAGAGATCGTCGATCGTGCGCGCGATCGGTCCAGCCGCCGACATCAGTTGCGCGCCGATCGCCCGCTCCGGCGACGACGCATTGAACGCCGGCACGCGACCGAGCGACGGCCGTATCCCGTGCACGCCGCACGCATAGGCCGGGTAGCGCACCGAGCCGCCGATGTCGGTGCCGACCGCGAGCGGGCCGATCCCGGCCGCCACGGCCGCCGCCGCGCCGCCGCTCGATCCGCCCGGCGTCAGCGACCGATTGCGCGGGTTGCGCGTATGGCCATGCACGAGGTTCGACGTGAACCAGCGCAGTGCGAACGTCGGCGAATTGGTACGGCCGAGCAGCACCCCGCCGGCCTTGCGGATGTTCGCGACCACCGGGCTGTCAGCATGCGCGATCAGGTTTTCCTGCAGGCGCGTGCCGTTGGTCGTCGCAAAGCCGGCCTGATCGACGTTGATCTTCACGGTCACCGGTACGCCCGCGAGCGGCCCCGGATCGTCGCCGCGCGCGATCGCACGATCGACTTCGTCGGCCTGCCGCCGCACGTCGTCGGGACGATGTTCGACCACCGCGTTGATCGCCGGATTCACGGCATCGAGGCGATCCAGCACCGCGTCCGCCACTTCGCGCGCCGATACGTCGCGCTGCCGCACGCGTTTCGCGAGCTCGGTTGCCGACAGTTGCCAGAGTTCGGTCATGACTTCTCCTGGTGAAAAGACATCACGATCACGCGCGGCGCCGCGCCGCCTCACGACAGCGCCACGCCGCATTCGCTCACTGCGTATCCTGCTTCGCGCGCTCGGCGGCGGCAATGATCGCGTCGGCCACGGCCTTCGGCTGGCTCAGCATCGCGACGTGGCTGGCATTCACGCGCGTGACCGTCGCGCCGATCCGCTTCGCCATCGCTTCCTGCAGCGCCGGATCGATCATCCGGTCCTGCGTCGCGACCACGAACGTCGACGGCTTCGCATGCCACGCGGCCTGCGTGACCTTCTCCGAGATGCACCCGCCATACCACGGCCCCTGGGTCGCGGCAACGAGACGCTGCTGCGCGGGCGGCAGATCCGGCGCGAAATCCTGCGCGATCGCCTTGTCCGACAGCCGTGCGAAACCACCCGCGTCCTTGCGCAGCTCGCCGGCCCATGACGGCGCCGGCAGCCCCTGCGTAACGTCCGCGATCGACTGGCCGTTGTCGGGCGCGAATGCCGCGACGTACACGAGCGACTTCACCTTGTCGTCGTTGCCCGCGTCGCTGATTACGACGCCGGCCCACGAATGGCCGACCAGCACGACCGGTCCCTTCTGTTCGTCGATCGTGCGCTTCGTCGCGGCCGCATCGTCGGCCAGCGAGCTCAGCGGATTCTGCACCGACACCACGTGCAGGCCGCGCGCCTCGAGCAGCGGAATCACGCGATTCCAGCTTGACCCGTCGGCGAACGCGCCATGCACGAGCACGACGTTGGTGCCCTTCAGGTCTTCCTTCGGCGCGGCCTGCGCCGCGACCGCACCGAACAGTCCGCCGATCATCGCGGCGGATACCAGAGCGCGTTTCATCAAACCGGCCATCGTCATGCTCCTTTCTTTATCGTGTCGTTGAAGTGAAGTGCTGTCTGAGCGATCGCGCCTGCATGCGGCAGGCGCGACGCGAGATCACGAATGCGCGTACAGGTCGTCGGCGGCGTTGCGTGCGGCACGCGACGGCGCGGCATCGCGATGGCCGGCCGGCGTCGACGCATCAGCCACGTTGTCGTCTTGCGACTTCGACGGGCCGTTCTGGTCGGAACGCGCGACCTGCTCGGCAGCCGCGACGGCATGCTCTGCGGCGGCGATGTCGTCCGGGTAATGCGCTTCGCTGCCGGCCGGGTTGTAGCCGGCCTTCTCGAGACGGANGAGGTCGGCGCGCACTTCGGCACGCGTGAGGCCGTGGCCGGTATCGGCGAACGACAGTGCGGGTGCGACGGCGAGAACNGCAACGGNGAGGATTCGAGCGGCTTTCATGAGATTTCTCCTTGAACGAAGTTGGGTGGTCGATCACTTGGGCATCCGGTGCGAACGTCTGGCACCGAACGTTTGCTGCATGTCGACAGTANAACCCGCGCACGTATCCGGCATGTTTCCGAAACCGGGCTTTCTGCATGCCAGTTTTTCAGGANCGGCCGCAGATACAGAGCGATACAAACCCGTTTGCCGAGGGNATTCGTTTCGCCTCGCGCTACGCACCACGAAAAAAGGCGTGCCTCGCGGGGCACGCCTTTCCTTCGCCTTCACACCGCCGTGTCACGTCACGGCGCGAGCCGCGTGAACACGTAGTCGTGGTTCTTTACCCGTGCCTGATGGCACGCAAAGCACGTCTGATGCTGGCCGATGTCGGCCGGCACGCCGTTGACGAAGCGCCCGAATCCCCAGCCGCCCGTCGCTGCGTAACGGCGTGAATCCTTCACCATCACCTGCACGGTCGTCGCCTGGCCGGGCACCGTCGCGGGCGCGAACTCGTCGGACTGCTTGCGCTTGTATGCGAGCTTCACGAGGATCGTGCCGTCCGGAAACGGCAGTGTCGCCTGTTCGAGCGCGCGGATCGCGACCGGGTTGCCGAGCACCACGCGTAGCTCGTCGAGCGGGGCGGCCTCTTCGGCCGGCGCGACCATCTCCCACTTCCGGTAGCCGGGCGGAATCGTCACGCCGTAGATCGGCGACGCGGCCGCGGCCGGCTTCGGCTGTTGCGCGAACGCGGCCGGCCCGCTCGCCGACCACGCGCCGGCCAGCAGCACACCCGCGACGAGCGCACGACGCACACCATGCGGCCCCAGCCCTACACGGGCCCGCATCACAGATGCTCCACTTGCAGGACCGCATCGGCGAATGCCTGCGGCGCTTCCTGCGGCAGGTTGTGGCCGATGCCGCCGGTGATGGTCCGGTGCTGGTACTTGCCGGCGAACTTCTTCGCGTACGCGGCCGGCTCCGGATGCGGCGCGCCGTTCGCGTCGCCTTCCATCGTGATCGTCGGCACGGTGATCGCAGGCCCCGCCGCGAGACGCCGCTCGATGTCGTCGTATTGCGCTTCGCCCTTCGCGAGCCCGAGACGCCAGCGATAGTTGTGGATCACGACGGCCACGTGGTCGGGATTCCGGAACGATGCGGCCGAGCGCGCATAGGTTTCGTCGGAGAACTGCCACTTCGGCGACGCGAGCTGCCAGATCAGCTTGTTGAATGCATCGCGGTTCTGCGTATAGCCGAGTTCACCGCGCTCGGTCGTGAAATAGAACTGATACCACCACTGGAATTCGGCCTGCGGCGGCAACGGCTTGGCGTTCGCCGCCTGGCTGCCGATCAGGTAGCCGCTCACCGACACCAGCGCCTTCACGCGCTGCGGCCACAGCGCCGCGATGACGTCGGCCGTGCGCGCGCCCCAGTCGTAGCCGCCGAACACCGCGCGGTCGATCTTCAGCGCGTCCATCAGCGCGACGATGTCGACGGCCGTCACCGCCTGCTGGCCGTTGCGTACCGTGTCGGCCGAGCGGAACGTCGTCGAGCCGTAGCCGCGCAGGTACGGCACGATCACGCGATAGCCGGCCGCGACGAGCAGCGGCGCGACGTCCGCGTAGCTGTAGATGTCGTACGGCCAGCCATGCAGCAGGAACACGACGGGGCCGTTCTTCGGGCCTAGATCCGCATACCCGACGTTGAGCACGCCCGCGTCGATCTGGTGGATCGTGCCCAGCGACGCGACGCCGGCCGGGCGCTTCGCCGCGGATGCATCGGGCGCCGACTGCGCCTGCGCGAGTGCGCTGAAGCCGAGGTCGGCCAGGCTCAGGCTCGCCAGCGTCGAGCCCAGGATCAGGCGGCGGCGGGTGTTCACGGTATCAGGCATGACTCGTTCTCCATTGTCGATCGCTAAGGAAAGGGCCCGCGGCACGTGCGGGCAATCGGTTCTCGCCATTCGCGGCGGCAGCGCATGGCACCGCGCCGCCGTGTGAATCGCTTCACCGGTTTTATATCCGAACCGTCCGGACGCTTTGTATCTCAACGTATCCGTGTGCGAACACGACACACAGCGATTCAAAAATCGCGGAAAAACGACGCTTCGGCACGGCCGCGCGGCACTCGCGGCCCCGTGCGCCGGCGAGTCAGAACAGCCTGGCGATCGCGGGCACGCTGAGCACCGCGACGTAATAGCCCATGAACTGCACGCCGGTGTTGAACGCGAACAGGCGCGACAGCATCCCGCCGAACAGGCCGATCGTCACGATCACGGCGAGCCCGAGCAGTTGCCCTTCCCACACGCCGATCACGACGATCAACCCCGCGAAGGTCGCGATGATCGCTTCGTGGCTCAGCTTGCGCGCGACGAACGACGCCGCGCGGTGCGCGTGGTGCATCGCGAGCGGATACGCGATCAGCGCGGCCAGCACGATCGACAGCAGCCCGTAGCCGAGGAACTCGGGCCAGCTCATCAGCGTATGCAGGTTGTGGATCTGCCCGCTCACCGCGTCGACCGTGAAGCGCGGCGGCGCATTGAACAGCGGCGCGGCCGGCCCGGCCGCCACCGGGCTCAGCGGCAGCCCGAACGCGATCAGCGGAATCAGCGCTTCGGCGATATAGGTGGCCTCGGTCACGCCGTTGCGTGCGGCGATCACGGTCGTCAGGCGCTGGTACGCATGACGCACGCGCGCGCCGACGATCTCGCCCATCAGCACCGTCATCGCGACCGGGCTGAACACGAACGTCGCGCTCGACACGGCCGCCGTGCCGACCGTCCACGCGACCTGCTCGCGGTCGAGTACCTTCAGCGGATTGGGGAAATAGCCGCGCCAGCTTTTCACGTCGGGCGCGAGCACGAATGTCGACGGCCCGTCGCGGCGCATGCGCCGCCGCTCGGCCGGCGACAGGATCGAGAACAGGTCGGCCACCAGCGGGCCGATCGCGATCCCGAGGAAGTAGCTGACGCTCAGCTTCACGCCGTAATGACCCGTGAGCGCCTGCAGCCCGACCACCAGCATCACGAACGGCACCAGCAGCAGCACCGACGCCCAGCGCCCCGCCGAGCAGTATGCGATGCCGATGGCCGCCGCGAGGAACACCCACGGCGCGGCCTTCGCGATCGCCGCGCCGAACGGNGCGAGCAACGANGCGAACAGCACCGCGAGCGGCAGCGCGACGAACGCGGCGACGATCGCGCCGGAGATCATCTTGCGCAGCGCGATGTGNGGCACGCCGAGCGCGCGCAGCAGCGTCGCCTGTTGCAGCAGCGGNGCGGCCATCGTGTCGCCGGGAATGCCNAGCAGCGCGGTCGGGATCGCATGCGTGATGTGCTTGGCCACCGCGCCCGCGAGNAAAAACGTGAACACGCCGGCCGGCGGCACGCCGAGCAGCGCGACGAGCAACGTGAGCGGCGCNATCGTCGTCGTTTCGTCGGTGCCGGAGATCAGCCCGATGCCGGAGAACACGATCGCGCCGAGCAGCCCCATCGCGAACGCGGCCGGCAACGCCTGCAGCAGTGCGTCCATCAACGGCCTCCCGCGCGTGCGCGCCCGGTCGACGCGTCGTACGACGCGAACAGGTCGAGCAGCCCGAGCTCTTCCATCTCGGCGCGCGCGCTGGCCGACAGGTCGCTCGTCGCGCCGAGTCCGCCCGATGCTTCGGCGAGTTGCCGCAAGGCGTCGTCGCGCTCGGCACTGCCCGCCGCATGTTCGATCACCGTGCGCTTCGGCTTGAACAGCACGGCGCAGATCGTGCCCGCCAGCAGGCAGCCGCCGAGGCCGATCAGCATCGCATAAGCGCGTGCGATCGCCGCGTCGTGCACGAACGATGCGAGCGCGATGCGGCCGATCTCGAACGCACCGAGGCTGATCGCGATGCCGAGCAGCACCGACCACGCGAGATGCCTCGTCGCCACCGTGTCGCCCCATACCTCGACGAGCGTCGTGGCCGCCGCATCGGCGCCGGCCAACGGCCGGGTGCGATGCGGCGCGGGTGCGACGGCGCTTGAACCGGTCTGTTCCATGTGTCTCCTCCTGGTTTGATATGTCGCCGGCCATGCCGGCGCGGCGCGGACTGCACGCCGCATCGATCACGCGGCACGCAGCCGCGCGTCAGCCGCCGCTGCGGCCCGCAAGCAGCGCGACGGCGAAATCGGTACGCACGTCCTTCGCCGCGACCATCTGCTGCGCGATCCGGTCGATGTCGGCACCGGTCGCGCCGGCCGCGACGGCGATGTTGCGTGCATGCAGCGCCATGTGGCCGCGCTGGATCCCTTCGGTCGCGAGCGCGCGCAGCGCACCGAGATTCTGCGCAAGCCCGACCGCGACCGCAATTTCGCCGAGTTCCTGCGCGGACGTCACGTTCATGATCTTCAATGCGAGGCGCGCGAGCGGATGCGTCTTCGTCGCGCCGCCGACGAGCCCGATCGGCATCGGCATCTCGATCGTGCCGACGAGGTCGCCGTTGGCGGCCTTCTCCCACGTCGTCAGCGACGTATAGCGGCCGCTGCGGCTCGCGTACGCATGCGCGCCGGCCTCGACCGCGCGCCAGTCGTTGCCGGTCGCGACCACCACCGGGTCGATGCCGTTCATGATGCCCTTGTTGTGGGTCGCCGCGCGGTACGGATCGGTCGCCGCGAACACGTATGCGTCGATCACGCGGTCGATCACCGCTTCGCCGGCGTAATCGTCGGTCGCGAGCGTCGCGGCCGAGTACCGTACCTCTGCGCGCGCCAACCGCAGGTCGGCGAGGTTGGACAGTATCCGCAACCGTACCTGGCCGCCGGTAATCGCCTCGATCCGCGTCGCGACGGTTTCGGCCATCGTGTTGACCGTGTTCGCGCCCATCGCGTCGCGCACGTCGACGATCAGGTGCGCGACGATCATCGCGCCGCGCGGCGTGTCGGGGAACACATGAACCTCGATGTCGCGGCAGCCGCCGCCGAGGCCGACCAGCACCTTGTCGCGACTGTTCGCGAGGGCGATCAGTTCNNCCGCATGACGCAGGATCGCGAGCCGCGCGCCNTACGGATCGTCGACGCCGATCACCTGCACCTGCGCACGCATCAGCGGGCCGCTGCTCGACGTGCGGAAGCCGCCCGCCGCGCGGGAAAGCTTCGCCATATACGAGGCGGCCGCCACGATNGACGGCTCCTCGACGGCCATCGGCACGATCACGTCCCGATCGTTGATCCGGAAGTAGCCGGCCACCGCCATCGGCAGCTCGAACGTGCCGATCACGTTCTCGATCATCCCGTTCGCGGTATCGAGCGGCAGCGCGCCCGGTTGGGCGAGCAGCGCGTGCTCGGCATCGTCGAGCCCGACGATACGGGACAGGTGGGACAGGCGTTGCTCGGGCGTCAGCGAGCGGAAGTTCGGCAAGGCGGAATCGATCGGCATGATGGGTTGACTGTTGCGGGTGGCGATGTCGCCCGTCGGTGCTTGCGGCGGGCGGCGGACAGCCGAATAATAGTCATGCTGTACCCATTGAAAAGGTACAGACGGCGCAGACAGTCACTCAACCGTACCCATGACAGTGGACCGGCCCGACGGAAGATTCCGATGAAACAGCGTGCAAAAGCCAGCCTGTCTGGCGCGATGGCGGACAATCTCGCCAGACAGATCGAGGAAGGGGTGTTGGCGGCCGGCACGAAACTGCCGTCGATCAGGGAATACGCTGAGGCATCCGGCTGCTCGAAGAACACCGTGATCAGCGCGTTCGAGATGCTCGCGGCCGACGGCCTGATCGAGCCGCGCCGCGGCTCGGGCTTCTTCGTCACACGACGCGCGGCGGCCGCGCCCGACCTCGACGAGCCGAGCTCGCTCGACCGCGCGATGGACATCGTGTGGCTGATGCGCGAGCAACTGCACGCGAAGCCCGACGTGCTCAATCTCGGCGAGGGCTTCCCGCCGATCGAGTGGCTCGAGGAAACGCGGCTGAACCAGTACCAGCAGCGCATCATGCGCACGAGCGCGGCGTCGCTGTTCCGNTACGGCAGCCGCTTCGGCTACCTGCCGCTGCGCCAGTCGCTGCANCAGAAGCTCGCCGGCTACGAGATCGAGGCGCCGCCCGCGCAGATCGTGCTCACGCACGGCGCGAACCAGGCGATGGACCTCGTGCTGCGCTATTTCGTGCGCCCCGGCGACACCGTGCTCGTCGACGATCCCGGCTACTACCCGCTGTTCGGCAAGTTGAAACTGAGCGGCGCGAACATCGTCGGCGTGCCGCGCGAGATCGACGGCCCCGACGTCACGAAGCTGGCCGAGCATATCGCCACGTACCGGCCGAAGCTGTTCTTCACGCAATCGGTCGGCCACAACCCGACCGCAACCGATACGAGCGCGGCCAAGGCGCACCGCATCCTGCAACTCGCCGACGCGCACGACCTGATCATCGTCGAGGACGATGCGCTGGCCGACCTGCGGCCGCGCTCGCTCACGCGCATCGCGACGCTCGACCAGTTGCGCCGCACCATCTATATCGGCAGTTTTTCGAAATCGGTGTCGGCCGCGCTGCGTGTCGGGTTTCTCGCGTGCAATGCGGCGCTTGCCAGCGATCTCGCCGACGTGAAGATGCTGACGCACGTCAGCAGCTCGGAATACTGCGAACGCACGCTCGATGCGATCGTCAGCGATGGCCATTTTCTCAGGCATACGAATCATCTGCAGGAGAAGCTGCGGCGCGCGACCGGCACCGCGCTCGATGCGCTCGGCCGTCTCGGCGCGGAGGTCTATCGGCCGTGCGAGCAGAACCTGTATCTGTGGGCCGCGCTGCCCGGCTGGCCGGATTCGATGCCGCTCGCGCAGGCGCTGCTGGAGCGCGGCGTGATCCTCGCGCCCGGGGCGGTGTTCTCGCCGCAGGCCGATCGTCCGTCGAAGTATTGCCGCTTCAACGTCGCGTATCTCGCGGACAAGCGGTTTGCGCAGGCGTTGCAGGCGGTGACCTGAAAACGAACACGAGCCGCGCAACAGCCGGCCCGCATTCGTCGCGCCACCCTGCTTACACGCGCCGCAACGGCCGGAACCCGGCACGCACTTCACGCGCAAACAATTCCGGCTCCTCCCATGCCGCGAAGTGTCCGCCCTTGTCGACTTCGTTGAAGTAGATCAGGTTGTGATAACTGCGCTCGGCCCAACTGCGCGGCGCCTGGTAGATCTCGCCCGGAAACACCGTGATCGCCGCCGGCAACGAGATATCCACCGCGTTGAAGTTGTTCGAGTGATCTTCCCAGTAGATCTGCGCGGCCGACGTCGCGGTGTTCGTCAGCCAGTACAACGAAATGTCGTCGAGGATCTCGTCGCGTGGAATCGAGCGTTCGGGCACGCCTCCGCTATAAGTCCATTGCGAAATCTTGTCGTACATCCACGCAGCCTGCCCGGACGGAGAATCCGCCAGCGCATAACCGACCGTCTGCGGCCGCGTGACCATCATCGCCGAGTAGCCGCAGTTGTCGCGATAGAACGTCGCGAGCTTCTCGTACGCAGCCCTCTCCTTCGGCAACAGCGAAGCCGGCGCGGGCGCATCGGTCGCGAGCAGCGTCGCGATATCCGGCGGCACCGTCGCCGGCATGTTCACGTGAATTCCGGCCAGACCTTGCACGCGCTGCATCGCCATCCGGTGCGAGATCACCGAGCCGCAGTCGCCGCCCTGCGACACGAAGCGCGTATAGCCGAGCCGCGCCATCAGCTCGCCCCACGCTCGCGCGATGTGGTCGGAGCCCCAGCCGGTCTTCGTCGGCCGGCCCGAGAAGCCGAAGCCCGGCAGCGACGGCACGACGACGTGGAACGCGTCGTCCGCGCTCGCGCCGTGCGCGGTCGGGTCGGTCAGCGGGCCGATCGCCTTCAGCAACTCGAAGATCGAACCGGGCCAGCCGTGCGTCATGATCATCGGCATCGCGTTCTCGTGCCGCGAGCGGACGTGAATGAAATGAATGTCGAGCCCGTCGATTTCCGTGATGAACATCGGGAAACCGTTCAGGCGCGCCTCGCCCTTGCGCCAGTCGTAGTCGGTGCCCCAGTAGCGCAGCAGTGCCTGCATGCGCGCGAGCCGCACGCCCTGCGATTCGTCGGCGACGGTCTCGCGGCCCGGCCAGCGCGTCGCGGCAATGCGACGGCGCAGGTCGGCCACGGCTTCATCGGGAATGTGTGCGGTAAACGGGCGTATGCCGCTCGCGCCGGTGGCCGCATGCAGCGCGGTGGGCAGCATCGCCGAGACCCCGGCGGCCACGGAAGTGGCCAGCAGGTGGCGACGCATCGGGGAAAACGGTGTGGAAGACATCGTTCGGCATCTCCTTTCGTGAAGTGGAAAGTGAACATGCCGCGCGCGGGATCGCGCCCAGCTTTCAATCAGGCGCGCCCTCGTCACGCGGCGTCGCCTATTCGAAAGGTCTGATGTATCCCGGATTTGTCTGATTTGTACGCGTTTGTAGCTGCTGCGAGGCGAGCGAACACGCTTGCGCGGCCGCTCGCCGGTGCGGCGCTCAGAGCGCCTTGACGATCGCGCCGTCGACGCGAATGTTCTGCCCGGTGACGTAGCCCGCGCCGTCCGACAGCAGGAACGCAACCGTCTTCGCGATCTCGCCGGTCTTGCCGAAGCGCCCGGCCGGAATGCGCGCGACGATCTCCGGCGTTTCCGGCCAGCTGTCGATGAAGCCCGGCAGCACCGCGTTCATCCGGATGTTCTCGGCCGCATAGCGTTCCGCGTAGAGGCGCGTCCATGCGCTCAACGCCGCGCGCAGCGCCGACGACACGGGCATCGGCTGCTCGGGCGCGTCCGCCGCAAAGCTCGAGATGTTCACCACCGCGCCGCCGCCCTGCTTCTGGAAGATCGGCGTCACGCGGCGCATCACGCGCACCACGTTCAGCAGGATCAGGTCGAGCCCCGCATGCCAGTTGTCGTCGGTGATCGCCAGCAACTCGCCCTTCGGCGGATGGCCGGTGTTGTTCACGACCGCGTCGATCCGACCGTAGCGCGCGATCGTTTCCTGCACGAGCTTGTCGATGTCGGCTTCTTCCGTCACCGAGCCCTGGATACCGAAGCCGCCCAGTTCCTCGCCGAGCGCCACCGCGCTGCCCGACGGCGACATCAGCGCGACGCGATAGCCCGTCGCCGCCAGTTCGCGCGCGATCGCCGCGCCCATGCCCTTGCCCGCCGCCGTGATCAACGCCACTTTTTCTACAGTCACGATGTGCTCCTCGTTCCGATTCTGCCGCCGCGCAGCCGCCATTCGGCGCGCCATGGTGGTAATGTAGGCGCATCGATTCCGGCTGTCGAACCAGTATTTCTGCCGCCAGCCGATAGTTTTTCTACAGCCTGACGATGCCGCCACGCCCTTCCCGTCTGCCGCCNNTGAATGCGCTTCGTGCGTTCGAAGTNTCCGCGCGGCACCTCAATTTCCGCGCCGCCGCCGACGAGATCGGCGTCACNCAGGGCGCCGTNGCGCAGCAGGTGCGCCACCTCGAGGACGTGCTCGGCCTGAAGCTGTTCGAGCGCCTGCCGCGCGGCCTCGCGCTCACGCACGACGGCGCCGCGTATTTCTCCGACGTGCAGCGCGCGCTGCATGCGATCGCCGACGCGACCGACAAGCTCGTCAAGCGGCGCGCGGCGCTCACGATCAGCACGACGCCGTCGTTCGCGTCGAAGTGGCTGATCCCGCGGCTCGCGCAATTCACCGAAGCACACCCCGACTACGACGTGCGCGTGATCGCCGATCCGCAGATCGCGACGTTCCGCCACGATGGCGTCGATCTCGCGATTCGCTACGGCAAGCCGCCTTTTGGCAAGCATCTCGCCACCCATGCGCTGTTTCCGCTCGACGTGTGCGCGGTGTGCAGCCCGTCGGTGCTGGCCGCGCCGGCTTCGCCGCGCGCGCTCGCCGGGCAGGTGCTGCTGCACGATGCGCATGACCTGTGGCCCGAGTTCCTCGCGGCGATGCCCGCACCGGTCGACGTCGATCCGCACAAGGGGCTGCGCTTCAACCAGACGTCGCTCGCGATCGATGCGGCCGTCGCCGGCCAGGGCATCGCGCTCGCGACCGAGCCGCTCGTCGAGCGCGACATCGCCGCTGGCCGGCTGTGCAAGCCGTTCGACTTCGCGTTTCCGCTGTCGATGGGGTTTTATCTCGTGTATCCGGCCGAGCGCCGCGACGACGATGCGATCGCGGTGATGCGCGCGTGGATGATCCAGGCCGCGTCGGACGGGCGGCCTTGAGCGGATCGGGTGCGCTTGGCCAGCGTCAGGGCGCGATCCAGCGGGCTTCGTAGCCGCGTTCGTTCAGTTCGAATACCGCGCGGCGATGGCCGGCGCGCGCGAGTTCGAGCCAGTCGACGCGCGTGACCGTCATGTGGATCAGGCAGAAGTTTTCGTAGCCGTCGGCGGTGGGTGCGGTGCTGTCGAGATGCGCGGCTTCCGGCGCTGCAACCGGCGTGCCGGGCGGCAGCGGCGCACGATACAGCAGCAGCGTATGCGGGCGGCTCGCTTCCCAGATCGCGCGCCGTTGCGCCTCGTCGTCGCAGATCGACGCGATGCCTTCCGCACGAATCTGCACGAGCGCGTCGAGATCGTTGGCAACGATCGAGAGACGCGGATCGCGACGCAACTCCGCGACCTTCTCCGAACGTGCATCGGTATGAAACGACAGCACGCGCTCGACGCGATTCACCTGACGCAACACGATCGTCCGAACCTTCGGCGCCCCATCGAGGCCGAGCGTCGCCGCCTGCAGCATCGTGAACGGCGAGCGCTGCACGTTGACGCCGGATTCGAGGCAGGACCACAGGCGGTCGTAGGTTTGCGCAAGCGATTCGGAGATCGAGTCGGACATGGGGCGGCGGCGATCGTCAGTGTTTCGATCGCGCCAGCTTAACCGTTTGTTTCGGCGACGACTCGCATGGGATGCGTCGCCGCCATTGTGCCGGTCAGTTGTAGCCGAGCACGACCGGCGCCGCATCGCCTGCATCGGGTGCCGGCTCCGCGCCGAAGCGGCCGAGCACGTCGGCCACATATTGCGGCCCGGCACTGATCTGCGACGAGCGATGCTTCGCCGGCTGCTTATACGCGGCGCTCCCCGCCGCCCCCATCGATGCCGTTTCGTTGACGGTGATATTCACGCTGATGTCTCCTCACGCGGCCAGCGCCGCACCATACGCGCGCACGAGGCGCGCGACGCCTTCCCGGATCGCATCGACGTCCGGCGCGGCGAACGACAGGCGCAGCGACGCTGCGTCGACGTTGTCCGCGAAGAACGCCTTGCCGGGCACAAACACGATCTTGTTGGCGATCGCCTGTTGCAGCAGCACGTCCGACGATACCGCGCCGAGCCGCGCCCACACGAACATCCCGCCTTCGGGACGATGGAATTCGATCGCATCGCCGAAGCCATCGCGCAGCGCGTCGCACATCGCGTCGCACTTACGCCGGTACGCGGCCGTGACGCGCGGCAGATGACGTTCGAGCGCACCGTCGGCCAGATATTCGGCGGCGGTGGCCTGCGTCCACGGCGTGCTGCACAGATCGACCGTCTGCTTCGCGATCACGCAGCGCCGCGTGATCTCGGCCGGCGCGATCGTCCAGCCCACGCGCAGCCCCGGCGCGACGATCTTCGACAGGCTCGCGAAATGCACGAGCCAGTCGCGCGCGCCGTCCACTTCACCGGCCAGCGCAAGCATCGACGGCACGGCTTCGCCGGCGAAACGCAGGTCGCCGTACGGATCGTCCTCGACGATCAGGAAACGGTATTGCACCGCGAGACGCAGCAGCTTCAGCCGGCGTTCGCGCGTGAGCGTCGCACCCGTCGGGTTCGCGAAGGTCGGCACCGTGTAGAGCAGCTTCGGCTGCGCGATCGCGCCGGACGCGAGTTGCGTTGCGAGGCGATCGACGTCGAGGCCTTCGCCATCGACCGGAATCGTCACGATGCGCGCCTGTTGCAACCGCATGGCCTGCAGCGTGGCCGGGTATGCTGGCTGTTCGGTCAGCACGACGTCGCCGGGCGACACCATCACGCGCAGCAGCAGGTCGAGGCCCTGCTGCGAACCGGTCGTGACGAGCAGTTCGGCCGGCGTGCAGGCGACGCCGCGACGCGCCATCAGCGCGATCAGTTGCTGCTTCAACTCGGCGAGGCCGTCGGTCGGGCCGTATTGCAGGCAGCGGACGGGCTGTGCGTACGCGCGTTCGGCGGCCGCGTTCAGGCCATCGACGTCGAACAGGTCGCTCGCCGGATAGCCGCCCGCGAAGGAAATCATGCCCGGTTCGGACAGGTACTTGAACAACTCGCGGATCGGCGAGCCGGCAGGGTTTTGGAATGAGGGCGTGAACGCGTACATGTCGTCGTGTGCTGGTGGGCGCGGACGGCCGGGATAGCCGCCGAGTGCCGGCCGCCAAGGCGCTTCTGGCGCCGCGGAGGTGAATTCGAGCCACGATTGTCGATAGTCATTAAGGGCTCGGCAAACGATATCTATGCACTAGGTCTTGCGGTTTGGTCATTAAATGGGGGGCGACACGGGGCGTGGATTCGATGCCGGTTTCGGCCGCTGGCCTCACCGCATCAAAGATTTCTGCTCCGAAGCCACGCACGGATAACCTCGATGTGCCGTGCCTTGCATTCCAGCGGCAACCAGTGTCCGGCCGGCATCGTTGTCACGGTCAGGTCTGCGCATGCCGCACGCATGGGGTCACCCTGGCGATTTCCGGTGATGCTGCAGATCTGATCGAATTCGCCGTTGACGAACAGCACCGGCTGCGAGAGGCGGCCGCCATCCGGCGCATCGCGCGCGTAAGCGACGTTGGCCTCGTCGTTCAGATACCACGCGCAGGCGGGACGGAAGCCATGCGTGTTGAACGACGCTACCAGCGCGTCAAAGTCCGCCGGCGGCCACAGCGCCGGATCAGGGCGGGTCGGCGGCGCCAGATGCGCGGCACCGAAACGCCCTCCATTGCGCGTGACGACCGCATTCGGCGACACCTTGCCGATACCATCAGGGTTCCCGGATCGAAAAATCGACGCCAGCGATGCCGTCCGGTCCGCATCCAGGTCCGCTACCGCCGCTTCGAAGTGCGTCATGTAGTAGCGGTAGTAATCCCACTGACCATCGGGATACTCGTCGGCAGGATAAATCGTCCGGTCGACCAGTGGAACGATCGTGCTCAGCGCGTGCCCGTCGGGTTGATAGGCCAGCGAGGTCAGCACCACACCACGGCTGCGCTCCGGCTCATGTGCGGACAACTCGGCGACCACCACGCTCCCCCAGTCGTGCCCGACCCAGATCGCAGGCGTGCCGCCGAGGTGGTCGTGAAGTTGGGTCATGTCCGTCACGGCGGCCTCGATGGTGTAGGCGTCGTTGGCTTCAGGCGCAAAAGAACCGCCGTAGCCGCGCAGGTCCGGCGCGACGCAGCGCCAGCCTTCGGCGGCGAAGGCCTCCATCTGGGCGCGCCACATCAAACTCATGCTCGGCCAGCCGTGCAGAAAGAACATCAGCGGCCCGTCGGCCGGCCCACTCTCGAGATAGTGCGTCGACTGACCCGTCATGTTGAGCGTGTGCGATACCAGCGGATGTCGAGATGTCTTCGTCATGATCCAAGGCTCCGGTCGATTTCGGAAGTTTGCTGAAGATGAAAAGCCCGCCGTTCGCCGCGCTACTTGCGATCGATCATCAGCGCCACGCCCACCAACGCGATGCCGCCGGAAATCAGCTTCACGCGCGTCAACGGCTCGTGCAGCACAAGTGCGGAGAGACACAGCGCGATCACCGGCGCGGCATAGTTGAAGGTATTGGCGAGCGTCGTCGAGACCTGAACGTTGAGCGTCAGGAACACGGCGTAGCCGATCAGCGTGCTCGCCACGACGAGAAACGCGAGCGCTGCCCATGCCGCAGGCGGTACGCGCGCAAGGTGCGTCGTGGCAGCGATGCCCGACACGGCGACGATCGCGCCGAGCAGCGCGCCGGCTGATATCAGTTGTATCGCGAGGCTGATCGCGGGATCGCGAGGCAACGCCAGTCGCGGCGCAAGCAACGATCCGACTGCCCAGGCTGCAGTCGCGATAAGCGCAAGCCCCGCGCCCATCGGCCGGAAGTCGTCGCCGGTAGCAGACGTCCAACCCATCAGCGCGAGGCCGGCAAAGCCGATGGCGACCCCGGCGATCTGACGGCCGGTCAGCGGCTGGTGAAACACGGCCCATGCGCACAACGCCAGGAAGAGCGGCGAAGACGAACCGAATACCGCGGCCACGCCTGCCGGCAGAAAATGCGTCCCCCAGATCGCGAGTGCCTGACTGGCCACCAGCATGGTGACGCCAATCAACGCCGCCCCACCCGACTCGCGGACTGACGCAGGCGATCGGCGCCAGCGCGCCAGCGCGAAAGGCAGGACGACCAGCGCCGCGAGCGAGAAGCGCAACGTCGCCACCATCAGCGGATGCAACGCGTTCCCGGCCACCTTGAAAGCCAGGAAATTCGCGCCGTTGTAGAACCATTGATAACCGACGGCGAGCGCGACCCACCCGCGATGCGCGCTCCAGCGGGTATGGGCCGTCGTTGTCGCAGTCACTTTCCGCTCTCCTCCCTGACGAATCCGGCGATCGTGGCCTCCTTGCCGCCGGAGCACAGGCTCATGAAATGCTCGCTGTACGGGGCTGCCCCGGGATCGTTGCGGTCGACGACCTCGTATGCGATGACTTCTATGCTACCGAGCGCATCGTTATCCCGATAATGCGGACGTTTTATGGCTGTTATCCATCTACTGAATAACGGCGTTATGCTTGCCCTGCTTTTGCAATAGACCCAACTGGAACGCACGGAGGCGCCAGTGGACTCCCGCCTTATCGAATACTTCTTGCGTGTTGCCGAACTCGGCAGTATCAACAAGGCCGCAACTGACTTGCGGCTCTCCCAGCCGGCGCTGTCGCGCCACATCGCGCTGCTCGAGCATCAACTTCGCGCGAAGCTTTTTACGCGAACGCAGGGCGGCGTTCAGCTGACGGAGGCCGGTACGCTGCTGGTGGAGCGCGCGCGGCCCATTCTTCGTCAGTTGACTTCGTTGGTCGAGCAGGTGGGCGACCGCGCGGCGGGCCAGTTGGCAATAGGCATTGCGCCTTCCTGGCGCAATCTGTTCACATCGAACTTTGTGGCGCGCCTGGTCGCCGACTATCCACGCGTGAGACTTCGTGTTCACGAGGGCGTGAGCCACGAGCTTCGTGACGTCATGCATGCCGGCATGCTGGACCTCGCCATCGTCCCGTTCGAAGCGTCACCGCCGCAGGGCTATGTCCATACACCGCTCGTTCGGGAGCCGCTCATTCTCGTGAGGGCCAAGGATGCTGGCTTGAGACCTGACAAAGCAGTGCCGCTGTCGCGTCTCAGAGATCGCAAACTCGCGCTGGCGGGAAAACAAAATGTGATCCGTTCGACCATCGAGCACGCGATGGCCCGTCGCAATTTCGAACTCGACATCCTGTTCGAACTCGATGCGATGCATCTGTCGATGGACCTCGCGCGGCGGGGAATCGCGGACACCGTGACGCCATGTTGCGCGGTCAGCGGCAACGCGTTCTGGGAAGAATCAATCTCGTGGAGTCCGATCCGGGGCGCCTACATCACCTGGGCGCTCTGTGAAAATGCGGCGCGCTCGCATTCGCCAGCGGTGCTTGAAGGCAAGCGGATGGTTCTCGGGATGGTCGACGAAATCATCGACAGCCAAATCTGGCGCGGTGCCGAGCGGCTGCCGTTCGTCAACTAAGTTGGTCCGACCTTGAAGGGCTCACATGGAATACATCATCCGCCAGGAAGTCCCCTCCGTATCTGCCTATATCGAGATTCGCGTCGCTGCCGGGCTGAGCCGAAAGTCCGAGCAGGCCGCAACGATCGGATTGAAGCATGGCCTTTTCAGCGTAGTGGCGTACTGGGGCAGCGTTCCGATCGGAATCGGCAGGGTAATCGGCGACGGCGGTTGTTTCTTCGAGGTCGTGGATATTGCCGTATTGCCGGCCCACCAGAAGAAGGGCGTGGGCGATCTGATCATGCGCGCGCTCATGGGCTACATTCACGAGAATGCGCCGCCAACCGCGTATGTCAGTCTGATGGCGGATCACGGGACGCCGAAGTTCTATGAGCGCTATGGCTTCCAGCCGTCGGTGCTTCCGAAGAAAGCGGGAATGTTTCTTCGCATTCAATGACGCATGACGCTCGGAGCAATGCAATGCATGGATACGTGCTGCGCTTCTGCTGTCGCACTCAAGTCGTTACAAAGACGGACAGGATAGTGAAGGCCGCGTGAGATCAAACGTCGGCCTCCGCCTGGCACCGGATGACATCCAGCGTCACGCGCCAGTAGAGCACCAGATGCTTGCGGATAACCAGCGTCGGAAAGCCGTGCATCGTGAACGAGAGCATCGTTCCGCCGCGAGTGGGCTCCAGCGCGAAATCCAGCGTCGTGTAGCTGGCTGGCTCGTCCGGCAGGTTTGACAGTGTGCTCAGGTGTGTCCAGCTGAAGCGCCGCGGCGGATCCCAGCGCAAAATGCGTCCACGGTTCTCGAACGGTACGTGCTGTCGCCCGCGTACAACGATCGAGCCGCCGGCGCGCCCCTCATGCTCGACAGAGACGGGCATGGCTTCATCACCCATCCACTCGGCCATTCGCGCGGGATCGGCAAGTCTGGCCGCCAGGATCTCGACGGGCGCGGCGACGAAGATCACACGTTCAACGGGCTCATGACACGGATGATCGGATGTCGCGCTCATAAGGCATCGGAAACGCTTCGTATTCGAAAGGTCCATGGCCATCGACAGCGGTCAGGAACGGTCGCCTGCTCCTGCCCGCAAGCGCAAGCCGCATGGAATGTAACCTACGCGAGGGCGATGTACTTGCTCATCGGTACGCACGCCAATTCCAATCCACGTGAAGTCCGATAGGCCGAAATCGAATCGCCCGTCCAACCACACCTGCGATAGAACGGCGCGGCGTTGAGCGTGGCATCGAGGCGCATTTCGACCAGGCCATGTTCGGCGGCCAACGCTTCGAGAAAGCACAGCACCTTGCGGCCAATGCCACGTCCCATGTGCGATGGACGGACGAAGATTGCGTCGACCTGCCCGCTCTCGACTGTCAGCATGCCGGTGCCAACAACCCGTCCTGCATCGACGGCAACGTAGAAGTCACGTTCGACGACGCTCGCCCATTTATCGGTGGGCATCCCATCGACCCAACCCGAAAGAGCGGCCTCCGAATAGTAACCGGCGCATGCAGCATGCACTGAGGCTTTGCGTATATCCCATGCGTCGCCGGCGTCATCGCCACCCGCCTTTCGTATCGTCAGCATGTCGCTCTCCCCGGTTCGAGCAATCGCTTCGATACGCCTGCAAAGGCTCGCGGGACGGAAACACTTACTCTGTCATGCATGCAACCACTCCTGTTTGAGCCAATGCAATCCGGAGCGACTGAAAAGACACGGCCCCGTCATGATGGCGGGGCCGTAGCGGACATGTGTGTGCGATGGATGCGTCATGTCTCCCACGACTCGCCATAGGCAGTCATGGTGCACATCATGGATTTGAGCGCGTTGAAGTTCATGCGAATCATATTGCCGTGCCACGACGTGGCCGTCAATGGCCGTCCGGAGATCGAGCGATTCAAGTAGTCGAGGCAAATGCCTCAACCCGCGAATGCGCCATTCAGGCAAACGCCTTACACGTCTCCTTCGACGCAGGTTACCCGACGGTCGTCGACCCGACGCGGCGGATGGGGTACGAGTTGTGCCATGCCGGACGACGTGGCACGATACCGCCTCGATCATGCGGGGCCGCGTGGTGCGTTACGGGAATAAAAAAATAATGCTTTCATGTCGATTGCGTTGGTACGTGCTCACAACGGCACGGGTGCTGCACAGGCACTGGCAGGCGCTATGCCTTGGTGTCCTGCTGCTACTGCCCACGATGCCCGTGTTCGCACAGTCCCGCCTCCTGGGCACGCCCGTACTCGCGCCTTTGGCGCCAGGGCATGGCTTCGCATGGCGGTTTGTCTGGGTGCATATGCTTGAAGCCGTCGGCATGCTTTGGGTGATGGTCCAGCGCACGGCCATTAGCGGCGGCCCGTTCGCCGTATTTGCCAAATCGTTGCCTGTTTCCGATCGGCGTCGCCGTACCCTGGATGCAACCGTCGTGCTGATCGCCAGTACGCCGCTGCTGTTACCCGTCATTTCCGCGGCGACCGCGTTAGCTTACTTGCCGGACAAGGTCTCGAACTATCTGTACGTGATCGGTTTGATGACGATTACGCTTGGATGGCAATTGGCCGCGTTGTCGCGCAATATCGGTAACGGAGCGCCGTTGGTGGTGGCCAATTTCACTCTGGTCGGCGCGCTGCAGACCGGTAACGCCGTGCGGACGATGCTGCTGGCAGCGTCGTTGATCATGGCTGCGTTCGCATTGGTCCGTACGCCTGCGGCATCCTCTTCGCGCGCGACGCAGTTCGGTACGACGTGGCGTCGATCAGTCGGTCACGTCTCCGTCAATACGGCACGTTGGCTCCCGGCTGTCGTAAAACTTCAGCTCGGTATTCTGGGGGGTCACTTCGCAGGAACCGTCAGCCGCTGCGTAGTCATGGGTGCGGTCACTGTTTCCACTTGCTACGTGGCTGACCTGTGGGGTTTCGACGCACGTGTCGTGCCGTTGACGCTGATCGCACAGGCCGTGATCGCGCTGATCGCGGCGACGACCTATCGCGATTTGTGGGCAAGTCATGTTCGGGCCGCCCATTTCGTGCGGTCGCTCCCGCTACGCTCGATTGTGCAGGTTCGTGCGGATGTGCTGACGGTCACCGCGCTCGCACTGCCATTTACGGCCGTTGCGCCACTGCTTCTGGTCGTGCACGGCGTCCTGTCGGTACGCGTCGCCGTCGGAATCGTATTGGCGGGGGCGCCGCTGCTTGCGCTGCTGCGTTTGCCGCAACGCTATGCGTCGACAGAATCCGTATTGCTCGGCGCGATACTCGCCGTGGTCTGGATCGCCGCCGCATGGCACATCTTCATCTGATCGACTTCACGATGCTTCGAATTGAAAACATCCGCAAACGTTATGGCGAGCACGTCATATTCCAGGGGCTCCATCACCGGTTCGGAGCGGGCTGTGTAGCGCTTTGCGACGAGAACGGCAGCGGCAAGTCGACCTTGCTGGGCATCCTGGCCGGGACCGTCGATGCCGATGAAGGCGATGTCTGGATCAATGGCCATTCGCTACGTGAAGCGCCGCTCGAGGCAAAGTCCTCGCTCGCATACGTGCCGGACGACTGCATGGCGTATCCGTTCCAGACCGGACGCGAGTTCCTGGAATTCGTCGCCTCGACCAAGAAGACGGTAGTCGACCACGTCACGCTCGAAGTCGCGCATCGTTTCGGGTTGGCGCCGCACCTGGAAAAGCGCTTTGAGCAGATGTCGCTCGGCACGCGCAAGAAGATTTTCCTGAGTGCCGTCACACTCGGGAAACCCTCGGTCGTCGTTGCGGACGAGCCCAGCAACGGGCTCGACGCCGCTGCGCGCGGCGTCCTCATGGACATGTTCCGCACGCTCGCAGAAGATCGGGTGGTGTTCTTTTCGAGTCACGATCCCGAATTCACGGAAGGCTGCCGTGCGAGAACAATCAGTTTTGCCGATCTTGGTGCGGTTGGATAGCACGCGAGTCTAGCTATCCAGTCAGTCATCCCGATACCCGAGGATCTCGATGCCGCGATTGTCCATCGCCGATGGACGACCCGACAACGAGAAGCAGTCGACCGGGGACGAATTCCGGCCGATTGCCGACAACCAAGGGGCGGCAGTAGCCGCCCCTTCGCCCATCGATCAACCACCCACACCCCGATTAGCCTCGATCACCGTCAGCGCAGCCATATTCACGATCCGCCGCACGGTCGCACTGGAAGTAAGAATATTCACCGGCGCATTAACGCCCAGCAAGAACGGCCCCACCGCCACATTACTCCCCGCCTCGGTCTTGAGCAGGTTGTAAGCGATATTCCCCGCATCCACATTCGGACAAACCAGCAAATTCGCCGCGCCTTTCAACGGCGACATCGGCAGCAGTTTCGCGCGCAGCCCTTCATCGAGCGCACAGTCACCATGCATCTCGCCATCCGCCTCGATATCCGGCGCCTGCTCGCGCACGATCTCCAGCGCCCGACGCATCTTCACGCCCGAAGCCGCACTCCCCGACCCGAAATTCGACCGCGACAGCAGCGCCACCTTCGGCGTCAGGTTCAGCCATTCCATCTGCCGCGCCGCCGCGATCGTGAATTCCGCGATCTGCTCCGCATCGGGGTTGTCGTTCACGTGCGTATCCACCAGCGCGACCGTCCGCTGATCGAGCAACAGGATGTTCATCGCCGCGTAGGTCGATGCGCCCGGCTTCTTGCCGATCACTTCGTCCACGAACCGCAGGTGATTGTGATACTCGCCCACCGTCCCGCAGATCATCCCGTCCGCGTCGCCGAGCTGCACCATCATCGCGCCGATCAGCGTCAGGCGGCGGCGCATTTCCACGCGCGCCATTTCCTTCGAAATGCCGTCGCGGCAGCGCAGTTCCCAATACTTCGTCCAGTACTGCGGGAAGCGTTCGTCATATTCCGGATTGGTCACTTCGACGTCCTGACCGAGTCGCAGACGCAGGCCGAACCGCTCGATGCGCGCCAGCAGCACCTCCGGACGCCCGACCAGAATCGGCCGCGCAAGCTTCTCGTCGACGATCACCTGCACCGCCCGCAGCACGCGCTCATCCTCGCCTTCGGTGAACACGATCCGCGCCTTGCCGCCGTCGCGCACGAGCTGGCGCGCAGTCGCGAACAGCGGCTTCATGAATGCGCCCGAGTGATAGACGAATTGCTGCAACTGCTCGACGTACGCATCGAGATTCGCGAGCGGGCGCGTCGCCACGCCGCCTTCCATCGCCGCCTTCGCCACAGCCGGCGCGATCCGCACGATCAGGCGCGGGTCGAACGGCTTCGGAATCAGGTATTGCGCGCCGAACGACACGTCGTACGCGCCATAGGCGGCCGCGACGACTTCGTTCTGCTCTTCCTCGGCCAGCCCCGCGATCGCATGCACCGCGGCAATTTCCATCTCGCGCGTGATCGTCGTCGCGCCCACATCGAGCGCGCCGCGGAAAATGTACGGGAAACAGAGGACGTTGTTGACCTGGTTCGGGTAGTCCGAGCGGCCCGTCGCGATCACGACGTCGTCGCGCGTCTCATGCGCCAGTTCCGGGAAGATTTCCGGCGTCGGGTTGGCCAGCGCGAGAATCAGCGGGCGCGCCGCCATTGCCTTCAGCATCTCCGCCGTGAGGATGCCGCCGACCGACAGCCCCAGGAACACATCCGCGCCGCCGATCACTTCGGCGAGCTTGCGCGCGTCGGTTTCCTGCGCGAAGCGCGCCTTGGCCGGGTCCATCAACGTGGTGCGGCCGCGATAGACGACGCCTTCGATGTCGGTCACCCAGACGTTTTCCACCGGCAGCCCGAGGTCGACCAGCAAGTCCAGGCACGCCAGCGCGGCCGCGCCGGCGCCCGACGTCACGACCTTCACTTCCTTGATGGACTTCCCGACGACCTTCAGCCCGTTGATGAACGCGGCGGACACGGTAATGGCCGTGCCGTGCTGATCGTCGTGGAAGACGGGAATCTTCATGCGTTCGCGCAGCTTCTGCTCGACGGTGAAGCATTCCGGCGCCTTGATGTCCTCGAGGTTGATGCCGCCGAACGTCGGTTCGAGGCCGGCGATGATGTCGATCAGCTTGTCCGGGTCGGTCTCGTTGATCTCGATGTCGAACACGTCGATCCCGGCGAACTTCTTGAACAGGACGGCCTTGCCTTCCATGACCGGCTTCGATGCGAGCGGGCCGATGTTGCCGAGACCGAGCACGGCGGTGCCGTTCGTGATCACGCCGACCAGGTTGCCGCGGCTCGTGAAGCGGTGCGCCTGCAGCGGATCGGCGGCGATCGACTCGCACACGCTCGCCACGCCGGGCGTATAAGCCAGCGCCAGATCGCGCTGGGTCACCAGCGGCTTACTCGCCACGACGGAGATTTTCCCGGGCGTCGGAAACTCGTGATAGTCGAACGCGGCCTGCTGCTGTGTCTCTGTCTGTTTCATGTTCTGGGTCTCGGCGTGGGCGCCAGGCCAGTCCCGGCGCGATCCATGAAGAGGATTCTAGGGATCTGCCATAACGTGATGATTCTGTTTTAATATCGGTCCATCACTTTTTCATGATGAATGCATGACCAGTCAATGAATTTTGACGCAAACGACGTGGTCAGGCGGCTCGGCGCGCGTCTGAAGATCCGGCATCTGGTGCTGTTGCTGCAGATCCAGCAGCACGGCTCGCTGACGCGGGTCGCCGAGCACATGGCGAGCAGCCAGCCAGCCGTGACGAACGCGCTGTCCGAACTGGAGAGCATGTTCGGCACGCCGCTGTTCGAGCGCTCGTCGCGCGGCATGCGGCCCACGGCGCTCGGCGCGGTCGTGCTCGAGCGCGCGAAGGCGATGATCAAGGATCTCGACCACCTCGCCCGCGAGATGGAGGCCGTCGCCGCCGGGCATGCGGCCCATCTGCACATCGGCGTGATTCCGTTCATCTCCGGCCAGATGCTGTCGGCCGCGCTGAAGCGGCTGCAGGCGCGCATGGAGCGGCGCCTGACCGTGACGATTCACGAGGGCACCAGCGATCAACTGCTGCTGCAACTCAAGGATCACAGTGTCGATATCGTGATCGGGCGCGCGTCGTCGGCGATCGATCTCGGGCAGGTTTCGTTCGAAGTGCTGTATCAGCAGCAGCCGCGCATGATCGCGAGCCGGCGGCTGGCGGCNAAGCTCGCNCGCACGCCGCTCGACTGGCACAAGCTGCACGCGCTCGACTGGATTCTCGGCGCGCCGCATACGCCGATGCGCGAACAGGTGACCGACCTGTTCCTGTCGGCCGGCATCGCGCCGCCCGTGCCGATCGTCGAAAGCTACTCGTCGAAGCTGATCGGCGAAATGATCGCGTCGAGCGACGAAGCCGTATCGATCGTGCCGGCCGATATCGCGGAGGAACTGGTGCGGATCGCCGGCGTGGCGATCGTGCCGTATTCGCTGGTGTGGACGCTGCCGCCCATTGCGCTGTTCACGCGCTCCGCCGATTCGCGGTCGCCCGCGCGGGATTTGCTCGTCGACGCGCTACGCACGGTGTGCAAGGAGACTTACGGGGACGCGCAGCGATAGCGCGCTACTTGGCGGCGGCGAGGCGGCGGAGGATTTCCGCACGCTCGGCGCTCAGCACGTGGTCCGCACCCTCGCCCCTGTCGTAGCGCTGGCTCGTCCGGTAGGAAAAGCGCTTCGCGTATTGATTGGCGGCGGGATCGAACGCCCATGCGTCGACGTCGAAGAAGTGCTTGCCGAAATGATCCTCGCCCTTGCCCCACACATAGTCGGCCCGGACGAACAGCGGATACGGCGACACCGCCGGCAAGTTCCACATCGCGCGATCGGCCATCTCCGTTTCGGTGACGATCGGCATCAGGTTCTCGATCTTGCCGTTCGCGCCGACACGCAGGACGGCCACGCGCTCCAGCATGCCGCTGCCGCCGCCTGAAAACGTTCCGGCTAAAAACACCCACGAGCCGCCGGATGCAATCGGCAATCGTTCGGACCGCGGATTCAGACCGAACTGATACAGCTCCTTGGCGGAACCGGGGACAAGCGTCGGCGGCATCTCGAAGCACGGCGCATGGTCGGGAAGCACGCAGAGCTTCACGCCGGACAGCGGGAGCCCGTCGGCATCGAGCTTGCCCTGGGCCTGGGTGAAGCGCGGGAATGCGGTTTCGCTGGGGGCGGCTTGAACACACGCGATGCCGACGACCGCCATGCCCGAGATCACCGCGAGCGTCTTACCGATCCAGCGCATACCGCACCCTCTCTCATTATTTACAGCGGCATATTGTCAGTGATCTCGCCGGCTGCCGCCAACCGGCATCGCCGGCATCGGTTCAGTCGGCGAGGCCATGCGGCGAAGCCTACGCCTCCGCAATGGGCACGTTGCGCAACGCCGTGACCAGCTTGCGCCCGGCGTCCTCGATGTGCCGCACGAGGCCCTGGCAGGCCGCCTCCAGGTCGCGGGCACGCAGCGCATCGAGGATGGCCATGTGCTCGGTGCGGCTGTCGCGGCTGTGGCTCATCACGTCGTACTGGAACCGCAAGTACCTTTCCGCCTGCAAATGCAGCCCGTCGAGCGTGACCAGCAGGCGCCGGCGGTTGCCCTTCTCGTAAAGCGTGCGGTGGAACAGCCAGTTCGCCTGGCTCTGTTTCGCGGGGTCGTTGCCGAGGTGTTCGACCTTGTCGATCAGGTCCTCCGCTTCGCCCAGCACGCTCTTGGTCAGGAACGGAAACGCCATTTCGAGCGCGAGCGGCTCCAGGCGCGAACGCATCATCCACAAGTCCTCGGCCTCGGTGGCATGCAGCGGCGCCACCGTCAGGCCGCGCTTGCCCTCCTGCCGGGCGAGCCCGTCGGCTTCCAGGCGCACCAGCGCCTCCCGGATCGGAATCCGGCTCACACCATATCTGACCGAGAGGTTCTCCTGGATCAGCGGCGTTCCAGGCGGCAATTCTCCCCGCAGGATGTCCTCGCGAATCGCTTCCGCGACCAGCGTGTTTGGGGGTCGCAATGCATACCTCCGGCTTGATTTTTTTGACTTGCCAATTGTATCTTGGCACCGATATGCTACCAATGTATCCAAAATACATAATATGGATACATAAGACGATTTGCGGTGTTGCACGTCGTCGTCCTGCACCAGAGCGGCGAAACCCGGGGGCCAGCAGGCTGCCGACGGGGTCGCGAGCGAGGGGCTGGCGTGATTCAAAACAAGGCACCGGTCAGTTGCCGGGCGTGACGGGAAGTTCTCAACCACACTCGCAGGAGAGCCGCACTTGAAACGAGCAAATTCATCCAGCGCATTCAAGCTTTCGCTGAACGCCACGCTTTCGGTGTTGGCGTTCGCCGCCGCGACGGCAGCGAGTGCAGACCCGGTCGTCGTGAAGATCGGCAGCGTCGAGCCGTTGACCGGCGGGATCGCGCATCTTGGTAAAGACAACGAAAACGGCGCGCGCCTCGCGGTGGAGGAAATCAACGCGAAAGGCCTGACGATCGGCGGGCATTCCGTCACGTTGCAGCTCGACGCCCAGGATGACGCAGCCGACCCGCGCACGGCCACGCAAGTGGCCCAGAAGCTCGTCGACGACAAGGTGGTGGCCGTGGTCGGTCACCTGAACTCGGGTACGTCGATCCCGGCCTCGAAGATCTACAGCGAAGCCGGCATCACGCAGATCTCCCCGTCCTCGACCAATCCGGTCTACACGCAGCAAGGCTTCAAGACCACCTTCCGGGTCGTGGCCACCGACGCGCAGCAAGGCCCGGCGCTGGCCAACTATGCGAAGAAGCTGGGCAACATCCACCGAGTGGCGATCGTCGACGATTCGACCGCCTACGGCCAGGGCCTGGCGAACGAATTCGAGAAGCGCGCGAAGGAGCTGGGCATCACCGTGCTGTCGCACGATGCCACCAGCGACAAGGCCATCGACTTCCGCTCGGTACTCACCAAGATCAAGGGCGAGACGCCTGACGCGATCATGTACGGCGGCTCGGATTCGACCGGCGGCCCGTTCGCCAAGCAAGCCAAGCAGCTCGGCCTGCGCGCACGCGTCTTCACGGGCGATGGCGTCTGCACGGAATCGTTGGCCAATCTCGCCGGCGATGCGACCGAGAACGTGGTGTGCTCGCAGGCCGGCGCGGCGATCCAGACGATGCCGGGCGGCGAGGCGTTCCAGGCGAAGTACAAGAAGCGCTTCGGACAGGTAGTCGAATACGACGCGCCGTTCGCCTATGACGCCGTGTACATCATCGTCGATGCGATGAAGCGGGCGAAATCCACCGACCCCGCCAAGATCCTCGCGCAGATGCCGCCGACCGACTATCACGGCGTGATCGGTGAAACCCAGTTCGATTCGCATGGCGATCTCGCGCATGGCGTGATCTCGCTGTACGTCTACAAGGCAGGCAAGAAGACGTTCCTCGATCAGGTGAAGATGTAAGCGGGTCATTGCCCGGGATCGCGGAATCGAGAAATCGTGCAGGGCGGATTTTTTCAGGCAAAACCCCGGATCTTTTTGAAGGAGAGCCGTTGTGTCCGTAATGACGTATTTCGAATTCCGCGATCAGCTTAAACGCGCGCGGCTGACCGTACGGGAATTTGCGAGCCTGGTGAAGATGAATGAAAATTCAATCACCAATTATTCACAAAAAGGTGTTGTGCCGTCTCACCTCGCGGTAATCGCGCTCTTGATGGGCGAAATGGCCGACCATCAAATCGAATTTCGCGATATTATCGATCAAATGGAAATCGAGCAGAAGAAACCGCGCGGCGCGCCGATCAAGTTCGGCATGAGCCACGCCAAGCCGGCCCTGCAGGGCTGAGCAGCTGTAGCGCCTGCGGCTTGCGACATGCATGCCGCAGCGCGAATCAAACTCCCGGATTAAAAACAAAAACGTAACAACAATAAAAGAGATTCGCTTTTTGATGTCGCAGTCGAGCAATGCAGTTCCATCATTCGAGGGCCGTAAAAATAACCATGAACAATACTATCGAGGTACGTAGTACCAGCTTTGCTTTGAGCCAGCAAGAATTGGCAGATTTTCATCGCAACGGCTATATCGGGCCGTTCGATCTTTATCCCAGCGACCAGATGGAAGCCAACCTTCAGGCGCTGCGCCCCAAGCTGCTGAACACCAAAAAGGCCATCTACAGCCAGGAAAAATCGATTTCCGGCGTGACCAATCTGGCCAATTACGATCGCCATCTCGATGTCGACTTCCTGGCCTCGCACATCACGCGCCCGGAAATCACCGACCGGGTCGCGAGCATTCTCGGCCCGGACGTACTGTGCTGGCGCTCGGAGTTCTTCCCGAAGTATCCGGGCGACGAGGGCACCGACTGGCATCAGGCCGACAACTTCTCCAACGTGGCCGGCTCCAAGCACCCGCAGATCGTGTGGCCGGAGGATGCGCAGTTCGGCGGCACCATCACGGTCTGGTCGGCGTTTACCGACGCCACCATCGAGAACGGCTGCCTGCAGTTCATTCCCGGCACGCATCGCACCATGAACTACGACGAATCGAAGGTCATGGAGTATCGCGAGGACGCCATCAACAACCGGGAAAAACAGGGCGTGCGCCGCGGCTTCTTCGGCTACGACTACCGGCAGCTGCAGAAGGACCCGAACTGGAGCCCGGACGAGAGCCAGGCCAAGTCGATGGTCATGCGCCAGGGCCAGTTCATCATCTTCTGGTCGACGCTCATGCACGCGTCGCATCCGCACAGCGGGCTGACCGACAAGATGCGGCTGGGCTTCGCCGCGCGCTATCTGCCCAACTCGGTGCGCGTCTATCCGTATTCCAACACGCTGGAGGAATTCGGCGGCAGCGCCAGTCTCGACAAGTTCGGCTGCGTGCAGGTCGCGGGCCAGGATGCCTTCGGTCACAACCGTTTCGTCACCGAGAACGTCAACGGTTTCCGTTTCCAGGCCAACTAATCCGGCAGGAGCACTAAACACCATGAGCAATCGCAACGATATCACCGACATCGAGGCGTGGCTGGTCGAGGCCTGCGGCGCATTGGGCCTGCGGGTCGAGAACGCCGACAGCGACTTCTTCGCGGCGGGCGGCACCTCCATCACCGCGGTCAAGCTGCTTTCGCGCGTGGAGGAGCGCTTCGGCGAGGATGCGCTGACCCCGGAGGCGCTGTTCGAGCACAGCCGCCTGTCCGACATCGCGAGCCACATCGCGCAACACAGCGAAACACGCACCTCGTGACGCAGGTGCAAGCCGGCGCGGCCCAGGCACGGTGGTGCCTGGTTCCGCGCCCCGTGGCCGCTCCCCGGCTGCGGTTGATCTGTTTCGCGTATGCGGGCGGCAGCGCCGACCTGTTCCGCAACTGGGTCGAGCACCTCGCCCCGGATGTCGAGCTGGTGGCGGTGCGCCTGCCCGGCCGCGGCATGCGGCTGCGCGAGCCGCTGTACGGCGAATGGCCCGCGCTCGTCGAGGATTGCGCGAGCGCGCTCGCGCCGTATCTCGGCGAGCCGCACGCGCTGTTCGGGCACAGCTTCGGCGGCCGTCTCGCCTACGAGATCGCGCAGCGAATGCGCCCGGTGCTGCCGCCGGGCACCTGCCGGGGGCTGTTCATCGGCGGTTGCCGCAGCCCCGACAGTCCGCAGGCGCGGCCTTACCTGCACGAACTGCCGGAGCCGGCGTTCCGCGCCGCGTTGCGCACCATGGGCGGCACGCCGACCGAGGTGCTCGAAGATGAACGGCTGATGAGCCTGATGCTGCCGATCATGCGCGCCGACATGCGGCTCGCGGAGCTGTGGGGCAACTGGCACCGCACGCCGCTCGACGTACCGCTGCATGTCTACTACGGGCACGCCGATCCGATCGACAGCGAGGCCAGCGTGGCCGGCTGGCGCGGCTTCACTACATCCGGATGCGAGCTGGTCGGGTTCGACGGCGCGCATTTCTTTCTCGATAGCCATCGCGAATTGTTGCTTGCGCACATGGCCACTCGTTTGAGGAGCTAGTTCGATGAAATCGCTTCGCTGCGATGAAGCCGCATGGTCGGTTCACGAGCGGATCAACCAGACGTCCGTGCCGTACCCTGACGACGCGAGCATCGGCGAGTTGTTCGACCGCGTCGTGGCGCGCCGGCCGGACGCGGCAGCCGTGATCGCGGCGAGCCGGACCTGCACCTATCGTGAGCTGGACGACTGCGCCAATGCACTGGCCTGGCGCCTGATCGACGAGGGCGTGCGCCCCGGCGACGTGGTCGCGCTGGTTCTGCCGCGCGGCGTGGATCTGGTGGCCGCCTTGCTCGCGATCGTCAAGGCCGGCGCGGCCTACCTGCCGCTCGACGCGGCCTGGCCCGCCCCGCGCGTCGCGCACCTGCTCGCGCAGACCGGCTGCCGCCATGCGTTGTACGGCGCGGCCGGCCCGGCGCCCGCGGCGCTCGGCGCGTGTCGCGCGCTGCCGGTGTCGATCGACGCGCTCCGCGAGCAAGGCCGGCGCGAAGCGCCCCACGAGCGCGCGACGGCGGCCTCGATCGCCTACATCAACTTCACGTCGGGCTCCACCGGCCAGCCCAAAGGCGTGCCGATCGAGCATCGGAGCGTCGCGCGGCTGGTCTTCGGCGCGCGTTATGCACGGCTCGACACGGAAAGCCGCGTGCTGCAGATGGCGCCGGTCACGTTCGATGCCGCGACCTTCGAGATCTGGGGACCGCTGCTCAATGGCGGCGCGTGCGTCGTCTACGAAGACGGCTTCGTGCGCGCGTCGCGCCTGCGCGACCTGATCGAGCGCCACCGGATCAACCTGCTGTTCCTGACCACCGCGCTGTTCAACGCGCTCGTCGACGAAGCGCCGGCGACGCTCGCGAGCGTCGAGACGGTGCTGACCGGCGGCGAGGCCCACTCGCTGCGCCACATGAACGAGGCACTGCGCCGCTACGGCGCGGACCGGATCGTCAGCGTCTACGGTCCGACCGAATGCACGACCTTCACGACCTGGTATCCGGTGCGCGAGATCGGCCCCGACGAAACCATGCTGCCGATCGGCCTGCCGATCCAGAACACGCGCCTCTATGTCGTCGACCAGGGTGCGCTGTGCCGCGCCGGCGAGCCCGGCGAGATCTGCGTCGCGGGGCCGGGCCTGACGCCCGGCTACCTCGGCATGCCGGAGATCACCCGCGAGCGCTTCGTCGAATACGAGATCGCGGGGCGACGCGAGCGGCTCTATCACACCGGCGATATCGGCTACCTGCGCGAGGACGGCGTGCTGGTGTTCAAGGGGCGCCTGGACGACCAGGTCAAGATCAACGGCTTCCGGATCGAATTCGGCGAGATCGCGTTCCATCTGCAGAACCGGCCCGAAGTGCGGCGCAGCTATGTGACCGTGCACGACAACGGCATCGAGAAGCGGCTGGTGGCGTTCGTCGTGCCCAAGAGCGAAGGCAGCGGGGCCGAGCAGATTCGCGCCGCGCTGGCCGAGGTCCTGCCCGCATACATGGTGCCGGCACAAATCCATCTTTGCGACGAACTGCCGATCTCGGCCAACGGCAAGATCGATCATCGACATCTGAAACAGACACTGGAGTGACAAGCATGAGCCTGAGCAAACGCGCCCAATATTTCCAGGATCTGCTGGCGGATCGCGGCCTGCAGATGGAAGTCCTCGAACTGCCCGCCTCCACGCGCACCGCCGACGACGCCGCGCGCACGCTCGGCTGCCAGAAGGCGCAGATCGTCAAGTCGCTGGTATTTCGCTCGCTGGCCGACAACCGGCCGGTGGTGGTGCTCGCCAGCGGGCCGAATCGCGTGAACGAGGCGGCGATTTCCGAATTGATCGGCGCGCAGATCGTCAAGGGCGATGCCGACTTCGTCAAGGAAACCACCGGCTTCGCGATTGGCGGCGTGCCGCCGTTGGGCCACCGGGAGGAAGTTGCGCTGCTGGTGGACGAGGACCTGCTCCAGTTCGACGAACTGTGGGCGGCGGCCGGTACGCCGAGCGCAGTGTTCAAGATCACCGGCCGCTTCACCGACGTGCTGCCCGCGCATCGCGTGGTCTCGGTGAAGTAACGAGGCTGCCCATGTCCAGTCCCTATCCGGACGAGTCGTATCGCGGCCTCGCGGCCGAACTGCGCGAGCGCCTGCAGGCTTGCCTGCTGCCCGAAGCCGAGGGCGCCGAGGCGCGCGGCCATCTTCCGCGCGCCATCTGGCCGGCACTCGCCGCCGAGGGCTGGCTGGACCTGCCGCTGGCGGGCGAAGGCTTCGTGCGCAGCGCCGTGTTCCTGGAGGAGCTGGGACGCCTCGGGTATGCGGGCGTGCGCGCCTCGATCGGCGTGCATGCGTTCATGGCGGCGTCCTACCTCGCCTGGTTCGGCGACGACGCACAGCGCGAGCGCTATCTGGCGAGGATGCGCGATGGTACGGCCGTGGCGGCGCTCGCCATCACCGAGGATCAGGCCGGCAGCGACCTGAGCGACCTGCAATGCAGCGCCGCGGCGAGCGGCGACGGCTGGCGCGTGAACGGCACGAAACGTTTCGTCTCGAACGGCTCGCAGGCCACGCTGATCGTCGCGCTGGTCCGCAGCAACGCGCAGCGCCACGCACTGGGCGGTTGCAGCCTGCTGGTCGTGGATGCCGAGGCGCCCGGCGTCACGCGCACGCCGCTGAACCTGCTGGGCTGGCGCAGCGCCGATGTCTGCGACATCCGCTTCGAGGACGTCGCGGTGCCGCGCGAGAACACGCTCGGCAAGCCCGACAAGGCGTTCACCTACCTGATGCGATGCCTCGACTTCGAGCGCATGGTGGCAGGCATGCTCGCGCTCGGTGGCGCGGGATGCAGCATCCGGCTGATGAATCGCTTCGTGCGCCAGCGCGTGGTGCGCGGCGCGCCGCTGAGCGCGAACCAGACGATCCGGCACGAACTGGTCGAATTGATCGCCGAATTGCGGCTGTTGCGCCATTTCGCTTATCAACTGGTGCAGCAATACGTGGGCGGCAGGCTCGGCAGCGGCGACGCGTCGATCCTGAAGCTGCGCAGCACCGAGCTGGCGAAGCGAGCGGCGCATCTGTGCGCGCAATTTCACGGCGCGCGCGGCTATCTGTCGGAATCCGATGTCGCGCGGCTCTATCGCGACGCGACCGCCGGCACGATCGCCGCCGGCGCCAGCGAACTGGTGCGCGAAATCATCTTCGACAGCGTCGATTCGGAAGCGCTGCTCGACTGAACCCACTGCCGCGCGCCCTGCGGGGCCGCACGGTCGCGAAACGACTTTTTCCCTTCTTGCTCAAGGAACACGTGATGTGGCTGATACAAGTGGCGCTCGTCGTTCTGGTCTGTAACGGCTGCGGCGCGATCGCGGAGCGGCTCGGGCAATGCAAGGTGATCGGCGAGATCGCCGGCGGCATCCTGCTCGGCCCGCTCGCGCTCGGCGTCGTCACGCCGTCGCTCTATCACGAGCTGTTCACGCCCGACAACACCTCGGCGATCAGTCGCATCGGCGAGATCGGCCTCGCGTTGCTGATGTTCGAGATCGGTCTCGACGTGCGCCTGCCGGCGCAACGCGCGCTGCTCGGCCCGGTGCTGATCGCCGTGCCGGGCATGCTGCTGCCGTTCGGCGGAGGGCTGACGGTGGGCTGGCTCGCCCACGACGTCCTGGCGCCGCAGCAGCCGTTCTGGCCGTTCGTGTTGTTCTGCGGCGTGGCGCTGTCGGTATCGGCCGTGCCGGTGATGGCGCGCATCGTGACCGACCTGAATCTCACGCGGCATGCCGGCGCCGCGTCGGCGCTCTCGGCGGCGATGGTCGGCGACCTGCTCGGCTGGGGCGCGCTCTCGCTGCTCGTCTGCCTGTCGCACGACGCCGCCGGATGGCGCACCCTCGCCGTCAACGTCGTGCTGCTCGTCGCCTACGTGGCGCTGCTCGTGATCGCGGCCAAAGGTGTGCTGCTGCGCGTGGTCGGGCGCTCGCTTGCGCAGGGCTGGTCGCGCGACACGGTGGCGATCCTGGTCGCCTCGGTGCTCGTGTCGGGGTGGATCACCTCGCAGCTCGGTTTCCATAGCGCGTTCGGCGCGCTGCTGATCGGCATGCTGCTGCGCGACGTACCGAGCGTGCGCGAGCAGTTCGACCGCCTGCTGGGCGGCTTCCTGCATACCATCCTGATGCCGATCTTCTTCGCCTGCGCGGGCCTGAACCTGCAGTTCTTCGACGTCACCGCCCATGCGCAATGGCTCTGGCTGCTGGCCTTCATCGTGGTCGGCTTCGCGGGAAAATACCTGGGCGTGTTCGCCGGCGCGCGACTGACGGGACACACGAGCGGCGACGCGACGGTGATCGCCACGCTGATGAACGCCCGCGGCCTGATGGAACTGGTCTTTCTGTCGATCGGGCTGCAACTGCGCATCCTGCCGCAGAACGTCTACACGATGCTGGTGATCTTCGCGCTGTTCACCACCGCGATCACCGCGCCGCTGTTGCGCCACCATCTGCGCCCGGTGGCGGGCGGCGCGACGGGGCCGGTGTAGGTCGAGGCGGCGGGCGAGGCTCAGTGCAGACCACGGCGCCCGCCACTCTGGCCGACTCAACGGCAAGCGATTTCATGCCGTATGACAGCGATTACTTCATACAACGAAGCATCGCCTGCCACGCCCGCGCCGTTCAATGTGTGCCGTGCAGGGGCTGCGTGAACCCCCTGCCCGTTATCGACCGGCGGCCGCGCCAGATCAAGTCAGGTTGGCAAACACCGGCTGATTCCTGACGCTCTCACGCTCGAGCATTCTCGCGTACCAGGCTCGAAGCGCCTCGCACTCCTCAGGCACCGCCAGCTTCACGAGCATCGCAAAGATCAGACCGCCGATGACGGTGATGTCGGCCATCGAGAACGCCTCGCCCGCGACATACGGTTGGCTTTGCAGAACGGCATCGAAGTAGCGCATGCCTCTCAGCGCCTTGTCGCGTTGGCGGAACCCCCACTCCGGGTTTTGATACGTCTCGACGTCGGGGCCCAGCCCCGGCGTGCCGTGATGGAAATAGACGCTGATGGCATCGAGCAGTTCCAGCTCGGCGCGCTTGCTCATCATGTGGATGATGCCCTTTTCGCGTGGCGCGCTGCCGGTGAGCGTGGGCACGCCGTCGAGCGCGTCGAGGTATTCGGTAATGGCCGTGCACTCGGCAATACAGGTGCCATCATCGAGCTCCAGCACCGGCAACGTACCCGAATAATTCTTGCCGGCGATGAACTCGGGCTTTTTGTGCTCGCCCTTGTAAAGATCGACCATCACGAACTCGACGCGCGATTGCAGCCCTTTTTCGGCCAGCGCGATACGCACGCGGGTCGGATAGGGCCCTGTCGGGAAATCGTGGATCTTCATCAGGG
>Ga0058696_1000020_pt1 | contig 63018 bp, 66 predicted proteins | sample AgamicMgSfrz_FD_55077 | JGI IMG/M metagenome (GOLD analysis project Ga0058696, IMG submission 55077) | Agave microbial communities from Guanajuato, Mexico - Mg.Sf.rz | ecosystem: Host-associated > Plants > Phyllosphere > Phylloplane/Leaf | place: Guanajuato, Mexico | collected 2012-05-30 | reverse complement strand
GACCGGCACGCAATGCGGATAGTCGCGCACGCGCAGCGCCGGCCCGATCGTCGTGAAGCACGCGAGCGTCGGCACGTCGAAACCGTCGGCGAGATGCAGGGCCGCCGTGTCCGGTGCGAACAGTGCGCTTGCGCCCTTGATCCACCCGATGAAGCGTGCGGTGTCGGTCGCGTCGCGGCTCACGTCCACGTAAGCCGGATGCGCGAGCGGACCGAAGCCGACGACCGGCAGCCCGTAACGCTGCGCGAGCTGTTCCACGAACGCGACCCGCAACGCGGGCGGCACGCTGCGCACCGCGGTGCTCGCATTCGGGCAGAACAGTACGTAGGGCCGCTGCCATTCAGCCGGCAGTGCGGGCAGCGGCAGCCGCGCGAGCCAGCGATTGCGCTTCGCGGCGGCCGGCACGGCGGCCGGATCGACGCCGAGCGCATCGAGGAAGAAATCGATCATCGGCAGCCGCGCGAACGCGGGCCAGTACAGGTGATTGCCGACGTCGATGCAGTGCGCATCGGCGGGCAGCGCGTCGGCGGGGCACGGCAGCGCGCGCGACGGCGCGACCACGTCGGTCGCGAGCGCATACAGCGCGTCGACATAGCGCGGCGCGCGCGCCGGCCGGTACAGCGTGAAGCGTACGTCCGCATGGGCCGCTCGCAGCGCGGCGAGGGCCGTCAGTCCGATCACCGAATCGCCGAGCGTGACCCCCATCCCGTTGATCACGTGCACGTGTCGCGCCTCACTGTAATCGAGCCGGAACGGCCGGTGCGCGGCATGCAGCAGGCCGAGCGCGGGCGCGGCCGCCGCATGGCTTTCGGCCCGCTCGTCGCCATGCTCGAGGTCGTACGGCGCGACGAGCGTGCCGTCGGGCGCGAGCAGCGTGCCGGGGTACGCCAGCGCGTCGTCGTGCGACAGCGCGGCGACGGGCGGTGCGATATGCCTGGCCACCGTCATGCGCCGCGTGCGCGGCGGCCCTGCTCGCGGATCTGTTCGAGCGTCGCGGCCGGCGTGCTGGCGTCCTGCGGGATGCGGATCTCGATCACCGCGGGCAATCCGCAGGTCAGCGCGCGTTCGAGCGCCGGCGCGAAATCGGCAGTGCGCTCGACCGTCTCGCCATGCGCGCCGAACGCACGCGCATACGCGGCGAAATCGGGATTCGTGAGCCCCGTGCCGTGCACGCGGCCCGGGTAGTTGCGCTCCTGATGCATGCGGATCGTGCCGAAATGGCCGTTGTTGACGACGATCGCGACGATGTTCAGCCCGTATTGCATCGCGGTCGCAAGCTCGTTGCCGGCCATCATGAAGCAGCCGTCGCCCGCGAGCGCGACAACCGCGCGCTGCGGATACAGCGACTTCGCGGCGAGCGCGGCCGGCAGCCCGTAGCCCATCGCGCCGCTCGTGGGCGCGAGCTGCGAACGGAAGTGCCGGTACGCGAAGTGGCGATGCAGCCAGATCGCATAGTTGCCCGCGCCGTTGGTCAGGATCGCGTCGTGCGGCAGGCGCTCGCGCAACTGCACCATCACGTCGCCGAGCTGCACGTCGCCGGGCATCGGCAGCAGCGCATGCCATTCGCGGTACGCGCGGTGCGCGTCGGCGGCCGCGCCGGCCCACGCAGGCCGCTCGGGCGGTTCGAGCGCGGCCAGCGGCGCGGCGATCTCGGGCATGCCCGACACGATCGGCAGGTCGGCCGCGTACACGCGGCCGAGTTCGTCCGCGCCCTGATGTACATGGATCAGCGTCTGGCGCGTTTTCGGGATGTCGAGCAGCGTGTAGCCGCCGGTCGTCGCTTCGCCGAGGCGCGGCCCGATCACGAGCAGCAGGTCGGCGTCGCGNATGCGTTTCGCGAGCGCGGGNTTGATCCCGAGCCCGACGTCGCCCGCGTAGTTCGGGTGCGCGTTGTCGATCGTGTCCTGGAAGCGGAACGCGCACGCGACCGGCAATNGCCAGCGTTCGACGAAGGTGCGCAGGTTCGCGCAGGCGTCCGGCGTCCAGCCGCTGCCGCCGACGATCGCGAACGGCCGTTCCGCGCGCGCGAGCCGCTCGCNCAGCTCGTCGATCTGCGCGGGCGACGGCGCGGCCGCGATGCGTTTCGCGGCCGGCACGACGGGCTGCGGCGCGCACGCGTCGGACAGCACGTCCTCCGGCAGCGCGAGCACGACCGGGCCGGGCCGGCCGGACGTCGCGACGTGGAACGCNTGGCTCAGGTATTCGGGGATGCGGNGCGGGTCGTCGATCTGCGCGACCCATTTGGCCATCTGGCCGAACATCCGGCGGTAGTCGATTTCCTGGAANGCTTCGCGNTCGAGGTGTTCGCGTGCGCACTGGCCGACGAACAGGATCATCGGCGTCGAATCCTGGAACGCGGTGTGCACGCCGATCGACGCATGGGTCGCGCCGGGTCCGCGCGTGACGAATGCGATGCCGGGGCGGCCGGTCAGCTTGCCGACCGCTTCGGCCATGTTCGCGGCGGCCGCCTCGTGGCGGCAGACGACCGTCTGGATGCGGGCGGTGTCGTCCGCCAGCGCATCGAGCACGGCGAGGAAGCTCTCGCCCGGCACGCAGAACACGCGTTCGACGTGATTGGCGAGCAACGCATCGACGAGCAGTCGCGCACCGGTGGTGGCGTGCGGCTCGAGATCCTTGGAATGCGACATGGGCTGCCGTCTCCCTGGGTAGCGGGACGTACAGCTTACGCCGGTTGGCCGCGGGCCGGTACGGCGGCCGGCGAAAAGTGTCGGAACGCCGGGCGGGTGGGGGATTGCGTGCTGGCTTCGGTTGGCCATTCGGCCAGCTTGTGCCCGCTTGCGTGACGGCGGAAAGTGGGCGCTACGGATTTGAGCCGGGCGCTGAATCCGGCATGTCGGCGTTCTGCGGCGGCATTGATGCTGACGCGTCGAGCGAAACGTCATCGGGAGGNTTATGTACACACATGGATTTACATCTCGGCCCGNATCGGATAATGTACATACGGAGTACATCCGGACGGAGATCGACATGCATACCACGAGGGTATTCAGGAACGGCAACTCGCAGGCCGTGCGAATTCCTGCGGACCTTGCCTATGAGCGCAGCGATATCGAACTGGAAATCGAGCGCGTCGGTGACGAAATCCGCATTCGGCCGATGCGGCGGCCTTTGACTCAGGTACTGGAGAAGTTCGCGAAATTCGGGCCTGACTTCATGACAGAAGGGCGTGGCGACCACGAGCAGGCCGAACGCGAGGGTTTGTGATGCCGCGCTTCATGCTCGACACCAACATGTGCATCTATTTGATGAAAAATCAGCCGGAGCAGGTCGCGAGACGGTTTGCGCAGTGCTACACGGGCGACGTCGTCATGTCGGCGATCACCTATGCGGAGCTCGAGTACGGCGTGACCGCATGCACGAGCCCCGCCCGGGAGCGCCGCCATCTCGCCGCATTGATCGAGGATATTCCCGTCGCGCCTTTCGACGCCGCGGCAGCCCAAGCGTATGGCCCGGTGCGCGACGCAACCCGCGAGCGGAAGAAGGATCACCTCGACAAATTGATCGCCGCGCATGCGGTGTCGCTCGATGTCGTCCTGGTGACCAACAACGAGCGGGATTTCGCGAGTTATCCGGGCGTGAGACTTGAGAACTGGTTGAACGACTAGCGTCGGGCGCCAGGTCCGGCGGCAATGCGGGGTATCGATCCACCCCGCGCCACCGCCGGNTCCCGCATCAGCACTCGACGATATTCACCGCCAGCCCGCCGCGCGACGTTTCCTTGTACTTGGTCTTCATGTCGGCGCCNGTCTCGCGCATCGTCTTGATCACGGAGTCGAGCGACACGTAGTGCGAGCCGTCGCCGCGCAGCGCCATGCGCGCCGCGTTGACGGCCTTCACCGACGCCATCGCGTTGCGCTCGATGCACGGAATCTGCACCATCCCGCCCACCGGGTCGCAGGTCAGGCCGAGGTTGTGTTCCATCCCGATCTCGGCTGCGTTCTCGACCTGCTGCGGCGTGCCGCCGAGCACGGCCGCGAGCGCGCCGGCCGCCATCGAGCACGCGACGCCCACTTCACCCTGGCAGCCGACTTCCGCGCCCGAGATCGACGCGTTGAGCTTGTACAGGATGCCGATCGCGGCGGCCGTCAGCAGGAAGTCGATCACGCCCTGTTCGTTCGCGCCGGGCGTGAAGCGCGTGTAGTAATGCAGCACCGCCGGGATGATGCCTGCCGCGCCGTTGGTCGGCGCGGTGACGACGCGGCCGCCGGCCGCGTTTTCCTCGTTGACCGCGATCGCGTACAGGTTGATCCAGTCGATCATCGACAGCGGGTCCTGCAGCGCGCGCTCCGGGCTGCCCGTCAGCGTGCGGTACAGCTGCGGCGCGCGGCGCTTGACCTGGAACGGGCCGGGCAGGTTGCCTTCGGCTTCCGGATTGCCGATCCCGCAGCCGCGCGATACGCACGACTGCATCACGGCCCAGATCTTCAGCAGCCCGTCACGCGTTTCTTCCTCGGTGTGCCACGCGCGTTCGTTTTCCCACATCAGCTGCGCGATCGACTTGCCGGTCGACGCGGTCAGCGCGAGCAGCTCCGCGCCGGTGCGGAACGGATGCGTCATCTGCTCGGCCGCGCTCAGCACCTTGGTGTTCGGCGCGCCGGCCGTCACGACGAAGCCGCCGCCGACCGACAGATAGGTGCGCTCGACCAGCACCGCGCCATTCGCGTCGCTCGCGCGCAGCTTCATCCCGTTCGGATGTTCGGGCAGCGCCTGGCGGTAGAACGCGATGTTCTCCTTCAGCACGAACGGNACCGGATGCGTGCCGAGCAGCGCGAGNTGCTTCGTCTTGCGGATGTCTTCCAGCNGCGCGTCGATCGTGTCGGGATCGACGGTGTCGGGCGCGTCGCCGAGCAGGCCGAGCATCACGCCGCGGTCGGTGCCGTGGCCCTTGCCGGTGGCGCCGAGCGAGCCGTACAGCTCGACCTTCACGTGGGCCGTCGCGTCGAGCAACCCGTCGCGCTCGAGGCCCTGGACGAACATCAGCGCNGCGCGCATCGGTCCGACCGTGTGCGAACTGGACGGACCGATGCCGATCTTGAANAGGTCAAACACGCTGACTGCCATTTCGATACCTGCCTTGCGATAAGAATGATGCTAGCGCGCCTGCAATGGCAGGCACGCGGCGAGCCATGCGGGCGGCGTTGGGGAAAGCTGCTGCGCGACGCGGGCATANCGCCCGTCGAGCCGCGCGGCCAGATGAAAGAGTTCGGTGGCGTTTTTCGGGTCCCACTGCCCCGTGTAGCCCGGCAAGCCGGCCTCGCGGCGCTTCGCGTCGAACGGCACCGGCGAATTCACGAACTCCTCGTGCGTCTTCTCGCCGAGCGCATACGGCACGAGCCAGTCGAGCGCGGCCGCGAGCGTCGCGCCGTTCGCGCCGCGCTCGCGCAGCCAGTTGCGGTTGAAGCGGCGCGCGGCGAGCGCGGCCGTCACCAGCGGCTGCAGATCGTAGACCGCGTAATGCAGCGCATCGCGTTCCTCGAAATCCCAGGTCTTGCCGTCCGGGCCGATGTTGTCGGCGAGATGCTCGACGAACAGCCGCTGTGCGGCGTTCATCATCTTGCGGTCGCCGAGCGTGAACGCGGACAGCGCGATCAGCTTGATCCGGTGGCTCTGCCAGTTGTTGCGCCAGNTGCCGGTGAGCGGGCGCTTCTGCGCGTCGACCTGCGCGACNTAGCCGGCGCCGAGCTTCGCGATGAACGCGGCCGTCGCGTTGCGCGTTTTCACCGGCAGCGCGCTCGCGGTCATGTCGTACGCGACGATCAGGCTCTCGAAGCGCGTCTCGTCGATCGGGTTGAAGCTCGGCTGGTAGGTCGAGACCCACGCGGACAGGAAGCGGTCGACGAGCTGCAGGTAGCGCGGCGCGTTCGTCACGCGCCACGCGAGCGCCGCATCGCGCATCAGGTCCATGTCCTTGAGCGCGGCCGCACTTTGGTCATAGATGCCTTCGTGCGGCAGCGTGCCCTCGGTGTGCACGCGCGCCATCGCCTTCGGCTGCTCGCCGATACGCGCGTCGACGCTGCGGATCAGCGCCTGCACGCCCGGCTCGGCCTGCGTCGTCTCGCTCGCCTGCAGCGCCGGCGCCGCGCAGAAATTCATCGCCGCGCGCGCACTGCCGGACACGCCGAGGCCGGCGGCGGCCAGCGACAGTGCTGCGACGAGCGTCGGCACGTAGCGGCCTGCGCGGGGGCGCGGCCGCCGCGCTGTTGCACCATGGCCCGGAAACATCGGACGCACCATGCGGAACTCCTTCATTGGCTGGATCGCGTGTGATGTTAGCCGGATTGGCGGGCGAGCGTGAAACGGTTGGCCGGGCGGCGAACGTAAAAACCGCACGCAACCGGTGGCTGCGTGCGGNGGGTTCACGGTCGGACGCTCCGGTGCGAGACGGGCGTTATGCGTAGTCCGACATCGGNACGCACGAGCAGAACAGGTTGCGGTCGCCNTACGCGTTGTCCGCGCGGCCGACCGGCGGCCAGTACTTGTTCGTGCCGAGCGACGCGACCGGGTACGCGGCCTGCTCGCGCGAGTACGCGTGCGGCCATTCGTTCGCGGTGACGACGGCCGCCGTATGCGGCGCGTGACGCAGCGGGTTGTCCTCGCGATCGGCGCGGCCTTCCTCGACCGCGCGGATTTCCTCGCGGATCGCGATCATCGCGGCGATGAAGCGGTCGAGTTCTTCCTGCGATTCCGATTCGGTCGGCTCGACCATCAGCGTGCCCGGCACCGGGAAGCTCATCGTCGGCGCGTGGAAGCCGTAGTCCATCAGGCGCTTCGCGACGTCGTCGACGCTGATGCCGCTCGTTTCCTTGATCGGACGCAGGTCGAGAATGCACTCGTGCGCGACCAGCCCGCCCGGGCCCGAATACAGCACCGGGTANTGCGGCGCGAGGCGCTTCGCGATGTAGTTCGCGTTGAGGATCGCGGTTTCGGTCGCGGCGGTCAGGTTCTTCGCNCCCATCATCGCGATGTACATCCACGAGATCGGCAGGATCGACGCNGAGCCGTACGGCGCGGCCGACACCGCGCCGATGCCGTCTTCCGCGCGGGCGTAGCCGGTCGAGCGCTGGTTCGGCAGGAACTTCGCGAGGTGCGCGCCGACCGCGACCGGGCCGACGCCCGGGCCGCCGCCGCCGTGCGGGATGCAGAAGGTCTTGTGCAGGTTCAGGTGCGACACGTCGCCGCCGAACTGACCCGGCGCGGTCAGGCCGACCATCGCGTTCATGTTCGCGCCGTCGACGTACACCTGGCCGCCGTGCGCATGGACGATCTCGCAGATCTCGCGGACGTTCTGCTCGAACACGCCGTGCGTCGACGGATACGTGATCATGATCGCCGCGAGGTTCGCCGAATGCTGCTCGGCCTTCGCCTTCAGGTCGGCGATGTCGACGTTGCCCTGCGCGTCGCAGGCGACGACCACGACCTTCATGCCGGCCATGTGTGCGGATGCCGGGTTCGTGCCGTGCGCGGATGCCGGGATCAGGCACACGTCGCGATGGCCTTCGCCGCGCGATGCGTGGTACGCGTGGATGATCAACAGGCCCGCGTACTCGCCCTGCGAGCCCGCGTTCGGCTGCAGCGACACGGCCGCGTAGCCGGTGGCCGCGACGAGCATTTCCTCGAGCTGATCGATCATCTCGCGGTAGCCGACGGTCTGCTCGGCCGGCGCGAACGGATGGATGCCGCCGAACTCGGGCCACGTGACGGGCAGCATTTCCGAGGTCGCGTTGAGCTTCATCGTGCACGAGCCGAGCGGGATCATCGAGCGGTCGAGCGCGAGATCCTTGTCCGACAGGCTGCGCAGGTAGCGCAGCATTTCGGTTTCGGAATGGTGACGGTTGAACACATGGTGCGTCAGGTATGCGCTCGTGCGCTCGAGGCCGGCCGGCAGCGCGGCGACGCCGGCAAGGCCCGCGTCCAGCGCATCGACGGCCGGCGCGGTGCCGCCCGCGGCTTGCGCGAACACGTCGAGCAGATCGGCGAGGTCGTCGCGCGTCGTCGTTTCGTCGACCGATACGCCGACTTGCGTGTCGCTCACACGGCGCAGGTTGATGCGCTTCGCCTTCGCGAATTCGTGGACCTGCGCGGTGCGCGCGCCGGTGTCGATCGTCAGCGTGTCGAAGAACGTGTCGTTGACGGTCGCGAAGCCGAGCTGTTTCACGCCGGCCGCGAGTAGCGCCGCGATGCGGTTCACGCGCAGCGCGATCGTCTTCAGGCCGTGCGGGCCGTGATAGACCGCATACATGCTGGCCATGATCGCGAGCAGCGCCTGCGCGGTACACACGTTCGACGTGGCCTTCTCGCGGCGGATGTGCTGTTCGCGCGTCTGCAGCGCGAGGCGCAGCGCGGGCTTGCCCTGCGCGTCGACCGTCACGCCGACGAGGCGGCCCGGCATCTGGCGCTTGAATTCGTCACGCACGGCCAGGTAGGCGGCGTGCGGGCCGCCGAAGCCCATCGGCACGCCGAAGCGCTGCGTGTTGCCGATCGCGACGTCCGCGCCCCATTCGCCGGGCGGTGTCAGCACGGTGAGCGCGAGCAGGTCGGCCGCGACGACCACGTGGCCGCCGGCCGCATGGATCGCGTCGGTGAGCGCGCGGTAGTCGCGCACGTCGCCGTTCACGCCCGGGTACTGCAGCAGCACGCCGAACGCGTTCGCCTGCGCGGCGTCGGCGGCCGGGCCCGTCTTGACCTCGATGCCGATCGGCAGCGCGCGCGTGCGGATCACTTCGAGCGTTTGCGGCAGCACGTCGTCGGCGACGTAGAACACGTTCGACTTCGGCTTGCCGGTGCGTTGCAGCAGCGTCATCGCTTCGGCCGCGGCCGTCGCTTCATCCAGCAGCGACGCGTTCGAGATCGCGAGGCCCGTGAGGTCGGCCACCATCTGCTGGAAGTTCAGGAGCGCCTCGAGGCGGCCCTGGGAAATTTCGGGCTGGTACGGCGTGTAGGCCGTGTACCACGCCGGGTTTTCGAGCACGTTGCGCAGNATCACGGCCGGCGTGTGCGTGTCGTGATANCCCTGGCCGATATACGAGCGGAACACCTGGTTCTTGTCCGCGAGCGCACGCAGCGCGGCGAGGGCTTCGGCCTCGCTCTTCGGCTGCGCGAACGGGCCGAGCGGCAGCGTTTCGGCGCGGCGGATCGAGGCCGGGATCACGGCGTCGATCAGGGCGGCGCGCGACGCGAAGCCGAGCGTGTCGAGCATGGCCTGCTGGCTGGCGGCGTCGGGGCCGATGTGGCGTTCGGCGAACGCGTCATGCGTTTCGAGCGCGGCGAGCGAGAGGGGCGTGCGGTTCATCAGGCGGTCCGGGTGTTCGAGCTTCATGGCGTGACTCTGGTCCCGCGCGCGCCGAGGCCGGCGCCGCGCGGTTCGGGTAGGGAAATTAGTCGATCAGCTTGCTGTAGGCGTCGGCGTCGATCAGCTTGTCGGTCGATGCGCCGGCCGCGAGCTTGATCTTGAAGAGCCACACGCCGTATGCGTCGCCGTTCACTTCTTCCGGCGCATCGGTGGCGGCTTCGTTGACGGCGACGATCTCGCCGGACACCGGCGAGTAGATGTCGGATGCCGCCTTCACCGATTCGACGACGCCGACGGCGTCGCCCGCGTTCACCGACTTGCCGACTTCGGGCAGCTCGAGGAAGACGATGTCGCCGAGCGTGCTTTGCGCGTGATCGGTGATGCCGACCGTCAGCGTGCCGTCCGCCTCGGTGCGGATCCACTCATGTTCGTCGGTGTACTTCAGATCGGCCGGGACGTTGCTCATCGGATGCTCCTGGATAAAAGGTGTGTTCGTTCTGCTGGCGCGCCGCCATGGCACGCCGAATAGGGTTGCGCCGGGCGCCATCTCCCGGCTTGCCGGAAGGCGGCCCCGCGGCCGCTTCCCGGTCGTTACGCAGCGAGGACCTTGCCGTTGCGCACGAACGGCAGTTTTACCACGCGCGCGGGAAGATTCTTGTCTCGAATTTGCACCTGGACGATGTCGCCGACCTGGACGGCNGNCGGCACGCGCGCGAACGCGATCGATTCCTGCATCGACGGCGAGAACGTGCCGCTCGTGATCTCGCCNTCGCCGTGCGGCGTGACGACCTTCTGGTGCGCGCGCAGCACGCCGCCCGCCTTGCCGTTTTCCTTCTGCAGGATCAGGCCGACGAATGCGGCACGCGTGCCGTTGGCTTCGAGTGCGGCGCGGCCGACGAAGTCGCGAGGCGCGGTGAGGTCGACCGTCCAGGCGAGGCCCGCGTCGAGCGGGGAGACGGTGTCGTCCATGTCCTGGCCGTACAGGTTCATGCCGGCCTCGAGGCGCAGCGTGTCGCGCGCGCCGAGCCCGCACGGACGCACGCCGTGTTGCTGCAGCGCATTCCACAGCACTTCGACGTGCACGGCCGGGACGATCACTTCGAAGCCGTCTTCGCCGGTGTAGCCGGTGCGCGCGATGGTGAGATCGCCGAACGGCGTGCCGGCGACCTGCGCGGCGTTGAACGGCTTGAGTTCGCTGGTGGCGGCGCGGGCGGACGGCACCGTCGCCCAGACCTTTTCNCGGGCGTTCGGGCCCTGGACGGCGACGATCGCGAANTCGCGGCGCGGCGCGATCGTCAGGCCGTAGCCGCCTTGCTCGTTCAGCTGGTTGAACCACGCGATGTCTTTCTCGGCGGTGCCGGCGTTGACCACCACGCGGAAGAATTCTTCGGTGAAGTAGTAGACGATCAGATCGTCGATGACGCCGCCCTGCGGGTTGAGCAGGCACGAGTAGAGCGCCTTGCCGGGCGTCTTGAGCTTGCCGACGTGGTTCGCGATCGCATGCTCGAAGAANGCGCGCACGCGGCTGCCGGTGAAATCGACGACGCACATGTGCGACACGTCGAACATGCCGGCGTCGGTGCGCACGGCAGCGTGTTCTTCGATCTGCGAGCCGTAGTTGACGGGCATGTCCCAGCCGCCGAAGTCGACCATGCGGGCATTGAGCGCGCGNTGCGCGGCGTTGAGCGGGGTGTGATTCAGTGCAGTCATCGAGGCCTCAGGCAAGGCGCTTGCGCGCGGATCAGAACGGCCATGTGCCGACCGCCGCGGCTGATAGCCTCGAGCGATCCGGTACATGCCCCTCTGTCCTCGATACCTGAGAGATTGCGCTGCGGGCAAAGCCCGGCGAACGCGCGCCCCTTCGGTGGGCAGCTTGCCCGCGCAGCCAATGCGCTGCGGGCTACTGCCGCTCTCCAGAGTGCGGGGAGAGTAAGGTGCCCGCGCAATGCGCGGACGCGNNTCCCCGACGCGGTCGGTCCTTTTGCCTGAGAGTTTGCGGGTGTGCCCCTTCGGCGGCGCAACCGGTGTCGGAACGACCCGGTCACACGCTCTCCCGACGCGTGCGGGCGACTGTACGCGAGCGGGTGGGCCTTGTCAATTTGAGCAAAAGAATGTCGCTTCGCGACAAGCGGCGGCGGCCGGCGCCGCCGCTTTTCTGCGCGCCGGCGGGCGCGGGCGCATTACTCGCCGATCGCGCGCGCGGCCGTGTCGAGTTCCTGGTTCAGCACGCGCTGCTCGTCGCCGGACAGGCCGCCGTTGTGCTGGGCCGACATGTCGTTCGCTTCCTGGCGGATCACGTCGAGACGGTGGTGCAGCTGCGCACCGTANGGCGGCGGGTAGTAGCCGCCGTTCACACGGGCGTCNATGCGGCGATGCAGGTTGTCGATCCGGCCCTGGACCTCCTGCATGCGGTCGTTCGCGACGACCTGCGGGTTCGGTCGCGNCGGCGGAGGCGCCTGCCGGGCCGGCCGCTGCGGCTGCACGATACAGGCCGCGAGCGAGGAAACCAGGACGCAGCATGCCGCTGCGCGAATCAACCGTTGCATCACATTCTCCTGACGGATAAGTGTCGAATCGACTTTTTGAGAAACGCGTCAGACCGGACGATCGCTGACTTTCGTTCCCGCACCATTTGTAACGGAATGTTCGGGGCCGTGGCCGCGGGGCGGCGTGGCGGTAGACACAAGCGCCGCCGGTGCCGATGCCTGGCGGCGTGGCGCGGAGGGTGGCCGGGTCGGCACCGACCCGGACGGCGGCCGTCAGACCGTGCGGCGCACGAACGGCACCCGGCGGCCGTCGTGTTCGCTCTGCGCGGCGAGCTCGATGATCGTCATCACGTCGACCGCGTCCTGCGCGGTGACGGGAAACGGCGCGCCGTCGCGGATCGACGCGGCGAGCGCGCGGTAGAACTCCGCGTACTGGCCGTCGAGCGTCGGCACCGGCCGCTCGACCTCGACCTCGCCGTCGAGCACGCGCAGCAGGCCGGGCGGGTTGCCGCCGCCGAATTCGACGTCGTCCGCGGTGAGGCCGGCCTTGAGCTGGTCTTCCTGCGTGTCGAGCCCGAACTTCTGGTAGCTGCCGCGCGTGCCGTGCAGCGTGAAGCGCGCGGGCTCGATCGCCGACAGCGCGCTCGCATGCAGCGCGACGTCCTTGTCCGGATAGCCGAGCAGCAGGTGCACGAAATCGGGCGCCGTGCCGTTGTCGCGGCGCGTCTTGACGGTGGCGCTCACCGTTTCCGGCGTGCCGAACAGCGCGAGCGCCTGGTCGATCAGGTGCGGGCCGAGGTCGAGCAGCAGACCGCCGCCGCGGGCCGGCTCCTCGCGCCAGCGCGTGCGCGGCGTCGGCCGGAAGCGGTCGAAGTGCGACGCGAAGTAGGTGAGGCGGCCGAGCTCGCCCGATTCGACGATCCGGCGCACGGTGAGGAAATCGCCGTCCCAGCGGCGGTTGTGGAACGGCGCGAACAGCCGGCTGCGCGCGTTCGCGAGCCGCGCGAGGGCGAGCGCCTCGTCGGCGGTGAGCGTGACGGGCTTGTCGACGACCACGTGGCGGCCGGCTTCGAGCACCTGGCGCGCGAGCGTGAAGTGGGTGTCGTTCGGCGTGGCGATCACCACGCATTCGATGTCATCGAGACCGAGCAGCGTGTCGAGATCGGGGACGATGCGCGCGCCCGGATACGCGGCCTGCGCGCGATCGGGCTGACCCGTCGCGATCGCGGCGACTTCGGTGCGGCCGCTCGTGGCGATCACGGGCGCGTGGAACGTCGCGCCGGCGAAACCGAAACCCATCAAACCAATCCTGAGCAATGACGACATGGCAATTCCTGGCTGCGAAGGAAACTAAAGGATGGCGCGCCGGAGCGGCGCGAGGACGACCGGCTATTTTGGCATGGCGCCGCTGCTTGCACAGACGCGTCGGGCGAAATGCACGAAGCGAGGCGGCGCTTGCGCGGAGGAGGCTGGCATTTTGCGCGGGGTCGTGCGCCGTGCCGCGGTATGGTTGACTGGTTCGCGGCTCTTGCCCCGGCCCCGGCCCCGGCCCCGGCCCCGGCCCCGGCCCCGGCCCCGGCCCCGGCCCCGGCCCCGGCCCCGGCCCCGGCCCCGGCCCCGGCCCCGGCCCCGGCCCAAGCCCAAGCCCAAGCCCAAGCCCAAGCCCAAGCCGAAGCCCAAGCCCAAGCCCAAGCCCAAGCGCGGCCCGGCCCGGCCCTCCCAAGCCCCCGGCTCCCGGCTCCCGGCTCCCGGCTCCCAACCCCCGGCAAGCCGTNGNGGNAGCTCAGCCCCCGAACGCGCCCCATCATCCGCCCGGCNGCTGCCGCACNGCGGCCGCGACCTGCGCGGCCCACACCGCGCACGCGGCTGTGCCGGGATGGAAGCCGTCGGCGGCCATCAANTGGCGTTCGAGCGGCAGGTCGACCCGCAGGAACGTGCAGTGCGGTTGCCNGCCNGCCCAGCCGGCGAGCGCCGCGTTGAGCCGCTTCGCGCGCCGCCCCAGATACCACGCGAGCGGCTGCGGCAGCGCCGGGAAGCGCTCCATCGGCGGCACTGCCGACAGGATCGCGTGCCCGACCTGGAAACGCGTGGCGAGCAGCCGCACCAGCTCGGCCTGCTGCGCGAGCCAACGTGCGGGCGGCACGCCGCCCGTCACGTCGTTGACGCCGAGCGACGTCACGGCCACGTCGAACGGCTCGGCCGGCTCCGCGGCGAGCCAGTCGACCAGCTCCCGCGTGGTCAGGCCGGTGCGTGCGAGCAGTTTCCAGCGCACGCGGTGCGTGGCCGCCAGCGCGTTCGCCAGTTGCCCGGCGAGCGCATCGTGCTGCGTCGCGACTCCGACGCCCGCGGCGGCCGAATCGCCGACCACCAGCACGCGCAGCGGTGGGCCGTCGCCGGCCACGCCGTCGCGNGGGCCGGCCGCCTCGGGCAGCCGCGGCGTGACGCGGCGCACGTAGCGCCCTTGNGCGAACAGCAGCGGGCCGAGGGCAGCGGTGGCGAACGGGTATCCCATGAGGTCGATCCNGCGGTGGTTGAAACGCATTGAAGCGAGGGCGGCGCGGGTGGCGTCGGGGAGTGCATATTGTGTCCGATCGCAGCGNGAACAGGGCCANATTGGCCGAGCGGACAGCCACGACCACGCCGAACGGACAGGGGGCGCCCGCCCGGCAAGCCCGCGCGCCCCCGTCCGGCGGCGTGCCCGAAATACGCGCCGCCGACGTGTTAACATGCGCGTCCTGCCCCGCGTGTCCGCCTGCTTCGCCAGCCTGCCGCGCACGGCATCCTCTCGGCGTCCGCCGTCAACCAGCAACACCATCCGCCATCATGTCCGCAGGCCTCAATCCCGCTCAGAACGAAGCGGTGCGCTATCTCGACGGTCCCTGTCTCGTGCTCGCCGGCGCGGGCAGCGGCAAGACACGCGTGATCACGCAGAAGATCGCGCATCTGATCGAAGCGAAGGGCTTCGAGCCGCGCCATATCGCCGCCGTCACGTTCACGAACAAGGCGGCCGCCGAAATGCGCGAGCGCGTGTCGAAGCTGCTGGAAGGCAAGACCCTCACCACGCCGGGCAAGGAAGGCCGCAAGGTGCCCGTCAACCAGCTCACCGTCTGCACGTTCCACTCGCTGGGCGTGCAGATCCTGCGCCAGGAGGCCGAGCACGTCGGCCTGAAGCCGCAGTTCTCGATCATGGATTCGGACGACTGCTTCGGGATGATCCAGGAGCAGCTCGGCACCACCGACAAAGGGCTGATCCGCAAGATCCAGAGCATCATCTCGCTGTGGAAGAACGGCCTGATCATGCCCGACGAGGCGATGGCGATCGCNGCCAACGAGGACGAGCACCAGGCCGCGCTGGTCTACCGCAACTACGTGGCGACGCTGCACGCGTACCAGGCGGTCGACTTCGACGACCTGATCCGCCTGCCGGCCGAGCTGTTCGCGAAGAACGAGCAGGTGCGCGACCGCTGGCAGAACAAGCTGCGCTACCTGCTGATCGACGAGTACCAGGACACCAATGCGTGCCAGTACGAACTGCTGAAGCAGCTCGCGGGCCCGCGCGCCGCGTTCACGGCGGTCGGCGACGACGACCAGGCGATCTACGGCTGGCGCGGCGCGACGCTGGAGAACCTCGCGCAGCTCGGCAAGGATTTTCCGAAGCTGCACGTGATCAAGCTCGAGCAGAACTACCGGTCGACGGTACGAATCCTGACCGCCGCGAACAACGTGATCGCGAACAACCCGAAGCTGTTCGAGAAGAAGCTGTGGTCCGAGCACGGGATGGGCGATTCGATCACCGTCACGGCGTGCAACGACGAGGAACACGAGGCCGAATCGGTGGTGTTCCGGCTGTCCGCGCACAAGTTCGAGCGACGCGCGCAGTTCCGCGACTACGCGATCCTGTACCGCGGCAACTTCCAGGCGCGCATCTTCGAACAGGTGTTGCGGCGCGAGCGGATTCCGTACGTGCTGTCGGGCGGCCAGTCGTTCTTCGACAAGGCCGAAATCAAGGATCTGTGCGCGTATCTGCGGCTGATCGCGAACGCCGACGACGATCCCGCGTTCATCCGCGCGGTCACCACGCCGCGCCGCGGCATCGGCAACACGACGCTGGAAGCGCTCGGCTCGTTCGCGGGGCAGGCGAAGGTGTCGCTGTTCGAGGCCGTCTACATGGGCGGGATCGAGGCACGGCTGTCGGCGCGCCAGGTCGAGCCGCTGCGGATGTTCTGCGACTTCATCCAGCGCCTGACCGAGCGCGCGGACAAGGAACCCGCGACCGTCGTGCTCGACGACATGATGGAGGCGATCCACTACGAGGCGTACCTGTACGACGCGTTCGACGAGCGGCAGGCGCAATCGAAGTGGCAGAACGTGCTCGAATTCCTCGAATGGCTGAAGCGCAAGGGCACGAAGCCCGAGACGGACGCCGTCGACGGCGAGGCCGAAGGTTTCCACAACGCGGACGGCCTCGCCGATACGGGCAAGAACCTGCTCGGCCTGATCCAGACCGTCGCGCTGATGTCGATGCTCGAGGGCAAGGACGAGGACCCGGACGCCGTGCGGCTGTCGACCGTCCATGCGTCGAAGGGGCTCGAGTATCCGCACGTGTTCCTGGTCGGCGTCGAGGAAGGCATCATGCCGCACCGCGGCGGCAGCGAGGACGACGGCCCGATCGACAACGAGCGGATCGAGGAGGAGCGTCGGCTGATGTACGTCGCGATCACGCGCGCGCAGCGCAGCCTGCACCTGAACTGGTGCAAGAAGCGCAAGCGGGCGCGCGAGACGGTCGTGTGCGAACCGTCGCGCTTCATCCCGGAGATGGGGCTCGACGAAGCGCCGCCGCCGACGCCGGAAGAAGCGCCGATGTCGCCGAAGGACCGGCTCGCGAGCCTGAAGGCATTGCTGCAGAAGTGACGCGGCGGCGGTGCCGCGCACGCTGGCGCGGCCAACCGGCGACACAAAAACGAAACCCCCGCGATGCAAGGGCGTCGCGGGGGTTTTTTACGGATGGCCGGGTGACTCGTTACTTCGCCGAGTTGACCATGTAGTCGACGGCCGCCTTCACGTCGGCATCGGACGCGTTCGATCCGCCCTTCGGCGGCATCGCGCCCTTGCCGTGCAGCGCGTAGTTGTAGACCGTATCCATCGAGTCCTTCAGGCGCGGCGCCCAGTCTTCCTTGCTGCCGAACTTCGGCGCGCCCAGCACGCCGGCCGCGTGGCAGGCCTGGCAGGTCGACGCGTACAGCGCCTTGCCGGCCGTTGCCGCGTCGGCGCCAGCCGGGGCGGCCGCGGGCTTTTCGCCGGCCTTCGGGATCGCGGCGATCGCGGCCATGGCCGCGGCGGCCTGCGCGTTCGACGCGTCGGCGCCCGACGCGGGCGCGCCGCTGGCGGGCTGCGCCGCATTGGCGGCCGGTGCGGCCGGCTCGGGGAAGTTCGCGCCGTCGTTGTTCNCCATGTAGACGATCGCGCGGGCGATTTCATAGTCGCTGACGTCGTCGGGGCTCGTGCCGCCGCGCGCCGGCATCGCGCCCTTGCCCGCNAGGGCCGTCTTCAGCAGCGTGTCGAAGCCTTGCGAGATGCGCGGCGCCCAGTCGTCCTTGTTGCCGAACTTCGGCGCNCCGGCGGCGCCGGTGCCGTGGCAGGTCACGCAGACGGCCTTGTAGACCTCCTCGCCGGTCTTGTACGTGCGGGGTGCGTTGGCGTCCTTCACCTCGACCTTCGCGATGGGGGCGATACGTGCGGCGACCTGCTCGTCGGATAGCGCGTCCGTGCCGGCGCCGGAACGGAACGCATGGTTCGCGTAATTGGCGAACAGGACGATCAGGATGATCGGAATCGCGAACGACGCGATGATGACGGCAATCAGCTGCCCGGGGGTTTTGACGGGAGATTCGTGGGGTGCTTCGCTCATGCTTGCCTCGTCTCCATGAATAGGAATTGTGAGCGCGGTGCAACGGCAAAATGGCAGTCCAATGAAGCACGGACGATTATAGACGGAACGTTTACATCACGGCGAGCGGCGCGATGGCGCGTGTTTACCCGCACGCAGCGGCGCCCGGCGGCGATTCGGCGGGCAAGGTGGACGCGTCTTGGGAAACCGGGTATCCTTGCCGTCTTGCCAATCGTGGGCGGCCTGTATATGGGGTCGCTTCACTGTCTCACGCGCCCGTAGCTCAATGGATAGAGTACTGCCCTCCGAAGGCAGGGGTTGCTGGTTCGATCCCAGCCGGGCGCGCCAAGCCTAGTAAGGCTTCCAGCGGTTTCGCTACTTCATCGTTTTCTCCCACTTCAGTGAAATTACAGTCACCCAGCGGCGACGTGCAGCTCGGCGGCCTGCGTGTGCGACTGCACCCACTGCGTCAGGTGGTCCGCTGACAGGTGCGCGTAGCGCTGCACCATTTCCAGCGTCTCCCACCCGCCGAGCTCCTTCAACACCTGTAGCGGCGTGCCGCGCTGCACATGCCAGCTCGCCCAGGTGTGGCGCAGGTCGTGCCAGCGGAAGTCGCGGATGCCGGCGCGCTTCAACGCCTTCTGCCAGGCTCCGGTCACGGTCTGATAGACCGGCCGGCCGTGGTAGACGAACACGCTGTCGACGAACCCGGGCGCGCGCTTCTTCGCCCGCTGGCGCAGCAGTACGGCGATCGCCGTCTCCGAGAGCGGCACGGTGATCGCTTTCTTCGCCTTCGCCTGGTCCGGGTGAATCCAGGCGACGCGCCGCACGATGTCGACCTGGGACCACTGCAGCCCGGTCACGTTCGAGCGGCGCAAGCCGGTCTCGAGCGAGAAGCGCGCCATGTCGGCCAGGTGATCCGGCAATTCGGCGAGCAACCGTTCGGCCTCGGCCGGCGTGAGCCAGCGAACCCGCTTCTGCACGACCTTCGTGCGCTTCGTGACCGGTACGCGGTCCAACCATTCCCACTCCACCGCCGCGTTCAGCACGGCCTTCAGCACGCCGATTACGCGCGTCACAGTGCCGGCGCTGACGTACTCATCGGTGGTCACGATCCCGTGCTTCGTGCGGATCACCTTCGGTTCCCTCCGTTTGGCGAGGGCGATCGCGTCGATACGGTTGCGGTCGATGTCGGCCAGCGCGACGCCGGACAGGTGTTGGTCAAGCCAGCGCAGGTGCGTTTTCGACGTCTCCAGGCTCGGCAGCCCTTCGCGGTCGCTGATGTAGCGCACGACGGCGTCGTTCCAGGTGTAGCGCGGCTTGTGGCCGAGCCGCGCCTGGTTCCAGAGATCGACTTTCAGCCGATCGTGCAGCTCTTTCGCCTGGGCTTTGTTACTGGTGCCAGTGCTGCCTTGTACGACCGGACCGCCGCCAGGCGGGGTGAGACGGTAATACCAGTTGGGACTGTTACTGCGTTTATAGAGCGACATGATTCAAATTTCTCCTGCGGGTCGCCCTGCACAACTCGCGGAATCCATTCTCCGGCGAGGTAACGCTGCAGGGCAACTGTCGAAAACATCCAGCGCTTGCCGACCTTCCGACCAGGCAGCGCGCCAGCCTTCGCTTTGAGGCGCACCGTTTCAGGATGCGCACCGAGCAGCGCGGCGGCTTGTTCGAGGTTCACGGTGTTCATCGGGCTATCTCCCGAGCGTGACGCGGCGGGGGGAGGGGCAAAACAACTCGTGGATTCGTGGCATGCCCTGTTATTCATACGCAACCGTCTGATTTTTAAGGTTTTCGTTTGCCATCATTTGCCATGAAAAACACATGGCACCCCCTTCCGACTCGTGGCCTAAAAAATAGGCAGCGCCCGCGACTGGTGGCAAAACGCGCTCGACTCGTGGCACTGCTTTTCGGTCAATTTCCGCCCCTTCTACGTATTCTTTCTTCTTCTTTTTCAATGAATTAGAGAGAAGAGAAAAAGGGACGGCGGCGGCCGGCGCAAAAACCGGACTAGTGGCAAAAACGCATCGACTAGTGGCAATTCGAATGCGATTCATGGCGGTACTCTTCTCAACAATCAAAGACTTACGAGCGGACAGGCCCGAAAACCACGATTTGCGTGCGCTGCCTGCCCGTCCCCTGTGGAAAAACCGGCTCGCGCGCGCCCTCTCCCTCAAGGCCCGCGTAGTTGCCCGGCCGTTTCGACTTGCGGGGGGGACGGGGGGAAGCGGACAGCACGGCGGCCGCGCGACGACGTGCGCCGATTGCTGCGCGCATCGACGCACGCACCGGAAACCCGAATACAGGGCCGCTACGCGGCCAGAAAGGATGGGGGAAGGGGTACGGCCGCAGGGCGGCCGCATCGGCTGAGAGGGCGTCACGCTGCCGCCCCTTGCCGCGCATCGGTCGCCAGGTCTTCACGGATGGACACGTGCAGTCCGAAGCCGGCCAGGCGGTCCAGCGAGATCGGGGTGAGGTACGGCACGCGCCGGGTGTAGATCCGCCGCTCGACTTCCTTCTCGCCGACCACGACCCCGGCGTGCTTGAGCTGCGCCTTGAACACGCGATCGGATTTGACCGGCAGGCCGTTCCATTTGTCGCGCAGCGCGCTCGTGTGGGCGATGTGGTCCATCACATGCCCGGTGCGCAGCAGCAGGCAGAACTCGCCGTCGACGGTATCGAATGTGAACGGGTGCTTGTAGTTGCCGCCGTCGATCTCGGACAGCACGGTTTCCATGATCCAGACCCACGGTTCGCGATCGGCGCTCGTCTCGGCGATGTGACCGTTCATTTCCGCGAGCAGGTCGCGCGGGAAGTCGCCCTCGCTCGGGTCCATGCCGGCGAACTCGCACAGGTAGCGCCAGGCGAGCGCGACGGCCGCGTAATTACCGGCCATGCGCTTCGCGCCGTCGTCCTCGCCGCTCGCGCGGCAGTTGGCCAGCGCCTTGTCGCGCAGGGTTGTGTACTGGTCGGACACGGCGCGCTTGTCCAGGCCGGCGAGGAATTCGAGCCACTGGCGAACCGGGAAGCGCGGCAGGTCATCGGGCATCAGCGGGCCGCGCTTGCCGGTCAGCGTCGTGCGCACGAGCTTGCCAAGCAGGCTGCGCACGGGCACGTCTTCGCCGGCCAGCATCACGGGCGCGCACAACAGGTATTCGGTCATGTCGGTGCCGCGACGTGTCACGGTGTACTGGTAGTTCTCCTGCAGCAGGCCGACCGCCTTGTCGATCACGTCCTGCCGGCGCGCGGACAGCTCTTCCCACCCGACCGGGTGGCTCGTGTGGCTGATGCTGGTCAGCAGGCGGAACTCGGTCTGCAGCGACTGCCCGGAAAACATCGTGAACGCGAGCGAGCGCTCGAGGCGCTTGATGAGCGTCGACTTGCCGGCGCCTTTGTTCGCCTGGATCGTGATGTGCGGCCAGAAACCAAGCAACGCCTTCAGGTGGCCACCGAGCGCCCACACGAGCGGAATCGTCGCGGCGTTCTGCTTGAACGTGGCCTGGTACGCGGCGATGACGCGGCGCGCGTCGCTGGCCGGGCCGGTCGGGAAGGTCAGGTTGTGATACGGGCACTGCTTGTCGGCTTCGGTGAAATAGCAGTCCGGCCCCTCGTTGACGATCAGCCGGCCGTCGCGCCAGGCGAGCCCGACGAAGTTCGCCGCCTGGCGCGCGCCGAGGTCGGCGCCGCGCTCGAGGATGTTGACCATGCGCTTGAACGGCGCCGGCGCCCAGATCGGGCCGAACTTGCCCCACTGGTCGACGTTGTGGAGCTGGTCGTCGAGCATGACGCGGCGCACGAGCTGCGCGCCGTGGCGCGGCGCCTGGACCGACACGGCGAAATAGACGGTCGGCGCCTGGTCGGCGTCGCCGGTCATCGTCGACGTCGCGCTCGCCACGGACACGCGGCTGATGCCGGCGATGCGGAAGCCGCACAGGTCCGTCATGACGGGTGTCTCGACGCCGCTTTCCTCGTTCTTGTCCATCTTCGTGATGTAGCTGGTGAAGTCCGGCCGCACGCGGAAACGCCAGTACTGCGCGAAGTCGTGCGACGGCAGGAAGATGCGCGGCCGACCGCGACGCGTGGCGTCGCCGGCGAGGCCGGCGATGAGCCACGGCTCGAGCTGGTCGAGTGCGCGCTGCAGATCGGCCGGGCCGCGCAGTTGCAGATAGTCGTTCACGTCGTTGATCGGCTTGACGGCCTTCTCGCCGTCCGCGAGGTCTGCGAACCAATTCGCCTGGTCGACGAGCACGGCGCTGATGTTCAGCGCCGTGAGCCGTTCGTAGAGCGCCCAGGCAGCTTCCGGCCCAGGGCGGCGGCCGGCGCGCGGGTGGCCGTCCGCGAACGGCTCGTCGTTGTCCAGGCAGATTACGACCTGCTTGCCACGCAGGAACGCGAAGTCGATGCCGTCGACGTTCGCCAGGCCGCGCAGCGCGAGCGCGGCCGTGCCAGGCATCGCGCAGGTGTCGATCGACAGCGCGTTGATCGCGCTTTCGACGATGAACACGCGCTTCGCCTTGTCGAGCCGGCGAGGATCGGCGGTCCAGCCGTAGCCCGCCTTGTCGCCCTGGGTCTGCGTCTTGACGCCGCCGTTGAGCGCCGGATCGACATAGCGCATGTCGACGGCAACGACGCGGCCGTCGCCAGGCGCGCGCACGATGAACGCAGCGGCCGGGCCGGCGTGACCCACTTCGCCGGCTGCGACCTTCGAGCTGGTCCACGTGTTGAAGCCGAGCGTGCGGGCGGCGATCGCCGCGTCGATCGCGCCGGCGGAAATGCCACGGCCGCCGAGGTAATCGCGCACCTGGTCGCGCTCGGCGAAGCACCGATCGGCGATGTACTCGACGGTCGTTTTCTCGCGGCGCTCGGCCGGCGCCTGGCGGTCGAGCGGGATGCCGTACGCGTCGTGCAGGTAGCGCACCGCGTCGGCGACCGTGCCGCCGCGCGCGTGAATGACCAGGTCGATACACGAGCCGCCGACGTCGGCGCTATGGTCGCGCCAGCCGGTGCCGTGCTTCGGGTGGTTCACGTAGATCGACAGGGACGGGCTCTTGTCGTCGTGCTGCGGCGAGTGGTACAGGGCGCGGTCGCCGCCGCGACCGCGCTTCATGCCGAGGCGATCGGCGAGGTCGTGCAGGTCGATGCGTTGTTTCAGTTCGTCGATCGAGGCCATCGTTATTGCTGTTGCTGTTGATGCAGGGAGAGGGCGGCCGGGTTGCCGGGTGTCGCGGGGCTGTCGACGAGCGCACGAAGTGCGCCGGCCGACGCGGGGAAGGCAAGCGCCAGGCGATCGCCGAGGACGCTGACGAACAGCGCGAGCACCGCGACGCGCTGCAGGCCGCCGGGTTCGTGGTCGAAGCGAAGGGCGTCGGCGGCCGCCGCGATGGAAGCAGCGAGCGCGGCGTCGTGAGGGGTGGTGTGCGTCATGCTGCTGCGCCTCCGAGGATGTCGTGATGGTTCTGCTGCAGGCGTTGAACGGCGTGCTGCAACTCGTAGCGCGAGGTCATCGCCTGGTCGAGCGTCGCGCGCAGGCGATCTCGATTGCGATCGACGTTCGACGTCGCATTTGCGAGCGCTGCCGTGCGGGTCGCGCCGTCGCCGATGCGGATGCCCGATGCAAGGTGCGTGACGATCCACTTCTCGGGGTGGCCGTCGCGCAGGTGCGGTTCGACGTGGATGCCGAACGCGGCACCGGCGTCGTTCGGGATGACGACGTGATCGCCGGCGACGGTGCGCAGGCCGGCTGTCGTCAGCAGTTCGTAGCGGATGGTCGGTTCGTGGTTCACGTATCACCCCTTCTTGCCGGGAAACAGCGCGTCGACGATTGCGCCGGCCAGCGAAATCCAGGCACGTGCGCGCGGGCTCTGCAGCTCGAGGACGTTCTGGTCCGGATTCTCCTGTGCGTATCCGTGGTGCGACATGAGCTTCCCGACGACGATGCGGACACGTTGCTCGCGGTGATCCGTCGCGACGTCCGGTATCAGACGCATGACGTCGGCGCTACGCCTCGATGCGAACGCCGCGCGCAGCTCATCGATGTCGTTCTGAGTGAGATCGCGTCGAGCTACCAGCGGTAGCGTGAGTGGATTCAGGCGCCGGACGGCGTTCCAAAATTCGCGAGCTGCGTCGTCGACGGTCAGGTGGTCGGCGATCGTAATGCGGCCGTCGTGGTGGATGGTGAACAGCGCTTCGCTATCGGCGGCGTTGACGAACCGGAAAGAGGATTGTTGTGGGTTGGACGTCATCGCATTACCCTCGCGGCGGGACGGACCAAGCAAGCGCCGCGACCAGCGCGGCCATCGCGACGCCGCCAAGCACGAACGCGATTGAACGAGCGTGACGAACGTCGAACAGGCGCAGCACGTCGGCGGCCAGGCTGAAGCCGCCGTAGAGGGAGAGGGAAAGCATCAGCAGCACGCCGATGCTGAAAACGTAGGGCTTCATGGTGTGGTTCCTCGTGAGTGCGCCGGCGGCCGGCGCGGATAGATCAGTCGAAGTCGTTTGCGGCACGGCGCTTCCCGTCGATTGGCGGGGGTTCGGGAGCCGCTTTCCGATCCAGCCAAGTGCGCGCGGCGTTTTTGAAGACGATGCGGGTGGCCGGGGGAGCCGTGTCGAAGTCGCCGACGATGCGCAAGCCATCCCAGGCTTCGCGAAGCTCGGCGTCAGTGAGGGGGGCGCGCATCGTGTCAGTGCATCCAGTCGAGCACCGGCGTACCGCGTGCAAGGTCCCACGACACGACGAAACCCAGGGCGCGGGCAGAGGCGACGAACACGTCGGCGCGCACATCGGCGGCGGAGATCTTCGTGAGGTAGGCGACGCGTTCGTCGTAGGACAGCGATTCAGCGAGCGCGGCGATCGGAGCGGGAATCAGCGTTTGCATACGGCCTCCAAGAAATTTCAGGCAAAAGGAGTCCCTCACGCCCGCAGAGCGGGCGCGATGGGTGTTCAGCGAAACAGCGGGTTAGGGCTTAGGCGTCGAGCAGCGGGAGCTGTCGCGAATCGGTCGGTAGCCGATCAACCTTGCCGATCGGCACGTACACGTGCGGATTCGGGTTAAGGCTCGGCGCGATCGTGTGGACGGTCGCGACGTGGATCTTGTAGGTCGTCGCGCATTCGATGTTGGTGCACTGGCAATACGCTTCGCGAACGAGAGCGGACAGCGTGCGGCTGGTTCGAATGACGGCGCGGCTGCCGCAGTGGTGACACTTCAATTTCATCGTGACTTCCTGTCGGAGACTGCCGCGTTAGGAACGGCTGCTGTTGTGGACGACGTAGAGAGCCCGGTCTCGTCCGGTGAGGCGACGTGTGCCAAGACGCAGTCGTCGCTTCACGAGCCATTCGGCCGCCTGCTGGAGCGTCGCGAGACCTTCCTGCTGTCGCACGCGCTCGAGCAGTTCGGCGTCCTGCTCGGTGAATGTGATTTCGAGTTCGGGCATGGAATCGGCTGCTTCTGAGCTGCTGCCTTTAGCCGCGCTCGTGGGCTACATTGCTCGATGGCAACAGAGCCTCGGCGGCTTCGCGCAGGACCATCTGGCGAATCAGCGTTGCGGTTTGCTCGCCCTGGTAGTTGGCGAGTGCAGTGATCAGGGCGTATTCGTAATCGTCGAACCGCACCATCAGGCGTCTTTCGCGGACGCGCTTGGGATCGGGGTACATGGTTATCACCTCGGGTTCAGCTTGCGGAAACATTGCCCGTGGTGTCCTCAAACGAGGACATCTTGGCGAGGTAGAGGGGGAGCCCTTCGAGATAGATGAGACGCGCGAGGCTCGACAGCGAGCGCCGTTCTTCGCGGCCGAGCAGCTCGAGCTGGGCACGCTCTGCGGGAAGGAGGCGCAGCGAAACGGTCTTGCTGGACATGACGCCCGGCGGCGCACGCCGCGGGCCTTTGTGGGTAGTCATGGCGGGTATACTCAATTTCGATAGTGCTTCACTAGGGATAGGTGAAGTGTAAGGTAATCAAAACGAAACCGCAAGATGTCACAGATTTCAATCGGAAACCGACTGAAGGAGGAGCGGATGCGTATCGGTCTGAGCCAGGCAGAGTTCGCCGCACTGGGCGGCCTCGGTAAGCAGGCGCAGCTCAATTACGAATCCGACGCGCGATCGCCAGATGCGAACTACCTGGCGGCGCTTTCGAAGGTCGGGGTCGACGTGCTGTACGTCGTAACTGGCGAGCGTGCGCAAGGGGGACCGATGCCGGACGACGAAGCCGAGCTGCTCGACGGGTTTCGCCAGTTGAACGACGTCGGTCGGACGGCCGTGCAGGCGTCGATCAATGGCTTCCTGCTCGCGGGCACGATGACGATCTCGGGCGCGCCGGCGAAGCGGCTTCCGCGTCTTGCTGAAAACCGAGCAGCGAAATTGGATGCTGCGGCGCTACAGGCGCTCAAAGACGCACAGGCAGACGCAGATCGCACAAAGGGCGCGCGATCGCCGCGCAAGAGCGGTGTGAAAGGTCAGGACTGACGAAGTGTCTCTGCGGCGCGCTCGAGCGCCGCCATCGCGGTTTCTACTTCGCCCAACACGTCGATCGTCGTCATGCCGGTCGATTCCTCACGAGACAATTCGCACAACGCAGCGAGTTCGCGATCGAACCGCGCAACGACGGTGCGGAGCTGCGCTCCGAATTCGGTAAGCCGAAACCCATCGCTTCCTGAACGACGCTCCATCAGCGGGCGGCCGAGGACGCGCTCGAGCGCGGACACCTTCTCGCTGACGGTCGGTCGCTGTACTCCCATTGCCTGCGCCGCTTCCGAAATGCTGCGATAGCGCGCGATCTCGCTGTATGCGCGCAGCAGATTCCAGTTGAGCCGAGGGGGAGTCGTCCGGGAAGCCATGATTCGAGCGGTAGTTGTTGTTGCCGTAATGCGCGCGTCGCAGGGGCGGGGGGACGAGAGGCGGGGGAAAGCCGCCGAAAGTTAGGCGTTTTCCTAACTTTCACGGGGCTTTCTCCTTCATTCCATTTGTCTGAAAAAAGCACGAAAATGGGGCCGCGTTACAGCACGCGTGAATGCCGTTTCACGTCGTAGCGCCTCTCAAAATATCCGAAGAGGAAGCCGTTGTGAGTAACAAGCCGCAAGAGCCGCAATTCCGAAATGCAACAGCCGAGGACGGGGTAATCCGACGCTGTACCGAAGCCACGATAGCCGCCCAATGTGGGCGCGCCAGCTCCACTGTAGCCGGGAACCGCGAGACGCGCGCAGTGCGCGATTTGTCGGCCGGCGAGCGAGCGGCGCTGCTCGCGCAGGTGACGAGCGCGATGTTGAGCCTATCGAACATCCGCGACCTGCTACTGACGTAACGTCAGCCCGCCTCCGAGGTGTCGATCTCCGGCACCTCGTTCGCCTTGACCTCTAGGTCGAGGTCCGATGTAAATCCGCCGTTACCGTCGATCGAATGTGTAACGCGCGCAATGATCCAGTTGCAATCATCAATGACACGTTTGTAACCGCGCACGGTTACAGGTAATTCGGTCATCAGCTCGGGGCGGCCGAGCGCCAGCACAATGCTGAACTCTGCAACGCCGCGCTGCAACTTCTCCCATTCCGCTTTCGCCGCGCGCGTCGCGTTCGCCTTGTTCGCGTACGTGTGCCGCAACGTCTTCACGTTCTCGGCCGTGCCGAACAACACGTCGCCGCTCTTGTCGATCGGCTTCTTCTTCGCCGTCGTGCGACGCCGGCGCCGCTTCACGGTGGTCGACTGCTTCTTCGCGGTGCGCGTGTTCAGGTAGAACGCCTGCACGCCGGAATACGTGTCCCGATCAGCGACGCCGAAGTCGTGACGGTCGCCGACGTCGCGCGTGATCGTGACGGCCGGAAGTGGCTTACCGCTCGCCGTGGTTGCCTCGCCGGCCTTGATGAAGAGCAGCAGCCCGTTCTTCACGGTGGCGATCGCGTCAAACATCTTCGCCAGGCGCGACAGCAGATTGGCATCCGACTCGGCCGTCTGGTCGATGTGGTCGACGAGCTGCCCGTCGAGCGCCTTGCTGATGCGCGCCTCGACCTTGTTCTGACTGGCGATCGCGCGCACGATCGCGCCGACCGTCTGCCGATGCCAGGAGCGCTCCTTCTTGATCGACAGGCCCGCGCGCAGATCGACGCTGCGCGCGCGGATCGTCAACACGTCCGGCGTGCCGGTGTGCCGTACCTCATCGACCATGAATTCGCCCTTGTCGACCAGGCCGTTCGCCGCGCCGGCCCAGCCGATCGCCAGCTTCAGCGTGACGCCGCGATTCGGGATCTCGAGGGCGCCGTCAGAATCGTCGAGGCTGATGTCGAGCTGGTCCGCTTCGAAGCCGCGGTTGTCCTGCAGCGTCAGCGAGATCAGCCGGCCGTCGAACTTCTTCGTTATGTTCTTGCCGTTGAGCGTGATCGAATAGATCGCACGCGGCACGCGATCGTCGGCGATCACGACCTTCTGCACCAGGTCGGCGCCAGGGATGTCCGACAGGTTCATAGCGAGATCGCCCCCTTGATGGCGTCGGTCACGATGCCGAGCATGTCGAGATCGTCGTTGCGCGTCAGGGCAATGGTGAACTCGATGCGCCGCGCGGTGCCGTCGTCGAAAAACAGCGTGCGTGTCGTGTCGATGTTGTCGATCGTGAACATGCCGTAGATGTGGCCGGTGCCCTCGATCAGCGGCCAGGCGGTGTGTTGGTCGGCCATCGCTTCAATGACGGCGAGGGACATGTCGCCGCCCGTCAGCTCCGGCAGCAGCACGCCGGACAGGCTGATGGTTTCGTCGTCCTCGCCGACGTACTGCCGCGCAGGCTTTTTGCCGACGCGGTTGTTGCTGGCGAAGCGCCAGCCGCGCCGGCGCTTCAGCTCCTGGTAGGGCAGGGTCGACAGGCTGAACACGAACAGCCCGAGCGCCATCATCATGCGAACCTCTCCTTCAATCCCGATCGCGCAGTCGCGAGCGCTCGCGCGCGGCCTGCGTGGCCTGTTCCTGGCGCATCACCTGCAGCACCTTCTGCGCGAGCGCCTGCTCATCCATGCCGGGCGCCGCATACACCTGGATCGTGATCGGCGCCTGCGCGACAGGCGCACGGGCGGCGGCCGACGCGACCGTGAGCGGCGGGCGGTTGTCGACCGTGAGCGGTGCGCCGCCGGCGATCGCCGCGCCCGTGATGCCGATGCCAGCGCCGGCGGCAACGATCCGCTTACCGACTTCGAGCACGGTCGACAGCGGCCCGTCCTGGCCCTCGCGCAGACCCTGCTCGAGGCCCGCCATCGTGAAGCCACCGAGCGCGGCGAACACTCGGCTCGGCGAATGGATGCCGAGCTTTTCCTTAAACCAGCCGATCACGCTGCCGCCGGCCGCCTCGATCGCATCCTTCACCGAGCCCAAGCCGCTTTTGATGCCGTTGACCAGGCCGGACATCAGGTTCACGCCGAAGTCGACGAAGCGCGCAGCAGCCTGCGCCGCAACAACGACGATATCCGCGAGCCACGCGCCGAACCCCTTGCCGGCGCTGGCCGCCGCGTCGAGGCTTTTCTTGCTGGCGTCGACCGGACCCAACAGGCGCGTGATCCAGTCCCACGCGCTCTTTACGGCACCGACCAGCCAGTCGAACACGGGCTTCAGAGGCGCGAACGCCGCGCCGAGCGTCGCGAGCACGCCGCTGAAGATCGGCGCGAGCGGGCGCAGGCCCTCGGTCAGCCCCTGCCAGAAGCCCGAGAAAAACGCCTTAATCGGCTCCCAATACTTGATGACCAGGAGCGCGGCGAGCGCGATGCCGGCGATCACCAGTCCGATCGGATTCATCAGCGCGGCGCGGCCGACGAACAGCAGCGTCTGCGCAAGCCCGCCGAGCGCCGCGCGCACGCCGTTGATCGCGCCCATCGTGCCGCCCTTGACCAGGTTGAAGCCGCCGCGCGCGGCGTCGCCGGCAATGCCGGCCGCACCGCGCCGGCCGACGTACTGCCGGGCTGCGGTCCAGCGCGACGCCGCAGCCGCGCGTGTCGCGGCCGCCTGCGCGGCGACGGCGCGCCACACCTGGGCGGTGTACTGCCGCGCGGCGCCGGCGCCATCCTTCATCGCGGTCGCGGCCGACACGCCCCATTGCTGGATCGACGCCTTCGCGGCCTGGCATGCGGCCGGCACGCGCTGCGCGAGCGACGCGAGATAGGTGCGGAGGGACGACGCGGCCGCTCGAGGCGACGACGCCTGCCATGCGCTCGACAGCGCCGTGCGGATGCGCCCGGCTGCAGACTGCGTGCCCTTGCCGGCGGCCGTGACGCCGGCGGCTGCGCCGGACGCCGCGCGAGAAATGCCGCGCAGCGCGCCAGCGCTGGCACCGAGGGCGCGCGCAAAGGCGCCGCCCTGAATGCCGAGCATCGACATGCTGAAGCGCACGATCGCCAGCGGCCCCAGGATGCCGGCGAGGGCGATCGTCAACGTGCCGAGCACGGCGAGCAGCACACCAAGGCCGGCCGCGCCGATCGCGACCGCGCGCGTGAAATTCGGGTATTCCTTCGCGAAGCCGAGCAGCCGCTCGAGCACGCTCGTCGTCAGCTCGAGCGCGCGGTTGTACACGGGCAGCACCTGCTCGCCGATGACGGTGCGCAGGTTGCGCACCTTCTCGAGCGCGATCAGCTCCTTCCCTTCGGTTTGCTTCTGTCCCAGCTCGTGCAGCTTGTCGATGCCGTACGCGCCACGGTTCAGCTTTTCGTTCTTGTGAATCTGCTCGCGCTGCATGAACATCGTCGCGAACAGGTTCGCGCCGTTGCCGTTCGTCATGATCGTGGAGAATTCCTCCAGGATCTTCGCGTCCGACGTGATGCCCTTGGCCTTCAGCTTCGGCAGCAGCACCTTCTCCATCCACTCGAACGGCGACGCGTTGAAGAGGTCGCCCTGGATCAACGCGCCGGGTTTGATGCGCTTCACGTTGCCGATCGTGTTGTATTCGACCGACTTCTTATCGACCAGGCCCAGCTCGACCAGGCGCTTCGCGGCACGCACGGTCGTCTTGCCCTGCATCAGGTTGCTGTACGCGGCTTGCACGCCGGTGCCTGCCGCATGCCCGCCCATTTCCTGAATCAGCGGTTCCATCTGGTAGTAGAACGCGTCCTGGCGCATCTGCTTCGCCGCGACCTTGCCGGTCTGGATGAAGTTGCGCCACTCGTCGCCGCCGACGCGGCCGCCCGTGGCGGTCAGCACCTGCTGAACCATGTTCGCTTCGCCCTTGAACGCTGCCTCGCTTTTCGTGCCGCCGCGCAGCTCGATCACCTTCAGCATGTTCATGAACTTCTCTTCGTTCTCGTGCCCCTGGCCGGCACCGAACATCGCCTCGTTCGCGAACTTCATCTTCGCGAGCGTCGGCATCACCATCTGCGCGTGATGCTCGTCCGCGAAGATGGACATCGCGTCGCGCATCAGCGTCATGTTCTCTGCGATCGCCACGCCTGGCGTCTTCATCGCGCGGACGTAGCGCTCGGCATCCTGCGTCGCGCGGTCGCCGAGGCCGAGCCCCTGGATGCGGCCGCGTTCGTTCTGGACCTTCTTCGCCTCGGCGAGCGGCTCGCGCAAATCGTTGAGGATGTGCGAGCCGGTCGCACGCGCGGCATATCCGCCGATCGCCATTTCTGCCGCTGCGCCGCGCGCGGCGCCCATCTTGGCGCGCGCGTCCGCGATGCGCTTCTGACGGGTGTTCAGCGCGTCGAGCCGGCGCGATTGGGCGTCGATCGCGCCGGTCGTTGCGGCGATGTCGGTGCGCAGCGTGCGCTCGTGCTGGGAGAGCTTGCCCGTGTCGACGCCGGCGCGGGTCAGCCGCGCGCGCAGCTCGTCGACGCTGGCGGATTGCTTCTTGAACGCGGCGCCGAGCTTCGACGAGGCTTGCCGCGCCTTCGCCAGCTCGGCAACCATCTGTTGCGACGGCGGCCCGTACGCTCGCAACGAGGTCGCGAGTTCCTTGACCTTCTTCTGTGCGTCGGCGAGCTTCGTCGCGGTGTTGGCGAGCCCCGTGCGCATCTCGCGGAACTCGCCGATGCGCCGCTGCGTATCGTTGAGTTCCTTGAGCCGCGCGCGGGAGTCCCGCAGCTCCTTCACGAGCGTGCGGTTCTTGGTGGCGATCTCGCGGATCGGCCGGCTCGCCTGGTCGAGCGCCTTGAGGACGACCTCGAGGCGCAGGGAACGGTCACTCATTCATCGCCCCGTTCGTAGCGGACGCGCGCGTGCTCGCGCCAGGTCATCAGTTCATCCAGCGACATGGCGTTCATCACGTCAGGCGTCCAGTGGAAAACGAGGGCGATGTCGGCCATCACTTCGTCGACGGATCGAGGGATGCGTCCTGCTTCACGGAGTTCGGTACCAAAAAACCGGCAAGCTCCGTGCCGAGCTTGACCAGGTCGGCCGGGTCCATGCGCAGCACGTCCTGCTCGGTCAGCATCGGATTGCTGATGCGCGGGAGCACCTTCGACAGGGCGATGACGTCGAGCTGCAGGACATCAGTGAGCGTGACGCCGCGCAGCGCACCGCTGCCGGACATGGTCAGCGTGACAGCATCGATTTGTTGTTCGCCGCGCTTGATCGGGGTGTCGAGCTGCAGCGCGTCGGTTTGTTTCAGAGACATGGTCATTCCTTGGAGAGTGGAGGGGAGAGCGGTTACAGGCCGAGCGCGCGGCGCTGCTGGGCGAGGCGATCGACGCCGCCGACAATCTCGACGAAGTTGGGGATGTCGATCTCGATCAGGGTTTCGCCGTTGACGACGAGGCGGTAATACGCGAGCGACATGGTGCCGGTCTGGTCGGCGTTGTCGCCGGCCTTGGCCTTGCCCGGGTCGATTTCCTTGTAGCGGCCGCGCACGTACACCTCGACCGCGTCGGTTTCTTCGGTGTCGTCGCGTTGATAGGAGCCGGCGAAGCGTACGGAGACGCCGTCGATCTTCGACGTGCCCCACGTCTTGAACATCTCCTTCATGAAGCCGCCCATCGTGAGGCCCAGCTCGAGCTTCTCCATGCCGAGGTCGATGTCGACCTCGGCATTCATGCCGCCGCCGCGATACGCCTCCATCTTGCGCGTGAGCTTCGGCAACTGGATCTCGGGCACCTCGCCGACGAACGAGACGCCGTCCTCGAACACGTTGAAATTCTTGAGTTTGGATGGCAGAGCCATTGCGTTTTCCTATGGTGAGTCGCGGGCCGTCAAACGGCGATGCTTTCCGCGAACTTGAGCAGGTAGCGATCCGTGATGCGCTGGCGGAACGTCAGGTTTTCGAGCGGCGGAGTCGGGCAGAAGTCGTAGTCGAGGAAGCCCTGACCGGCCTTGAGCGAATCCTTCTCGTTGGCGGCCGGGTCGAACCAGCACTCGCCGTCGATCAGGTAGCCGGCGGTTTTCCACGCGCGGAACTTCGCGTTCACGCCGTCGACGATGTCGCGGATCAGCGTGCGGCTCATCGGCTGGTCGACCGCCCACAGGTGCGCCTCCGCCATCGTGTCGGCGATCACTTGCGCGCTGCGCACATAGTTCTCGAACGCCCACAGCTTGTCCTCGGAACAGGTGCGCGATCCCCACAGACGGTAACCATTCGCGTTCACGATCGTGGTGACGTCGTGGCTGTTCAGGTAGCCGGCGTCGGTGTTCGGGTCCTGAAGGTCCCAGAACACGTCGCGGCTGATGCCGGTGACGCCGTTGACGACGACGTTCGAGATCGTCTTGTGCCAGCCCGTCTCTTCGTCGATCTTTGCGCGCATGCCGAGCGCGCGTGCCGTTGCCCAGGTGATGTCGTCGGCGTTGGTCGTGGTGTTCCAGTTCACGAAGTCCGGCCAGATCGTCATCAGCTCGCGCTGACCGAAATTCGCGCGGTAGGCGGCGGCCTCTTCTTTCGTTTTCGCACCGAAAGCGTTGACATATGCGAAGCCGCGTAGCTGTTGAGCGACCGTCGCCAGCTCGGTCGCGACCGGCAACGTGTCGAGGCCCGGACAGCCGAGCACGCGCGGCTTGACGCCGAGCCGGGTATGCGCGGCGAGCAGCGCCTTGATGCCGGTGTACTGGCCGTCCGCGGTCGTCGTGCCGATCACGTTGCTGGTCGTTGCGTCCGCGTCCTTGCCGGTCGGCACGCGCACGGCGACGATCAGCGGCGAGGTCTGCGCCGCGATCGCGTCGAGCGAACGCGCGAGCGTGCCCTTCGTGCCGGCGCTGCCGATTGCGGAGCGCACGTCCGTGATGAGGACGGCACGGTTTTCGGGGAAGGTGGCAGCGTCGGCATCGTCGCCGGTGCTGACCAGGCCGATCACGGCCGTGCTGACCGTGCGGATGGGGCGCGTACCGTCATTGATTTCAATGACGCGTACGCCGTGGTGGTAATCAGAAGGCAAGCTTTTCTCCCGGAAGTGAGCCTTCCGAAAGATTGCCTTCCGCGCGCGCGGAGATCACGCGCAGGAGGTTGTACAGCGGCAGGGCACAACCGAAGCCGCTGCATGGTGTCGCTACGCAGCGACGGGCAACGCGTCCAGCTCGGCCAGGCGCGCGGTCGCGACCTGGTGATAGGTCGGCTCGAGCTCGCAACCGATCCAGTTCAAACCGGCCTCCTTCGCTGCGGCGAGGAACGTGCCGGACCCGGCGAACGGGTCCAGGACGACGCCACCTGCCGGCGCCAGGCGCACGACGTCGCGCGCGAGCTGCGCCGGCTTCTCGGTCATGTGGCGCTTCGGATGCGCGAGGCGCTCGGAGAACACGCCAGGCAGATACACGTCGGCGCGGCGCACGGCGCCCTTCGTGGCCCAGACCAGGAATTCGGTCTGCTGCGCGAAGCCGCCCATGCGCGGCCGGGTGCGGCCGCTGGTCTTGTCCCATACGGCGACGCCGCGCCAGGTGAAGCCGGCGGCCTGGATCGCATCGGTGAGGCTTGGCAACTGGCGCCAGTCGACGAAGCAGGCCAGGTGCGCCTCGTTTCGGCACACGCGATAGGCTTCCGCGAGCCACGTCATGCACCAGAACGTCCACGATCGCTGGTCCTTGCTGTCGTGCTGGAATTCAGGATAGACGGTCTTCACGTCGCCGCCGATGTACTTACTCGACGGCGCCTGGCTGCGCGACGCGCTCGTGGTGCCGCCGGACGAGTAGGGCGGATCGGTGAAGACCAGGTCGACGCACGCATCGGGCAGCGCACGCAAGACGCTCAGGGCGTCGGCCTGGTGCACGCGGTTGATCAGATCAGCGGAGAGAGTGTGTTGCACGGGGCGAGTTCCTTATATCGGAGGCTCGGTGGCCTGCGGGTAAGGGGCTCGCGGCCCTCAGAATATTCAATGCGCCGCAACGCGGGCATTTGATGTTGAGCCGGACGTATTCGCCGGCGCCAAGTTTGCGGTTACAGCTTCCGCATCGGATGTCCTGCATGGGGTGATTCCTGCCTGTGCTAGGATGCCGGCGCCTCTCGAGAGGTGTCGCGGCCCTGGCCAATCCTGCAGGTATGCTCTGCTGGTGCGGGGCGTGCACGATGTTCCAGCATCGCGCACGTCGCCGCGTCCTTTCCTTTCTATGTCGCGTTACGCGACGATCTCGCCACCGGCCAGCATGTAGCGGTCGAGCGCGTTGTACATCATCGGTCGATCGTCGGCCGACTTCCCGTCCTCCGGCTTCGCTTCGATCAGGCGACGGTGAATGTACGGCACCGCCCCCTCGTTCTCTTCCGGTACACCTTCGACGGAAATGGTCGACGAGAGCTGCAGCGGTTGCTTGCCCGCCTTGTACGTCTCCTCCGACACGTAGCTGTTGATCGATGCAACCGTGGTCCCGCTCAACACGTCGAGCGTCACGTTGCCGATAACGTGGTAGCCGGCCGTCGCGCCGGTCAGTGCGAGAACAATGTTTTTCTTGATTGCCATTTCAAACTCCTGGTGGTGTGTGTCAATTCAGTGGTACGGGGGATTGCGGCCATACGACGTCCAGCGGGAATCCAGTCTGTTGCGGAACGTCTCTCAGTTCGGCGCGGTAACGTCGAAGGGCTGCTTCCAGCTCGGCCTGTCCGGAGTCGGCCGCACGTTCGACGAGCGGATCGACCTGGGCGAGCAGCTCGTCGCGCCGGCGCCGCACGCTCGCGGCCGCTTCGGTCAGCTCGAACTCTTCCTGGAACTCGGGCCACCAGCGCAGCAGATCCGCTGGCGTCGGTGGCGAAATGTCGGTCGGCGTCCAGATCGGCACCCATGCCGTCTTGGTCTGTTCGTACGTCTGTTCGTTGACCGGATGCGCGACCCAATAATCCTTGCAGCGGACGAGCTGCGGGAATTTCTTCGCGAGAATGAACGCCGCTTGCTCGACGTGAAGCATGGTGTTGTTCTTCATTGGTTCCTCAAAACTACGCCGTAGACCACGATCGCGTTGGCCGTGCCGTTGCCGGGGCCACTCAAACCGCACACGACCCATGGGGCGGGCAATGCACCGTTGAGGCGGTCGACGGTGCCGAAGTTGTTCACGCCGGAATCCCACTGCACGCGCGCACCGGCGCCAGCCTTGCTGTTCAGCGCGTTATCGATGTTGCCGAGTTGGTCGGAGAGCCATACGCCGCCACGAAACGCCAGCCTCAGATTCCCGTCCGTGTTGAGAATCTGTTGGCCGCGCATGTACATCGTTCCCCAGTCGTCGACGGACCACGTGACGGCGTTGTACGCGCTGTTGATGATCTCCATGCCGCCGCCATCGCGCGCGCGAAGGTACGTCCACGAGTCGTAACCGGGCCGGTTGTTACGCAACCCGATGTCGGCTTGCCAACCGTCACGGTTCAAAGTGGGCCGGGAGTAGAAGCGCGAGTTCGTCGTGACATGGATATCCGAATTGAATACAACCCGGTTGTCATCGTTGTAGACGATGATGGGATTCGATTTCCACGAGCCATCCGGATTCATGGTCGCCCACGCCGAATAGTTGCCGTTCATCGTGCCGTGAATCCATGCCTGTGCCGTGCCGTCAGCACGGGCAAGCACAAAACCGCGTGCGTCCGTGTTGTTCGGTTGCTTGACCCGCAGGTCGCCGGTCATCGTGTCACCGGCCTTGTTCACCTTGGAGTTCGGGTCGAAATTGCCGGTGTCGTACGGAACAGCACCGCCCGCCCACGTCGGACGCTTGGTTAGCGAAACAACCTGCGTTCCGCGGTCAATATCAAGAACGCGGGACTGCGTAGAGCCGTCATCGGCCCATGCGCTGATAGCGAAGTTCTCCGTGTCGGTTTTCCCGATTGAGAATCGCGTCCAGGTTCCGTTTTTGAAATAGATGGTCGACCAAGCGCCGCCGTCCAGCCCTAAGCCGGTGCCACGAATCAGACCTTGGGCGTTGAGAATTGAGCCGTCATCGGCTGGATTGCCGATCAGCACGCGCCCGCCGTTCGGCATCAAGCCCATATTGCCCGCCGCAATGCCGCTCCCGCGCGTAACGTAAAACACGTCCCGCGACATGCTATAGCCGTCATTCACGGTGCGGATGGTGAACGCACCATCCCCGCCGTGAAGCACCTCCCATTGCTTTTGGTCGACGGGGCCACCCTCACGCCGCAGGATGATCGACGTTTGCCCAGTCCCGGAACCGTTCGAGGCGACCAGCGCACCAACGCCGCCGACAGCCTTCACACCGCCGTTTGCCTGAATCAGCGCTCCACTGCCGTCGTCACCGGTCTTGCCGACGACAAACTTGCCGTTTGCCGTGACGCGTGCGCGTTCGGTCCCGCCCGCACTGATCGTAAGCGCCCCTGCGCCGATCGTGGAGCTGCCGTAGAAACCGATGTTCGGTCCATTGGCACCCTTGTACATCCCGATCAAGCCCGAATCGCCGACGCCTTGCCCGGCGATGAAGTAGTTCAATGCGCGCATGCTTCCCGCCACCTGCGCCACATTCACGCCATCGTCGGCCGTGCCGCCGATCGTCATCCGCCCGCCGGGAACCAGCTTTGCGATTTCGGAGTTGCCGGCAATCAGTTGCAAGACGCCGGTCGCGCCTTCACTGCCGACCGACACATTCCCGTTCGAGCGAAAGTAACCCCAATCGCCACTGCAGTTAGCCCATGCGGTAGTCGAGCCGGTGCCGAACCGATGTAGCCCGCGCGTGATCGCGTTGCCGCCAACCTGGAGCATGTGCCCGTCATCGACGGTCGTGCCGATTAGGACACGATTCGGCTCGCCAGCAAGAAACCGCATCGTTTCCCGACCGTTGTTCGTGACTGCAAACGCCCCGTCGGCGATATGGAAAAAGCCCGTGTCCGGTGCGCCGTCATTCACGAACGAAATGCCCGGCTTGTCCACGGTGCCTTCGGCCGCCAGAATTTGCCCGGACATGGTGAATCCTGTCGTTTGAGCGGGCTTCTGCAGATTGCCTGCGTTCCACACTTCGTTGCCGACGACGGTCAGATTCTTTTTCGCGAAGTCGAACGCGAACATTGCGCCCGTCGACGGGAGGTAGAAGCCGGCGGCATTCGCGGTGCCGAAGAAGTAGCCGCCGCTCGGGCCGAGCAGCATGCGCGCCTCGTTCGCGCCGTTGCTGACGTTGAGCATGCCCTTGACGGCCAGTTGCCCGCCGACGTACGTTCCGGCCCCCGTGTCGTCCAGCATCACGGCACCCGTGGCGACGTTGATCGTGAACGGCCTGTATGCGTTCCACGACGCGCCGGGATCGCTGTTGTTGGTCAGGAGCAGATAGAAATTCGAGCCGTCGTTGCGCAGCAGCACGTCCCGACCATTACGCAGTCGGATATTGGCGCCGCCCGCATCGAGTCCCGACGACGAAATGCCGCCAGTGAACGCGCCATCGCCGCCAACCTGAAATGCGGTTTTGCCGTCGTCGTCGCGGTTGCCGACGACGACCCGGCCGCCGTACGTGATCCGCATCGCGCGGACCTGGTCCGCGTCGCTGTTCGCGTCGTTCGGTGTGCGGTTGATCCAGAAGTCGAGATATTCCCGGCCCCACGTGCCGCCGTCGTAGCCGGCGCGAATCGATGCGATGAGGCGAGCGTTGGTGTCCGCCGTGCCGGCAGCGAACGTACCGTGAAAGCGGATCTTCGCCGCGCGGTTCAGCGCACCCGACGTCGCCGCGACGGCGAGCTGCGCGTCCTGGTCCGTCGCCGTCGACGTGACGCTGACCGGGCCGGTGAGCTGCGGCCGCACGAGCGGCGCGTATCGCGCGGCGGCGGTCTTCGGCGTCACGGCGCGCGTGTCGTCCGCGCCGTCGTCGACCTCGGCCTGCGTCGCCAGCTCGACGACACCCTTGCGCTCGGTGGTCGCCGGCGGATTGAGGAACGACGTCGGCCCGAAAACCAGCTTCGTCACGTCGATCGACGCGAATACGGTATCGGCGGCCAGCAGCAGCATCGAGGTCGCCGCTTTTTCGAGGATCGGATCGTTCTGCACGTAGACGCCGAACAAGACGCCGTTGTCCAGGTACAGCCCGAACCCGTACAGCTTGTACTGGTCTGCGCTGTCATCCTGGATCACGATGTGGATCGTGTCCTTCGCCACGGTGTCGCCGCCGAACGTCGTGATGCGCTTCAGCTCGCTCGGCAGTGCGGTCATGTCCGGCTTGAACACGAAGGCCGCCGTGGCGAGGCCAATCTGCGTGACCTGGTGCGCGGTGGTCCCGGTGTTGCCGGGCGCCACCAATGCGGCGCGGCCGGCGTCCGTGATGTAGATGAGGTTTCCAGCCATGTTCGTTAATCCGTGAGAGAGAGGCGGCGATAAACAGCCGCGCGCACGCCACATGCGACGCCGATCGAGCCGTGCATGCTGAAGCCCTGCGTGAAGGTGTAGTGGGCGGTGCCGCGCTTCGCGCGATCGACCTCGGCGCGAATGTCGTTGACGTACTGCGCGGTGGCCGGCACGCCGTCACGCGCGCCGACCGTCATCACGATCTCGAACGTGCCCGGCACGCCGCGCGGCGTTTTCTCGAACCACTCACGCATCACCACGTTGGCGCCGAACGACGCGCACACGTCGCGCACGGCGTCGGCCGTGCCTTTTTTGCGGGCGATCCGGATCGCGGATTTCACGCGTGCGCGCTTCACCTGCTCGGGCCATTCATCGCGCCAGGTGTCGACGCCCATGTGCCAGGCGAGCCAGGGCAGGAAGCGCAGCGGGATTCGATCCGGGTCCATCAGCGTGTCGATCTCGACCGGAATGTCGAGCACATCCGCGTTGGCTTCGGCCAGACGCCGATCGAGTACGGTCGCGTTCGGCGGGAGCAGGGAGGTTGCCGGCTTACTCATCCGCCACCCCGCCGTCCGTCAGCTCGATACCCGTGCAGTACGGCGCCTGGTCGATCGCGATCGGCACGCCTTCGGCCGGCGTGTCGAGCAGCACTTTCTGGACGCCGGCAACGCGCATCGACGCGTACAGGCCGTCCTTCGTGACCTCGGAACCCGGCCGGTGCATCGATTCGGCGAACTGCAGCGTCTTCTTCTTCGCTTCCGCGAGCGCGACGGCGCGGTCCGGGCCGTTGAAGAAGCGGAGCGTCGCGCGGATCGCGTACGGCACGATCTTCGCGCTCTGCACGATGACCTCATCGGCCTGCGGCCGCTTCTTCTCGAGCGCCTTCTTGACGATGTCGATCAGTTCCTGGCTCGCCGTGCCGTCGCCTTCGCGCGACAGAACCGTGACGATCATCACGCACGGCGACGGGCTATACGCGGTCGCCGCCTTCACGCGTCCGTCAGCGGCGCGCGCATGAAACACGTACGCGTCGTCGGGGCCAGCGACTGAGAAACCGCGCGGCGCGAGCTGGATGCGCTCGCGCAGGCTGTCGTCGTCCTCGTAGACAGGATCGATGCCCTTGTCAGGATCGCCCGGCGAGATCAGCAGGCGGTCGACGTCGAACAGGGCGCCGATGTGCTCGAGCGTGCTGCGCTTCGCGTACGCGAGCAGGATGCCGCGCGCCTTCTCGTTCATGAGCGCGAGCAGCAGCATTTTTTCGTACGCGCCTTCCTGCAGCAGCTTCACCATCGGCTCCGATTCGAGCTCGAGCGTGGCCGCGATCTCGTCCTGCTGTTCCTTCGGATACAGCGAGACCAAGCGCGCTTTCTTCTCGGCCAGGATCGTTTCGTAGTCGAGTTCGTCGACGATGTCCGGTGCCGGGAGCTGGGACAGATCGATCGGCGTGGTTCTCATGCAGCACCTCGCCCGTTCGTCGCCGGTAGGCGCATCGAGAAGGCGGTGCCCGCGCGCGGGCCGTCCGTGCGCTCGCCTTGCAGCTCGAGCACGGCGCCGCCGTCGATGCCCGTGCTACCGAAGTCCACCTGGTTGACCTGGATGCGCGGCTCCCATCGGGCCAGCGCCATCACGGACGCCGCCATGACGCGCATGCGCATCAGGGGATTGACGGGGCCGTCGATCAGCTCGGGCAGCAGCGAACCGTACTCGCGGCGCATAACGCGTGTGCCGAGCGGCGTGAACAGGATGTCCGCGACGGACTGCTCGATGTGGGCCTGACCGGCGATCGCGCGGCCGGTGCGTGCGTTCATGCCGATCATGCGCCACCCGCGATCGGTTTCGAGGTGATGGCAAATTCGCCTTGTGCCTGGTGCGGGTGCGTGACAAGGCTGACGCCCCGCGATCGCACGTCGACGTCTGCGGTCACGGTGCCGGTTAAGTGCGCGCTGCCCTGAATCTCGATCACGGGGCCGCCGCCAGTGCCGCCCTCATTTTTGCCGGTCGCGCCCGATTCGAACGTGAGCGGCCCCTTCACGAGCAACCGGCCCGTTACAGTCGTATCGTCGGCGTCGAGCGTGACGGATTTCGCCTTGACGGTTGCGGTTTTGGTTTCGACCGTGACGCTGCCAGGCGCGACGACCTGGACGGTGGCGCCGGCCGGAAGCGTGGCGGTGAGCGCGTGCGCGGCGAAGTCGTACTGGACGCGTGCGCCGTCGCGGTAGACGCGCACGTGTTGCGTCGGGCTCGAGCTGGGCGAGTCGTGGCCGTCGCAGTACACGCCAGGGAGAAAGAGGCCCGTCGTCGGTTCGCCGGACGGACAGAGCAGCAGCCCGGGCTCGCCCTCGGACGGCGGGTCCCACGTGACGCTGTCGCCGGTGCGCTGCGCGAGCCAGCGAATCCAGTCGGTTTGCAGGCCACCGGATTCCACGCGTACGCGGCGGGCATCGTGATCGACTTCGATCACGGTGCCTTCGCGAAGCAGGCTCTCGATGCGGCGGTTCAGGTCAGCAAAATCATCCATGCGACGAGAATGCCGCGCGCGCGGGAGAGGGTCACGCGAAAAGGGTTGTACACGGCTGGTTAACAACCGTGACCCAGGGCGAGCGGACGGAGCGTCGCGCTATCGCGACAGGAAGTCGAGAACGACGTCTGCGATCCGGTCGACGTCCGCGTCGGCCAGGCCGAGTAGCTCGCGCACCGGATACTGGACGACCGGCCCGTTGCGCTCGACGCGATCGCGCAGGCCCTCCTGGTGGACGCGCGCGATGCGCTCGACCTGGCGCGTGAAATGCAGCACCGACGCGTCGGCGGTCGACGCGGTTTTGAGGAAGCGCGCGGTGCGCAGCTTCGCGAACATCGCGCGCCGGATGCGGCCCTTCTTGCGCCGGGCCTGCGGCTTGCGCGGCGCGAACCGGCTGCCGTCCGGGTTGCGAGCTTCGGCGATGCGCCGCGAATGGCGCCGGCGTAGTTCGGCGGCCAGCCCCTTTGCCAGGACCGCGCGCTGCGCGGCCGTGAGCTGGCCGAGCAGGCCGGACGCCCAGTCTTCGGCGCGGGATAGTCGATCGACCATCAGGTCCCCGCGATCGGCGGCTCGCCGAAGTGGCGAATCTCGTAGCCGCCCGGTTGCTCGATCACGCCGACGCGCTCGGTCAGCTTCAGCAGGATCTCGACGTCCGATTTGCCGTTGTCGAGCAGCTCGGCCTGGAACTTGAACCCGTCGCGACAGAGGTCGCGGTTGAGCAGCAGCTCGGGCTGGTGGATCTTCAGCCAGGCGATGATCGGGACCATAAGGTGATCCGAATGGCCGGCGTAGTCCGTCACGACGATGTCGAGCGTGTACGCGTATTCGAACGACAGCGACTTCGCGGCGGTGACGGCAATCGACCCGTGTTCGATGAAGATGTGCAGCCGGTCGGGATCGCGCGCGAACTCGGGCAGGGCGGCTGTAAGCGCCGCGCGCAGGCTGTTGGGCTTGTTCATGGCGCCGGTTCCCCCGTATCGCGTACCCGGGCCTGCAGCGCGATCAGTTGCTCGGCGTTTTCGTGACAGGTGGTGTAGTTGCCGGCGACGGTTGCGGCGACGGCAGAGAGCGCAATGCCCGAGGGGGCCGCATCAGCGCTTCCGGGATCGCCCACCGGCACGTTGGCGGCGGCGCCGTCGTGCACGCGCACAAACCCAACAGGAACAACGCAGGCGCGATCCGCTTCGCGATCCACATAGACGGGAACCTCCTTGATGATGGTGTCGCCCTTCTCGCGGACGACCTGGACACGGTCGACGTACTGCGTGACGACCTTCACGTCACGGCGTGCCGCGTCGCGCTCGACCGTCCGATCGCGCACGTCGCGCGCGAGATCGTCGACGCGCTGGCCGGCGTCGACCAGGCGCGCATGCTGGATCGCGATGACGACTGCAGCTACGGCTAGCGCGATCGCGCCGGCGACGAAGATACGGGCGCCGGTCGTCACGCGACCGCCCGGCTGTAGCGATCGAAGGCCCGTTCGAGCTTCACGTCGTACAGGTTCTCTGCGTAAGCCTTGCCGTTGTACAGCTCGGCGAACTTCGCCCACTTCTTACCGCGCAGCGCGGCGAGCATTACCTTGTCAGCCAGGACGAAGCGGACGAATGCCTCGAGCTGCTCGGCCTCGCTGACCTTCATCGCGTCGACGAATGCGAACACGTCCGGATAGCCGAGCGCCTTCCAGTGGAACCCCATGATTTGAAACGCGCCCCAGCTCGTCGCTTCGAGCGCGCATGCGGCCGAGATTTGCGACGCGCTCGCCAGGCGCGCATATTCCGCCGCGTCGCCGGCGTAGCCGCCGCGCTTCGGGTTGACCAGGGCCGGATATTTCGTCGCCAGCGCGTCCGCGTCCAGGCCGGTCGCCGCGAGCTGGCGATACATGATGTGCCGCTCGTACAGGATCACGGGCCGGCCGTCAGGCAGGAACCCGGCGCCTTTGGATTCCACCTCATTGACGGCACGCACGGCCGCGAGGTCGACCTGCAGCCCATCGGCCGCGCGCTGCAGGTCGGCGTCGGTGAGGTGGCGCGGATCGCGCCGGCCGGCCGAGAGCGTCGACCAAGTCTTCGGGCCGGCGATGCCGTCTGCGACCAGCCCGTGCATTGCCTGGAACGCCACCACGGCGTTACGGGTTGCGCTGCCGTAGATTGCGTCGGTGTCGAGGCGCGCGCCGGCTGCGATGAGCTGGCGCTGCAGGTAGCTGACGTCGGCGCCGCGGTCGCCGAGGCGCAGGGTCTTATACATGGCGCCCCCATACCTTGAATTGCAGCACGCGCGCGATCACGGAGTCGCGCGGGTTGCCACGGTGGAACAGCTCGACGACGTTGCCGCGAACACCGTACACGGCGAGGCACAGGACGCCGACCAACACCGTGTCGGCAAGATTCGCCGGCGGCAGCATGCCGAACGCGGCGCGGATCGGCGCGGCGCCGGCGGCGACCGCGATCGTGTACGCCAGGCATGCCGCGAGCGGCCGGTGGGCGCTCGTGCCACGGCGGAAGGTCACGAGGCGCAGCGCGAGCGCCGCGCACAGCAGCACGTAGACGGTCGTGAGCATCACTTTTCCCTCCCCTTGAACACGTTCAGCAGCCGATCGGGCGCGTCGGCCTGGGCGATCAGCCACAGCAGCAGTTTCACGACGAGCGCGGATGCGATCAGCGCACCGATGCCGGCGTGCACCTCGACGCGGGCCGGCAGCACCGCGTCGAGGGCGGCGGCGAACAGCTCGGCGGTGAGGCACCCGGCGACGAACGAGATCACGAAGAACGCGATGCGCTTCGGAATCGACGGGTCGGCGGCCGTCATCACAAACAGCAGCGAGCCGGCGAACGCGCCCATGACGACGTTGGCGTCGACGCCGGGAAACAGCGACAGCGTGGCGACGCCGAGCGCCGCGACCGTCGCGGACGACGTGGAAATAGGTTCAGCCATTCTCAGTCCCATAACTGGAGCCGCTCGGCGCCGGATTGCGCCGCTTGCGGTACTTCGTCGGGCAGCTCGACGAGCAGCCCGTGAGGCAGGATCGGGCCGTACTGCGCCAGGTCCCGGTTGAGGTCGAGCACCGCTTCGACGACGCCGCGCGTGCGGCCGAGCACGCGCCAGCAAAGTGCGTCGATCGTTTCCCCCTGGAGCGCCCGTACTTCCATCAGATCAGCTCCACCGTCACGCGAGGGCGGCCGACGATGTCGCTGATGGCCCAGCGGGCATCACGGCGCAACTCGTCGCCCTGGGGCTCGAGCTCGTCTGCGCGGCGTGCGCCGTCGCCTGTCGTGTCGTAGTCGCGGTACCGCTCGATGAGCGTCGCCTTCGCCAGGCAATACACCGCGCGCCGGTAGTGCTGCAGCCGTACGCTTTCGCCGTCGAGCTGGTCGGCCGGCGCGTCGGCCAGGCAGGTGATGCCGGCATCGCGCCACGCCGCGCGTGCGCTGCGCAGCTCGTCGTTTACCTCGGCGATCGCGGCGAGCAGCTCGTGCCGCAGACGGGCGTCGGTGATTGACCCGTCGAGGCGCATCGTGTCGCGCGCGTGCTCGAGCGACACATCCGGATAGAACGGATCGTTCTTGATCGGCTTTGCGGGTTCCGCATCCGCCGGCGCACGCGGCAGCGGCGGGGTCGAGACAAAGGACATGGTCGGGTTCGTCAGGTTGATCGGTAGAGGCGGTGGACGGGGCTTTCGCGCGGACAGTGCCGGCTACGGCCCCGTGCCGCCTGGTGCGCGGGGTACGCTCGGTGTCAGCCACCGGGGCCGGACTGGCCCCCGTTGGCGGAATTTTTCAGCTCGCGCTCGAGCCGCTCGATGTCCTTCTTCACGCCCACGTTCGCGAAGAGCTGCAGCGCTCGGCGTAGATGGTCGAGGGCGCGCGCGGGATGGGAAGCAGAGAGGCCATAGCCGATCGCCTTGTGCAGCTTCGCGCGAACTTCGTCGGGCATGTCGGCCGTTGCCGTGAGCTGGTCGATCTCGACGAGCGGTTCGACCTGAATCGCATCGCCGGCGCGATGGGCGCGCAGCGCGGCCTCGGCGAATTCCTCGACGAGCAGACACGGCGTGCTGCGCTTGTACTGGTCGGGCAGCGGCAGAGCGTGCCGCAGTGCGTACGCGCCGATCTCGAGCGCGCCTTGGTAGTCGCCGACGTCGACGCGCCAGACCATGATCGTCATCAGCACGTCGTCCTGGGCGCCGGCCGCGCCGTCCAGCACGCCGGCGACCCACGCGTCGTATGCGGGCAGAAACTGACGCTTCAGGTCGGCTTTGCGCTCGAGCGACTCGACAGCCTTCAGCGCGCGGCGGTGTTCGTCGAGCTGCGCGAGCATCAGCGTATATGCCGAGTCGTCGCGCAGCCCGCCGGCACTCATCGGCGTGCCGCGCGCGGCCGTGGCCGCGACGGTGCGCTGGAAGTGTTGGCGGAACGGGTTCGTCATGCGCCACCCTGCGGAGCGGCCGGGGCAGCGTCGACGAGCTGGATGTTCTCGACCACGCAGCCGGCGCCGTACTGCTCAATCACGTACGCATCGTTCGAGCTTTCATAGTTCTCGATGCGATCGCGTTCCGGCTTGTCCACGATCGAACGCCGGCGAGCCCCGGTTTGCCAGTAGATCGACAGGTTGTCCAGGCGAGTGATCATCAGCGCATGAGCCGGGAAGAACGGAACGCTGACGGCCGGCAGGTTGCCAATGCGCTTCTGCGACACAACGATGTCGGTTGCCAGCGTTTCGGTCGACGGCTGCGCCTGGTTGATGAGCGGAAAATACTTGTCCTGGAGCAGCTCGCGGCCGCAGATCACGACGAGTTTCGGGTCTTCGGTGTACCACGGGTCGAGGAACTCGTTGCGCGCGAGCGAAACGACAGCGTCGAGATTCTTGAACTCTTCGCCCTTGCCGATCTTCACGCCCGAGAACACGCGTTGCTTCGCGTTGTTGCGGTACTGCTGCAGCCAGCCGATGTTCACGTCCTGCAGCAGCGGATTCGCAGCGAGATCGGTGTCGGCCGCGACCTTCTCGCCGTTCCAGCCGATCATGATGCGGTCGAGTGCCTGGCGAATGATGATGGAGTCGCGCAGACGCGCCTGGAAATCGGGGAATTTTGCCCACGCGTCGAGCTGCTGGTAACGGGAATGGGTGTCGTAGTCCGTCTTCTCGCAGCGGTATTTCTGGTTGTCGAGCGCCGACACATCGCGCGTCTGTCGCTCGCGTTTGGTCGTGTCCGTCCGGCTCGCGATCGGGCCGGATACGCCGAGGCCGACCTTTTCGCCTTCCATTTCCTCGACACCGATAATGTTGATCAGGCCAAGGAATGCGCTCGATTGCTGAATCTTGGTTTCGAGCGTTTGCTGCACGCTCGGCGCCACCGAAAATTTCTTCGTGGCATCGCTGATGCCGTTGAGTTCCTGGATGCGGGCCAGGAACCGGTTGTACTGCTCGCGGGTAGTGTTCAGCATGGGTTCTTTGTCTCTGGGAATAGGGATGAGGGCGGGTTAGCAGTCGGTCTGCGCCCCGTTGTCGCTGCCCGTCGACGTCGGCCGCTGTTGCGGGCTGCTGTCGGTGCGCGAAAGCTTCTGGACCAGCTCGCTGTAGCGCTTGTCGCTGTCCTTCTGCGCGCGCTTCAGCTCGTCAACGTTCGTGTTGAACTTCTCGAGCTGCTCGAGCACATGGCTCTGGTTTTCCGCGAGCGCGACGACCGATTGCGACAGGTCGGAGAAGCGCCGATCGTCGGATGCTTCCTTGCGATTCAGCAGGCCGCGCACCTTCGAGAACAACGCCTTGCCGGCGTCAATAGCGCGCGGAGCTTCGTCTTCGAGTTCAATCTCGGCCTCGACGGCAGCGCTGAATAGGTTTTCCGGCCGCAGCTTGCGCGAGTCGAAAGCCTTGCTCTTCGCGCTGAACTTGAGCATCTCGGTACCGAGGCTCGCCGGGTTGTCAGTGACAGCGAGGGCGACGAGGTATGCCTCGCCGGTGTCGGCGAAGTCATCGTCGATTTCCATCGACGTATAGACTTTCTGGCGCTTTTCGGTGGTCAAGTCGATCAGCTCTTTCGTCGGCGAGAGCTGCGCGAGCAAGCGCATCTTTCCGTCTTGCTCTTCTGCTTTGAGCGCGATCACGTCGCCGTACGAGCCAAACGAGCTGTCCGGGTGGATGCCGCGAATGTGCTCGACGTTGATGCGTGCGCCGTACACGTTCGGGTCGTAGTTGTTCGCCATCTGTTCGAGCATCGCTCGATCGATCGTGCGACCGTCCGTTGTCGCGCCTTCGGTCGCGATCCGGAAAAACTTTGTCTTCTGTGCCTGTGCCATGTGCGAATCCGCTGAGAGGGGGCTGTGTTCAGGGATTCCAGTTTCGGCAGTTCGAACCGGAGCCGCAACGCATGTTGGTTGTGCGCGCAACCGATACAACCGTATGCAGTAGGGCCTACGCGCGCGCGTCGGTAGCCTTGCTGCATGACTGCACTTCCCATTGATTCATCCGACGTTGATCCACGTCGACGCGCACGCGACCTGTACTGGCAGGGGTATCGCATCGCGCGTATCGCCGAGCTTCTCGGCGTGAAGCCGGCCACGCTCTATAGCTGGAAAAAGCGCGATGGATGGGACGAGACGGAGCCGGTCGATCGCGTCAACATGACGATCGAGGCGCAGCTGATAAAGCTCGTCACGAAGGAGGCGAAGGAAGGGCGCGACTTCAAGGAGATCGACCTGCTGACGCGTCAGCTCGACCGGTTGCGATCGCGACCAGCGAACGATGCAAAGGTGAGCGAATCCGGGGGCGGTGGCGGCACGCGCCGATCGCGCAGCTCGGACGACCGCAACGCGTTCAGCGAAGAGCAGATCGAGAAGTTGAACGATGCGTTCCTCGAATCGATCTTCGACTATCAGCGCACCTGGTATCGGGCCGGCTTCAAAGAGCGGATTCGCAACATCCTGAAGAGCCGGCAGATCGGCGCGACCTGGTACTTCGCGCGCGAAGCGCTGCTCGACGCGCTGAACACGGGCCGCAATCAGATCTTCCTGTCGGCCAGCAAGGCGCAGGCGCACGTGTTCCGCCAGTACATTGTCCAGTTCGCGAAAGACGCGGTCGGCGTCGAGCTGAAGGGCGATCCGATGGTGCTGCCGAACGGCGCGACGCTGTACTTTCTCGGCACGAACGCGCGCACCGCGCAGAGCTATCACGGCAACCTCTATTTCGACGAATACTTCTGGGTTCCGCGCTTCCAGGACCTGCGCAAGGTAGCGTCCGGCATGGCGATTCACGATCACTGGCGGCAGACGTATTTCTCGACGCCATCGAGCCTCGCGCACGACGCCTATCCCTTCTGGTCGGGCAAGCTGTTCAACCGCGGTCGACCGAAAGATCAGCACGTATCGATCGACATTTCGCATGCGGCACTGGCAGCTGGCCGGTCGTGCCCGGATGGTCAGTATCGCCAGATCGTGACGGTCGAAGATGCGGTGCGCGGCGGCTGTAACAGTGGAGCGAGGCCGCTCTTCAACCTCGACCGGTTGAAGCTCGAGTACAGCACGGAGGAATACGCGAACTTGCTGTTGTGCGAGTTCATCGACGATTCGCTGTCGGTCTTCCCGCTCGCGACGTTGCAGACGTGCATGGTCGACACGTGGGAGGTGTGGGACGACTTCAAGCCGCTGTACCTGCGCCCATTCGGCGACGAAGAGGTGTGGATCGGCTACGACCCGTCGCACACGGGCGACAGTGCCGGCTGCGTGGTCCTGGCGCCGCCGAAGTATCCCGGCGGGAAATTCCGCGTGTTGGAGCGGTTCCAGTGGCACGGCCTCGACTTCGAAGCCCAAGCCGCGCAGATCGAAGCGTTGACCAGGCGCTACCGCGTCACCTACATCGGTATCGATACGACCGGGATCGGGCAGGGCGTCTACCAGCTCGTCACGAAGTTTTTCCCGGCCGCGACGCCGTTCCACTACTCGGTCGAGATCAAGACCGCGCTCGTGATGAAGGCGCAGAACGTGATCCGCAAAGGCCGGCTCGAGTTCGACACGGGCTGGAAGGATCTCGCCGCCGCGTTCATGGCGATCAAGAAAACGATCACGCCCAGCGGGCTGCAGGTCACGTACAAGGCGAGCCGATCCGAAGAGGCGAGCCACGGCGACCTGGCCTGGGCGTGCATGCACGCGCTCGCGAACGAGCCGCTCGAGGGCGCGACGAGCACCAATACTGGATTTATGGAGCTTTTCTGATGTCACGCAAGATTCGACGCGGCGCCGGGCGCCGCACGCATGGCCGTGCCGAGCAGGCCGCCGAATCCGCGCCGGCGCCGACGCCGCGCACGGAGGTGTTCTCGTTTGGCGATCCGATCGAGGTAATGGATCGGCGCGAGCTGCTCGAGTATGTTGAATGCATGCGGATGGGGAATTGGTACGAGCCGCCGCTGCCGCTCGACGGGCTCGCGCGCTCGTTTCGGGCCGCGCCACACCACAGCTCGGCCATCTACGTGAAGCGCAACATCCTCGTGCAGTCGTACATCGAGCATCCGCTGCTGTCGCGCGCGGATTTCAGCCGGTTCGTGCTCGAGTACCTGGTCTTCGCGAACAGCTACCTCGAGCTGCGTACGAACCAGCTCGGCGCGCCGATGGCGCTGAAGTCGTCGCTCGCGAAATACACACGGGTCGGCGTCGAGCCGGGTCAATACTGGTTCGTGACGAACGTGCGGGAGCCGTACGAGTTCCCGAAGGGCTCGGTCTATCACCTGTACGAGCCGGACCTGAACCAGGAGATCTACGGGCTACCCGAATACCTGTCGGCATTGAACTCGACCTGGCTGAACGAAAGCGCGACGCTGTTTCGCCGGCGCTACTACAAGAACGGGAGCCACGCGGGCTTCATCCTGTACATGACCGACGCGGCCGAGAAGCAGGAGGATGTCGATAACCTGCGCTCGGCGTTGAAGAATGCGAAGGGGCCAGGCAATTTCCGGAACCTGTTCATGTACGCGCCGAAAGGAAAGAAGGACGGCATCCAGCTCCTGCCGATCGGCGAGGTTGCGGCGAAGGACGAGTTCTGGAACATCAAAAAGGTGACGGTCGAGGACCAGCTCGCGGCGCACCGCGTGCCGCCACAACTGATGGGGATCATCCCGTCGAACGCGGGCGGGTTCGGTGACGTGGAGAAGGCGGCCGGGGTGTTCAATGACCTCGAGATTGAGCCGCTGAAAGCGCGGCTCCGGGAGCTGAACGACTGGATCGGGAAAGAGGTTGTGCGCTTCCGCCCCTACGTGCCGCCGGCGCAATGACGTAGCGCAACGCGTCGATAGTGCCAGCTACTCTGCCGGCCGATCAGGTTCGGCGGTCATTTCGTCGGCCGGGTAGAGCTGCAGCATCGCGCGTGCTGCTTCGACGTTCGACGTCGTCAACCACTCTTCCCAATCGTCCGGCCGCAGGATCACGACCGAGCGCTTTTCGTCGAATGGCTTGTGCATGCGCGACATCAGCGGGTGGCCGTCGGCGTTGACCGTGATCATGGACATCACGTGGTGTTCGGTGCCGTCCTGGTGTGTGAGCGTGCGCCAAATGCCGGCGACACACATCGTCGGGCGATCGACCACGCCGATTCGTTGCCACACGCACGGCCCGAGCACCCAGTCGCCGTTCGCTTCTTGCCGTGCATCCGGATACGACGGCTCGACTATGAAGCGCGCCGGAATCAGGCAACGCCTGCCCTTGCGCCACGCCGGGCCATACAGGGGAGACTTCCCGAGGTTGTCGTCGCGCGCGTTCATCGTTCTCAGGATTTTCCGAACAGGCCGCCCCGCCTTTTTGTCTTCCTCTTGCTTTGCTTTCTGGTCGGCGCGCGGCCAGAAGCCGAAGCCCGCGATCAGCGGCTTGAACACCCCGTCGACGTTGCCGACGATCGGCGCGTCGTAATCCTCGTAGATCTCGGGTTTCCACGGCGTCCACCGGTACAGATCGAAGAAGTTGTCGATCTTGAGCTCGTTGAGCCCTGGATCATCACCAGGCGCGTAGTAGTTGGTGCACATCGCTGTCCCCTTTTTTGGCTGACTGGCCGGTCTGTTTCACCGTATCCGGCGTCGTTACCCTCAGCTACACTGTATGAATATACAGGTATTTGTGATGGATACGGAACGACCAGGCTACGGGCTATTCACGCCGCAATTGACCCATCCATGCTGGACGTGTGAGCACTGGAGCGGGTACATCGCGGGCAGCGACAGGTCGGCCGTCTGCTTCCTGCCGGGCTCCGAGCATGTTCGCGCGATCGCGGTGTCGGGTTGCGCCTTCTGGGTCCGCGCGACCGGGATCGACGACCTGACGAACGCGCAATGCGACGCGTTCGTGCAGGAATACCAGCCCGAATACCCGTATCGAAGGCGCTCGCGCCCGTCGCGAAAATAACTTATAAAACGCTTGCGAAAACTTATAACAAAACTTATAATCTTTTCCATGAACTCGATCAAATGGACCCCCAAAGCATTCAAGCAACTGCGCAAGCTTGATCGTCAAATCCAGACGGCCATTCGTGACAGCGTGGACACCTTGGAGGCAATGCCGAACTGCCAGAACGTGAAGTCCCTGACGAATCACGAATATGACTACCGGCTCCGGGTTGGCAACTACCGAGTTCTATTCAACTGGGACGGTGAGATCAAGGTAGTCGAAATCGAGGAGGTAAAGAAACGCGATGAACGCACGTACTAACATCCAAATCATCAACGGGCCGGACGGAGCGCCGGCCTTTGTGGTGATCCCCTACGCGGAATACATGGCGCAGCGCGACGAAGAGCGTGACCTGATTCCGCATGCAGTCGTCAGCGCGACGGTCGACGGGGCGACGCCCCTGCGCGCGTGGCGTGAATATCTCGGGCTGACGCAGGCCGAAGTCGCGACGCGGCTCGGCATCAGCCAGTCGGCCTACGCTCAACAGGAGAGCAGCGAGAAGCTGCGCAAGTCGACGCGCGAGAAGATCGCCGCCGCGCTCGGCATCACGGACGCGCAGCTCGACGTCTGACGAACAGTAGACCAGCAGCAAAAAGCCGCCAGGCACTTCGGTGCCGGCGGCTTTTTTTTCGCCCATGCCCGTGCGAGATAGGCGGCCTCAGGCGCCCTCTAAGCGGCCGGCCGCGCGAGGGCACGCCCAAGGTGGGTCAGCTCGCGGCAGGCCGCCGGCGGGCCTGCTAACGTGTGCCAGAGGTCACCCCTGGGGGTCGGATTGGTTCCGGACGAGGCCGGCGCAGACCCGGCGCGCGCAGTTGTGACCCCGCCCCACCTGCCCGCAAAAACGAACGGTTTTTATGCACTCCTGCGCCTGGCGCTCCGGGCCGCCCGGCGCGGGCCGCGCGGCGGGCGGCCGGCCGGTTCTTCTATGCAGTTTTATGCGCCTTGGTTATGCAGGCTTGGCGCGGTCACTGCCGATCCGGTAGCTTTGCCGTCTTGTGAAGCTCGACCCAGTAGTCGGGGAGCTCGTCGGCGGGCACGTTGAAGCGCCGGAGCCACGCTTCGCTCGCGATCGTCGTACTGAGAAGGGGAGCGGTGCTGTTGACGGTGCCATCCTGCAGGCTGTCGATCGTATCGGCGACGATGGGGCGCAGAGCCCGGTTCAGCACGACATATGCGGCTGGCGGCTCGGGCGGGTGCCCCGCGCCAACCGACACGCCGGTTTGAGGTTCCACCCCTGCCTGAATCAGCAGGCCGCCGTCGCCGAACGCAGCCTTTCGATACCAGTCCGGGGGGAGCACCATTCCGTCTGCTCCACCGGCGCGGCGGACGAGATCGGCATCGATCACGGTCAGCCAGTCGACCGTCTTGAGCTTGTCGGTCAGGTCACGCACGCACGTGCGCCGTGGGCTTCCGACGTCGACGCCGGCCCCGTACTGTCGCGCCCAAAAATACTCGCTCGCTTCGTTTGGCTCGCGCCCCATCGGCGGCAGGTTGACCGCGTAACCGCCATGTCCGTGTACTGGCCGCAACCATTCCGCGAACTCGGCGAACAGCCGCTCAAACGCGCCAGGCGCGAGCTGCAGAAAGCTACGCGGCACCGTGAACGACATCACGTCGAGGCTGCGCTCAAACTTCGCTTCCCAGTCTTCGAGGCAGAACACGGCGAAATCGTAGAAGCCGGCCGCGAGCTTGTGATCCGCGCTGGTCGTAGTCGACACCAGGGCTGCATTGCTCGGAACGTGCTTCGCCAGGTCGGGAAAGCCAGGGGATTTGTCGAACGCGACGGGCGCCGCGCCTTCTGCGTAGAACCATCGCATCGGGCCGGCCTTCGGTGGATCGCGGCCTTCAGCCTCTGCCAGTGCCGTCTCGTACCTGGTGATGACGTCGAGATAGCGGTTGTAACATCGCACGAGCGACTTGCGCGTCGCCTCCGTGTAGCCGTTCCGGAAGTACAGGACGCCGCGCACGACAAACGCCGCGCCTACGATGCCTTTCTGATAGGGCGGCTCGAACAGTCCATACGGCAGGGTATCGCGGCGCTTCGGGTCATTGGCCCACGCAGCCAGTTCATCTTTCGTCATGGTATTCAGGGGAACGCGAAGCCGGGGACGCCCGGCGGAAGATGCGGAATCGGGGCAGGCATTGCGCGGTTCGGCCCGGCCGGACTGACGCCAAAAATCGACTCGACGTCAGATTGCGTTTGCGTCGATCGTGCCGGTTTTTCGTCCGGCTTGTCGTCGCCACATCCGCAGTCGGCGGGGCGCAGCGTTGCCACCTTTTTGTCGCTACCGGCGATTCGCACGTATGCCTCCCGTTGACGATCGCCGTACGAATCCTCGAACTTCATTTCGACGACGGTCTTGATATTCGACTGCTCGGGCGGCAGAGCAGGATCGCGCACGATCACGACGTCGGGTCGACGCGTTTGATCTAGGCCCGCTTTCTTCCCGTCGCGGTAGCCCTTCATGCCGCCCGGCCAATTATCCCGTATCCAGTCGACGACGGAATCCGGGCGCAGCGGCCGATCCTCTTCGGTCATGATCGGGACCGGAGGCGCTGGCGGTGTCGGGCTCATGTCGTAGCTGACCTCCGGCAGGTACTCGGTCGGCCCGCCGAACGTCGCCCGCGACGATTCGTTCATGGCGTCCAGGCGTTGAGCGACGCATGCTTGTCGGAGCGTCCGCGACCTCCCGCGCTTGTCCACTCTCGTCTGGACGCCGATGCGCGCGCAGGGGCACATCACGCCGCAGAGCACTTCCTTATCCTTGCCCGACAGGCGACCGTCGAGCCCGACGAGGGTCGTGTTGCCGTCGCCCTTGCTCGCACCGGCGGCCGAGCTGCGCGAATAGTCGGTCATGCCTTCGTGTCCGCGGTGCCTGTCGTGCCCGGCTGGCTGAACGACAGCGATGCGGCCTGTTGTGTGTTCAGCCAATCCGTATGGCCGTTCGCATCCGTCATGCCGTGAATCGTCTGGCCGTCCGTCGACGTCACGGTGTACGGATGATTTGCGATGGGCCGGCGCGTGTTGTCGTCGACGACCTGGAAGCGGCCGCGATTCGGGCCGTCGTTCTGCGGCACTACGCTCTTGCCGCCGCCGACCGGCGCGCCCGCGCCCGATGTCGGGGAGGCTGTTGCGCTGCTCTGCGACGCGATCAGCGTCGCGCCACACGCAGTTACGTCGCCCTCGGACACGACCGGCCGACCGTGGAACGTCATGTTCAAACCGGTCTTGATCTTGACGATCGGATAGAGGCCGCCGCAGCGCGGACATGAAACCATGTCGCCGAGCAGCGCGAGCGCCTTTCCGTCGACAGTGTTGGTCATGTCACTTGCGATAACGCGCCCACCGTGCGAGGTCGTGTCGCCATCTCGAATGAATGCGAAGCCCATGCTGAACCCTATGAGGAAATGGTCTCGCCGACTGTAGCACGCGACACGTGAGCCGCTCCCCTGTTGGGATTGACAGGTTTTTGAGATTGTCAAGTGATAGGCGGGGGCTACGGGCGAACGGGGCGGATTGCTTCCGATCGATGCAGGTCGTCAGGGGCAGTGCGGAATTTTTCCCGGCACCTGGCGCGGTGATTTTTCGTCGTCGACGCTTCTAATGCGCTGGCGCGAACTACAGTGAAATTACAGTTTGGATGAGCTTGGACAGCCCTGATTGACCTTGATTAGCCTTGGTTTTGCTGATTGCGAGTCGTGTAAGGCTTTGATTTTTAAAGGCTCCCGGTGTGCCGGTAAAGCTCCGAAGGCAGGGGTTGCTGGTTCGATCCCGGATGCGGTCATCGTCGCGCCGAGCCGGTCCCAGGCGGCAGTGCCGGTGCATTCGCCGTTGTGCGAGAATCGCCCGCAACGACAACTCCAAGCGTCGATCGCGGCGGCCGTCCGCGCATCGCGCCAACTCCCGATGGCTGCCATCCCGTCTACCTCGACCGCAGTCGCTGCCTGCCCGCTGACCGATGCGCAGCAGGCGCTGCTNGCGCGTCTGCACGCGTATTCCCCCGACGATCCGCATGCGCCGCTGCCGTACAGCCGNCGCCTCGCCGAAGCCGAAGGCTGGTCGCACGACCACGCGCTGGCCGTNATCGACGAATACAAGCGCTTCGCGTTTCTCGCGCAGGCGGCCGGGNATCCGGTCACGCCGTCGGTCGCGGTCGATGCCGCGTGGCATTTCCATCTGCAATACACGCTCGAATACTGGGATGTCTTTTGCGCCGACGTGCTGCGCGCACGGTTGCACCATATGCCCGGTACCGGCGCGCCCGACGAGGCCGCCGTGTACGCGCAGCGCTACCGCGACACGCTCGACAGCTATCGTCGGCTGTTCGGCTGTGAGCCGCCGGCATCGATCTGGCCGCGTCCGGTCGACCGGCAGGCCGAGGCGGATGCAGAGGCGCGGCAGACCGAGCGCATGGCCGCCGTGGCGCCGCGCCGCGCATGGCGCGACCGTCTACCGAAACTCGTGTGGCCGGCGGCGGCCGCGAGCGTCGCCGCGACCTGCGCATCGGCGCAGGATCTCGACGTGCTGGACTACACGGGACCGCAGTTTCTCGCGTTCTACGTGCCGGCCTGNATTCTCGCGTTGTTGCTGATCGTCGCGCTCCAGGCNATCGAATTTCGCATCCGGCGCTGGGGCCGGCGCACGCGCAAGGCTTCGTCCGGGCTGAGCGCCGACGAAGTCGCCTATCTCACCGGCGGCGAAGCACGGGTCGCGCAGGTCGTGACGATGTCGCTCGCGCATGCGGGCGCGGTCGGCTTGTGGAGCGTTCACCGGCAAGGCAGCTACGTGAAGATCGCGGATCTGGAACGCGCGGGCCGGTACGACGACTACTGCGCGTGGCTCAACGAACAACCGTCCGGCACCGTACGCTACGGCGTGTTTCGCGAGCGGCTTGCGAGGTATGCGCAGGAGGTCGTCGACGGGATGCGTGCGCAGGGCTGGTTATGGGCGCCCGGCGAGTTGCGCGCGTCCCGGATGGCCGCGCGCGCGATCGCGCTGCTCGTGTTGGGCACGGGTGCCGCGAAGCTTGCGGTCGGTTTGAGCCGCGGGCGGCCCGTGCTGCTGCTGTGCATCTGCATGGCGGTGTTCGCGATCGCGTACCGGATCGTCGCTGGAAGGCTGACCGGCTTCGGGCGCGGCGGTGCAACGGCGGCCGGGCGCGCCGCGCTGCTCGAGCGCCGGAACGCGCACGATCCGCGGGCTGCGCGCGACGCGCGGCACGTACGCAGCGGGCAGGGAGCGTCCGGGATACGCGACGCCGAACGCGACGATCCGGACCCGTTGCTGTGGACCGCAGCGCTGTTCGGTGCAGGCGCGCTGGCCGGTACCGTATGGTCGGCGTATGCAGGCCCGGTGCTGGCGGCCTCGCAGGTCTCGTCGGCCGCCGCGGCGAAAGCGGGCGGTGGCACTTCGTCCGACAGCAGTTGCTCGTCGTCGAGCTGCAGTTCGTCGAGTTCGTGCAGTTCCAGCTCGTGCAGTTCGAGCAGTTGCGGGGGATGTTCGTCGAGCTGAGCGGACGGCCGGTGTCGTTCAGCGAGGCCCCGCCACGCACGGGGTGACGGGGCCATCGCCCGAACAACCGCATGGAATGGGCTCAGATCGCCGCATTGCGTGCNNGCNTGCTTCGGTAACCTGTCAATCGACGCTCTCCGTGCCGAAACGGTNGCCCGGGCGCGACACGCGTCGCGCATGCCGGGCTGCCGCCGTGACGGCCGGACGGGATGAATGTCCGCCGCTTTGCCCAGCCCTCCATGACGACGCCAGCTTCCGACGTTTCCGCGTGCGTTCAACACGCCGCGACCTTGTGCCAGAACGGACAGTTTGCCGACGCGCTGTCGCACATCGCGCCGCTGCTCGACGCGCCCGCGGTGGACGTCGCGGCGCTGCACGTCGCGGCCGTCTGTGCGCTGGGCCTGAACCGGCTGGCGGATGCCGAGGCGTGGTGGCGGCGCGCGATCGACGCGATGCCGGCGTTCGAGCCCCCATACGACGGCCTTCACGCGCTGCTGCTGTCGCAGGAGCGCTTGCCCGAAGCCGAAGTGATCCTGCGCCGGCAGCTTGCCTGCGTCGCGCCGTTGCGCGCGTCGCACCATCACCGGTTCGGCAAGGTGCTCGAAGCGCTCGGTCGGTTCGACGAAGCCGAGCAGGCGTTCGGGCAGGCCCTGTCGATCGAGCCGCGGTCGCCCGACGTGCTGACCGATCTCGGCAACCTGCTTCGCATCCTCGTCCGGCCCGCGGAGGCGGAGCTCGCGTACCGGCTCGCGATCGCCGTTCGCGCCGATCATGTGCTCGCGCACGCGAATCTCGGCGCGATCCTCGTCGACATGCAGCGGCTGCCGGAAGCGGAGGCGGCTAGCCGGCAGACCATCGCACTGTGTCCAGATCATCCGGAAGCGCATTACAACCTCGGCGTCGCGCTGCAGAACCTCGATCGGCTGTCCGAAGCGGAGGCGGCCTATCGCGACGCCATCCGCTGCCGGCCCGGCCTGCCCCAGGCACACAACAATCTCGGCTGCGTCCTGCGTGCGCAGGGCCGCCACGATGAAGCGGCCGTCGCGTTCACCGACGCGCTGGCGCTCGCGCCGCAGATGGCCGAGGTGCACTACAACCTCGGCACGACCTTGGCGCATGCGGGCCAACTCGATGAAGCCGAACGCGCATACCGTCGCGCGCTCGACCTGCGCGCCGACTATGACGACGCGCGCTTCGGGCTGGCGACGCTGCTGCTCGGCCGTGGACGATTCGAGGAAGGCTGGCGCCGCTACGAATCGCGCTACGAGCAGTCGACGTTCGTGCACCGCCGAACCCGCGAGGTACTGCGGTGCGCGCAGTGGCAAGGCGAGCCGCTGGCCGGCAAGACGCTGCTCGTCTGGCAGGAGGATGGTCTTGGCGACATGCTGCAGTTCAGCCGTTATTTCGCGGAATTTCGCGCGAGGGGCGCGGCGCGGGTGGTGTTCGCGTGCCAGCCGGCGCTGCATCGGCTGATGGAGACGGTCGACGGTGTCGACGCGGTGCTCGATCACGAGGCGGCCACCGCGCAGGCCGGGCAATTCGATTACTGGACGAGCCTGTTGAGCGCGCCGATGCACGCGGGCACGACACTCGACACGATCCCGCCGCCGGTGCGGTTCGTACCCGATCCGGCGCGCGTCGCTCGCTGGGGCGCGCGCCTCGATGCGCTGCCGGCCGGCCCGCGCGTCGGGCTCGTGTGGAAAGGCAACCCGAAGCATCACAACGATGCGCACCGCTCACTGCCGTCACTTGCCTTGCTGACGCCGCTGTGGAGCGTGCCCGGCGTGAATTTCGTGAGCCTGCAGAAGGGGCAGGGCGAGGATGAGGCGCGGCATCCGCCGGGTAGCCTGCCGTTGCTGCACCTGGGCTCGGAAATCGACGATTTCGCCGATACGGCCGCGATCGTCGCGCAACTCGATCTCGTGGTGTGCGTCGACACGTCGACCGCGCATCTGGCCGCATCGCTCGGCAAGCCTTGCTGGGTGCTGTTGCCGAATCAGGACGTGGACTGGCGGTGGATGCACGACCGTGAGGATTCGCCTTGGTATCCGGGCACGGTGCGGCTGTTCCGGCGTGGGCGCGGCGACAACTGGATTCAAATGGCCGAGCGGCTCCGGGAGGCGTTTGCCGCACATTTTTCAGTCGGACGCGTGACGACGGACGAAACGGCGCATACCGTCTGACGTGACGGCGCGCGCGACGCGCGGTCGTAGCGACACGGCATACTGCCGGGAACGCGGCCATGCTGTCCCCGCTTTTCAGATCAATCGAGGCCCTCGTGGAAAACATCGTCATCGTCGGCTCGTCCGGTCACGCCAAGGTCGTGATCGACATCGTCGAACAGGCAGGCCGGTACCGGATCGCCGGGCTGATCGATTCGTTCCGCACCGCCGGCGAGCAAACGCTAGGCTACGCGGTGCTGGGTGCAGAGCGCGATTTGCCGCAGCTGGTCGACAAGCACGGGATCGGCGGGGCGCTGGTGGCCATTGGTGACAATCACGCACGCGAGAGCGTCACGGCGAGTCTTGCGTCGCTCGTGCCCGGCCTGCCGCACGTTTCGGCGGTGCATCCTGCCGCGCGTGTCGGCAAGGCGTCGACGATCGGCGCGGGCACGGTCGTGATGGCCGGCGCGGTGATTAACCCGTGCTGCTCGATCGGAGAAGGGTGCATCGTCAACACGAATGCGTCGCTCGACCACGACGGTGTGATGGACGATTTCTCGAGCCTCGCCCCCGGCGTCGTCACGGGCGGCAACTGCCGGATCGGCCGCGGCGCCGCGATCGGCCTCGGCGCGATGCTGCGGCACCGGATTGCGGTCGGCGAGCACAGCGTCGTCGGCGCGGGTGCGGTCGTATTGCACGACGTCGAGCCGTACACGGTTGCATACGGCAACCCGGCGCGCCGGATCCGCACGCGCGCGGCCGACGAGCGTTACCTGTAGGCGCGGCGAGTCAGAAGGCGATCAGCTCGACGATGCGGCGGACCATGTCGTCGCTGAGCGCCGGATAGATCGGCAGGCACAGCACCTTGCGCGCGGCCTCGCTTGCGACCGGCAGGTTGTCGCGGCTGGCGGACGGCAGCCCGCGGTACATCGGAAATTCCGAAATCAGCGGATGGAAGTAGCGGCGCGCATACACATCGTAGTCGCGCAGCTTCTGGTACAGCGCATCGCGGTCGAGCGGATAGTCTTCGTCGACGAGGATCGCGAAATACGCGTGGTTCGCGACAGTCTGGCCGCCGAGCGGCACACAGCGGATGCCGCGCACGTCGGCCAGCAGTGTGCGGTACAGCGCGTCGATCTCGCGGCGGCGCGCGAGTGCGCCGTCGATATGCTGCAACTGCAGCATCCCGAACGCGGCGTTGATCTCGCTCATCTTGCCGTTGATGCCGGGCGCGACGACCGTGACTTCATCGACGAAACCGAAGTTCTTCAGGTGATCGATCCGCTGCTTGGTCTTCGCGTCGGGGCAGATGATCGCGCCGCCCTCGAACGTGTTGAACACCTTCGTCGCGTGAAAGCTCAGCACCGACAGGTCGCCGTGCGCGAGCACGCTGCCGTCGGCGTTCTGCACACCGAACGCGTGCGCCGCATCGTAGATCACGCGCAGGTTGTAGTTGTCGGCGATCTTCTGGATCGCGTCGACGTCGCACGGATTGCCGTAGCAATGCACGGGCATGATCGCGGTGGTCTGAGGCGTGATCGCCGCTTCGATGCGTGCGGGGTCGAGATTGAGCGTGCCGGGCGCGACGTCGACGAATACCGGCTTGATGCCGTTCCACAGCAGGGAGTGTGCGGTCGCGACGAACGAGTACGGTGTGGTGATCACCTCGCCGGTAATGCGCAGCGCCTGCAGCGCGGTGACGAGCGCAAGGGTGCCGTTCGCGAACAGCGACAGGTACGGCACGCCGAGATAGTCGCACAGCGCGCGCTCGAACTGCTGGTGAAACGGGCCGCCGTTCGTCAGCGTGCGGCTCTCCCAGATCTTCTCGAGATACGGGAGGAATTCCGCGAGCGGCGGCAGGTGAGGTTGCGTGACGTAGATGCGTTCGTGCGGCAGTTGCGCGACGGACGATGCGGGCAGGCTGGCGGTCATGATGGTCTCTCTCGATAACGCGCGGCGTTCAGGCCTCGGCAGCGGCCGGTGCGGTCGCCACGTCGTCGAACAGCGGCGTGTCGAATGCGGTGGCGGGCTCTCCCGCGCACCAGCGGGTCCACATCGTGCGCAGCGCGGACGACAGCCCGGCCGCGACGACGGCCGGCCGGAACGCGGCGGACTCCCCGCAGCGCGCGCGCAGGCCGGCGCGAAGCGCCTGCAGCGCGGCGGTGTCGCGGCCGAGCGTCAGCGCCCGCGCGACGAAGTCGTCCTCGTCCGTCGCGATGTACGCATCGAGCCCGACGTGCTGCAGCCAGCCCGCGCTACCGCGCCCGGCCATCGTCGCGCCGGGGATCGTCACGGTCGGCACGCCCATCCACAGCGCATTCAGCGTGGTCGTCGAACCGGTGTACGGGAATGCGTCGAGACAGAGGTCGACGCCGTGATGCTGCTGCATGTAAACGGGGATGTTCGAGCGCCGGTGGAACGTCAGACGGCTGGCGTCGATACCGCAGGCGGCGAACCATTCGGTCAGCGTCTGCTTGTCGCCTTCGCTGCCGATCGCGCCGAGCGCCATGCGTGCGGTCGGGTCCGCGTGCAGCACGCGCGACCAGACCTCGATCACGTGCGGGCTCAGCTTGTTCAGGCGGTTGAAGCTCGCGTACGTCGTATAGCCGTTGTGCAGTGCGGGCAGCACGTTGACGGGCGGGCAGTTCGGCGGCGGCATGAACGGCGCGATCGCGGGCAGCCGCACGATCTGTTCGACGAACTGGTCGTCGAATGCGCCGTGCGGCGCGACGAAGCGGTCCGTCAGGTAGTAGTCCATCGCGGCGAGGCCGGTCGTGGCCGGATAGCCGATCCATGACGCCTGCACCGGCGCCGCGCGCTGCGCCAGCGCGACTAGCCGGTTACGACCGGTGTGCCCAGACAGGTCGATCACGATGTCGATGTGGTCGTTCCGGACACGCTCGAGGAAGGCCGTGTCGCTCATGCCGGCGACGTTGCGCCANGTCGTNGCGTGGGCCTTGAAGCGCTCGGTCGTGTGATCTTCCTCGAAGTGATTGTGATAGAAGTGCATCGCAATGCCGGGATCGGCCGCGAGATGCTCGATCACCGGCACCGCGTAGGAGGCGACCGCGTGGCTGAACAGGTCGCCCGACACGAAGCCGACCTG
>Ga0058696_1000017_pt1 | contig 64855 bp, 59 predicted proteins | sample AgamicMgSfrz_FD_55077 | JGI IMG/M metagenome (GOLD analysis project Ga0058696, IMG submission 55077) | Agave microbial communities from Guanajuato, Mexico - Mg.Sf.rz | ecosystem: Host-associated > Plants > Phyllosphere > Phylloplane/Leaf | place: Guanajuato, Mexico | collected 2012-05-30 | reverse complement strand
AGCACCCAGTAGTGGCCGGTGCGCTGCAGCACCTGGCCGATCACTTCCGAGAACAGCACGCCGCCGATCGAGCCGGCCATCCCGCCGATACCGACCACCGATGCGACCGCGCGGCGCGGGAACAGGTCGGACGCGGTCGTGAACAGGTTCGCCGACCAGCCCTGGTGCGCGGCGGCGGCGAGGCCGACGATCAGCACCGCGATCCACAGGTTCTGCACCTGCGATACGAACGCGATCGGCAGCACGCAGCATGCGCAGATCAGCATCGCCGTCTTGCGCGCCCGGTTCACGCTCCAGCCCGCGCGCAGCAGCATCGACGACAGCCAGCCGCCGCCGATGCTGCCGACCGTCGTCAGCGCATAGATGCAGACGAGCGGCAAGCCGATGTGCTGCATGTCCATCCCGCGCGATTCGTTGAGCCACTTCGGCAGCCAGAACAGGTAGAACCACCACACCGGATCGGTGAGGAACTTGCCGATCAGGAAGGCCCACGTCTCGCGCTTGCGGATCAGTTCGCCCCAGCGCGGCGCGCCGGCGTTCGCGTTCGCCGCGTCGAGCGCTTCGGCTTCGTCGCGCGGCTCGTCGTATTCCGCGGCGAGCGCACGCGTGTCGGCCGTGCGATACATCACCAGCCACACCGCGAGCCACACGATGCCGATCGCGCCGATGATCACGAACGCCGCGCGCCAGCCGTAGGCCACCGCGATCGCCGGGATGATCGCCGGCGCGAACACCGCGCCGANGTTCGCGCCCGAGTTGAANATGCCGGTGGCGAGCGCGCGTTCGCGGCGCGGNAACCATTCGGCCGTCGTCTTGATCGCGGCCGGGAAGTTGCCGCCCTCGCCNATGCCGAGCAGCGCACGCACGAACGCGAAGCCCGTCACCGAGCCGACCGCCGCATGCAGCATCGCGGCGATGCTCCATACCAGCATCGCCACCGCGTACGACACGCGCGTACCGAGCCAGTCGACGATGCGCCCGAAGCCGAGCAGACCCAGCGCATAGAACGCGGAAAACGCCATCACGATGCGGCCGTACTGCACCTGGCTCCACCCGATGTCGTGCTGGAGCATCGGCGCGAGCAGGCCGAGGATCTGCCGATCCATGTAGTTGATCACGGTCGCGAAGAACAGCAGCGCACAGACGGTCCAGCGGTAGCGGCTGGCGGCCGCGCGCACGGCGCCGACGACGGCAGATTGCATGAATGTCTCCGATGCGCGGTCGCGCCCGTCGCGCCGCGCGGTATTCGTTGACCGGCGACCGGCGCCGGGGCGAACGGCCCACGCGCTGACGCACTGGCCCTTTTCGCCAACCCATCTGGAAAACGTTTTTTAAAGAATAGGGCGTCTGCCAGTGCCGTGTCAGTCGGGGATTTCGATGAGTCATCTCAAATTAGTCGCGGTAAAAGAGACGACTGTTTCGCAGAGTGGTATTAACCGTTTTTCCCCTGATTTTCCCGCTGCGGCGCGGCAGGCGCGCGGCGGCCGAGACACATGTCCGATTCCAGCCAGAATCGACCGCGAGGATGGTTTACAGTCGTCCCATGCGCCTCGATCCCGACACCTGCTACGACGCCCTGCTTTCGCGGAACCGCCGCTTCGACGGCTGGTTCTTCGTCGGCGTCGCGACGACCGGGGTGTACTGCCGCCCGGTCTGCCCGGTGAAGCCGCCGAAAGCGCAAAACTGCAACTACTACCCGACCGCCGCGGCCGCCGAGAAAGCCGGCTTCCGGCCCTGCATGCGCTGCCGCCCCGAACTCGCGCCCGGCCACGGGCTGCTCGACCTGTCCGGCAATCTCGCCGACGCGGCCGCGACGCTGATCGACGACGGTTTCCTGAACGCGCATTCCGTCGCCGCGCTCGCACGGCGCGTCGGCGTGACCGAGCGCCATCTGCGCCGCATCTTCGGCACGCAGTTCGGCGTGTCGCCGGTCGAGTTCGCGCAGACGCAGCGGCTGCTGATGGCCAAGCGGCTGCTGACCGATACCGCGCTGCCGGTGGCCGTCGTCGCGTCGACGGCCGGGTTCGGCAGCGTNCGGCGCTTCAACGANCTGTTCCGCCAGCGCTACGGCCTCAATCCGCTGCGNCTGCGCAAAGGGGCCGGCGCGTCGGCCGACGGCGACATGACCTTCCCGCTGCCGTACCGGCCGCCGTTCGCGTGGGCCGACCTGATGCGTTTTCTCGCGCAGCGGCAGATCGACGGCGTCGAGCGGATCGACGCGAAGGGTTATGCACGCATCGTCGAATTGCCGAATCGACACGACGGCGGCCGCGTGGCCGGCTGGCTGTCCGTCGCGCACGTGCCGCAGCGCTTCGCGCTGGCCGTCACCGTGTCGCCCGCGCTGACGCCGGTCGTGCCGGCCGTGCTCGCACGCGTGCGCCGGCTGTTCGATCTCGACAGCCGGCCCGACGTGATCGACGCGCATCTCGGCGATCTCGCGAGCGGCTCGCCGGGGCTGCGCGTGCCCGGCGCGTTCGACGGTCTCGAGATTGCGATCCGCGCGATCGCGGGCGAGCAGCTGGCGGCGGCGCAGGCCGATACGCCGTTGCTCGCACGAATCGCGGCACGCTTCGGCAATCCGGTCGATGGCGCGCCGCCGGGCCTCATGCATGCACTGCCCTGCGCCGTGACGCTGGCCGCGCTGCCGCCTTCGGCCCTCGAAACGATCGGCATCGAGCGCGACACGGCGCACGCGATCGTGTCGCTCGCCCGCGCGGTCGACGACGGCACGCTCGCGCTCGAACCGATGGCGCCGCTCGATGCGACGCTTGCCGCGCTGCGCGCGCTGCCCGGCTTCGACGAACGCGCGGTGCAGTACGTCGCGATGCGTGCGATGGCATGGCCGAACGCGTTCCCCGCCGACGACGCGTTGCTGCCCGCCCGCCCCGAGCGCACCGACCGCACGCGCGTGCCATCATCAGCGCCGCATGCGGCACGTTGGGCGCCGTGGCGCGCGTATGCCGCACTGCATGTGTGGCGCCTTCATGGAGATGGATTGCGATGACTCCCGCTCACCTGATTCCGAGCCCGCTGGGCGACATCGCCGTACGCATCGAGGACGATGCGCTCACGGGCCTGTACTTCGTCGGCCAGAAATACTTCCCGTCGCTTGCGATCCTGAACGACGCGCACACGCTCGCCACGTCGCCGATCGCACGTCGGGTCGCAGAGGAAATCGCCGAATACTTCACCGGCGCGCGCGACACGTTCTCGGTACCGATCCACCTGCGCGGCACCGCGTTTCAGCGACGCGTATGGCAGGAACTGCTTGCGATTCCGTTCGGCGAACTCGTGTCGTATGGCGACATCACCGAACGCGTCGGGCTGCCGATGAGCGGCGCACGCGCCGTGGGCGGTGCGGTCGGCCGCAATCCGGTATCGATCATCGTGCCGTGCCATCGCGTGGTCGGCGCGTCCGGCAGCCTGACCGGCTATGCCGGCGGTATCGATCGCAAACGTGCGCTGCTGTCGCTCGAAGGCGCAGAACTCTCACGCGGCGCGCATCATCCGATGCAGCAGGCGCTCGCGTTCTGATCGACGAAGCGCGTCACGCGGGCAGCACCGGCCGGCGCCCTTCACGCTTCGCATATGCGCCGGGCGTCATGCGGAACTTCGCCTGGAACAACGCGATGAACGACGACGTCGAGTCGTAACCCAGTTGTGCGGCCACCGTGCCGATCGGCTCGCCCGCATCGAGCAGCGGCAGCGACGCGAGTAGCCGCACGCCCTGCCGCCATTCGGTAAACGACAGCCCCGTGTCCTGCCGGAACAGCCGCGACAGCGTGCGCCGCGTCGCGCCGACCTGATGGCCCCATTCGTCGAGACTGCGCGTGTCGCCCGGCGCCGCATGCAACGCACGCGCGATTTTCAGCAGGCGCGGATCGCGCGGCAGCGGCACCGTGAGCGGCGCCGGCTGCATGCGTGCGATCCGGTCCGCAATCAGGCACACGAGCGCACCGTCGGGCCCCGCCTCGTCGTAATTCACCGGCAACTCGCCGGTCGCGATCACCAGCTCACGCAGCAGCGGCGTCATGCAGAGGATCGTGCAATCGTCGTTCACGTCGCTGCGCGCAATGGCTGCGTCGAGATACAGGCTGTGGAACGCGACGCAATCGCGCGTCGACACCGCGTGCGGCACGTGCGGCGGAATCCACATCGCATAGTGCGGCGGCAGCAGTTGCCGGCCCGACGGCGTCGACACCTCGAGCACGCCGCTCGTCGCATACATCAGCTGCGCCCACGGGTGACTATGCGCGTCGACGCTCACGTTGCGGGGAATGCCGAACGCGCGCACGTACAGCGGCCTCGGCAGGCGCGCCATCGGCGGCACCGCGTAAGGGTCGCCGGGTTGTCCCGCCAGCAACATAAGACGTCCTCCGAAGGTCATTGCACGAACGCACGCGATGCTACCGTGGCGGCTCCTTTTTCACACGGCTTCCGCCCATGAGCGCTCATACCCGCATCACCCGCAAGACCGTCACCGCGATCCGTTCGACCAAAGGCATCGGCAGCCTCGTGTCGCTGACCGCGTATTCCGCGCCGATGGCGAAGCTCGTCGATGAAGTGGCCGACGTGATCATCGTCGGCGACTCCGTCGGCATGGTGCTGTACGGGATGCCCGATACGCTGCGCGTCACGCTCGACATGATGATTGCACATGGGGCAGCCGTCGTGCGCGGCGCCGCGCAGGCGTGCGTCGTCGTCGATCTCCCCTTCTCCACGTTCCAGGAATCGCCCGCGCAGGCGTATCGCTCCGCCGCGCGGCTGCTCGCCGAAACCGGCGCGCAGGCCGTGAAGCTCGAAGGCGGCTGCGAGATGACCGACACGATCCGCTTCCTGACCGATCGCGGCATTCCGGTGATGGCGCATGTCGGCCTCATGCCGCAGCAGGCCAACGCGGCGGGCGGCTTCCGCGCGCAGGGCATGGACCCGCGTTCGGCCGCGCAGGTGTTCGACGCCGCGTGCGCGGCCGAGCGGGCCGGCGCATTCAGCGTCGTCATCGAAGGCACCGCCGAAGCGCTCGCGCGCCACCTGACCGACACGCTGACGATCCCGACGATCGGCATCGGCGCATCGCCCGCGTGCGACGGGCAAGTGCTCGTGACCGAGGACATGATCGGCGCATTCGATGCGTACACGCCGCGCTTCGTGAAGCGCTACGCGGATGCGAACGCGGTGATGCGCGACGCGATCCGACAGTACGCGCAGGACGTGCGGCAGCGCGTGTTTCCGGAGCCCGCGCATTGCTTCGGATACGGCAAGCCGCTGCAACTGGCGGATGCGGCTGCTGCTTGATGCCGGACGAACGACGCGGTGGACTTACGTCATGTGCGTTTGCGCATCGCGTGCGCGACCCGCGCGTTCGCTTCGAATTTCGCGCGATGCGTCGAGAAAAACGTCCGCACGTTGCGGACGTTCGACGCGCCGGTGAACAGCCGCCGCGCGAATTCGTCGTATTCGGCGACGTCGGCCAGATCGGCGATCACGACGAAATCGGGCCCCGGCGACACGCGATAGCACTGCGTGACGGCCGGCTCCGCACACACGTACGCTTCGAACGCGTCGTAGTCTTCGGCCGTCTGCCGGTCGAGGCTGATCTCGATCAGCGCGGTGACGGCCGTGCCGATCGCGACCGGGTCGAGTACCGCGACCTGCCGGCGGATCACGCCGGCTTCCGTCAGCCGGCGCACGCGACGCATGCAGGTGGGCGGCGACGACAGCGCGCGCTCGGCGAGTTGCAGATTGGACACCGACGCGTCGTCCTGCAGGATCGCGAGGATGCGCAGGTCGAGTTCGTCGAGGGTGATGCCGGCCATCGGCCACTCCTTCCGATCAGAGAGTGAAATTTAATTTCAATATAATAGACGATCATCCGTTCGTTTCATATTTGTTTGCTTTTTGAAATTTAATTCCATTTCACCGGCTCTACCATCGCTCTCACTGATCCAGACAGGACATTTACGGAGCGCGATATGTGTGGAATTGTCGGGGCGGTTGCCCAGCGGGACATCCTGCCGAACCTGGTCGACGGCCTGAAGCGGCTCGAATACCGCGGCTACGATTCGTGCGGCGTCGTGGTCTACCGCGACCGCGCACTGGCGCGCGCCCGCAGCGTCGATCGCGTCGCGAACCTGCAGCGTGAGATTGCCGACCAAGCGTTGTCCGGTTACACGGGCATCGCGCATACGCGCTGGGCCACGCATGGCGCGCCCGTCACGCTCAACGCGCATCCGCACTTCTCGCCGAGCGACGCCAATGCACGCATCGCGCTGTCGCACAACGGGATCATCGAGAACTGCGATCAACTGCGCGCGGAACTGCAGGCGCACGGCTATGTGTTCGCGAGCCAGACCGACAGCGAGGCGATTGCGCACCTGATCGACCACCTGTACGACGGCGACCTGTTCGAGGCCGTTCGGCGTGCGGTCGCGCGACTGCGTGGCAGCTATGCGATCGCGGTGATGTGCCGCGACGAGCCGCACCGGATCGTCGGCGCGCGCGACGGGATGCCGCTCGTCGTCGGGGTCGGCGAAGGCGAGAATTTTCTGGCGTCCGATGCGATTGCGCTGTCGGGTATCACCGATCGCATTGCTTACCTGGAGAACGGCGACGTGGCCGACATTCAACTGCATCGTTACTGGATCGTCGATGCGGCCGGCCAGCGCGTCGAGCGCGCGGTGCAACACGTCGCCGCACATAGCGGCGCGGCCGATCTCGGATCGTATCGCTACTACATGCAGAAGGAGATCTTCGAGCAACCGCAGGCCGTGGCCGATACGCTGCTCGACGTTTCGTCGATCATGCCGGAGCTGTTCGGCGACGGCGCGTGGCGCGTGTTCAATGACGTCGATTCGGTGCTGCTGCTCGCGTGCGGCGGCAGCTATCACGCGGCGCTGACCGCGAAGTACTGGATTGAGAGCATCGCGAAGCTGCCGGCGAGCGTCGAGATCGCCAGCGAGTTTCGTTATCGCGACAGTGTGCCGAATCCGCGCACGCTGGTGGTTGCAGTGTCGCAGAGCGGCGAGACGGCCGACGTGCTCGGCGCCGTGCATGTCGCGAAACGCAGCGGGATGATGCACACGCTTGCGATCTGCAACGTCGCGACGAGTGCGCTGATGCGCGAATGTGCGCTGCAGTTCGTGACGCGTGCGGGAGTCGAGATCGGCGTGGCTTCGACGAAGGCGTTTACCATGCAGCTCGTTGCGCTGTTCCTGCTGACGTTGTCACTGGCGCAGGTGCGTGGGCGGTTGAGTGACGACGAGGAGAAGGAACATCTGCGGGCGCTGCGGCATCTGCCCGATGCGATGTCGAAAGTGCTCGCGCTGGAGCCGCAGATCATGGCGTGGTCGGAGTTGCTCGCGAGGCGCGACAACATGCTGTTTCTCGGACGCGGGATGCATTATCCGATCGCGTTGGAAGGCGCGCTGAAGATGAAGGAGATTTCTTATATTCATGCGGAGGCTTATCCGGCGGGGGAGCTGAAGCACGGGCCGCTGGCGCTCGTCAGCAATGAAATGCCGGTGATCGCGGTCGCGCCGAATGACATGCTGCTCGAGAAGCTCCGGTCGAACATGCATGAGGTCAGTGCGCGGAATGGGCGGCTTTTTGTGTTTGCGGATGTGGACTGTGGGATCGTGCCGAGTGAGGGGATCGAGGTGATTCGGCTCAATGAGTACTACGGGCCGTTGTCGCCTATCTTGCATACGGTGCCGATGCAGTTGCTGGCGTATCACGCGGCGCTCGCAAGGGGGACGGATATTGATAAGCCTAGGAATCTGGCTAAGTCGGTGACGGTGGAGTGAGGGGGGCGTCTTCGCGTTCCTATTAAACACGCGTCGTCGGCTCTTGTGAATCGAACATGGCCGGTATGAATTGTCGCGCGTCGTCGCTGCCAACTTGCCCGAACATAGCGAAAAGGTCGGGCGTACTCGCTGCCTGGGTCTCAGTGATTTTGGTCCATGCGTCAGAGCAAACGCCCCCGCCCCACGCAGAAAATGGACAATCGTATTCCCTAGCGCACTGTATAAATATACAGCCTCAACTCTTCTCTATATACTGCGAGGGTTGAACTGCGGGGCTTGCGTGTCATCGCTTTCGAGCATAGAGAAAACATGAGCACATGAGAGAAGCATGGCTATTTCGCAGCAACCGCCAGAAGCCCGATAAAATCGCAACCAAATTGAGAGGTCGAATAATGAGCGGCGGGCAAAGCAAGATTGAGTGGACAGAGCGCACCTGGAACCCAACGGTTGGGTGCACGAAGGTTTCCAAGGGCTGCAAGAACTGCTACGCCGAAGGCATGGCGAAGCGATTGCACGCCATGGGCACTCCTGGCTACGAGAACGGCTTCAAACTGACCATTCTGCCGAATCGCTTGGACGAGCCGTTGAAGCGCAAGAGTCCGACTGTGTATTTCGTCAATTCGATGTCCGACCTGTTTCACCGCTCGGTTCCTGATGCCTACATCACGCAAGTATTTGATGCGATTCGCGCGTGCCCTCAGCACACATTCCAGATTCTCACGAAGCGCGCTGAGCGCCTCGCGAGCTACTGCAGCCGTCGCGATATTCCGATAAACGCCTGGCTCGGTGTGACCGTAGAGGACCGCCGGTATGGCGTACCTCGCATCGATGAGCTGCGCGAGGTTGAAGGAGGCGTACGCTTCCTGTCAGTCGAGCCTCTTCTCGAAGACCTCGGCACGCTGAATCTTGAGAACATCGACTGGGTCATCGTCGGTGGGGAATCCGGGCCGAAAGCGCGTCCGATGCGCGAAGAATGGGTGCAAAACGTCAAGGTCCAGTGCGAGGAGCAAGGCGTGAAGTTCTTCTTCAAGCAATGGGGTACATGGGGCAGCGACGGCGTGCGTCGCTCCAAGGGCGCGAATGGGCGGCTCCTCGAAGGACGCACCTGGGACGATATGCCCGACCGCGTGCTGCTTACGTGAAGAAGTTTCGCTGCGGGGAGTATTCGATGATATCGGAGGGTTTGTAGTGCTTTGACGGCCGCCGTACTCTGTCGTCTTTATTCGATACCACAATACTCCCTGAGGTGTGCAAGCCCCGGATAACCATTTGCAGCCGAGTTTCGTCTGCGATCGTGTTGGAAATGTGGTCAGTGAGCAGTTGCCGGACGGTGAGCGGTTGCTGGCGACCTGACAGAATGCGGCCGAGGTCTTCCTTCAATGTCTCGATGCAGAGTTCTGCCCCACCAGCATCGAAGAGGATGGACTGACCGGTATATTGCTCGTCCCGCTTCGGATCGTAGCCCAGCATGAAGAGTCCCGGCTCAAGCTCGTGCCCGAACTCGCTCGAGTGCGCCCAGTGCAGCGACTTCATTACGTCGTGTGCCTTGTATTGCTGGGACAAGTGCACGAGCCAGTAGCTCCACGGATTGGCCGAGTCTGGCCGAACAAAGAACAGTGTCATGTATGGCGCACCTGTTTCGGCTTTGATGCCATGCGCGACGTAACGTTGGAGCGCCACTCGTCCAGACTCTGCCTTAATTTGGCCCAGTTGTTCCCACGGGATGTACTGCTCAATACCGATGCTGCGCACCGCCTTCCGATTTGCCTCTCTGTCGCTGATGTAGGTAAGGAGCGAGTCGACGTTGAAGGTCATGATGACTTCTGCGTTCGGCAGTTCGGTCATCAGCCACCGAAGCTTGTCCATCGGAACAGCGTTATAGCTGTACTGGTCGAGCAGAAAAATCGCCCGGCCGCCGCCTCGGCGTGCTTTGATGCGCTCGACGATTCTCGGTAGCTCATCGAGAAATCCACCATTCAGTACTTTCGACCGCTCAAAGTCCTGCTGCGCGATGGCGCCCTCCGCTCGCCGCCTTTCCAAGTGCTGACAGAGATACTCCGCAGATTCCCGCTTCTTCTCCACGAAGAAAAATTCAGTGTCCACTTCACGCAGCGTGCGCCGACCGACATTGAGAGCGGCTCGCGCCAAATGCGTCCCCCGCATCATAAGCAGAGGCGTGCCATCAACTGATTTGGCCTGTTCGTTGAGGTACTCCCCCCCGCCGGCAAACCCGTCGACCAATGTCAAAGTTAGTTTGGGCATGGTCGGCAAACTCATCAGGGTCTCGATGTATTGCTGAACATACTCCTCGACAATCGCGTGCTTAACAGCGCTGTGCTGGTCAAGAAGCGGCGGCGGATGTCCGACCTGCCAGAAATACTTGTCTTCTGTTTTTGCCATGCTTGGTGTAATGCGGGCTCTTGGTCTCTCGAAAGATTATCAGGTTTTAGTAAATATTTCGAAATAGAGGCATACTATTTGACATCCCCATTGAGCCCCCAAAATACGAGACAAGAGCGTGGCCCCAAAAAATGACGACAAGATTGTCATTGATCCGGCTGATGGTCTGCCGGTCATGAAGGTTGGTCCTTGGTCCGAAGGCAAACATGTGGCGCTGTCTCGTTATGTCGACGCAGCCCGAAAAGCTCGCGCAAAATGGCCATATGCTTCGTTTATCGACCTTTTTTCGGGTCCAGGACGAGTCATGAACCGTGAATCGGGAGTTATCTCTGATGGCGGCGTGTTATCGGCGTGGCGTATGTCGAAACGCGGTGGAGCGCCATTCGACGAGATATACATCGCCGATGCCAATACTGAAAGCGTGGAGGCTTGTAGCTCGCGACTTCGCTCAGCAGGCGCCAGCGTGCAGGCACGCGTGGGCAGCGCGTGCACGACTGTAGACTGGGTGCTCGAGACGCTTCCGAGGGGCTTACATTTCGCCTTCCTCGACCCGTTCAACATCGAGCACTTGGAATTCGAGATTATCCGCAAGCTTGCCGCTCGACCGAACATAGACCTCTTGATTCATTTCAGCGTAATGGACGTTCAGCGAAACATCGGTGCCGACTTCCATCTAGCCGGTTCTCGATTGGATGCGGCCGCGCCGGGGTGGCGCAACAATTTGCGGCTGAAAGAGATTCCCAAGCACGAACAAGTCGGTGCGTATCTTGAGTATTGGGAATCGCTCGTCACCGACCTGACTAAGATGCAGGTTGCCCAGTCCAAGCCACTATTCGTCAACTCGAACAAGGGACCGCTGTATCGCCTCATCCATCTTGCCTGTCATCCGCTCGCTACGAAGCTTTGGAATGACGCTGCGTTGCCGGCATCGCGTCAGCAGTCTTTCCCTGGTATGTGACTGCTGGTTGCGCGGATGATGGCGTCCGCCACGACCGGGCGATAGGTGGCGCACAGTGCCACCTATCGCCGTGTCACGGTGACTTCTCAAGGAACTGCGTTGCTCAGACGACGACTTCCAGCCAGACTAACGACCTCGCTCGGACACATCTCCGGCTGCCGCCGAACCCACCCGAACAAAATGATGCTCCACCCGAGTCCGGAGCACCCCCTCCACCGCCGCAAGCCGCTCACGCAGCCTTACCGCTTGCCCTTCCGACATTTCACCGAGCACGATTTTTTGTTCGAGAACGTCACCACAGCGCGTGATAGCCCACCGATCGACCGTAGCCGTTTCCCCTTCGAGCACGGCCGCCGCGGTCGAAACGATGCCCGGATTCCGTCTCGAAACGAGATGAACCGTATGCGTCAACGTAAAACCGGGAAGAAAATGCGACCAGTCTTCACAGACCGTCGGATGGGAAGCGGAGGAAACTTGGCTCATGGTTGCTCCGGATGAATGGTGATCGAACCGGTGCCAGCCATGCTGCTCCCGTTTCGTTGCCGTCAATCGGCCGCATCGCCTCGAGGGCGTCCACCTTGCCCGGGAGGGCAGGTTGGCGTCGGGAAACCCGACTCTGGATGCTTGATTTCTCACGTTCGACATTTCGAACGTGGATTCATTATATCGAAAAATTGACGACGAACAAGGAGTCTGTGAAAAGCAGTACTTCTGCGGGACAGGCGCCCCCGCCCGCCCCACCTCCACCGAGCGCCTCGTATAAGGGTCGGAATCCCGCCATGCCCGACTAAAACCAGACACTGAACCGCGTCCCCGTCGCCAACACATCGACCGTCAGTGTCCATTGATGGGCCTCGGCAATCTCCCTGCAGATTGCCAGCCCGAGCCCCGCACCGTCATACCGCGAATCCGGCGCCCGCCAGTATCGCTCGAATAGTCGAGGAAGATGTTCCCGCCGAATCCCCGGCCCTTCATCTTCAACATGAATCGCCGTATCAAGAACAGTCAGCACGACGACACCGCCCGACGGCGACGCATTGATCGCATTCTCGAGCAGGTTCTTGAGCAGGATGAAAAGCGCCCCGCCGTCCGCCCGTATTGGCGACGCGGAATCGCGCGCTTCGATATGAAGCGTCACCTGCTTCGCATCGGCCTTGCCGGCCAGCAAGCTCACGACGTCCCGCGCGACGTCGACGCCATTCACGTCGCCGAAGCTGAAGTTCTGCGCCTCGCTGACTTCAGCCAGATGCAGCAGTTGCTTCACCTGCCGCGCCATCAAATCGATCTCGCGAAGCAAAAGCGCCTTCTGGTTGATGTCCGGCTGCAGCTCGATCTGCCCCCTGACGAGCGTGAGCGGCGTCTGCAACTCGTGCGCGGCATCGGCCAGAAACTGCTGCTGCACCGCGAAGCCATTCTCGAGCCGGGTCAGCGCGTCGTTGAACGCATCGATCAGCGGCTTGATCTCGCTGGGAATCCCGGCCGACGACAGCCGCGTCTTCAGGTTGCGCGGCTCGATTTCCCGCGCGGCACGCGATACCTCCCGCAACGGCTTCAGCACGTGACCGATCGTCAACGGCAGCGTCAGTCCGAAAATGACGGTCGCAATGACCAGCACATAAACGACGGTCTTCGGTATCGGATCGATCCGCGTCCTGACGAGCGCATCGACGAGTTGGTCGCTGTGCGCCACCTGCACGTAATAGACGACGCTCCCGTTCAACGCGCGCTGCGTCGCGACCGCGTATGCCTTGCCGTCGATCGTGGCGGGCAGCACCTTGCCTGCCACCGTCGCGAGGTCCTCCGTCAGCCACGGTCGATCGTCGCTCGAAGACACCGACGCCAGCAACACCTTCCCCGTCGCATCGAGCACCCGATACTTCACGTCGGCCGGCAAGAGCCGGAACATCACCGCCGGATGCTCGCCCAATCGCACGGATGCCGGGCGCCCGGTCGCATCGAAACGCATCCCGGCCACGATATGACGGATGCTCTCCATCTGCTGGCGCCGCCCCAGGAACTCGGGATATCGATCCAGAAAATACACGGAAAGCGCGGACAGCAACGCCAGGCTGATGGCAAACGCGGCAACGTTGGTCACCCACAGACGCGTCGACAGACGCAGGACCCAATGACGGAACATGGCGGTTTTCTTACGAAGGAGTAGCCACGTGCGACACGCGGCGAAGCATCGTCACGCCTCCCGCAGCGCGAAACCGGCACCGCGGATATTGGTGAGCCGCGTCGTCGCGCCGATCGCCGTCAGCTTCTTGCGCAAGCGGTGCACGGTCACCTCGAGCGCGTTCGGCGTGACCGCTTCCGCGAGCCCCCATGCGGCATGCTCGAGGTTCGAATGCCGGACGGTCCGGCCCGCGGCTTCGATCAGGCAAAGCATGATCTGCAGCTCGGCCGGCGCCAGCAGTACCGTCCGGTCGCCACAGCGCATCGCCCGCTGGGGCGGGTCCACGGTCACGTCCGCGAACGACGCGACGAGGGTCGTGAGCAGCGCCGGGCGCCGCATCAGCGTGCGGACGCGCGCAACGAGTTCGCTCATTTCGAACGGCTTGGTCACATAGTCGTCGGCGCCGCTTTCGAGTCCGTCGATGCGGTCATGCAACGCGTCGCGCGCCGTCAGCATCAGGCAAGGCATCATGCGCCCCGCCGCGCGCAGTGTCCGCAAGAACGCCAGACCGTCTCCGTCGGGCAATCCGCGATCGATGATCAGCAGCGCGTAATCGGCCCGGTCGACACCGTAAGCAGCTTCCCGAGCATTGCCGAACCGGTCGGATTCGATTCCCGCTGCGGCCAACGCCTGCGACAACAGGCCGGCCAGGCGCTCGTGATCCTCGACAATCGCCACTCTTGGCATACTCGCACTCACTTGAACCGATACATGTAGCCGATCCGGGCCTCGGGAATGAACCGCCTGCCGACGAGCGGACTGTCGGTGATGCCGTCGCCGAGACGCGACACGCCCACGTCCACGAACATCGTCTGCTGCTTCGTCAGCCGGTAGTCGACACGCGTGCCGGCCGACACGTTCACGGCCGAACCCGCGCTGTAGGCGGCGCGCCAGGCACGCGCCTCGGATGGTCGCACGCCGTAATAGTAGTCGACGTATTTGTTGCTCAACCATTCCGCGCCGACATGTGGCGCGATCGAAAATGCGCCGACGGCGAACGCCTTCTCGAAGCCGATCTTCGCGCGCTCGCCCTTGTTGCCGCCGAGCAGGAAGCTGCCCGACAACGTGCCGAAGCCGGTGTTCCATGACAGCGCAGGGCCGTACCAGAACGCGCCCTTGCGATTTTCCATGCCGTTGAGGATCGGCGCGTCCGAGCCCTTGTATCCGTCGAACAGCGAGAACTGGCCACGAAGCGCGAGATTGATGCCGCTCCAGCTACCGATTTTCAGATCGACCGTGGTGCCGATGGCCTGCACCCATTTGTTGTCGAAGTAGACCAGCGGAAAAGGCAATACACGGGTGCCGTCGCCCCTGTAGGCCGACGGCTCGATGCCGACGCCGGCGCCCAATCCCCAGTGCGTGACGTTGGTCGCGTTGTTGAGGATGGTCAGCCCCGTATTGTCGGGATCGGGCGGGCTCGCGCCCTCGTCCGCCCACGCGGAAGCAGATGAAAGTGCAAATGAAGCGGCAATCAGCCATAACGGGCGTGCGCGGCGAGAGGCAATTTTCACAATCGTTCCTGGAGTCGAGGGTCGAAACGGGGGCTACTGTAGGACCAGTCGACTTACCGCTCACTTACCAGGAAAAAATCATCGCTTTGCGGACTGTGCGGGAAATGCAGATCGTGGGAAATATCGACGCAGGGCGAGCCTGTGTCGCCCCCGCGCCTTTAAGGAATATGGCAGTGCGCCCCGTCAAAACACCGTATGCAACCCCATCCGCGCGACCGCCTGACTCGCGGAACTCGATGCTCCGTTCGGATCCAGCACGCCATTCACCTGCGCATTCGCGCCGCTATTCGCGCGCTGATAATCCGCCGACACATACACCATCGTCCGCTTCGACAACAGGTATTGAAGCGCGACGCTGATCTGATGCGCATGGTTGTCGTTCACCGCTTCATTGCCCTTTATGTACATGTATTTCGCGCCCAGCACGATATCCGGCCTGATCCGCCACAAGCCGCCGGCCTCGGCCATCCACACGCCCGCATCGTTGAACGAATTGCGCACGGTGGTCATCAGCGCCTTCGCGGTCACGACACCAAAGTCGTAATGCATCCCGACACCCCAGTTGCGCACGCTGGTCGACGGCACGCCCGGCGCCGGGCCGTACTTTTCGTTCGTATAGGCCGCGCCCACGCCGAAGGCCCCCAGCTCGTAGTTCACGCCGGCGCTGACGGCGTTGTCCGCACCGACCGAGCCGGCCACGCCGCCGAACGCATACATCACGCCGCCAGAAAAACCCGCGACCGTCGGCGAGCTGTACTTGACCGAATTCGCGATCGGCTTGCTTCCGGCCGTGCGGTCCCAGTCGAACGCGCCGGTCGGATTGCCCGGCAGCGCGAGACGCTGGAACGGGCCGTTCCGAAAACCGTACAACCCGGAAATGTCCCGCGAAATCGCGTTGCCCTTTGAAAAGAGCGCATCCACCATGAAGTCGTACTGATTGCCCAGCGTGATGCTGCCGAACCGGTCGCTCTCGATGCCCACGTAGGCGTTGCGCCCGAAAATCCCGGTCCCGACGATGCTCCCGTTCGCCATCGAGAACTGGTTCACGAGCGCGAACGTCGCGCGATATCCGCCGCCGAGATCCTCGGTACCGCGCAGGCCGAACAGGTTGGGCGCGAATATGCCGTCGTCGAACTTGACGTTCTTTCCGCCGCCCTCGTTGCTGACGTACGTGATGCCGGAGTCGATCAGCCCGAACATCGTCACGCTGCTTTGCGCCCACGCGCCTTGTGCCACGGCGAGCATCGTCAATACACCAAACCTGAGTTTCATGTCGTCTCCGTCTTTTTTATGAAAATACGAGTCCGTCACCCGCTGCGGGGCGGGTGTTCGCTCATTGCTTCGTAGAAAATCGCCTTGGTTCAGGCAGTCACGTCAACACCAGAAATTAGTTTTACTGATTGATCAATTCGAAAAATTTCCAGTGAACCCGCATCGACGCGCGAACATTCCAAATCCGCGAAATCAAGCGCCCCGAAAGACGATCCACGCGGATGCATCCACCTCGACGGCCACGGTTTCCAGCCCGGCCCCCGTGCAAGGCCCGTCGATGCACACGCCGTCATCGAACCGGAACAACGCACTGTGATGCGCACACATCAACACCTGCGACCGGTAGCAGGACACAGTGCCCGGCACGAAATCGAGCGGCACCGAAAAGTGCGGGCAACGATTCACGTACGCCCACACCTGCGCGCCACGCCGCACCACGATGACGGGCTGCCCGATACACGCTGCGTCGACGACTCGCGCGCCGCCATCGGGCACATCCGCCACGCGGCACAGCTGTTTCGCTTCCATCGCTCACACCCTTTGCTCGGGATTGCCGAGGCTCCAGTCCCACGGACGCACCTCGACGTGCGAGAACAGGCCCTCCTTCACATACGGGTCGTTGCCGACGAACCGCATCACCGCATGGATATCGTCCGCCTCGATGACGAGCAGCGTGCCGTTCATCGCGTCGCCTTGCGGGTCCAGCGTCGGGCCGCCGAGCCGCACATACACGCCGTGCTCGGCCGCCGAGCGCAGATAGCTGCGGTGCATCGGGCGCATGCGGTCGCGCACGTCACGCATGCCCGGCTGGTCGGTGGCAAACACCGCAAAAAAACGCGCCATGGCGATCAGCTCCGATCGAGGATGAAGCCGGACATCGCTTCGCGGTACAGGCCGTGCAGGCCGATCTGGTCATTCATCACGTCGTTCTCCGTTCGCCCATCCGGCCGCTCAATGCGGCGCGCGTCCTTCCCATGCGTGCTGAAGCAACACGCGAATCGCCGCGCGTTCGATCGGCCGCGGGTTCGCATACGGGTTCCGGCATGCCAGATCGGCCGCTTCGTCGAGCCCCTGCTGCGGCATCCCGATATCGGCGAGCGCCGGCGCGATGCCGAGCTGCGCGTTGAGCCTGAACAGCAGCGGCCCGGCTTCCGCCGCATCGCGCCCGCCCAGCGCCCGCGCGACGCGACGCAGCGCATCGGGCGCAGCGGCGTGGTTGTAATGCGCGGTATGCGGCAACATCGCCGCGTGCGTCTGCGCGTGCGGCAGGTTGAACGTGCCGCCGAGCGTGTGGCAGAGCTTGTGATGCAACGCCATGCCGACCGCACCGAGGCAGGTGCCGGCGAGCCACGCGCCATACAGCGCGCGGCTGCGCATCGCGCGATCTTGCGGATCGCGCACGACGACGGGCAACGCTTCGCCGAGCGCACGGATCGATTCTTCGGCCATCAAGCTGATGACCGGGTTTGCATCTTCCGCGTAGAGCGCCTCGACCGCATGCGCCATCGCATTGACACCGGACGCCGCCGAAATGGCTGGCGGCAACGACACCGTCAGCGAAGGGTCGTAAATCACGGTCCGCGGCAGCACGCGCGCATCGCGCCCGGTGCGCTTCAACCGATCTTCGGTGAGCCCGTAGATCGGCGTCATCTCCGAGCCGGCATAGGTCGTCGGCACCGCGAGGATCGGCAGCGACGATTGGAGCGCGATGGCCTTGCCCAGCCCGATCGTCGAACCGCCGCCGATCGCGATGCAACAGTCCCCGCCCAGTTCGGCGGCCGTCTCGCACGCCGCGCGTGCGACTTCGACCGGCACGTGCATCACGGCCTGCGCGCACACGCCGGCCGCCCGCTCGCCCAGCACGTCCTTCACGCGATCGGCGAGCGGCTGCTGTTCGGGCGTGGAGAGGATGAGCGCACGGCGGGCGCCGAGCGCCGACAGCTCGTCCGGCAGCCGGGCCAGCGCGCCCCATTCGAAGACCACGCGCGACGGGGTGCCCTGATAGACGAAGCGCTCCATACGAGCCTCAGCGCTTGAAATGCGGCGGCATGTTGCCGTCGACGTTGACCCACACCGAGCGCGCTTCCGTGTAGTCGTGCATCGCCTCGAAGCCCATCTCGCGGCCGTAGCCCGACTTGCCGACGCCGCCGAACGGGCTGCCCGGATTGACGCGCTTGTAGCAGTTGATCCAGCACATGCCCGCGTCGATCCGCGCCGCCATCCGGTGGGCACGCGACAGGTCGTTGGTCCACAGGCCGCTGCCGAGCCCGTATTCGGTTGCGTTGGCGATGGCCAGCGCCTCGTCGTCGCTGCCGAAGCGCAGCACGGTGACGAAGGGGCCGAACACTTCCTCCTGCGCGACACGGTCGGTCGCACGCTTCGCCTCGATGATCGTCGGGCGCACGTAGTAGCCATTGGCGAGCGCCGGGTCCTGCGGTGCGCTGCCGCCGGTCAGCACGCGGCCGCCCTGCTCGCGCGCGACGTCGACATACGACAGCACGCGATCGAGGTGCTGCTTCGACGTGAGCGGCCCCATTTCGGTATCCGGATCGAGCGGATTGCCGATCCGGATCGACGAGGCGAGCGCGACGAAGCGTTCGAGGAACGCGTCCGCGATGCGTTCGTGCAGCACCAGGCGCGATCCCGCGATACAGGCCTGCCCCTGGTTGTGGAAGATCGCCCACGCGGCGCCGTTGATGGCCGCGTCGAGGTTGGCATCGTCGAACACGATGTTGGCGCCCTTGCCGCCCAGTTCCAGTTGCACGCGCTTCAGATTGCCCTGCGACGCTTCGACGATGCGCCGGCCCGTCGCCGTCGACCCGGTGAACGCGATCTTGCCGACGCCCGGATGTTCGGCGAGCCGCTGGCCGGCCGTATGCCCGTAGCCGGGCACGATGTTGACGACGCCGGCAGGAAACCCGACCTCGGCCATCAGCTCGACGATCCGCAGCGTCGACAGCGGCGTGATTTCCGACGGCTTGAGCACGACCGTGTTGCCGGCGGCGAGCGCCGGCCCCATCTTCCAGCTCGTGAACATCAACGGAAAATTCCACGGCACGATCTGGCCGACGACGCCGATCGGCGCGCGTTGCACGTAGTTCAGGAAACCTGTCTCGACCGGGATCACCGAGCCTTGCAGCTTGTCGGCCATGCCGCCGAAATAGCGAAAGCAGGCCGCCGTGCGCGGCACGTCGAGCGCACGCGAATCGCGAATCGGATGGCCGGTATCCAGCGATTCGAGCTGCGCCAGCGCCTCCGCGTTGGCTTCGATCGCATCGGCCAGGCGCAGCAGCAGACGGCCGCGCTCGGCGGCCGGCATCGCCGACCAGGTCGGGAAGGCGCGCGCCGCGGCTTCGACGGCCAGATCGACGTCCGCCGCTGTGGCGGCCGCGATCTTCGTGATGACGGAGCCGTCGTGCGGATTCAGCACGTCGATCGTGCCGCGATCGACGGCGTCGACGAAGCGCCCGTCGATGAAGAGTTGGGTTTGCATGAATCGTCCTCGGTGTATCGCAAAAGCAAAAGCGGAAGCTGCAACTGACGCGCAGCCTAGAACGCGATCGGGTACGGCGCGAGCTCGCCGCTCTCGTAGCGTTGCGGCAGATCCGGCGTCGCGTTTTCCCAGACCAGCAGCATCGAGCGCTTCGTCGAATAGCCCTGATGCCGGATATCGGCCGGCATCGCGCAGATGTCGCCGGCCCGCATCGTGATGCGCGCACGCGGCGCGCCGGTGTTCTTGTCGCCGATGTCCCACACGATTTCGTCGGACAGTTGCAGGAACCATTCGACGCGATCGTTGCCGTGGAAAACCGGGAGGATGAATTCCTCGGTGGTCGGGCAGAACAGGCTGCGCCCGCACACCGACGTGACCGACGGATTCCACGTCACGTCCGAGCGCGACAGGTACTTGAACAGGTTGAACGCGTGCAGCTCGCCCTCGAAGCCCGGCTCGACATGCACTTCCGGTTCGTCCTGCGTCACGTCGAGAAACGCGCGGTTGACCGGCAGCTCGTCGCGCAGCGGCGAGTCGCCCTCGAGGCCCGGCATGCGGCGCGTCGCGATGCGCGTGCGCTCGATCGCCGCGCCGTTCTCGCCGTGCTTGCGGCCGAACGCCGTGCCCGTTTCCTCGGGCGCCGCGAACGGGTCGAAGCCTTCGTTGGTCCAGTCGTGCAGCATCGCCTTGAAGGTCGCCATGATCGTCGGCGTGTCGAAGGTCTCGGTGTAGTCGACGCCGGCGTCCTTCAGGATGCCGTTGAAGGTGCCCGCATACATGTCGACCTTGCCGTAATGATTGCGCGTGCCGAATACGTGGTCGAAATTCACCCAGCCGTAGAAGAAGCCCCATGCGACGTCGCGCATCATCGCGCGCAGGAACGCGTCCGCCGGCATCGCATGCGTGCGGGTCTGGCCTTTCGCGGGCCAGCTGATCTTCACGAAATATTCGTCGCGCTGGAAGGCGAATTCGCCGAGCTGAAAGCGGCGGTAGCCGGTAACGGCATCGGCTTCGGTCGATCGCACCAGATCGGCGGCAAAGCCCGTGGAAAGGTCGAGGGTCTCGAGGGTGGCCATTACGTGTCTCCTGGAATAGTCGAATGCGGTCGGAAGGTCAGTGCAGGCAGATCTCGGCCCACTTCTCGACGGACAGCTCGCCGAGCACGGTCTGGACGAGCGCGACGCCCGGCCGGCTCGCGGTGAAGCGATACGCACAGCCGGCCGGCAGCAGCGCCTGATGCCCTTTACGCAACACGACGTACCCCATGTTTCGGCCGGCCGGATGCGCGCCCGCGCGCACGGTGCCGCGGCCCGATTGCGGCGGATCGTCGAGCTTGATGAAGTCGATGCGGACTTCGCCGTCCATCTGGATCGCGAACTCGTCGTGCGCGCACGCGAACCACGGCGACTGCCCGTCGGTCCGCAACACTTCGATCACGTATTCGAGGTTCTTGCCGGCGACGACCTTTTCGTAAGGGGCCGACTTCGACGCCACCTCGAAGACGTTCGAGAAGGCGTAGTGCTGCGCGCTGCCGCTGGTGATTTCGATTTCGCCCTTCCGGTAACCATCGAGCGAACCGAAGACGGTGTGGAATGCCGTGCTGGTCATTGCTGTCTCCTGAGTTGAACCGCTTGTTGGATTCCACTCTAGGGGCAACGAACAGCCGCAACAAGGCAACGGACGACGATTACGGCATTTGCGTTTCGCGAATAATCCGCGCGGGTCAGCGTACCCAGCCGCGCGCCAGCAGCGGCAGATCCCACGGCGATTCGTCGCCGATGTATTCGGCGAGGAATTCGACCAACGCTCTCACCTTCAACGCCTGTCGCTGCGTCGCGGGATAAACGGCGGCGAAGCTCAGCGGCGCGAGCTGGTAGTCGGTCAGGATCGGCACCAGGCGGCCCGCGACGAGCGCGTCGCTCGCCACGAGCGTCGGCAGGCAGACGACGCCGCCGCCGGTCAACGCGTACTCGCGCAACAGATGAACGGAGTTCGAGCGGATCATGCCCGGCAACTCCATTTCGACGACCTCGTCGCCGCACGTCATCGTCCAGCGGTTGCGCGACGGGTAGCCCGAATACAGCGCCGTGGTGTGTTGCAGCAGATCGCGCGGATGTTGTGGTGCACCATGCGCGTCGACATACGCTGGCGCGGCACAGAAGAGACGCCTGACCGTGAACAGCCGTCGCTCGATCAGCGACTCGGAAATCGGCGGGAAGATCTGGAAAGCGATGTCGAACCCTTCTTCGACAGGGTCGACGACGCGATCGTTGACGATGATGTCGAGCTGGATGCCCGGATAGCGCTGATTGAATGCGGCGAGCGGCGCGCCGAAGTGATCGAGTGCGAAGCCGGGCAGCATCTGGATGCGCAGCCGGCCGGTCGGCGTGGCGCGCAGTTCGCGCATCTGGTCCGTCAGCTCGTTGACGCGGCCCACCACCTCGGCGCACTCGCGATAGAACGTCTCGCCGACTTCCGACAGCCGCACGTGGCGCGTGCTGCGGTGGAACAACGGTGCATTGACGAACTTCTCGAGCTGCTGGATGCGGTTCGTCACGACCGAACTCGTCACACCCAGTTGCCGCGCCGCTTCGGCGAAGCTGCTGGCCTCCGCGACCCTCACGAATGCCTCGATGCTCAGAAACCGGTCCATACCGCACCCTTTTTCGACAGCGGAACCGGCAGTCTACCTGTGCGGGCGAAGCGCTGTGTCATGCGAAAGGCGTCACTGTGTCGCCAAATCGATGTCAATCGCCGGGCGCGCCGGCACCGGTGCTCGAAGGTACGCCCGCGCCGGTATGCGCTCGCCGGCATTACCGCGACTGCTCGCCGGCGGCCAGCCCCGGTTGCACGGCCGCGCGGCGCTGCAGCACGGCCGGTGCGGTTTCCTTCAGCAGCAGGCTGACCACGATGCCGAGCAGCACCGAGCCCATCGGCAGCCACAGAATGTTCTGGATGCCAAAGTGTGCGGCAACGTAGCCGCCCATCGCCGGCGCGATGCCGCCGCCGAAGATCTCGCCGACGCCGACCACCACGCCGATGGACGTCGACACGAGACCGACCGGCGCGGCCTCGGTCGCTACCGGCCCGGACAGCAGCGACACCAGCCCGAGCGTGAAGAACGATGCGACGAACAGCACACCGAACAGCGCGAGCGGCTGCGGACCGAGGCCGCGAAAGACGTAGAGCATCACGGCCGTGCCCGCGAAGCCGACGATGCTGGCGATGCGGCGGCCGACCAGATCGGACAGGCCGGGCAACCCGAACTGGCCGAGAAAGCCGCCGAAGCCGATCGCGGACACGACGAGCCCCATCTTCTGCGTACCGAGCGACAGGTAATCGGTCAGGTACAGCGGCAGCAGCGCGCCGAGCACGAAGACGCCCGTCATCGCACAGCACAGCGCGGCCATCGCGACGAGAATGTTGCGGCTCCTGAGCACATGGCCGAGCGACGCGGGCGCATGCTCCGACGCGACTTCCTTCGCGACCTTCGGCTCGCGGATCACGAAGAACATGATCGCGCCGAGGATCAGGCCGGGCACGGCCACGAGCGCGAAGACCCAGCGCCACGACACGAAACCGAGCAACTGCGTGGCGATGATCGGCGACAGCGCGAGGCCGAACAGCGCGAAGCCACTTTGCTGCAGGCCGAGGTTCAGGCCGCGCCGCCGCGGATGCGACGCATCGGCCGTCGCGGCAAAACTCGTCGGACAGAACGAGCCTTCCGCGACGCCCATCAGCCCGCGAATCGCCATCAGGCCGAGCAGCCCGCCCGCGAGCCCCGAGAAGCCCGACAGCAGCGAGAACGCGATGATGGCCGGTATCAGCACCTTCCGGCGGCCGATCCTGTCCGAGATACCGCCCATCAGCGCCGCGAAGATGCCCCACGACAGGCCGAGCACGCCGATGCAGTTGCCGACGTCCTGTGCGGTCAGGTTGAGGTCCTTCATGATCGAAGGAAACAGCGGCGCGATGAGCCAGCGGTCGAGGCCGACCAGCCCGAAGCCGAGCGCCAGCAGCGTCACCGCCTTCCACTCGTATGAGGTATCCCACTCGTTTGCTTTCATGTCCGTCTCCGTGGACGCCGGTTCGCCCGCGCGCGCCGCAGCGCCTGCGCATGGCCCGGGTCCGATGGTTTTTGTGTGCGACGCGAATCGCGAGGATCGCGAGGAAGTGCCGGCTGGCGTCCGGATTCGACGCATCGAACGGGCTCAGCCAACGCCACCACGATAGGTGCACGCCCGCCGATCGGGTATGGAACAACCAGCGAACGCGTCATTCGCGAAACGCAAATAATCGGGAGCGGCGGGCGGGAAGGGGTAGCGGGAAAGCGTCGGGCGAAGGGCGCGGCACTGGAGTGGCACTCGCTCGCGTGTTACCGGGGGAATCCCTCATAGACCTTGGGGTGTCGGTGGACTGCTCGCTCGGTGCCGGTCGATTCCGTGTTGGAAAACGTGCTCGATGGATGCGGAGCAGCTGGAACGAAGTGCTCCGGGCATCCTTCCGGCGAGCCGTCGCCGTCNAAAACTTCGTCGCCAATCTTCACCTGTATGGGCACCGGCCAGATCGAGAAGTAAATTCCATTTTTCATCGATCTCATAAAACGTTATTCCACGCGGAGCCCAATCCCCAGCCAACTTTGGATCCTTTTTCCCTTCTGTCCCCCGTATCATTTCCGTCACTACGCAATGAGCAAGAGACGGACATGAGCGATACCACCCCGCTGCACTACCTCGACTACGCAGCCACGACCCCTGCCGATCCCCGCGTGATCGAAGCGATGACGGCCTGCCTCGGCTTCGACGGCATCTTCGGCAACCCCGCATCCAGTTCGCACGCCGCCGGCCGGCTCGCGAAAGAGAAGGTCGAGCACGCCCGCGCGCAAGTCGCCTCCCTGATCGGCGCGGACGCCGACGAGATCGTCTGGACGTCGGGCGCCACCGAATCGAACAACCTCGCGCTGAAGGGTTATGCGGAACACGCGACCGGCAAGCGCCACCTGATCACGAGCCGCCTGGAGCACAAGGCCATCCTCGACACGATGGCAAACCTGTCGAAGCACGGCATGCAGGTCACCTTCCTGACGCCCGACGCCCACGGCGAAATCACCGCCGACGCGGTGGCGGCCGCGATCGGCCCCGACACCGGCCTCGTGTCGCTGATGCTCGTGAACAACGAGATCGGCACGCTGACCGACATCGGCGCGATCGCCCGCATCGTGCATGCCGCCGGCGCGCTGCTCCACGTCGACGCCGCGCAGGCGCTCGGCAAGACGCCGATCGACGTGCGCGCGCTCGGTATCGACATGATGTCGATGTCCGCCCACAAGGTGTACGGCCCGAAAGGCATCGGCGCACTGTTCGTGCGCCGCGAGATCGCGAGCCGGATCGCGCCGCAGATTCACGGCGGCGGCCACGAGCGCGGCTTGCGCTCGGGCACGCTCGCCACGCATCAGATCGTCGGCATGGGCGTCGCATGCGAGCTCGCCGCTGAAAAGCTCGACGGCGAAGCCGCGCGGATCGCGGCGCTCGGCGCGCGGCTCACCCGCGCGCTGTTCGCGCTCGGCGACGTCACGCAGAACGCGGCCGCCGCCCGCCGCATCCCGCACACGCTGAGCCTGACGGTGCATGCGCCGGGCTTCTTCCCGTTCATGCTCGGCGACACGCTCGCCGTGTCGTCCACCTCCGCATGCAATTCGACCAGCGGCGCGCCGTCCCACGTGCTGACCGCGATCGGCCTCGATGCGGAAACGGCCGGCCGCACGGTGCGCATCAGCTTCGGGCGGTTCTCGACCGAGCAGGACGTCGACTTCGCGATCGGCTGTTTCGCGCGGGCGATCGAGCAATGTCGGGCCGCGGCGGCAACCGGCTTCACCGCGTCGCGGCAGATCACGCCGGCCGACCTGAAGGCGATCCGCAATGCCGGTTTCCGTGCGGTGATCTGCAACCGGCCGGATGGCGAAGGCGACAATCAGCCGGCGTTCGAGGAGATCGCCGCGGCCGCGCGCGAACTCGGCATGGACGCGCGCTACCTGCCGGTCGAGCGCGACCGCATCGGCGACGCGGAAGTCGACGCGTTCGGCGCGCTGGTCGACACGCTGCCGAAGCCGGTGCTCGCGTATTGCCGCAGCGGTAGCCGCTCCGGCCTGCTGTGGAATCGGCTGTCCGCGCGACGCACGGCCTGAGCCGCCGCCCTTCCGCCGTTACGCGTAACCCCTGCGTTCACGCACGAAGCCGATGCCTCGCTGCGTGAACGCCGGATGGCGCAGGTCACTTCCGCATCACGTCTGTTCATCGCCGCTCACCGGCGTATAGATCGCCAGCTTCAGCGCGGGATCGTCGTTCGCCTGAAACGTCGCATACTCGTAGCGCTGCGTGCCGCGTCGCGCATGCACGAGCACCTTCTCTCCCGACACGCCGCTGCGCACGTCATGCGCATCCCACCACTGCGCGAACTCGCCGCTACCGGCGCGCAAACGCGCCACCAGCGCGACGAACGCCGGGTCGCTCGCATAGAGATCGTGGTTCGCGCGAAACAGCGCGATCATCCGGCGCGCCTCGTCGGCCCAGCTTGCGGCGAACAGCGCACGCGCGTACGGCGCCTCGAACATGTAGACGAGGATGTTGCGATCGGCCGGCGCCAGCCGGTCGAAGCCGAGCAGATCGGCCGCGGCGGCATTCCACGCGAGAATGTCCCAGCGCCGGCCGGTCACGTAGGCAGGCTGCTGAAGATGCGCGACGAGCCGAGCGATGGCCGGCGGCACACGCTCCGGCACGAATGCACGTGACCCGTCGCGCCGCGCGAGCGTGCGCAGGTGGGCGGCTTCGGCCTTGTCGAGCCGCAACGCGCGCGCCAGCGCATCGAGCGTCGCATCCGACGGATTGACGTCGCGCCCCTGCTCGAGCCGCACGTACCAGTCGACGCCGATGCCCGCCCGTTCCGCGACTTCCTCGCGCCGCAGGCCGGGCGTGCGCCGGCGCGGGCCGTCGTGCAGGCCGACGGCATCCGGGCGCAGCTTCTTGCGCCGCGAGCGCAGGAAATCGCCGAACGGGGTTCGCGTGGTGACGGTCATCGGGTTCGCTCCGTGCTGGGTGGTATCGGCCAATCCTGGGCTCGCGCCGGGCCTTGTTGCCGATTCTAAGCCTGCCAGAATCGACGCGTCCCCACCCCGAGGAAGCGTCATGAAAGCTGCGATTCTGAAGTCGCTCGGCCAGCCGCTCGCGATCGAAACGATGCCGGACCCCGTGCTCGGCACCGGCGAAGTCGTCGTGGACGTCGTCGCGACACCGGTTCTGTCCTATGCGCGGGAAGTGTTCAGCGGCGAGCGCCGCTATCCGATCGAGCTGCCGATGGTGCCGGGCTGCGGCGCGATCGGGCGGGTCCGGCAAACCGGCCCCGACGCGACGCAATTGCAGCCGGGCGACTGGGTGTTCTGCGACCCGACCGTGCGCTCGCGCGACGATGCGCGGATGCCCGACATCGTGCTGCAGGGCTGGAGTGCGCGCGGCGAAGGCGGCAAGCAGTTGCAGCGCTATTTTCACGACGGCCCGTTCGCCGAGCGGCTGCGCGTGCCGACCGAGAACGCGGTGCGCATCGGCGCGATCGCGCCGGCCGACGCCGCGCGCTGGTGCGCGCTCAATACGCTGCTCGTGCCTTACGGCGGCCTGCTTGCGTCCGGCCTGCGCGCCGGCGAAATCCTGCTCGTCAGCGGCGCGACCGGGAATTTCGGCAGCGCCTGCATCGCGGTGGCGCTGGCGATGGGCGCGCAATGCGTGGTCGCGCCCGGCCGCAATGCACGCGTGCTGGCGGATCTCGAGCGCCGCTTCGGCGACCGCGTACGCACGGTCGAGCTGACCGGCGACGAAACCGCGGACCGCATCCGCATGCAGCAGGCGGCGCCCGGGCCGATCGACTGCGTGATCGACCTGATGCCGCCGTCGGTGCCGACGACGACGGTGCGTGCCGCCGTGATGGCCGTGCGTCCTTATGGACGCGTGGTGCTGATGGGCGGCGTCGGCATGCTCGGCGGAGCCGGGCTCGAGCTGCCGTATCCGTGGATCATGCGCAACGACATCACGCTGCGCGGCAAATGGATGTATCCGACGGAAGCCGTGACGCTGATGACCGGGCTCGTCCGCGGCGGGCTGCTCGACCTCGGGCATTTCGACGTGACGGTTTTCGCGCTCGACGACGCGAACGACGCGGTCGTGCATGCGGCGGAACATGGCGGGCCGTTCAGGATGACGGTGATCGCGCCGTAGCCTGCACGACGGGCGCTACTTCGGATACTCCAGTTGCAGCGCGACCCAGCTGGACGTCGCGTCGTCGTAGCGCGCCGCGATATCGGCAAGCACGCCGGGCAGCGCCGAATCGCCCCGCCGGCCAGCCGACATCGCCACACGTGCGTGCCGGACATCGGCCGGCTGCGCCAGCAGCCGCAGCCCGTGCCTCGACTCGACCACGCTCGCATCGGCTGTCGCGACGACGTCACTGCGCCAGGTCCGCCCCCATGCGTCGGCGGTCAACGCAACCGTGAGTTCGTCGAACCCGCTTTCGACCGGCAGATCGAACGTCTCGTGCCGCCAGAACGCGAGGCGGTTCATCAATGCGATCGCCACCACGCGCGCGGTCAACCCGAACCGGCCACCGTCGTGACCATCGCTCCATGTCTGCACGCCGAGGCCCCGCGCCGTCTCGCGCGCTGCATTCGGTCCGGCCAGCACACCCAGCAACGCCAGCGAAGCGGGAATCGATGCGGACACGCCGGTCGTCGTCATGACGTTGCCGTCCATCACGTAACGACGATCGTCGACCCATTTCGTCTCGGTGAAGCGGCGACGCAGGCCCTCGCGCGAATACCAGTGCGACGTCGCGGTGCGCTGCCGCAGCAGGCCTGTATTCGCGAGCACCTCGGCACCATCGCAGATCGCCACCATCGTCGCACCGGCAGCGGCCTGCTTGCGTAGCCAGGCCAGCACGGCCGGCCGGTCCGCGCGATGCAGCGCGGGAACGATCACGACGTCCGCCCCCGCGGGCACCGTCGCGTCGAACCGGTCGAACGTGGTATCGGCCAGCATGCGCAGGGCGGGCATCAGTTCGACCGTGCCTTCGTCGGCCGACACGGCGACGACATCGACGGCGCCGGAGCGCTTCAGAATCGCGTACGGAACGATGAAATCGGTCGTCTCCGTGCCGGCGTTGTCCGCGACGATCGCCACGAGCGGCCGCGTGCGACCCGCCTTCGGCATGGCGATCGTCAGCGTCCGGGCCGCCGCCGGCGCATCTTCCGCCATCGCCCGCGTCGGCCCCCCCAATGCCCACGCACCCAACAGCCCGCACACGAGCAACACCGCGCTGCCTGTCTTCCGTTCCCGCATCGTCCACCTGTATCGATCGATTGCATGTCCGGAAAATTACAAGGATCATGCTCGCGGTCACAAGGACAACTCCACCGCACTTTCCGCCATGTCCCAGTCAACCTGCTCGGCACGCGACATCGTCGTCGTCGGCTTCGAAGGTGTCCAGTCGCTCGACATCACGGGGCCGATGGAAGTGTTCGCGGTCGCGAACCGTCATCTTCCGGCGCACGCCGCCCCGTACCGGCTCACGCTCGCGTCGCAACACGGGGACGACATCGTCACGCACGCGGGCCTGCGCCTCGCCGGCGCGGCCGCACTGGCGGCACTGCCCGCACGAATCGACACGATCATCGTCGCGGGCGGCGATGAAGCGGCGCTGCGGCACGCCGCGTCGGAAGCCGGCGTGCTGCCGTGGCTCCGCACGCGGATCGCGGACACGCGGCGCATCGCGAGCATCTGCACGGGTGCGTTCGTGCTCGCCGCCGGCGGATGGCTGGACGGCAAGCGCGCGACCACGCACTGGAACCAGTGCGCGGCGCTACAGGCGCTCTGTCCCGACGCGCGGATCGAACCGGACGCGCTCTACGTGAGCGATCCGCCGTTCCATACGTCGGCCGGCGTGACGGCCGGCATCGATCTGTGTCTGGCACTCGTCGAGGCGGACTGCGGCGCGCCCACCGCGCTCGCGGTCGCACGCGAACTCGTGCTGTTCATGCATCGTCCCGGCGGACAGGCGCAGTTCAGCGTCGGGCTCGACATCCAGGCTCGTGCGACGCCGCGCATGCGGTCGCTGCTCGCCGACATCGCCGACGATCCGGCCGGCGACCTCGGCGTCGCCGCGCTGGCCGCGCGCATGCACATGAGCGAACGGACCTTCGCGCGCCATTTCTTCAAGGAGACCGGCGTGTCGCCCGCGCAGTACGTGCTGGCCGCGCGTGTCGAGCGGGCGAAGGCGCTGCTGGAGCGGGCCGACTGGCCACTCGAACGGATCGCGGAACGCGCGGGATTCGGCAGCGTGGACGCACTGCAGCGTGCGTTCGCGAAACGCGTCGGCGCCTCGCCACGCGACTATCGCGCGCGCTTCGGGCCGCGACGCGACAAGCCGCGGACGGAATAAGCCGTCGCCATCAGGTTGCAGACGATCTCGGCTTGCTTCACGCCGAAGCCGCGCGTCGTCATCGATGACGAGCCGCGACGGATGCCGCGCGTTGCATGCCCCGACCATCATGCACGTTCGAGCGGTGTTGAACAGGTGCCGACAGAAGGCGTGCGCGCTTACGTTCAGGTCCACCGAGCCGTATCCCCTGCACGGCCGGGCCTTGTTACGCGCTATCGGATGGCCGATACACCCGCCCCGTCCATGCCCGCGAGAAAGCAGACTCATCAACGTTGGGCGTAGACTCGCATCGTTGCATCAACCTGATGCGATGCGTGACGTGTCGACGTTTGCGCGCAACCGGCGCCCGTCGCGGCGCTGTCCACTCATCAGGTTACTGCGTCGATGCTCGACTTTTGCGGTCGAGCATCGCGCGCGGCGCACTCCCCTCGATTCCACCGCGAGAAAGCGCCACGCGTTGGCCCTTGAACACATCTGGCGTGTGGTGGCGCAACGAGGTTGGCGATCGGGATTGATGCAACGACGCGCTCTATCACCCACGCATCATCTGAAGCAATCGAGATATCCATGCAGATCAGATCGGAGAGTATGCCTGTCCACGTACGCGACACCAGGTTGAACCGTGTCGTGAAATCCATTCCGCTTGCCGCTGCCTTGCTGGCACTGATGACTGGTGGCTGTTGGAGCAACGCGATAGCGTCGACGCCTGTCAAGCCACCTCCCGCAGCAGTGCACCAGACGTTGCCCAACGGAACGCCCGTCACGTTGACCATCGAGTCGGCGGTCGCCGGAGCCGCGTCGTTGTCACCCGCCAGTTCGGGCCTGAGCTTCGAAAAGGCACAGCTCTCCACAGGGCTGTTTTCCGGCGACAACCGCTCGCTCATCGCGTTGTTCAGGCAGCTCGGCCCGGGGGTGCTACGCATCGGCGGCAACAGCGTCAACAAGACCACGTGGGACGACAGCAAGGACCCGGGAGGCCAGGGGATGACCCCCGGCCATATCGCCCCCTCCGACGTCGACCGCCTGGCCGATTTCCTGAACGCCACCGGATGGCGGGTCATCTACGGCATCAATTTCGCGACCGAAAGCGCGACGCAGATGAGCAGCGAAGCGGCATACGTCACGCGCAAACTTGGCAGTCGCCTTGCCGGACTGGAACTGGGCAACGAACCCGATCTCTACACCCACAACGGACTGCGGCCATCCACCTACACGTTCAATCAGTTTCTCGACGAGTGGCGCACCGACGCGCGCGCGACCCAGAGTTCGGGACGCAACCCGGCGCTCACCGGGCCGGCCTCCTCATACAACTTCATGCACTACACCATTCCGTTTGCGCAGAATATTGGCGGCGGAATCCAGCTGTTGACGCAGCACTACTACACCAACTCGAGTTGCCCGAACAGCGCGACGGGCTATGCGCCCAGCATTCCGGGCATGCTCGCCGCAGATCCGCGCCTGCCCGGCGAGTTGCAGGCGCTGGTTCGTGCGGCCTCGGACAACGGCGTGTCCGGCGGTGCGCGTATGGACGAAGCCAATTCCTTTTACAGCTGCCCCCACCTGAGCGGCGCACCCGGTGTCAGCAATGCATTCGCCAGCGCATTATGGGCGGTGGATTTTTTGTTCACCAACGCCCGCTACGGGATGCGCGGCGTCAACTTTCATTCCGGCAATACTTCGTACTACTCACCGATTCAGACCCATGCAGCCGCGGTCACGTCGGTGCAACCCGAGTACTACGGCCTTTGGCTGTTTGGTCAAGCCGTCGATCTGTCATCCGGTACGCTGCTTGAAACGCGGATCGACATGAGCGTGCAACCGCCACTGCCGATCAAGGCCTATGACGTGCTCGCGCAGGACGGCTCGCATCGCGTGCTGATTCTCAACGAATCGGCCAGCGACGGCGACGTGACGGTCCAGCATCTGCCGCCGAATGCCACTCGCGCCGCACTGCTGCGCTTGAGTTCGACCGGCGGGCTCAGCGATATCGCGGCAGCCGATGTGTCGGTCAACGGCGCGCACTTGAGCGCCGACGGGACCTGGGATTCCCCCCCTACGCCCACGACCCAGCCCGTCTCCAACGGGAGCATGACCGTACACGTCGCGGCTGGCAGCGCGCTATTGGCGATCGTTCGGTAAACCTGCGGCGGCCGGTGCGATCGCCATCGCACCGGCCGCTACCCTGCCCGGCTACGTCACTCGTCCTGCTGTTCCTGCTGCGCCTGCACCTGCTGCTGCCGGATGAACTGCCGGACATCGCTCATCGTCACGCGGCCGGTGTGCTTCGCATCGATCTCGTCGAAGTGCTTCGACACGAAGCCGAGCCCGCTGCTCTGCGCCTGCGCTTTCGTCACGGCCGCGCCGTTGCTCAGCACGGTATTGCCGCCGAGCCGCGCGTCGACGCGCTGTTGCGCCTGCTGCTGCAAGGCCGCGCCGGTCGACGGCAACACCGGCGCCGCCCGCGTGGCCGGAAAGAACGGACCGTCGACACCGCGCCCGCCGTGCGGCAGCTTCACCGGCGCCACCGCCTGCGGCGGCAACGCANGGGCGCTGCTCATCACGGCACCGAGCACGATCAACGGAGACATACGCCGCATCAATTGGATTAGGGACATGATCGCTCGCATTCAATGGATGAAGAGAGGGTTCCTTTGATAAGGACTCCGTCGCTCAAGGGGCTGCCGCCAGCGTCGTCGCGGCGGTCGCGCCTGGCGTGCTGCCGGTCGGGACGCTCGGCGGGTTTTCATCCGGCCACGGCGGCGGCAGCGTGTGCAGCGTCAGCGCCGTCGGAATCCGCGCGCCCTTGTAGAAGGTCTGCAAATCCCGCTTCATCTGCGGGCGCGCGACGTCGTCCAGATAGATCATGTGACCGCCCTGGAAGAAGTTCACCTGCAGCTTCGGATTCAGGCCCTTCACCGTCTGCAGCCGCGCGAGTTGCTTCTCGGTGCTGAAGAACGGCGTCGCGAGATCGTGGAAGCCGTTCTCCGCGAGCACGCGAAGCTTCGGGTTGAGCTGCAGCGCGCCGAGCAGATCGGGGATCGTGTCCGGCATCGGCTGGCCGTCGTGCGAGAAGTCCCACACCTCGATGATGTTGTCGTTCAGCGGCAAGTACGTCGCGTTCGGGGCCGTATAGCCGAGGTAATCCGGCATCTGCGTCGCGAGTGCGTTCGTGAACGGCTGCGAGATCAGGATGTCGGACGGATCGCCGTCGTTCTGCAGCCGCGGGTCGGAGTTCGGCAACGACACGCGCCCGTCGTACCGGCCGATCGTCGTGCCGGGCAGCAGGCTCGTGCCGAACGGATTCGCGTTGAAGTAACCGCGCAGCGCCTGCTGCGTGAGGCTCGACGGGATCGACCACAGCCTGAGCGTCGCATCGCTCGGGAACACCGGCGTGCCGAGCGCATCCGGGATGCCGAGCTGGCTCAACACCCACGACTGCGAGTACTTCTGCAGCTGGCTGTAGATCAGCGTCGTGAACAGTTCCGTCTGCAGTGCGTACAGATCCTGGTTCACCGGCGCCGGCGACACCTGGTTGAAGTACGCCGCGACCGCCGCGTAGCCGGGCAGGTAACCAGCCACCGTGTCGGTATCGAGCAACAGCCCTTCGGTCGATTGCGTGATCGCCACCGCTTCCACCGCGTCCGCGAAGTAGTTCAGGATCGCCGACTGCAGCACGATGCCCGTCAGGTGCACGCCGGCCGATTCGAGCGCGAGCGCGAGCATGTCGGTACGCGGCGTGCCGTACGATTCGCCGTACAGGTAGATCGGCGACGTGCCGCGGCTGTTGACGTTCAGGTAGCGCTGGATGAAGTCGCGCATGATGTTCACGTCCACGTCGGAACCCCAGTACTTCTGGTTGGTGTTCGGCAACACGGCTTCCGACAGCCCGGTGCCGGGCGGGTCGATGAACACGAGGTCGGTGGTGTCGATCAGGCTCTCCGCATTGTCGACGAGCGGATAGTTCGGCCAGTTGTTGCCGAACAGCGGATCGGGTGTGGCCACGCGGGTCGGCGCGAACGAGCCGAGGCGCAGCCAGATCGACGACGAGCCGGGCCCGCCGTTATAGACGAACGTGACCGGGCGCGGCTTGCCGTTCGTGCTGGGCGCGGTGTACGCGACATACGACATTGACGCTTCCGGGTTGCCGTTTGCATCCTGCGCGGTCAGGTGGCCGGTGGTGGTCGTGTAGTCGATCGTCTTGCCGCCGCCTTTCCACTGGTAATGCATGACGGCCGCTTTCTCGGACACCTGCGACGGCGCGAGGCCGTCGGTCGCGTTCATCGAGTACGCGACCGGGTCGACGTACGGCTGGTTGGCCGCCGGCGCCTGGGTGCCGGCCGCCTGCGCGCTGGCCTGCTGGCTCGCGGTGGCCTGCGCGAGGCTCGACGCGCCGACGGACGACGAATCGTCGCCGCCGCATGCCGCGAGCGCCAGTGTCATGGCAGTCAATGCGCCTAGCCCGGCCAGCCGGCCGCGGCGAACACGGCGGCTGCCGATACTGCTCCTGTCTGGTTTCATCTCTTTCCTTTGGCTTCGGATACCGCATCACAAAGGCCGCCAACGCCTGCGACACGCGCAGGCCGACCCGCCACTCGCGTTGCACGATCGGCAGTCGGCGGTTGGGAATGGGACTTCTCAGAGACTGAACTTGATACAGACACAGCAAACTGCTGGCGTGAATGATGCCCGGACGCGCCCCCTGCAGTTTGGACAACTTTTGTATGACTGAAACTCGAGCCATGACAAAAATAGGCGGTGCTGCGCCGCGTTGTCAAAGATCATTCGGATATTAAAAATCCCGCAATGATGCGAAGGGCGGATAGTGTCTGGAATTTGAAAGAAAACGGAATTATTCGTGCAAGGTGGGCTTTATCGGCTATATCGCGCCGAATATTTTACTTTTTCGGCACAACGCTGAAGCCTTTCCCGCATTGGCGCAACGCATCGAAAACCTTCAGATCGACAGGATTATTCTTTCAATTTTATTATCGTCAATCGATTAAGACGATGCAGCTGCATGCACACGTCATTCGACGATTCTTTCCATTTCAATCGCACTTCAATCGAAGTATCGATGTGCACCGCATCATCCATAAAATACCGGTTCGATTAATTGTTCACGGCATTATTTACCCGGTATTCGAACGGCTTTCCGGAACGGGCGCGACGTCCGGCATTGCCGCGCATCGCGCCGTCACCAAGACTCAAACCACGCTTACTTTCCGCCGCCCGGCAGCGCGATATCGATCAGCACCGGATCGTGATCCGACGAACGATACGCATCGGCCGCGTAGAACGTCTTCTGCTGCTCGGCCGACTTGTACGCAAGCGTGTACTGCAGCGCGAGCGGCTCGTCCGCGTTGATGTGCCATTCGTGCACGGCCTTNACGTGCGACGCGAGCGGCAGCGTCGCCAGTGCGTGGTCGAGATAACCGGCTTCGCCGTTGTACACGTAGCTGTACGCGTTNGCGCCGATCCAGCGCGCGACNAGGTTGCGGTAGCCGCGCGATTCCAGCGNGCGGATCGGATCTTCGTACGTGTAGCTGTTGAAGTCGCCGATCAGCAGCACGCCCTGGCNCTTGACGCCCGTCGGGTTGCCGGCCAGCCAGTCGGCGACCTTCGCCGCCGCGCGCGTGCGCGTCGGGTTCCAGCAGCCTTGACCATCGCCCTGGTCGAGATCGTCGTTCGCGGCGTCCGGGCAGTTCTTCGACTTCAGGTGGTTCACGGCCACCGTCAGCGCCTGCTTGTTGCCGTTGATCAGCCGGAACGACTGCGCGAGCGGCTGGCGATTCTTGTCGTCGATCGCGAGCGTCGCCGCNCGGCCGACCGGCTCGACCTTGCGGCTGTCGTAGATCATCGCGACCGNNATCGCGTCGCCGCCGAGCCGCGACGTGCCCGGATCGACCACGCGCCAGTGGTTGCCGAGCTTCGCCGCGAGCTGGCGCACCGCNCTCAGTTCGCCNTAGCCGTTGTTCTGGATTTCCATCAGGCCGATCACGTCGGCGTCGATCGCCTTCAGCGCGCTGACGATCTTCGCTTCCTGGCGCTGGAANTCCTGGAACGTCTTCGCGCCGCGATTGTTCGGATCGTCGAAGCCGCCGCCGAGACCGTTGCCGTTGAAGTAGTTCAGNACGTTGAACGACGCGACGCGCAGGTTCGATTTCGGATCGCGCGCCGGTGCGATGGTGCGCGGGTTCGAACGCGCGTCGAACGCCGGCACGGCCGCGCCCGGCAGCGGCTGCACGCGCCAGGCGCCGTAACGCACTTCGAGCACGCCTTCCACGTCGCGCACGGTGTAGCCCGCGCGCAGCGTGTTCGCGGCCGACAGGCCCGGCGCCGGATACGGCACGGTTGCCGGGTTCTGCTTGTTCGAGCCGTCGTCGAGGATCAGGTGGTTGCGCGCGTTCGCGTCGATCTGCGTCTGCGCCTGCGCGGGCGGCACGACGCTCGTCGGCGTACGCAGGCGGCCGTTGCTGAGCATCACGCTGCCGTAGCGGCCGAGTTCGTAGTTGTCGGTGACGCTCAGCGTCTGCGGCAGGCGCACGAGCATCCCTTCGTATGCGGCGAACGCGTTGGGGCTGTCGACCGGCAGCGTGAGCGTCGCGGGCGTGACCGTCTGGCCGTTCGCGCATACCGCGATCGCGCCCTGCAGCGTGAGCTGCGTCTGCCCGTATTTCTCCTCGACCTTGCCCGTCACGTGCACGAGATCGCCGGCCTTCGCGCGCGCTTTCGGCGCATAGACGAACAGGCCTTCGGACACGCCCGGCTGGTTGCGGCGCTGCGCGTCCGCCTGCTGGACGAAGAAGCCGCCGAAGCCGTCGGTGCCGCCGAAATCGGCGGTGACGACCGCTTCGATCGATGCGTTCTGACCGGCGAGCGGCGACGGCGCGCCTGCCCCCTGGATATCGGCGATCGGCGTCGTGCTGCCGCCGCAGTTCGCGCTGACGGGCGCGGCGGTGGCGGCGAATACCGGTGTGGCGAGCGTCGGAAGCAGCAATAACGGGGCAAACAGGCGGATTGTCGAGCGCATGGCGGGAATCCCGGTTGTGAGGGTGGCGAAAGCTTAGCGGCGCTCAATGACAGTTTTTGGTAATCGNGAGACAGGCCGATGTAATNGTCGTCATCACGCCGCGATCGCCATGCGTCGTCCGGTCAAGTCTCGACAATGCAGCCGATCTTCCGACGACGAAGCCCCGCCGCTAGNCCGTCCCCGGCAACGCGCTCGACACGAGCACGGCCGCCNCCATCAGCACGCCGCCGAGCACGACCGCCTCGACTCGCANCACCNTGCCGAACCGTNTCAACGCGCGTACCGGTATCGCGGCGGCCGGGTCTTTCAACGCGGCCAGCNNCTTCGGCATCCCGAAGAAGCGGTTGTGTCCGCCGAGCATCGCGGCAATCAGCACGAGCACAAGCTTCAGCAGCAGGATTTGCCCGTACGTCGACGCGAACAGGTTGGCGGGTGTATCGACGCCGCGCCAGCCGTTGTACGCGCCGGTCGCGAACAGCACGACCAGCGCATAAGTGGATGCGTCGGACAGCGACTGCACGAACGATGCGCCCGTCGCGCGTTCGCTCGCCGGCATGCGGGCGAGCCGCGACATCACGCCGAATGCCGTCACGAGCACGAGCCCCACCCACGCGCTGATCGCCAGCAGATGCAGCCAATCGATCCACACCGGCACGCTGAACAGCCCGGCGTCCACCGGATGGCCGCCGTTGCTGCGCGCCAGCGCGACACAAGCGAGGGCAGCCACCATCGCGAGCGGAAACCGCGTGTCGTTCGCGCGTCCGACGAACGACAGCAGCACGACGACGAGCATGAACGCCGCCCCGGCCAGCCACGCATGACCGAAGCCGGTGCGCGCGAGCATCGAACACACCGCCGGCCCCGCGTCGAGCAGCGACACCTCGCTCATCAATGCGCAGTGCGCCCAGAATGCGGCGACGCTCGCGAGCAGCGATACGACGGATGCAATGCGCAGCGTCGCGGTGAGCCGCCGCCCAACGTCGCGCTGCCACCCGGACACGCCGCGCGCGAGCCAGTGCCGGCCGAGCAACGCGCCGACGACGACCGCGAACCCGGCGTTCTGGATCGCCACCGCCACGAGCCGCAACAGGCCGACGATGCCGTCGTTCATTCCTTCACCCGGAACGTATAGGCGCCCTTCGTGCGATGCGCATCGGCCGTCATCGCCGCCCACTGCACGGTGTACGCGCCCGTCGCGAGCTTCGGTATCGCGACGCTCATCACGCGCGGGTTCGACGCATCGACCTTCGCCTTGTCCTGCGTGACGGCGTTGCCGCTCGCGTCCGACACCTTCACCGAGCTGAACGCCGGTTCGAGGTCTTCGTTGAACGTGAGCCGCACCGTGTCGGGCGACGCATCGATCGTGCTGCCGGCCGCCGGTACGGCCCGCTCCAGCTTGCCGTGCGCCAACGCCGCGACCGGTGCGCCTGCGAAGATGGCGGTAGCCGCGGCAAAGCCGGCCAGCCGCTTGAGCATCGAGATCGTCATGTTCACGCGCTCCGCTTCACGGCTTCTTCAGCTCGACGACGGTCAACGCACCGTCCACGTCCTCGGCGACGAAATCGATCGTATCGCCCACCTTTACCTGCGCCAGCATCGCCGGGTCCTTCACCTTGAACACCATCGTCATCGCGTCCATCCCGAGGTTCTCCAGCGGGCCGTGCTTGATCGTCAGCTTGCCGGCCGCCGCGTCGACCTTGCGGATCTCGCCGTGCGACATGCGCGACACCGCGGCGCCCTGCTTCGCATTCGCGCTCATGTCCATGCCGGCCATGTCGCCGGCCGCGTACGACGCCGCGGAGANCGCCAGCGCGCACCCCGTCGCCATCAAAACCAGTCCCTTCTTCATCGTGTCGACTCCCGTGTGAGTGAATGGAAACCGGCGGCCGCATCGACNCGGCCGCCGCATGCTGCTTCAGCCGTCCGGCAATTCGCCGGTGTATTCGNATGCGACGGTGCCCTTCGGATGCCGGAACCAGCCCGGATCGCGATAGTCGTTGCGGCCCAGCCCNTGCCGCACCTTGAGCACCGTGAACATNCCGCCCATCTCCAGCGGCCCGAACGGNCCCGTGCCGGTCATCATCGGCAGCGTGTTGTCGGGCAGCGGCATCTCCATGCCGCCCATCGCGCCGCCCGTGCTGCCCATCGCCATGTAGTCGGGCACGAGCTTGCCGATGCGTTTCGCGAGATCCTTCTGCGGCACGCCGATCAGGTTCGGCACCTGATGGCCCATCGCATTCATCGTGTGGTGCGACTTGTGGCAATGGAACGCCCAGTCGCCCGGACGATCGGCGGTGAACTCGATCGCGCGCATCTGACCCACCGCGACATCGGCCGTCACTTCCGGCCAGCGCGCGGCCGGCGGAATCCAGCCGCCGTCGGTGCCCGCGACCTCGAAGCTGTAGCCGTGCAGGTGAATCGGGTGGTTTGTCATGGTCAGGTTACCGAAACGAATCCGCACGCGGTCGCCGGCGCGCACCGGCAGCGGATCGATGCCCGGGAATACGCGCGAATTGAAGGTCCACATGTTGAAGTCGGTCATCTCGTTCACGCGCGGCGTGTAGCTGCCCGGGTCGATGTCGTATGCGGCGAGCAGGAACACGAAATCGCGATCGACCGGCATCGTGCCGCGCGCCTTCGGATGCACGATGAACATCCCCATCATCCCCATCGCCATCTGCACCATCTCGTCGGCATGCGGGTGATACATGAACGTGCCGTGCGCTTCGAGCTGGAACTCGTAGACGAAGGTCTTGCCGGGCGGGATATGCGGCTGCGTGAGGCCGCCGACGCCGTCCATCCCGTTCGGCAGCCGCAGCCCGTGCCAGTGGATCGTCGTGTGCTCGGGCAGCCGGTTGGTCACGAAGATGCGGACCTTGTCGCCTTCGACGGCCTCGATCGTCGGGCCCGGCGACTGGCCGTTGTAGCCCCACAGGTTCGCGTTCATGCCGGGCGCCATCTCGCGCACGACGGGCTCGGCCGTCAGGTGGAATTCCTTCCAGCCGTTCTTCATCCGCCACGGCAGCGACCAGCCGTTCAGCGTCGCGACGGGCGTGTACGGGCGGCCGTTGGGCGGCACGAGCGGCGGTTGCGTGCCGGCTTTCGCCATCGTCGGCGCGTCGGGCAACGACGCGGCGCCGGCCTTGCTGACCATCGCCGCACCGAGCAGCGCGGCGCCCGAGCCGCTGAGAAATTGTCGACGGGACACCATGTCAATGACCTTCCGGATGCGGTTGCGTGGCGGGCGCCGACGGCGCCGCGGGAGTGGAAGCCGGCTGCGGCGCAGCGTCGGCGCTGGATGGGGATTGGGGTGCGGATTCGGCGGAATGCGTCGCGCTCGGCACGGCACCCGGTAACGGCAACCGGCCGCCGACGGCCATCTGCAGATCGGTTTCCGCGAGCCAGTAGTCCTTCAGCGCATCGATGTAGCCGTTGACCGCGCCGATCTGTTCGCGCGCATCGGTCAGCAGCTCGAACACGCTCGCGAGCATCCCGTTGTAGCGCAGCAGCAGTTCGTCGGAGATCGTCTTGCGCAGCGGCACCACTTCGTCGCGATAGTGTGTCGCGACGTCGTAGCTCGTCACGTACGCCGCATACGATTCGCGTACTTCCGAGCGTGCATCGATGGCCGTTTTCGCGAGCCGGTTCGCGGATTGCATGTAGATCGCCTCGGCGCGTGCGACCTTGGCTCCACCCCAGTCGAACAGCGGAATCTCGACGCTGATCTCGTAGCCGTGCTCGTGGCCCTTGCCGGTTTCGTAGTCGTTCACGTAGCCGAGCTCGACCGCGTTGACGAAGCGGGTGGCCTTGCTCAGGCCGAGCGACGACGCGACGCCCTGCGTCTGCAGCTTCGCGGCCTGGACGTCGAGGCGATTGCCCATCGCGAAGCGTTCGAGGTCGGGCAGGTTCGGGCGCCCCTTCGGCAAATCCGGCAAGCGCTCGGGCAGCGCGTACCGCGTGCGCTCGCCCCACAGCCCCATCGCGCGCGTGAGCTTCTCGCGTGCGGCGATGGCCTGCTGACGCGTTTTCGCGTACTGCGCGACCGCGTCGGCGTGAAACGCCTGTTCACGGGCGTAGTCGAGCCGGCTGAAGTTGCCGGCCTGCCGCATGCGCAGTGCGAGTTCGGCGGCCGCGCTCGCGGCGTCGCGCACCTGCTGCGCATAGTGTGCGGCCTGCTCGGCGGCGACGGCCTCGACATACGCGCGGCGCGCGTCGGCCGCGACCTTCAGCATCGCATCGGCCGTTTCGAGCTTGGTCTGCTCGAAACGGCGGCGTTCGATCTTCGTTGCGAGCGGCATCGTCAGCAGCGCGAACACGTTCGCCGAGAACGTGCGGCTGAGCGTCAGCTCGCCATCGCCGGCACGCGTGCGGCTGAATGCGAAGCGCGGGTTCGGCAACCGGCCGGCCTGCACGAGGTCGGCCTCCGACAGCCCGAGTTCCGCGTACGACGCCTGCAGTCCGCGGTTGTTCAGCAACGCGACCTGCACCGCGTCGTCCATCGACAGCGGCTTGCCGAGCAGTTCCTTCGTCCGCTGGTCGACCGCTTCGCGGTCGGCGTCGGTCCTCACCACCACCGCGTCCTTTCCGATGCGTTCCGACGCAACCGACGACACGGCGTCGAACCCGCCATCCTTCGAAAACGTCGTGCAGCCCGCGAGGAACGCCAGCGCGATCGCGGCCGCGCCGATCCTCGGTGATATCGCCAGCGTCGTCATCGCGTGGCCCCTCCGTGCGTCGAATGGGGCGCGGCGTTGCCGGTCGTGCGCCCTTTCGCGGGCCGCTCCATCACGTCCCGGTTCAGTTGCTTCCAGCCCGGGCTTGCGTCGTCCCGATACGGCCGGTAGCCGTCGAACGCGGACGTCACGGTGACGTCCGGCACCGACGCGGCGGCGTCCGCCGGATCGGGAAACGGGGTTTGCGCGGGCGCAAGCGACGGCACGAGGGCCGCCGCGCCCAACAGCGCCGCAATGATCAATTGCATGAACATGTCTCGTCGTAAGTCGTCCGGCGCGCCTGATGTGGCCGCCGGAGCGGATGGCGGATCGCGGCGCATCGGCCGCGGGCAGCGACTAGGCGGGCATCCGGCGCGGCGGCCGGTCGATGCCGCCCGTCAGGAACGACACGCCCCCGGCCGAGCGCGGAGGCGCGACGATGGTGACGCCGACGCTCGCCGCGGCGGGCACCGCAGGCGCACTCGACATCCCCGTGCCGAAGCAGCAGGACACGCACGCGGCACATGACGACGCATGCCGCGCGTGATCGTCGCGATCGCCGTGATCGTGATGGCCACCCTGCGCGGCCGGCATCGCGTGCGACGCCTTTTCCTCTTGCGGCACGGCGGCGCCCGGGCACTGCATCGAAACCGCCGCGAACGACGGGATCGACAGGCTCAGCGCGAGCAACACGACGACGAGAAATGTGCGCCAGTACGACATGGATGCGAGATCAGGCAGACAGCGATCGTTAGGGCCGGCGCGTGGCACGACGGCGCGCTCCGGGGACAAGACGGTCGCAGCTTATCGCCGCCGCGGTGACGACGGCATGGCCGAAACATGACCGGCTTTTCATGACAATTCCGTCATCCGCCGGTCATCCTTCACGCACGCACGACGCCGTACGCTCCGGCGTTACACTGACCGGCTGGAATCACGGACAGCCTGCCTCACCATGCGGATACTGATAGTCGAAGACGAACCCAAGATGGCGTCATACCTCCGGAAGGGGTTGACGGAGGCGAGCTACACGGTCGACGTCGCGGAAAACGGCCAGGACGGCCTGTTCCTCGCCTTGCACGAGGATTTCGACCTGATCGTGCTCGACGTGATGCTGCCCGCGCTGGACGGCTTCGAGGTGCTCAGGCGGCTGCGCGCGCAGAAGCAGACGCCCGTGCTGCTGCTCACGGCCCGCGAGGCGATCGAGGACAAGGTCGCCGGACTCGAACTCGGCGCCGACGATTACCTGCTCAAGCCGTTCGCATATGCCGAATTCCTCGCGCGCATCCGCTCGCTGCTGCGGCGCGCGCCACGCAACGTGCGCGACATCCTGCACGTCGCCGATCTCGAAATCGACCTGCTCAAGCGCCGCGTGCGGCGAGCGGACGCCCGTATCGACCTGACCGCGCAGGAATTCGCGCTGCTGCAGTTGCTCGCGGAACGCGAAGGCGAGGTGCTGACGCGCACCTTCATCACGTCGCAGATCTGGGACATGAATTTCGACAGCGACACGAACGTCGTCGATGCCGCGATCAAGCGCCTGCGCGCGAAGATCGACAACGCGTACGAGAAGAAGCTGATCCACACGATCCGCGGNATGGGCTACGTGCTCGAGGATCGCTCGTGACCACGGGCCCCACGTCGTATTCGCTGCTGCGGCGCCTGACGCTCGCGTTCGCCGCCGTCGCGGCGCTGGTGTTCGCGCTGACCGGCGCGTATCTCTACCGCTCGTTGTCCGCCGAATTGACACGGCGCGACGACATCGAGATCTCGGCCAAGCTCAATCAGTTCCTGCAACTCGCACGCGCCAGCGGATCGACGGCCGCGCTGCGCGCCGATCCGGCCGTGTTCCACGACGTGCTGCTGTCGCATCCGGGCGTCTATCTCGGCATCTACGATGCGCAACACCGGCCGCTCGTCGAGCATTCCGACGAAGCCAGCAACACGCTCGCGTCGGTGATCTCGGCCTCGCATCCGGCTGGCAGCACCGATGGGCCGTTCACGTGCGCGCCGCCCGGCATCGGCACGTCGCGCTGCGTGTATGCGCGTGAAACGCTGCCGTCCGGCGAAGCGATCCAGGTCGCGCTCGCGCGCACCGCAACCGATCGCCAGTCGCTGCTCGAAAGCTATCGCGTCGACATCTGGCTCGCGGCGGCCGTCGGCGCGCTGCTGGTCGGTGCGCTCGGCTATGCGGTCGCGTCGCGCGGGCTGCGCCCGGTCGAAAGCCTCGGCCGGCAAACGTCGCGCATCGAGGCGCACAACCTGAACGCACGCCTCGACGCGCGTGGCGGCCCGGTTGAATTGCGCGAGCTCGCCACGTCGGTGAACCGGATGCTCGACCGGCTCGAACGCGCGTTCGTGCGGCTGTCGCAGTTCTCGTCCGATCTCGCGCACGACATGCGCACGCCGCTCGCGAACGTGATCAGCTCGTCGCAGATCACGCTGTCGCGCGCGCGCACGACCGACGAATATGAAGCGCTGATCGAATCGAATATCGAGGAATGCGAACGGCTGCAGCGGATGATCGAGAACATGCTGTTTCTCGCCCGTACCGACAATGCGCGGCAGCACCTGAAGACCGCCGAACTCGATGCGGGCAGCGAACTGCGCCGGCTCGCGTCGTATTTCCACGCGCTGGCTGACGAGGCCGGCGTGCACATCGACGTGCACGGCGAAGCGCCGGTCGTCGCGGACGCGACGCTGTTCCGGCGCGCGGTGAGCAACCTCGCGTCGAATGCGCTCGAACACGCGCAAGCCGCGTCGACGATCGAACTGGCCGTGTCGACCCAAGGCAGCTACGCGGTCGTCGAAGTCACGAATCGCGGCGTCGCGATTCCGCCCGAACAGGTCGAGCGGATCTTCGAGCGCTTCTACCGGATCGATTCGTCGCGGCACGGCGCGGCGCGCAACGCGGGGCTCGGGCTCGCGATCGTGAAGTCGATCATGGAGCTGCATCGCGGCAAGGTGGAAGTCGCGAGCCGCGACGGGCGCACGACGTTCGCGCTGTACTTTCCGCGCGGTACCGATAGTTAGGTCATGCGCCGCCGCGTTGAGCGGCTAGCGATCCTGCACCGCGCCGAACGACGTGCGAACGCACACGAGCAGCACGATGGTCGCCGCGCTGAAGATAGCCCCCGCGTAGAACGTGGCCGCGGCGCCCGCCTGATCCCACAGCACGCCCGCAACGACGCTCGATACGAGCGTGACGATGCCGCTGATCAGGTTGAACACGCCGAACGCCGTCCCTCTCAATTCGGCCGGCGCGGCCTGCGCGACCATCGTCGCGAGCAGCCCTTGCGTCATCCCCATATGCAGCCCCCACAGCGCGACGCCGACGAGCACGGTCGGCCAGTGCGCGCCGTGCGCCAGCACGATATCGGCGGCGATCAGCAGCGCGAGCCCGACCACCATCAGTTTTGTGTGGCTCGTCGTATCGGCGAGCTTGCCGAACGGGTAAGCGGACAACGCATACACGACGTTCATCGCGACCATCACGAGCGGCACGAGCGCGACGGGCACGCCGCTGCCCATCGCGCGCAGCACCAGGAACGCCTCGCTGAAACGCGCCAGCGCGAACACGCCGCCGACGGCCACGACCCACCAGTAGCGCGCGCCGAGTTGCGCGACGACCTCGCGGCGAATCGGATTGACGCGCTTCTCTCCCGGCGCACGCGCCGGTTCGTCGATGCCGACCGCGAGCAGCGCCACGGCGAGCACGCCGGGAATCACGGCCAGCCAGAACGCGAGGCGGAAATCGTCGCGCCACATCAGCATGATGAAGACGGCCAGCAACGGCCCGAGGAACGCGCCCACCGTGTCGAGCGACTGACGCAACCCGTACGCGGCGCCACGCAGGTGAACGGGCGTCACGTCGGCGACGAGCGCATCGCGCGGCGCGCCGCGAATCCCCTTGCCGACGCGATCGACGATCCGTGCGGTCACCACGACGCCGATCGTCGGCGCGATCGCGAACAGCGGCTTGCTGAGCGCGCCGAGCGCGTAGCCGGCCACCGCGAGCCATTTGCGATTGCGCAGATAGTCGCTCAGCGTGCCGGAGAACACCTTGACGACGGGCGACGTCGCCTCGGCGATCCCCTCGATCAGGCCGATCGTCGTCGCGCTCGCACCGAGCCCCGCCATCAGGAACATCGGCAACAGGCTGTGGATGATTTCGGACGACACGTCCATCAGCAGGCTGACACAGCCGAGCACCCACACGCTGCGCGGAATCTGCCGAAGAATGCCGGTCGATGAGTCGGTCTGCATGGGTCGCTCCCGGTTCAGGAATCCTGACGCTGAATGCCTGTGATGCTACTGCAGTCCCGTGACACGATCGCAGGTTGCGCGTGCACCCTCGTTATTCCGCCGCGTCGCGCCGCAGCTTCGCCTGCCGGCGCGTGCGGTCGTTGAGGATCTGGTGCCGGCGATGGTCGGTCAGCTTCTTCCAGTCGCGCGCCTCGTCGCGGGTGCGCAGGCAGCCGACACAAAAGCCGGTGCGGCCGTCGAACGCGCACAGCTCGATACACGGCGATTTCACGGCCACGATCAGGCCGCCTTCGCGGGCGTCAGCACTTCGACGGTCACGTGCGACACGCCGTCGAAACCCGCGACCAGCGCATGATAAAAGCGCGCGTCGCGCGCGGCGTCGCCCGATTCGACCGACACGATCGCGCTCATGTGCCCGGGGCCCACGCGCCACACATGGAGATCGTTGACCTTGTCGCCGAGCGCCTCGATCGCGCGGCGCACGTTGTCGGTCAGCTTGCGATCGACGTTGACGTCGAGCAGGATTCCGCCCGTATCGCGCATCAACCCGTACGCCCAGTTGGCGATCACCAGCGCGCCGACGATGCCCGCGAGCGGGTCCATCCAGACCCAGCCGAACGCGCGCGCGAGCAGCAGGCCGACGATCGCCAGCACCGACACGGCCGCGTCGGCGATCACGTGAACGTAGGCCGACCGGATGTTGTGATCGCGATGCGCGGCCGAGTGCGACCCGTGAGCATGATGCGCGTTGTGCGCGTCGTCGTGGTCATGGTCATGGTGATCGTCGTGCCCATGCGCATGATAATGGCCGTGACCATGCCCGTGATGATGATCGCCGCTCAGCAGCCACACGCTGGCGAGGTTTACGGCCAGCCCCAGCACGGCGATCGGAATCGCTTCGTCGAAGCGAATCGGCACCGGCGCCAGCAGGCGCGCGATCGCCTCATAGCCGATCAGCAACGCGATCATCGCCAGCACGATCGCGCTCGTGAAGCCGGCCAGGTCGCCGAGCTTGCCGGTGCCGAACACGAAGCGCGGATCGTCGGCGTGCCGGCGCGCATAGGTATAGGCCAGCGCGGCGATCAGCATCGCGCCCGCATGCGTCGACATGTGCAGCCCGTCCGCGACCAGCGCGAGCGACCCGAACAGCGTGCCGCCGACGATCTCGGCGATCATCATCGCCGTGCACAGGCCGATGACCATCCACGTCTTCCGCTCGTTGCGCGCATGGGCGGCGCCCAGAAACGCGTGACTGTGCGCGCCGCCGGCCGCCGGGCTCTTGAATTCGTTCATGTTCGATCCGCTTACTTGAAATAGCTGTGAACGACCTCGATCAGCTGCTCGGTCGCGCTGCCTTCGTGCGCGTCGGGCGTGTCCGCATCGACGAGATGCGACCGGATGTGGTCTTCCAGCACGACGGCCAGCAGGCCGTTCATCGCGCCGCGGCAGCTCGTGATCAGTTGCAGCACGTCGTTGCAGCCGCGCTCTTCTTCCAGCGCCCGCTCGATCGCCTCGACCTGTCCCTTGATACGGCGCACGCGGTTCAGCAGCTTCTGTTTTTCGCGAACGGTATGACTCATCGATGGCTCCTNTATAGNGTAGGGGAGTATATCTCCGAAGCGCTGCCCCTATAGGGTGGAGGGGTATATTTTTTCGAGACGAAGGCTTGTCGAAAGAAAACNGCTCGGCTAGACTGCTTTCCGTCTTTGGGGAGTAGCCTGCTTTCCGTCCCCCGGAAAGCGAACGCGTCAACACACTCGGCCTGCGGCCGTGGCGCGTTCAGCCTGATCGGCTTGGCGAGACCATCGGCACATCGCGTCGTTCCTGGTCGGACGTCGGCGGATGTGTCATGGTTCGTCAGCGTCCGACCACGGAGTCCCCATGTTCCTCTCTGCTCACCTGCCCCACGCCCCCGCTGCCTGCGGAGGTGCCGCATGACCTTCATGTTCGTCGAACTCGCGTTCATGCTGGTCGTCATCCTCGTCGCGGCCGAAGTCTTCACCAATGCACTCGAACATCTCGGCGAACGCCTGAAGATTTCCGAAGGCGTGACCGGCTCGCTGTTCGCGGCCGTCGGCACCGCGCTGCCCGAAACGATGGTGCCGCTGCTCGCACTGGCCGGCGGCACGTCGAGCCAGGCCGTCAACGAGGAGATCGGCGTCGGCGCGATTCTCGGCGCGCCGCTGATGCTCGCGACGCTCACCACGTTCCTGATGGCGCTCGCCGTGATCCGCTCGCGCGGGCCGCGCGGCACGATCGCGCCCGAACGCACGGGCTTCGTTCGCGACATGAACACCTTCCTCGCCGCCTTCTCGCTGGCGACCGTCGCGATGTTCGTCCCGCATCACAACTGGGCCGTGCGCGCGCTGCTCGCCGCGATGCTGGTCGGCCTCTACGTGATGTACGTCGTGCTGACGTTCCGTGCGTCGACCCGGCTCGTCGATGCCGGGCACGGCACCGAGGCGCCGCACGCGATGTTGCTGTCGCGCATCGGCCTGCCGACCAACCTGGCGACGATCGTGCTGCAACTGCTGATCGGCATCGCGCTGCTGGTCGGCGGGGCGAAGGGCTTCATTCATGGCGTGGAAGGCGTGTCGCACGTGCTCGGCGTGTCGGCGCTGCTGCTGTCGCTGATCATCGTGCCGATCGCGACGGAGCTGCCGGAGAAGGTCAACAGCGTGCTGTGGATTCGCCGCGGGAAAGACACGCTGGCGTTCGGCAACATCACCGGCGCGATGGTGTTCCAGGGCACGCTGCTGCCGGCGATCGGCATCATGCTGACGCCGTGGGAGCCGCGCCCCGAAGTGCTGACCGGCGTGATCATCACGCTCGCGGCGGCGGCCTGGCTGCGCGTCAATGCACGNACGCGCGGGCTCGCGATCTGGGCGTTGCTTGCGAATGGCGCGGGTTATGCGGGNTATCTGGCGGTGACGCTGGCGCGNTNAACGCCGGTCGGGCGCGCCGGCCGACCAACACGTCGGCGCGGCGCGCTTCACGGCGCNGGATGCGNGCGGCGGCTGCGACGCCCGCATCCCGCCGATCAGGAACCCTTGACGAGTTTGACGATCGTCAACGTGCCGTCGACCTTCTCGATCCGCACCTTGACCTTGTCGCCCGCATGCGCTTGCGCGAGCATCGCCGCATCCTTCGCCTTGAACGCCATCGTCATCGGCGGCATCCCGACGTTCTGCAGCGCGCCGTGCTTCAACGTGATCTTGCCGCTCGCGGCATCGACCTTCTTCACTTCGGCGTCGGTCAGCGCGGCATTCGATTCCGCCGCGCCGTCCGACGACATCTTCATGCCGGACATGTCCATGTTCGACATCTCGCCGGCGGCAAGCGCCGGTACCGCGAAAGCACTCAGCGCGACGACAGCGGTTGCAGCAGCGATCAATTGATTCATCTTCATCGTGATTCTCCGGTGGGAAGGGATGGCACGTTCGTGCCGGAAGGAACTGCATCGGAATGCCGCGNNCGGCCCGCGCTTCGCGCACGACGGCGCTGCAGCAGAAGCCACGCGGCGGGAATGACGAACATCGACAGCAGCGGCGCCGTGACCATGCCGCCGACCATCGGCGCGGCGATGCGCTGCATGACTTCGGAACCGGCGCCGTGGCCGATCATGATCGGCACGAGGCCGGCGAGCACGACGGCGACCGTCATCGCCTTCGGCCGCACGCGCAGCACCGCGCCTTCGCGAATCGCGTCGAGCAGCAACGCATCGGTCGGCGGTTCGCCGGCATCGAGCCGGCGCTGCAGCGCGCCCTTCAGGTACAGCAGCATCACCACGCCGAATTCGGCCGCCACGCCCGCCAGCGCGATGAACCCGACCGACGTCGCGACGGACACCGCATGGCCGAGCGCCCATACGAGCCAGAATCCGCCGACCAGCGCGAACGGCACCGTCGACATCAGCAGCAACGCGTCGGCCGCCGAATCGAACGTGACGAACAGCAGCACGAAGATCACGACGAGCGTGACGGGCACGACGGTGCGCAGCGTCGCCGCCGCGCGTTCGAGATACTCGAACTGCCCCGACCACGCGATCGAATAGCCGGGCGGCAACGCGACCTGCCGCGCGACGGCCTGCTGCATCGCACGAACCGCCGTGCTCAGGTCGACACCGCGGAGATCGACGTACACGTAGCCGGACAGCCGTGCGTTCTCGCTGCGGATCATCGGCGGCCCGTCGGCGATCGCGACACGCGCGACGTCGCCGAGGCGAATCTGCGCGCCGCGCGCGGTGACGACGGGCAGTTGCCGCAGGTTCTCGAGCGAATCGCGGATCTCGCGCGGATAGCGGATGTTGATCGGGAAACGCTCGCGCCCGGCGATCACTTCGCCGACGTCCTCGCCGCCGATCGCCGACGACACGACCGACTGGATATCCGCCACCGACAGCCCGTAACGCGCGGCGGCGAGCCGATCGATGTCGACGTCGACGTAGCGGCCGCCGTTCAGCCGCTCCGCGAGCGCGGACGTCACGCCCGGCACGCGCTTCACGGCGGCCTCGACCTGCGTCGCGATCGCGTCGATTCCCGTCAGGTCCGGCCCGGAAATCTTCACGCCGACCGGCGTCTTGATCCCGGTGGACAGCATGTCGAGCCGGTTGCGGATCGGCGGCACCCATACGTTCGACAGGCCCGGCACCCTCACCGTCCGGTCGAGTTCGTCGACGAGCTTCTCCGGCGTCATGCCCGGTCGCCATGTGCTGCGCGGCTTGAAGCGGATCGTCGTCTCGAACATCTCGAGCGGCGCGGGGTCGGTCGCGGTATCGGCGCGGCCCGACTTGCCGAACACCGTGTCGACCTCGGGCACGGTCTTGATCAGTCGGTCGGTCTGCTGCAGCAGCTCGCTCGCCTTGTCCGCCGAGATGCCCGGCAGCGCGGTCGGCATGTACAGCAGATCGCCTTCGTCGAGTGGCGGCATGAATTCGCCGCCGAGCCGCGACAACGGCACGGCCGTCAGCACGAGCGCGACGACGGCCACGCCGATCGCGGCCCACGGGCGCCGCAGCGTCGCTTCGAGCAGCGGCCGGTACAGGCGGATCAGCACGCGATTGATCGGGTTCGCGTGCTCGTGCGGAATGCGGCCGCGCACCAGATAGCCCATCAGCACCGGCACCAGCGTCACCGACAACCCGGCGGCCGCCGCGATCGTATAGGTCTTCGTGAACGCCAGCGGCGCGAACAGCTTGCCCTCCTGCCCTTCCAGCGAAAACACCGGAACGAACGACAGCGTGATGATCAGCAGCGAGAAGAACAGCGCGGGGCCGACCTCCGCCGCCGATGCTGCGACGAGCTCCCAGCGACGCGCGGCCGTGAGCGGCTCGCCCGGATGCGCGTGGTCGTACGCTTCCAGATGCTTGTGCGCGTTCTCGATCATCACGATTGCCGCGTCGATCATCGCGCCGATCGCGATCGCGATCCCGCCGAGCGACATCAGGTTGGCATTCACGCCCTGGTAGCGCATCACGATGAACGCGGCCAATACGCCGAGCGGCAGCGACAGGATCGCGACCAGCGCGCTGCGCAGATGNAACAGGAACACCGCGCAGACGACACCGACGATGACGAATTCCTCGATCAGCTTGTCCGTCAGGTTGTCGACCGCGCGCGCGATCAGTTGCGATCGGTCGTAGGTCGTGACGATCTCGACGCCCGGCGGCAACGAACGCTTCAAATCGGCGAGCTTCGCCTTCACCGCGTCGATCGTCGTCAGCGCGTTCTTGCCCGAGCGCATCACGACGACACCGCCCGTCACTTCGCCCTGCCCGTTCAGTTCCGCGATACCGCGCCGCATCGCCGGGCCGACCTGGATGCGTGCGACGTCGCCGAGCAGGACCGGCGTGCCGGTGTCGTCGGTGCGCAGCACGACGTGACGGAAATCGTCGAGCGTGCGCAGGTAGCCGGACGACCGCACCATGTACTCCGACTCGGCCAGCTCGACGACCGAGCCGCCGGATGCCTGGTTGGCCTTGCCGAGCGCCTCCGCGACCGCCGCCTGCGTGATGCCGTATGCGCGCAGCTTGTCCGGGTCCAGCACGACCTGGTACTGGCGCACCATGCCGCCGATGCTCGCGACTTCGGAGACGTCCGGCACGGCCTTCAGTTCGAACTTCAGGAACCAGTCGTTGAGCGCGCGCAACTGGCCGAGATCGTGACGGCCGGTGCGATCGACGAGCGCGTACTCGTATACCCAGCCGACGCCGGTCGCATCGGGCCCAAGCGACACGGTCGCGCCCGCCGGCAGGCGGCTCTGCACCTGGCTCAGGTATTCGAGCACGCGCGAGCGCGCCCAGTACGGATCGGTGCGGTCGTCGAACAGCACGTAGACGAACGCGTCGCCGAACGACGAGTACGCACGCACGGTTTTCGCGCCGGGCACGCCGAGCAGCGTCGTCGTCAGCGGATAGGTCACCTGATCCTCGACGACCTGCGGCGCCTTGCCCGGATACGACGCCTTCACGATCACCTGCGTGTCCGACAGGTCGGGCAATGCGTCGAGCGGTGTCTGCCGCAGCGAATGCACGCCCCATGCCGCGAGCAGCACGGTGGCCAGCAGCACCAGAAACCGATGATGGACGGACCAGTGAATGAGGCGCGCGATCATCGCTCACCTCCCTGCNGCTCGACCTTCGTCAGCCGGTAGCCGTCGTCGGCCTGCGTGAACGCGAAACGNACNGTCTGNCCCGGCTTCACGTCCGGAAACGCGTGCGCCGACGGCTTGCCGAACGCCATCGTCATCGCGCCCCAGCCGAGCGCCGGCACCGGCTGATGCGAGAACGTGATGTCGTCGGCCGTGACCTTCTCCACCTTGCCGGTGGTTTCGTAGACCGGCGCGCTTGCCGTCGCGGACGATGCGGCCGAGCTTGCGCCTGCCGCCCGCTCCAGCCGCGGCAGCACGCTTTTCAGGCTGGCTTCCGAATCGATCAGGAACTGCCCCGATGCGACAACCGTGTCGCCTTCGTTCAGCCCGCCAAGCACTTCCGTGTCGCCGCCGACGTCGTTGCCGACCGTCACCGACACCGGCTGAAGCCGGCCGTCGCCGAGCTTCGCGATGACGATCGTGCGCTGGCCGGTGGCGATCACGGCCTCGGACGGCACGAGCAGGCGCGACACCGTCTCCTTCGCGGCGACCCGCACGCGCATCAGCATGCCGGGCGTGAGCTTCAGCGATGCGTTGTCGATCTCCACGCGCGCCTGCAGCGTGCGGCTGCCCGTGCTGATGCCGGGCAGCACTTCGCGGATACGTCCGCTGAAATGCCGGGCCGGATCGCCCGCGAACGTCGCGTCGACCGACATTCCCGGCTGCACGTTCAAAGCGAGCGCTTCCGGCACCTCGACGATCAGCCACAGCGTCGACAGCCCGGCGATCTTCGCGAGCGTCTGGCCGGGCGCGACCATCGCGCCGTCGCGCACGTTCAGCTCGCTGACGACGCCCGTCTCCGGCGCGCTCAGCACGACGTGCGTCTGCGCGCGGCCGGTGCGATCGAGAGTCGCGATCATCCCGTCCGGAATCGACAGCACGCGCATCCGTGCGCGCGCCGCATCGAGCAGGCTGCCGTCCATGCCGCCGCGCTTCAGCGCGAGATATTCCTCCTGCGGCGCGAGCCAGTCGGGCACGAACAGCGATGCGACCGGCGCGCCCTTCGCGATGCGCTGCATCGGCGCGCGAGCATACAGATGGTCGATGTAGCCCGTGACGCGCGACTGCACGACCTCCACGCGCGCTTCGTCGAACTGCGTGGTGCCCACCGCGTCGAAGCCGGCCGCCGTCTGCTGCCGACGCACGGTCGCATAGCGGATGCCGAGGTTCTGCTGCAGGCCCGGATCGATCCGGATGCCTGCCGCGGCACCGCCTTCGTCCGCATAGACCGGCTGCAACTGCATGTCCATGAACGGCGATTTGCCCGGCTTGTCGAAGTGCTGGGTCGGCACCATCGGGTCGTGCCAGTACAGCACCTTGCGTGCGGCCTGCTGAGCCGGCACACCCGACGGTATGCCCGACGGCGCAGCGGCGGGCATGGCGGCCGTCGCCGCGCCGTTCGTCGCATGGCGAACGCCCGCGAAATAGCCAGCGCCGACGAGCACCGCGCCGGCGGATGCGATCAGCGCCGCGCGCATCAGTGATTGCCTTGTCATGAGCATCTCCTTCACTGCGCGGCGGCCATCGCCGACGGCACGACCTGATATTCGAGCTGTGCCCAGGTCTGCGATACGTCGCGCCTGAGGTCGAGCACCTGTAATTGCGCTTCGAGTTGCGCACGCCGCGCGGCGAACGTGTCGGCAAGCGACCCCGTGCCGGCCCGGTACGCCGCCGTCGCGAGCTGCACGCGCTGGTCGGCGGCCGGCAACAGCGCGGCGCTGAGGTTCGCGATGCGTTCGCGGCCGCTCGCCAACATGTCCGATTGCGTGCGGATGTCGGCCTGTACCTGGCGCAGCGTGTCCTCGTACATCAGGCGCGCCTTCGTCGCGAGTGCGGCCTTTTCGGCGACGTCGCGGTTCTGGCGATTTTTGCGATTGAGCGGCAGCGGGATCGAGACGCCGACCGACACCATGTTCGAATACGCGCCGCCGCGCTGCTGGTACGCGATTTCCCACGTCCAGTTGGGGCTGCGCTCGCTGTTCGCGACCTCGGCGTCGGCTTCGGCCACCGCGATATCGTCCGCGGCGGCGACGAGTGCCGGCTGCGACAGGCGCAGTTCGTCCGGTGGCAACGACGACACGAAGGATTCGGGCGCGGGCGGCGTACCGGCCACGTCCGTCACGGGCACCGCCGTCCAGCGGGCCAGCGCGATGAGCGCGGTGCGATACGCCTGCTGTGCCTTGAGCACCTGATCCTGCGTCTGCGCGAGCATCGCGCGGGCCTGCACGACGTCGCCCGCGCTCGCTTTCGCGCCGCGATACGACGCCTGCGTCGCGTCGAGTTCATGGTTCATGTGACCGAGCAGCGCCTGCTGAAGCGCGAGCGCCTGCTTCACATAGACGGCATCGAGCCACGCCGTCGCGGTCTGCCGGCGCACGGCCGCGAGCTGCACCAGATAGCCGGCGCGCTCGCGGCCGACCTGCTCGTCGGCCAGCGCGGTACGCAGCCGCCGCTTGTCGCCGGACACCCATTCCTGCTCGATGCCGATGCGGCGCATCGTCATGAAGTCCTGGCCGNCGGTGAAGCGCTGCCCGCCGTTGACCGGCAGGTTGTCGATGCCGGCCTTGAGCATCGGGTCCGGCAACTGGCCGGCCTTGACGGCCGCTTCGGAACGCGCGAGCACGGACGCCTGTGCGGCCTGCATCGACGCGGAACGATCGGTGGCGGACTGCAGCGCGGCGTCCAGCGTCAGCGGCGACGGCTGCGCGTGAACGGCGCCCGCCACCAGCAGCGCGGCCCACGGTACGGGCGCGCGCCGACCTGCACGCGGCATGCGCAGCGTGCGGAAAACGAATGACATGGTGTAACCCCAAATCGGAATCCAAAGGGATTCCACGTCCTGCGCGCAGGACGAACCTCACCGCGTGCGCGGCGAACCGGTCAAATCGGGATCAGCTGATGCGTGGCGGGCGCCACAACCCGTTCGGGTCGCGAGCCGGGACGGACTGCGTGTAGTGGAAGACGATCGTGCTGGCGAATGCAGCGGGACGGCTGACGTCGGCGCGGGCGGCCGGGTGGTAGAGACTGCCGAACTGGCATTGGGCCGTCACCTTGCAGGCCATGCCCTTGGCTTTGGCCTTCGCGTGATCGGCGGATGGCGGCTGCATCGAATCGCAATCGCTCATCTCGGCGGTCATGGCCATGTTCATGCCCGTGTCCGCGTCCATCGACATCGTGTGCTGCATCGGACATTCACCGGTCAGGCCGCTGGCTGCCAGCCCCGTGATGGGCAGCACCGCGCACAGCAGCAGCAGGATGAAGGTCCGAAGCAGTTTCATGGCGGCGATTATAGCGCGCACTGTTGCGGCATGGCGCGGCGCCGCTACGGCGAAACGACGCGCCCTCCCCGCCGCGGCGGCCGCGCGTCATCGCAACAGGTTGTCCGCCGCCAGCGCCGCCTGCACGGCCGGCCGCTCCCGCACCCGCTCGTACCACGCACGCAGATGCGCATGCCGGCTGAGGTCGATATCCGCGTTGTATACCGAGCGCATCCAGTCGGCCTTGCCCCAGCCGGTCAGCGCGAACAGGTACGCATCGGCGACGGTGAACGTGTCGCCGGTCAGGAACGTCCTGCCGTCGAGCTGGCGGTCGATCCATGCGAAGCGGCCGTCGAGCTTCTGGCGCACGGGGTCGACATACTTCCCCGCCTGCACCGCATACAGCAGCGGGATGAAGCCCTTGTGGATCTCGGTGCCGAGAAAGTTCAGCCATTCCATCAGCCGGTAGCGCGCGAGCGTGCCGTAAGCGGACGCAAGCGCGACTTCCGGGCGCTGGTCCGCGAGATACTGTGCGATCACCGGCCCTTCACGCAGCACCGTGCCGTCGTCGAGTTCGAGCAGCGGCACGTAGCCGAGTTCGGTCACGTCGTAATAGTTGCGGCCGCCGTCGACGACATGCTTGCGCGCGTCGACCCTGACGATCTCGGCGTCGATATCGCCTTCGCGCAGCACGATGCAGATCGCCTGCGAACAGCTGCCGGGAGCGTGATAGAGCTTCATATGTTTCCTTCGTGGGTTGTCCATGTATCGATTCGCCGCGACGCGGGCGCTAATATCTCGCATCGGCACACGGCTGAGAAGACGGCAGTCGTTTGTGCCGTAGTCACAAAAAATTAACCGACCAGGATTCGGCGCGATGAAAACGAGTGCGACAGGATGTTCCGTTGAAGAAGCGATGCGCCTGCTCGGCGGCCGCTGGCGGCTGCTGCTGGTGTCGTATCTGCTCGACGGGCCGCGCCGCTTCAGCGACCTGCGGCGCGACATGCCGGGCATCTCGCAGCGCATGCTGACGCTCGACCTGCGCGCGCTGGAAGACGCGGGGCTCGTGCGGCGCACCGTCTATCCGGAAGTGCCGGTGCGCGTCGAGTACGATCTCACCGCGGACGGCGACCGGCTGCGGCCGGTGGTCGACGTGATGCGCGATTTCGGGCTGTGGCTGAAGGCACGCGACGTGCACGCCGACGCAATGCCCGACACCGCGGCTGCAATCGAAAAGACGATGCACGCTCATAAATAACCCTTCAGCAGGAATCGATGCTCATGGAACTGCACGCTACCGTCGGCGCGGCCACGTCCGACCTCGACGACGACGAAAGCTTCGCCAATATCTACTGTCACGATGCGGAGCAGGACTATTGCTTCGCGCTGTCGCGCTTTCCGGACGATGCGCTAATCGAAGTGATGGTGCGCGACCAGCTCAACGTGCGCGTCAAGGATTTGTCGGTGCGTCTGACCGACGACACGATCGACGTCGAGATCGAACCGGGCATCGCCGCGCGGCTCGACGGCCAGACGCGTTACGTGATCCATCTCGCGCCCGGTCAGCACGATCCGGTCACGCTGCGCGCCGCGTTGAAGGAGATCTTCGTCGGCAAGAGCGGCTATCGCGACGACAGCACGGGCGGCTGACCGTTCGCCTGCTTACTCTCCTTCGTGACGACGCCGACCCGCGCGTCTCGGCGCCCATTCCCACATATTGAACGGCACACGTCCCATTAATGGGGATACCTGCCCAAATGTTGACGCACGCCGCGCCACGGCTCTAACGTTCGCCCCAACGCCATTCGATTCGGCCGCCTCGTTCGCGAGCGCCGGCCGGGGCATAGAACACAGGAGACGACCGTGGGCCCATCCGCGTCACGCACCCATGCCAACCCGCCGCAGCGGCCATCCGCGCCCGCCGGTACCTCATCCGAATCCATATCCACCGCCCGCGCGTCCGCAGCCGCACCCCCGGCCACGCCGCCGAGCCGCAAGCGGCTGCTGATCCTCGCGCTGCTGTTCGTCACCGTCGTGATCAACTATCTCGACCGCAGCAACCTGTCGATCGCGGCGCCCGAACTGTTCAAGGAACTGAACATCGATCCGGTCCACGCGGGCCTCGTGTTCTCCGCGTTCGGCTGGACCTATGCGCTGATGCAGATTCCGGGCGGCTGGCTCGTCGACAAGGTGTCGCCGCGCGTGCTGTATGCGGGTGCGCTCGCACTGTGGTCGGCCGCGACGCTGCTGCTCGGCTTCGCCGGCTCGTTCGTCGGACTGATCGTGCTGCGCCTCGCGGTCGGCGCGCTCGAAGCACCGGCCTATCCGATCAACAACCGCGTGGTGACGACCTGGTTCCCGACCCGCGAGCGGGCGAGCGCGATCGGCGGCTACACGTCGGGGCAGTTCGTCGGCCTTGCGTTCCTCACGCCGGTGCTCGCGTGGCTGCAGGTGCATCTCGGCTGGCACATGGTGTTCGTCGCGACCGGCCTCGCCGGCATCGCGTGGGCCGCGGTCTGGTATGCGGTGTATCGCGAGCCGCGCGCGTTGCGCGGCGTCAACGCGGCCGAAATCGCGCTGATCCGCGACGGCGGCGGGCTCGTCGATCTCGAGGACCGCATCGCGGCGCGCAGCGACCGCACGCCGTCGACGTGGCGCGATCTTGGCGTCGTGCTCGGCCGGCGCAAGCTGTGGGGCATCTACCTCGGCCAGTTCGCGCTGAACTCGACGCTGTGGTTCTTCCTTACGTGGTTCCCGACCTACCTCGTCAAGTATCGCGGAATGGACTTCATCAAATCGGGCTTCCTCGCGTCGCTGCCGTTCCTCGCCGCGTTCGTCGGCGTGCTGTGCTCGGGTGTGCTGTCGGACTGGCTGATGCGGCGCGGCGCATCGCAGGGCTTCGCGCGCAAGCTGCCGATCATCTCGGGGCTGCTGATCTCGACCTGCATCATCGGCGCGAACTACGTGAGCTCCACCGGCTGGGTGATCGCGTTCATGACGATCGCGTTCTTCGGCAACGGCTTCGCATCGATCACGTGGTCGCTCGTGTCGGGGCTCGCACCCGCGCGACTGCTCGGCCTCACAGGTGGCGTGTTCAACCTGATCGGCAACCTGTCCGCGATCGCGACGCCGATCGTGATCGGGCTGCTGGTCGATGGCGCGGACTTCTCCCGCGCGATCACCTACATCGCCGCCATGGCGCTCGCGGGCAGCCTGTCGTATGGGCTGCTCGTCGGCAAGGTCGAGCGCATCGACGCGTAAGCGCTGCAAGGGCGGCGCACCTGCGTCGCCCTGCTTGAGCGCTGTCCCGGCCGGCGCGCCACACCGCCGATGCGGCGGACTCCGGAAACGCGCCTGACCCACCCTTGCCTTCCCGAAAGCCGTCGATTCGGTTGCCGCGCCTGCCTTTGGCCGCGCGCCGATCGCTTTGGTCCCCCCGAAGTCGAGCGCCTTCGATTCGCCCAGGCGCGTGCCCTGCGGCACGATGCGCCTGATCAGGTTGGTCGTCAGAATCGCCTGTCGCTCGATTGAAAAAGACCGGGACACAGTGACTCGTTTACACTGCCCCGGTATGCCCTCTTCGGGATGACACGCGACGTTTTACGGGCGAACGGATCGGCAGGTCGCCTGCCTGTATTCCCTCCCGATCACGAGCCGGACAGTTGCTTTTTTCGTATCAACGGAACGCGCGTCATGGGCGGAACAGGCTTCGGGAACCGCATGCTGCTCAACGTGAACTCCTTCCACCGCGACAACGATCGCGTCAACATATCGTTCAAGGCATTGGGCGAGCTGATCGAGACGGTCGGCACGCCGCACTTCGTGCCGCGCCTCACGCAACTGCTGAACGACGTCGTGCCGCTCGACGTCGCGCACGTCGAACGCTCGCGCGTCGACGCGACGATGCCCACCGGCTACCGTTGCGAATGGATCGGCAGCAGCGGCATCGGCACCGCGTCCACCGACATCTCCGACGTGATGACGCTCTACTACGAGCGCTTTCTCGACAGCGACCCGCTGTTCGCGGGTCTGCGCGGCAAGACCGGCACGATGCTGGTCGTGCGCGACATCGCGGCGATCCCGCCCGGCGAATTCCGCCAGCGGCTGTTCGACGACGTGCATATCGGCCACGAATGCGTGCTCGCACGCGGCACACGCTATTCGCAGCATTCGATCGCGCTGGAGCGCGGCCGTGACCGGCCGCCGTTCACGCTTGCCGAGATGAACCGCTTCCGCAGCATCAGCGACATGCTGTTTCCGCTGCTCGAACTGCATGCGTCGACCACCGCCGCGCGGCGCATCGCGCACGCGACGCCCGATATCCATCCGCTCGCGCAGTTCGATGCGCGGCTCGCGGCCGACGGCGTGAAGCTGTCGAAGCGCGAATACGAAACCTGCAAGCACCTGCTCTCCGGCAAGACCGTGCCGGAAACCGCCGGGATTCTCGGCGTGGGCGTCGCGTCGGCCGAGTCGTACGTGAAACGTGCATTCGCGAAGCTCGGCGTGCGCACGAAGCGCGAACTCGCCGCGTGGGGTTCGGCCACCGCCGTGCTCCCCGCCGCCGGATCGTATGACGACGGCGCACCGCCGGCCATCCCGCGCTGACCTGAGCCGCTGCGTCTGCGTCCCGGGCAGCGAACGAAGCAACGACGAGGACGCGATGCGGCGCGCATTCATCGCACCAACGATCGCATCACGGATACCATCACGTCATCGCGCCATCGCGCCGAAGACAGGACACCGACCTATGGACCGATCCGAACACATCAGCATCGAACCAGCGCTCGCGCTTTTCGCCGACGAACTGGACGGATGCGATTTCTCGTTCGACATCGCGTGGGAATTGAATGCGCCGTATCAAGACTTGCTCGATCTTCGCGCGCTGCCGGCGTGGCGCAAGGACTACGGCTTCGATCCTGCCCGCTGGGCGCGCGGCGCGTCGGGCCGCACGGCGCTGTTTCGCGCGACGGCCGGCGAACGGCTCGCGGGATTCGTCGCGATCGAGGAAAGCTGGAACGGCATGGCCGAGATCGCGGAGCTGGCCGTCGACCGCCACTGCCGGCGCCAGGGTATCGGGCAATTCCTGCTGGCAGCCGCGGAAGCGTGGGCGCGCAGCCACGGGTTCGGCTTCATGCGGCTCGAAACGCAGGCGAACAACGTCGCGGCCTGCTCGACGTATGCGCGTGCGGGCTTCGTGCTCGGCGGCCACGACCGCTTTCTGTACGCCGATGGCGAGAACGCCGGAGAAGTCGCGCTGTTCTGGTACAAGGATCTGCGCGACGGGCAGACCACGCGAAGCCGCTCGGTCGACCCGGCATCGGTGCAGCCGGTGCGCTAATTGCGCTGATGCACGGCTGATCGTCACGTCAATGCAGTGTGATTGCCGCGTTACTTGCGCGTCGCCACGATGAACAGGCGCGGAAACGGCAACAGCACCGTACCGTCGTCCTGCACCGGATAACCGTTCGGGCCGGCCAGCGCGTCGCGATAGCGCGCGACGAACGTGCGCTGTTCGGACGCGTCGAGCGCCGCGAGGAACGGCCGCAGCGCGCTGCCCTTGAACCATTCGACGACCGCCTCCGCGCCGCCGCGCAGCGGGTGGTAATAGGTCGTGCGCCACACGTCCACACGCGAACACAGCGGCGCCAGCAGTGCATGGTAATAGCGCGCATCGAATCGCTCGGTGCGCGCCGCGCCTTTCAGCTTGTCGGCCCACGGCCCGCCTGCGGCGACTTCGCGCATCAGCCGATGCGCGGGTTCGTCGAGATTGTCGGGCATCTGCACCGCGAGATGGCCGCCTCGCGCGAGCCGGCCGACGAGCCTCGGGAACAGCGTGTCGTGCGCAGGCACCCATTGCAGCACCGCATTCGACAGGATCAGGTCATAGCCGCCCGGATCGTCCCAGGTCGCGACATCGGCTAGGTCGAAACGCAGCGCCGGCAGCCGCTTGCGCGCGGCTTCGATCATGTCCGCCGACGCATCGATCCCGTGGATCGTCGCGTCCGGCGCGCGCGCGATCAGCGCTTCCGTCGAATTGCCCGGCCCGCAGCCGATATCGATCGCGGTATGGATCGGCGTGTTCGGCACGGCGGCCAGCAGATCGCGCACCGGCCGCGTGCGTTCGTCCTCGAACCGCACGTACTGGGTCGCGTATTGATCGAGCGGGGTCGTCACGATAGTTCTCCTGGTCGGCATGAGCAGCCGCCCGCGCATCCGGGCACCGGATGCAACGGGCCGTCGATTCAGCGTATTCTGCGACTGCCGCCGAGCTCCAGTAAAATGAATTTAATATCGTGATTGATTCAAAATTCTGATGAAGATCGATACGCTCGGTGTCCAGGCTTTCGTCGCGATCGCCGACGGCGGCAGCTTCAGGCAGGCAGCCGATACGCTGCACGTCACGCAGACGGCGATCACGCAGCGGCTGCGCAAGCTCGAAGCGTATCTCGGCGTCGCGCTGGTCGAGCGCACGACGCGCCGNACCACGCTGACCGAGATCGGCCGGCGTTTCCTGCCNCAGGCGCGCCGGCTNCTGAACGAACTGTCCGATGCGCTGACCGAAATCCGCGAGACCGGCCTGAGCCAGCGCGGCGACGTCACGATCGCGTGCGTGCCGACGGTCGGCGTGCAGTACCTGCCGCGCATCCTGCGCGCGTTCTCCACGCACCGGCCGCANGATCGCGTGAAGATTCTCGATCACGCGTCGGCGTCGGTGNTGCAGGCCGTGCTGCGCCGCGAGGCGGAATTCGGCATCAGCATCGCCGGCGACCAGCACCCGGAACTCGTCAGCGTNCCGCTCACGCACGACCCTTACGTACTCGTGTGCCGCGACGATCACCCGCTCGCGAAGCGGCGGCGCATCCGCTGGGCGGCGCTGCAGCCGCATCCGCTGATCTTCGCCGGCGAAGTGAGCGGCAATCGCGGGCTGCTCGATGGCGCGTTGAAGACGAGCGGTGTGTCGCTGCATTCGTTCTATGAGGTACAGCGCAGTTCGACCGCGCTCGGGCTCGTCGCGCAAGGGCTGGGCGCGGCCGTCGTGCCGAAGCTCGCGATCCAGAAGAATGCGTATCCGATGATCCGCACGATCGAGCTCGTCGAGCCGTCGGTGTCGCGCACGCTCGTGCTCGTCATGCGGCGGAACGCGCAACTGTCGCCCGCCGCGCGGGCGCTGTACGACATGATCGTCGAACGGGCAGCGCCCGGGCGGTGATTCGTGAGCCTTGCGGCGCTACCAGCTTGTCACGAGATGTCAGGAAACCGCCCGTTGCCGCTCAAAGCACCTTGACCATAAATACGCGCGCCGCGCCTGCCGGCTCGCACGGCACTTCGCCGAACGTCTCGTAACCGTGCTTCCGGTAGAAGTCGGGCGCCTGGAACGAGATCGTGTACAGCACCGCACGCGCGCAACCACGCCGCTTCGCCTCCGCTTCTGCCTCGCGCAGCAACCGGCTGCCGAAGCCGCCGCCGCGCTGCGCTTCGGGCAGATAGAACAGATCGATGAAGAACAGGCCGAGCGACGTGCGGCCGGTGAGGCCGCCCAGTACGTCGCCGGTCGCGGGATCGGTCACGTAGACGTCGAGCGCGGCCGTATCGGCGCGCCCCGTCATCGCATGGTTGAATTCGCCGAGCTTGCGGCTGATGAAGTCTCGGGCGGCCGGCTGCTCGGTGTCGGTCAGTTGAAGGGTGACGTCGGGATGGGCTGTCATCGAAGCGAACGCGTGCGTGAAAAGACCGCCGGGCGGGCGGCGCCCGCGGCGGGTATCACGCGACTATAGCGCGTCGTCATGCGCCGTGACGACGCGCGATGATCGCTTGATATCGCGCGACGCCGTGACGCCACGACGCGCCGCCGGCGTCAGAACGGCTTGGTCGGCAGGTACTTGCCGTCGAGCGTGATCACCGCACGCGAACCGCCTTCCGGATCGTCGACCTTCTTCACGTCGAGCCGGAAATTGATCGCGCTGATGATGCCGTCGCCGAACTTCTCGTGAACGAGCGCCTTCAGCGTCGTGCCGTACACCTGCAGTATTTCGTAGAAACGGTAGATGGTCGGGTCGGTCGGCACGCGGTCGTCGATGCTGCCGCGCAGCGGGATCATTTGCAGCAGCAGCACCGCGTCGTCGTCGAGGCCGAGCTTGTCGGCGACGAGGCGCGCCGCGTCGGCCGGCAACGCATGCTGGCCGAGCAGCGCGGCCGTGACGAATGCTTCGCTCAGGCCCGTGCCTTCGGTGAGCTGCGCGAACGACAGGTTCTTGCGCGCCTTCGCGAGGACGACGGTTTCCGCCAGCGCGTGGCGCGCCGTCTGACTGTGCTGGGACTGGATCATGGTAATGCCTCGTAGTGGAGTGGGAGCGATTCAGGCCGCGACGGGGAGTGTCGCGGGGGTTGCACGGACGCCGGGATGGTCCGCAAGGCAAACGAACCGGCCGCGCGCGCCGTCGTAAGCGTCGATACAGCCCGATTCGATGTCGTAGACCCACCCGTGCAGTGCGAGACGCCCTTCTTCGAGCGCGAGCCGCACGGCGGGGTGCGTCTTCAGGTTGGCCAGTTGCGCGACAACGTTCTCGCGCACCATCGAGTCGATCCGTTCGCGCTCGCTGCGATGCGTGCGCGCCTCGTTCACGACCCGCGCCGAATCGGCATAGCGCAGCCAGTGGCCGACGGCCGGCATGTGGTCCATGCACTGGCAGGTCGCAATCGCGGTCATCGCACCGCAATCGGAATGCCCGCAGATCACGACGTCCGTCACGCGCAGCGCGGCGACCGCATATTCGACCGACGCCGACACGCCGCCCGGCTCCGGGCCGTACGACGGCACGATGTTGCCCGCGTTGCGGATCACGAACAGGTC
>Ga0058696_1000014_pt1 | contig 70171 bp, 64 predicted proteins | sample AgamicMgSfrz_FD_55077 | JGI IMG/M metagenome (GOLD analysis project Ga0058696, IMG submission 55077) | Agave microbial communities from Guanajuato, Mexico - Mg.Sf.rz | ecosystem: Host-associated > Plants > Phyllosphere > Phylloplane/Leaf | place: Guanajuato, Mexico | collected 2012-05-30 | reverse complement strand
CAATTATTTTAACGTTGTATCGATTTATCAGAAAAACCGAAGCGGTTAAGATGGTATTAGGTATTGTACTTATCTATGCTTTATCATATATAGCAGGACACTTAGGTTTTGAGAGAACATCCTTTCTCTTAAATCTAGGCACACAAACACTTGCATTTGGTACCCTCCTTATATTTTCTCCAGAACTTAGAATGTTTTTAAAAAAACTTGGTGGTTTCTCAGGACCAAAGAGACCTTCCAACGCTACTCTTAAAATATTCGAAGACGCACTTTTCGAACTATCAAAGAATAAGCACGGAGCTCTTATCATTATGGATGAAAACGGAGATATATCAGCAGCTTCCGAAAATCAAACTTTTCTAGATGCTAAAGTTTCTTCCTCACTAATAGGAACCATATTTCACCCTAACACACCTCTTCACGATGGAGCTGTTCTAATTCAAAAAGGACGTATTCATTTTGCTGGATGTAAACTTCCACTATCAGCTAGAAGAAGAGACAATTTTGGTACACTAGGAACAAGACATATGGTAGCGATAGAGACAGCAGAAAATTTTGATACAATTGTTTTTGTAGTTAGTGAAGAAACCGGAGCTATTCGTATAGCAACTAAAAATGGATTGTATTTTGTAGCAAGTCGTCAAGATTTCCGTCAGTTCTTTTTAGAACACTACGATTCAACCTTGAAAAAATTAAAATGAGATTAAAGTTTGCTGATGTTAGTTTATTTCGCTAAAAACTGCACCTATTTAAGGAGCAGTTTTTCCTTAATCCTAACTGTGTACCCTTTATATTTTTTTGTACAAAAAAATATATGCAAAATTTAAAGTGTTTGATATTATAATTCTTACAAGTATAAGAAGTCGAGGAAAATGAAGTTGAGAAAAGCAAAATATTATACATATTACAAAACAAGCTATGGATTTGTAAAAGCAAGTCTAGCAAATGAATTAGCTTTTAGCGAAGCAGTGGAATTAGGAAAGAATTATTGCGAATCAAATGATTATTTATATTTAGGTACATTTGATGACGAACACGTAAACATAAACCTTGTGTTAAAGGAAAGTTTAGAAGAGAAAAAGACCGCTACTGCATAATCTTTATACAGTAGCGGTCTTTTTAGTTGTTTAATATTATTTGTTAGCATCTAGGTATCTTACAGCGTCTCCTACTGTAACGAGCTTTTCAGCTTCCTCATCAGGGATTTCAACTTCAAACGCTTCTTCTAGTTCCATAATGAACTCTACTATGTCTAAAGAGTCTGCACCTAAATCTTCTTTGAAGCTAGCATCCATTGTTACATCTCCAGCTTCTACACCTAAACGTTCAACAATTAATTCTGTTAATTTTTCTAAAGTAGCCATTTATGATTTCCTCCTAATAGTTTGTCTTAATATAATATAGATTTTTTCTAAAATTCCCTTTTGAATTCAAGCAATTTTTCAATGAAAAATAGAGCTATTAAAGCTCTATTTTACTTTCCACCTTCAGGCTTCATTTGCTGTAGCTTCTTATTCTTTCTACGTTTGTTATAGTTCCCCCAAATTTCTTCCCAGTACATTAATTCTTCGTGATAAGCATCTGTACCATTTCGTTGATCCATATACTCTTGAATTTCGTACATCTCCTGAGCATTTTGCTCCAATTTCTTTAATTTTTGGGAGCCAGCAAGGTGTGCTCCTAAGCTTTTTTCAAGTAAGTAGGATGATATCCCAAAAGAGTGTTTTGCTCGTTTGTTTTCACTATTACTAAAACTGCAACGATGCTTTTCCCATAGTTTTAAAGCAATCTTAGGATTTAAAATAGTTAAAGATTTCATTATCTCCGCTACTTCTTCAATAGCGCCTGTTTTACCTTTAGTGTATTCATAACCTCGTTGCATTAGGTAAGTAGTCATTTCCCAATCTTTTAATTCAAAATAGTATCTAATTGCTCGTGGATAAGCATATGTTCTTGTACCAGGTGGACAGTCAATCCCCTTTTTCACTGCTTCAAATACATATTTTCCATTATCGTAATCACCCACATTGAAGTAATAGAAAGCACGATCAGACTCTTCTTGTCCTATACTCTGTGAAGTTTCATCTCTACTCTCAACCATCCAGCGAGAATATGTAGCAAAGCCTTCTTCCCATCTACCCACTCTCATTAAATAGTTATAGTGTTCTTGATAATAACTTCTTAATGAATAACCGCTAATTTCATATACATTTTTCATATGATTAAAGAAATCTGTTATATCTTTTTGTTTTATGTTAAATACTGAGTCAATGTGTTTAGCAACCCAAGAATAACTATCCAATAAAGGCTTACTGTTAAATCTATACTCCAAGAATACGTGAACATTAGCTAAATACAATTTAATTGCTGAGTATATCTTATTTAACTGTTTGTACTCTTTAAATAGCTCAAATCTTGTTAAATAACTATAAGAATGCTCTTCTGTATCTTCACAAATAACCAGTAGTTTCTCAAGGGACTCTACTTTTTCTTCTGCTTTTAATTTAAGTGATTTTTGATACATTTGTTTAATTTCAAGTTTCACTTTATTCACCCCCGTTGGAAGTTGGACTGACTCTTTCATAAAGATATCAGGTACCTTTTTCAAGAAAAGTGAACTGAAATTTTACAACTCCTTTAACCACAAGTATTTTACTTATTTTTTCTTTTTAAAACTTTCCGTATTAGACTATATAAAATTACTAAGGAGGAAACAAAAATGATAGATCCAGCTTTTGTAGTAGACCCAATTTCTAAAAATATTAGAATAAAGGAAAATAACGAAGGAGACAGCACTTCTTATGTGGTATATTGGGTTCAATATAGTAACGTTGTAGCTCATATTAACGAAGTAGAAAATAACGAAGGAGTTACTATTTACGTAGGTTCTTTTAATGGACCAGACAGTACATACTTTCGTAATGATAAGGAAGCGGCTGTTAGATGGTGCGAAAACACACTAAAAGAATACATACAGGCTACATTCGGAGATTATTCATTAGCAGTATAACGTTTAAATATTTATATCAAAATGACATACAAAAGGAAGGTTTTATAAGATGAAAAACATAATAAAGAAAGTGATACAACAAAGATATAGATTTTATGATGATCTTTATGTAAATATTGAATCTATAGATAAAGAATTATTGTCAGATTGGTCTCATAAAGAAAAGCCAAGCTTAAAGTATTGCGTAATTGAAGAACAATATGCCGATGAAAGCTGTATTTCTATAGAATTATCCGGCGCAGAGGTATACAACACACTCGAAGCAGCAGAAAAGGAAATAAAGGATATGAACAAAGAGTAATTCGTTCTATAATTTTCATTTTGCTATTTATAAAAACAGATAAAGACCTTGAGTATTCCAAGGTCTTTTTTAAATTGCCCTTAAAGAACTACTCCAAAATAATACAAAGAAAATATAAGTGTATACAAGGTTTCCCCTATTAACACATACAAATCGAGCTTTGTTTTTTTAAGTTCAGAAAGTGTATGATACATAACATATAATCTTAAAATGATAAGGATTAAAGAAAGGATTAACAATGTAATGTTTGCTGTTAAGGAGACAGCTATTATAAAGAAAAGCCATTTAAAAATAATTGCTCCCACAATCCTTAAAATGAATAGTTTCCACTTTGGTATTGAATTTAAATCAGACTGCAGATCCGCTTCATCCATTTCTTGCAATATTTCTTTATTTCTTTTGTATTCCTTAATGCTACTGATATAATTTCCGATAAGTATAAGACTGTAAATTAATAGATAAATATCTCTAGTTGCCCAATTTAAAAAAGGCACATTATCAACCCTAACATATAATTTGATATAGTTTTGTCTGTACAGAACAAACAAATTCCTCTTATATGTTATTTTAACATATAATTACAATTAAACTTATTTATTTATATTGAAAAAGCTGGTATATATACGTTGTATATACCAGCTTTTTGTATTTATAAAAGAATCTTATATTTGTTTTTAACTAATCTTTGATAAGAGCATTTCCTCAGTTAGAATCTCAACTTCAAGCGCTTGAGCCTTTTCTAACTTCGAACCGGCATCTTTACCCGCAAGCAAATAATCAGTGCTTTTTGAAACACTTCCAGATACTTTTCCACCATTATCTTCAATTAATTTCTTATAATATTCTCTTGAGCCTTGCTCTAATTTTCCAGTAATTACGAACTTTTTACCTTCTAAACCACTACCTTTAGCTTCAGAATTATTGTGAACAGGAACTATACCTAAACTCAACAACTCTTCTACTAAAGCTTGGTTTAAAGGATCATTAACCCATTCATAAAGCACTTTAGCTGTTTTAGGACCAATGTCTTCAATACTTAGTAGCCCTTCATATGTAGCACCTTTAAATGCCTCCCAAGTGCTATAAGTTTTAGCAATTCTTTTTGCCGTACCGGTTCCTGTCGTGTTAATTCCTAGCGCCTTTAAGAAGCGGTGCCATTCACACTTCTTTGTTTTTTCAATAGCATCCAATAGATTTTGAGCGCTTTTTTCACCAAAACCTTCAAGCGTCATTACATCTTCTTTTTGTAATTTATATAGGTCAGGTAAAGAGTTTAATAGCCCAGCATCATTTAATTTCTCAGCTGTAGCTTTTGAAAAACCAGTAATGTTCATCGCTTCTCTTGAACCATAATAAATCCACTTTCGGATTTGCTGCGCAGGGCATTCATCGTGGTTCTTACAAATTAGGAACGGCCATTCAGTAACTAATTCTGAACCACAAGATGTACAATGCGTAGGCGGAATAATAGTTTCCCCTTCAGCACCTTCAACACCTCCACGAATGTTAGGAATAACATCTCCAGCACGCCTTACATATAACCTACCATTTAAAGTAATATTATTAGCAAGGATATAAGCAAGGTTATTTAAGGTAGCTTTAGCAATTCTTGTACCACCAATTTCAATTGGCTCAATCCACCCTAAAGGAGTATGACGACCGGTTCTACCAACTGGCCAAGTTACCTCAATTAAAGGAGTAATATCTTCAACAGCTTCAAACTTATAAGCAATAGAGTACTTTGGATGTTTTGATGTATATCCTAGCTTCTCTCTAGCTGCAAAATCATTTACGCTAATGATTACGCCATCTACATCAAAGTCAAGTTTAGATCTCTGTTCTTCAAAGAAATCTAGCTTCTCTAGAATCTCTTCATAACTTTTAACTACGTAGAAATCTTTTGTAACTTTAAATCCATTCTCAATTAAGAACTCCCTAGCTTCCGTTTGTTTACGAATACTATTATCCTCAATAAAACGAACGTTGTAGAAGTATGCATCAAGAGGTCTTTTAGCGGTTTCTTTAGGATCTAACTGTCTAACAGAGCCTGCAGCACCATTTCGAGTATTAGCAATTGTTTTATATTTCTCTTGTAGTCGTTTCAAGTTCGCATTTTCACCTAACAAATTAATTTCTTCATTTAAACGTTCAATTTGTTGCTCATTGTAACGCTCAAATCCACTAATTGTTAAGTAAGCTTCGGCTTGAACCTCTACTTTACCTTTATAATCAATTGTTAAAGGAATACTCTTAATAGTCTTTAGCTGCTCAGTGACAAGTTCTCCCTCTATACCATTACCACGCGTTGCTCCTGAAACAAGTTTTCCCTCATTGTAGTGAAGATCAATGGTTAAGCCATCATATTTCCACTCCATTGTGTATTCTTCACCTTCTGTTTTATCCAGGAGCTTCGTTTTTAATTCTTCTACTTCATCATATTGTACTTTATCCTGACTTAAAAGCGGTTTAGGATGCACAAATGTTTCAAAGAACGGTAGCTTGTCCCCACCGACACGTTGAGTAGGTGAGTCGTTTAAAATCCATTCTGGGTTTTGCTTTTCAATTTCTTGTAATGAAGCATAATGCTTATCGTATTCTTTATCACTTATCATTGGATTGTCCAATGTATAGTACTGATAATCATACTTCTTTACTTCTTCTACTAACTCCAAATAATCTAAATAACTTTTTTCCTTCAACATAACAATCCCTCCAAATAGTAGTACAAGACCTCAGCTTTTGAGGTCTTATAAATTGATTAGCATCAATATCATAAAGAAAAATATAAAAAATAGGAAAAAAACTACATTTTGTGCACCAGCCATTGCCTCCTGTATACTTTTGCCCATTAACTTCTCTAAGTTTTCTTTAAATGTTAGTTTGAATTTCATTACACCTTTAAGGTACTCAGGCATTTCAATCCCTTTTTCAAACCAATCACAAATCATTTTGTAGTCCATAGGGTTTAAATCTTCAAATGGAATCTTTGTTTTGCACTTATTTTTTGCTAGTAGTTCTTTCGCTTTATCTTTATAAGTGTGTTCAAGAGCATATTTCTTCGCTTTTTTAGGCATTGGAAGCGTTGATTGCAAGTTCATTCTTTGCTCCCACACTCGCACATATTTAGGGATATTATGATATGTTTTGTAAAGGATCTTTTCCGCTTTTTTATGATTTTTTGCGTAAATATCCATCCATTCTTTTGCCCATACTTCAGTATCTGTTAATCTGACACCCTTTTTCAATTTCTCACGAACAAAATAGTTAATAGCTTGTTCCTGATCTATCACTTCTTTTCTTAACTGCATAGTCACACCCCGTCTAAGTTCTTTAATCTGTCTTTTTATTTAAAAAACAATCCTCATTCCCTTTTGAAAAATAAAAAACTCGACTTTAAATTCAGCCGAGTTACCCTCTATTTTATTCGTTTTTCTCATCACCAAAATCTTTGTTTTTTCTCACTTCATCTTCTATTAGTTCCAACTGTTGATATTGGTTGTGTATAAACCACAAGCCCAAAGCGTCAACCAAAATTATTTTTCCAGAAAACATTCCGTTCATAGTAGTATATATAATTGGTAGGACAATAGGGAGTGTTATTAACATCGTCACCAAATAATCGACTAACTTTCTTTTGGTAATGATTGTAGCGCATAAGCCGAATATAAATATAAAGGTAAACCAATGTAGCATCTCTTCTATTTTAAATTTTGATTGAACAATTAGATATATACACATTGCTGAAAGAAAAACATTTGCGGCAATATGAGTAATAGCAAACGTCTTTAATCTTTTTGCATCCATTTATATCCCCCCTATATGTAGGGAGCAATATAAATAATTTCTTGAAAAATAAAAGAAAACAATCCAAATTAAATTTTAATTACACATAGCTAACTTACATCACAGCTTAGAGTTTCGGAGTGGACATAATGAAAAAATACATAACACCATACTTAGTACCTGTCTTTGTTCTTGTCTTTGCAATTAGTGCAGCGGCTTACAACCATCTAGGAGACAAAAGTGAAAAAGTAGATAATGATAAACCGTATATTCGTAATTTATCCGGAATACCAGCAGTCAAAAAAACTGTAAATTATAACGAAAAGCAATTTAAAACAGGAGATTATATCTTTTCCTATTCTGCGGAGAGCGGAAGTACTTCTAAGACAATCGATTATTATTTTGGGGGATTCCAAAACGAAAAGTTTTTCTCTATTTACCCACTGGTTTCATCCGAAGACTTAGGGAATATCCAACAATCTAATTACAACTTTTACGCCAAAAAGAACAAAATTATTAGCTTGCCGTATTCAAATATAAAGCTAAGAATAGTTTCTTACAACCTAGAAACCGATAGTATAGCCTTCCAAATTTTAAAATAATTATCATATTACAAAGAGGAATTAGAACGTTTTGCGTGAATTGTGAATTAATAAGATTAGGAGGCGTTTCTAGTGAGAAATTTTACTTGGATTGCCGGTGTTATACTTGCAATCGTGTTCTTATTTACAAGGACCTCTGATGTCTTTTTAGGTTCCACATTCGCGTTTTACTTTCTAAACGGACTATCAATTTTTGTCTTAGCTGTTTTCTCTTATTTTTACTTCACAGTATTTGAGAATGTAGCAGTAGATCAATTACAAAGTATGCAAAAAACACCTTCGCTTACTTGGTTTGGGTGGTTTGCACGTAATTTAACCGAATGGACAACCATTTTACTGGTATTTTCACCTTATCTGTTGATCTTGCTTAGTATTTCAAAAGGCATTTCTTTTTGGTTTCCGATTGTATCATTCACTCAAACCATCGCATTTGTATTTGTGATGCTTGTATGTATGTTTATGGTTTTCTTAGTACTGACAGTTATTTACCACAAAATCGTGTCGAAAAAACGTGGTTACTTAGTATAATTATTAAAGCCGTCCATTATATAGACGGCTTTTTTTCTAGTTCAATTATGTATTCCTTAATGCTCTTGATTTAAAAACTCTTTTAGAACTTCCTCTCTAACCTTTCCCATCTCCATTAGGAAATTAAATTCTTTTTTCACGATTTGATAAGAGCCATCTTCTTTTTGGCTTCCTGAAATATATTTGGTATCAACCCATTCCCTAACAGTCTTAATAGGCACACCGTAAGCATTGGCAACTTCTTTTTCATCAACAAACATAGCAATCTCCTCCGCTCTCAATATATGTATTATGTACTTATCAAAGGTGTATATCAGCCAAAGTACATTTAATATATAAATACATTATTGGATATTTGAAATCCTCTTAAAACAGAAATATAATTAGTGAAACAAAAAAAGGAAATGGTGATTGCTATGATCGAGGAAAGATTAAAAAAGTTAATGAGCCTAGGTTGGAATATTGTAATTCAATGTAAAGGAAAAGGCGAAGCCTATCAATTAACTTACGAAGCATCTGCAAAGTTAGCAATTCCAGGAAAAGCTACTACTGAAGATTTGTATCGCTCAATGGTTAAAATAGAGGTATTAGGAGATACAATGGAAGAATTAGTAACCTCTCTAGAAAAGAAAATACTAAAACAAGCAAGCAAGTGATGCATTTGTATTTCCTGTTACATATCATTTCCTAAAAAGGCTCTATTACAAAAGAGCCTTTTTGTTTTACTTATTTTGTTGTGCTTTTTTTATACCCTCAATAATTTCTCTTTGACAATTATGCCATTTTCTTATTAATTCACTCCAATTAGCATCTTCTTCTACTGTTACAACAGGAGCAACAGAATACATTTCGGATTTAAAGCTATTAATTAGGTGCTTTTGGCATCCCTCTAAGAATGCAAAGGTAATAGAGCGGTTAGTTAGCCCAGCTCCCTTCATAATACCTTTTAAATAAAGTAATGTTTTTTCATCGTAAGTTAAGACCGTTAGTTCCTTTTCTTCTTTTATAAACTTAGATACGACTTTACAAAGATTCTTTTCCTTCTTTAGACCAGGTAGAAATCCTATGGATTCATCTTGCTGTTTATCATTATCTACTAGTGCAAGCTGTTTAATTTCCGCCGCTTTATTAAATAGACGATATTCTCCATAATCAAATACCGGTTTAGAATATGGATTCAACGTAGCATCACTATAAAACCACGCGTTTTCACTTTCAACTGGCAGCAAACCTTTCATTTCATTACTTAACCAAAATTGCACTCTTGAATCTTCTTTAAAACGCTCATATAGCCTTTTAAGGTAATTGGGCTGTCCGTCTATCCCGTACACAATTAAACGGTCATATTCAGCCAATACGCGGTAACAACGACTTTCTAAATCGTCATATGTTTCTTCTTTTTCTTTTATTAATCCCAATTTCAGAGCGTATTCCTTTACTAATTCTTTATTGTCTTCTATTAAGCCTTTTAATTGTTTCTTATATTCAAACATAAATATCCCCCTTTAAATTACAGAAAATCTGTTGAGGAAGTCCCCAACAGATTACCCTTTTGCAATATTTGAAATATCAAAATGAAGTACATTCATACAATAATAGTGTCTTAACTCAGCAAGGATATCTTGGAACATTGCTGCCGCTTCTCTTTGATACTCAACAAGCGGATTTGTTTGAGCATAAGCTCTCAAATGAATGCCTTCTTTAAGTTGCACTAATTGATCTAGATGCCTTACCCAGAACTGATCCAACAAATCCATAAATATCGCTTTTTCAATTTGATTAATAATGTCATTACCAATTGTGTCTCTGTTTTTTCTATAGCGAGTTAACGCCACTTTCACTACGCTTTCTTCCACATCATCTACTGTATCAAGATTGATTAAATTCTTTTCAACAGCTCCAATTAACTCATTTACAATCCAGTTCATAATTTCTTCAGGTTCACCATCATCATATCGTTTACGAACTTCTTCGCAGATAAATTCTTCAATCATTTTCTCTGTAAATTCATCCGTCTCAACGATACCCATTAGATTAGTTCTCTCGTTATAAATAAATTTTCTTTGAAGATCCATTACTTCGTCATATTCTAATAAGTTTTTTCGAATATCGAAGTTCGACCCTTCCATTCTTTTTTGAGCACTACTAATAGCTCTTGCTACCATACGATCTTTGATAGGCTCTTCTTTAGGGAACTTTAATTTCATTGCTAAGTCCTTTATCTTTTGACCGTTGAATCGTTTGATTAAATCATCTTCTAGAGAAAGAATGAATTTACTGTAGCCCGGATCTCCTTGGCGACCAGAACGACCTTTTAACTGATTATCAACCCTACGGCTCTCGTGTTTTTCCGTTCCTATTACAGCTAATCCACCTAATTCTTTTACGTCGTCACCTAGTTTAATATCTGTACCCCTACCAGCCATATTCGTTGCAATTGTAACCGCTCCTTTTTGGCCAGCATTTGAAATAATTTCAGCTTCTCGTTCGTGGTTTTTAGCATTTAGTACTTCGTGTTTTATACCGTTCTTTGAAAATAAACCACTTAACCATTCATTATCCTCAATAGATGATGTACCCACCAATATTGGTTGTCCTTTTTCGTGACGTTCTTTTACTTCTGTAATAATAGCCTTTGCTTTCTCTTCTTTATCCAAATAAATTTCATCGTTATCATCTATACGTGCGATAGGACGATGAGTAGGCACTACCAATACATCTAAATTATAAATTTTTTGTAATTCCTCTTCTTCTGTTTTTGCTGTACCAGTCATACCCGCTATTTTTTTATACATACGGAAATAGTTTTGGATAGTTAAAGTAGCTAGGGTCATTGTTTCGTCTTTTATTTCCACACCCTCTTTTGCCTCAATTGCCTGGTGCAATCCTTCACTAAACCTTCTACCATCCATAATACGCCCTGTATTTTGGTCTACTAATACAACTTCTCCGTTACTTACTACATAATCCTTATCTTTAGTCATTGTAAAGTAAGCACGTAACATTAAGTTTGTTGCCCGTAAGTAATTCTGACTTTCTAGCGAGTACAAATCGTCAATCTTCCAGAAGTTCTGCACTTTTTCCATTCCTGCTTCTGTAAGCCAAACAGAGTTAGATTCTATGTTATATTCATATTCATCATCTTTTAAAAGACTAACTATCATCTTAGCTTGCTTGTACAATCCAAGATCCTCTTTCTTTTGTCCAGAGATAATTAGTGGTGTACGCGCTTCGTCAATTAGGATAGAGTCAGCTTCATCAATCAGAACGTAATCTAAGCCACTTTGTACTTGCTCAAACTTATTTTTAACCATATTATCACGTAGATAATCAAAACCAAGTTCAGAAGCCGTGCTATAAATAACATCTTTCTTGTAAATAGCTTTTTTCTCTTCCCCTGATAAGCCTGACACATTTAGTCCTACGGTTAATCCTAAGAATTCTAAGACTGGCCCAATTACACTTTTATCACGTTCTGCCAAATAGTCATTAGCCGTAACCAAATGCACTTTTGAGCCGTTTAATGCTTCAAAATAAATAGCAAAGAGAGATACTAGGGTTTTACCTTCCCCTGTCTTCATTTCCGCTATATTACCCTCCGAAAGGATTAGACCCCCTACTAGTTGAACCGGATATGCTTCTAACCCTAATACTCGTTTAGCTGCTTCTCTTGCTAGTGCAAATGCTTCTATTTGTACCTGTTCCTCATTTTCACCGTTCTCAAGTCGTTCTTTAAATTGTTGAGTGCGCGTCACAAAAGCAGAATCCTCAATTTCACTAACTTCTTTATGTTGAGCAACAATTTTATCTGCTAATTTCATCATTTTTCTAATACGTTTATTATCAAAGTATTGTTGTAAACCCATTACGTCTCACCTTTCTTTGAAAAAAAGAAACCGCACAAAATATGCGGTTTACATTAATAGTTCATAAACTTACCAATAGCTACACCAGTAATGGCAACGAAGTTTACAAAGATTAGCCCCATCGTAAATGACCATTGTTGATAGAAACCTAATTTTGTACCTTTTACAATTTTTTTAAGTTGGTCCAAGACTATATGTGCGCCCATACCTACTGCTAAACCAGCAAAAATATAAATAGGAAAAATTATTATGACAAGTGCCCATACTCCTGCTTGAATCCAGCCGTTGTGAGTATATTCTTCTTTTGGAAGATAAAACAAGGAGATAACACCAATAAAGATCCCTAAAAAATACGTAAGAGCAGGTTTTTCAATAGGAAATACAAAATAAGAAGCCCACCCAATTAAAATAGAAAGCAGGATATAATATTTCTTCTCCATATCTAATTGCATCTCTATCCCTCACTTTTTTCTCAATTTATTGAATATAACTTAAAAAAGTTTTTAAAAGTACCTTGTCCACAATATGTAAAATTGCATATATTTTTAGGTTAATGTAATTGAAAAAAACTACCATATATTCAGCAAGGGTATTCACTTTAAATTTCTAAAGATAAATCATCAATTTTTGAATTAGGTTTATCGGAGGTTATTTAAATGAGAAAGTATTTTGGCACTGATGGTGTTCGAGGTGTAGCAAACGTAGAGCTTACTCCCGAATTAGCTTTTAAGTTAGGTAAAAGCGCAGGTTATGTATTAACTAAGAAAATGTCAGAACAAACATTACGTCCTACATTTGTAGTTGGTAGAGATACTAGAATTTCAGGACCTATGTTAGAAACAGCCTTAATTTCAGGTCTTACTAGTTCAGGTGTAAACGTTATTCAATTAGGTATTGTACCTACCCCTGCAGTAGCTTACATTACAAAGCAATTAGCAAGTGGCGGAGTTATGATCTCAGCTAGTCATAATCCATACCAAGACAACGGTATTAAGTTCTTTAATCAAGACGGATATAAACTATCAGACGAAATAGAACTAGAAATTGAACACTACCTAGAAAGACTTGAAGAAATTCCGGTATACGCTGGAGGAGACATCGGTACAATCCTTAGCTATAAAAATGCAGCAAACTTTTATGTAGAATTTCTAAAAAACTCTATTACAACCAACTTAGAAGGATTGAACATTGTATTAGATTGTGCAAACGGAGCTGCAACTACTGTAGCCCCTACTCTATTTGAAAGCTTAGGAGCAACAGTACACGTTTTATCCGCTTCCCCAGACGGAGTAAATATTAATGTTGAGTGTGGTTCTACACACCCAGAAGAGCTTCAAAGAAAAGTAGTAGAATTGAAAGCAAACTTAGGTTTAGCATTTGATGGAGATGCTGATCGTTTAATTGCCGTAGATGAAACAGGTGAAGTAGTGGATGGTGACCAAATTTTGTATATTTGTGCCAAGGCATTAAGAATAAAAGGTAAATTAGCTAATCAAACAGTTGTTTCTACTGTAATGAGTAATTTTGGTTTCCAAAAGGCACTAAATGAATTAGGCGTTAATTCTGTTCAAACAAGTGTCGGGGATCGCTATGTGCTAGAAGAAATGATGAAAAAAGGATATACACTAGGTGGAGAACAATCAGGACACATTATTTTCCTTGATTTAAATACTACTGGAGATGGCATTTTAAGCGCCCTGCAATTAGCTAACATAGTAAAAGAATCCTCTATGTCTATTACAGAACTACTAAGCGGCTTTAAAAAATACCCGCAACAATTAGTTAATGTAAAAGTTAAGGACAAAAAAGCCTGGGAAAGCCACCCCGCTATCAGAAACGCAATCAAGGAAGCGGAAAGTGTATTAGCAGACAACGGAAGAGTGTTAGTTAGGGCATCTGGTACCGAAAACCTTGTTCGGGTAATGGTTGAAGCAGATAACAGCGAATTAGTTAATAAGCTTGTTACCTCTATCGCTAACGAGATACAAAAAAGCTAACGAAAAATTCGTTAGCTTTTTTTATGATGCCTTTTCATTAATATGTTTAATTAAATTGCCACGTTCCCTATTAATGAACTGAATTATTTTTGTAACATCTTCGTTATGCACAAAATAAATTGTTGGTTCTTCATTATCATATATTCTAAATTCGACATTATTAGGAATTAATCTACTATCTTTCTTTTTAACATTTACACGAACAGTAGGATTCACAAGTTTCAATTTCCCCATTGTTTCCTTATCCCATAATACCTTTAAAACAATTTCAGCTTTATGTTGAGAGATAAAAACACGAGAAAAACCAGTAATTTTCATAAGAAGTTCCTCCTTGTTCCTTTTTTTAATTATATACCAGAATAAGTAGAATGTAAATTCTAAATAGTCTGTCTTCTATTAATTTATGCCATTTTCTATGAAAAATATGCATAAAAAAAGAAAAAAATAGCGGTGTTTATACTAAAATTATTAGTTACCTCTATTTTTTTCTTTTTCAAGTCAAATTATGTAGGAATTAATAGCGACTTAAACGACCTTCGCTACATTTAGTGCAACGCTTACCTTTTTTCTTCATACAACTTTCACAGATATGGTATTCGCAAGAGCTACACTCGTAAAATACTTCTTCTTCATCATCAAACTTTCTTTTACAATTATCACACATCATAATTTTAATCCCTCCTACCTCCTTTATATCGATATTTTTCTAATAAAATTAAAAAAATAAAAAAAAGGTGCTAATAGCACCTTCTAGATATATACCAAGTAAATATAAATAGTTCACAACAGTTCATCATAATACTTAGTAAAACTTAATAACTTTGCATAACTCTGCATAATTCCACATAAACCTTCATAATTCCTATAAATAAAATATTATATTTCAATATGAACAAATATGAATTTTGATGTGCCTATTCAATTAAATTTGTTTCTATATATGAATATACAAATTCCCTTCCTTCTAACTAACTAGGCTATATTTTTTGGAACTTATAAATAAGTAACGCGTTTATCTTTCAGTACAACTTTATCAGCCTCAAATACATTCTCTTTGGACTCCCAATTAATAAAGTAGTCAGTTTTATAAGGGTTATAATACGCTTTTTTACTCAAGGTTTCCTCAGCTACCCCTGAAAAGATTCCATCTACATAAGCGTGTACGCTTTTTCTTCTTATTTTTCTAACCCTTAGTTGCCCAGTTTTATTAACTTTAAATTTTGCATCGGTTATTGCTATGCCATTTCCGTGAGCAACTACTTTCCCCTTGTATTGTCCCTCCATTGATACAATAGAGAAAAGATGAGTATGTAAATTAAAATAGACTCTTACTTTTTTACCAACCTCCAAACTTCTATCTTTGTATAATTGCAGCACTATATCACCTTCTTATAAAGAAAACACCTATACAACATAGCCGACCATATATTAAATAAGTAGAACTGCAAGCTTTTTCACATTGTTTTTTTGGTTACTATTACTTTATAATCTTTTTAAATTTAATTCTTATAAAGTTTTAATTAAATTAAACGGAGTTTCAAGAAAGGGACACACTATGCAAGTTTTTTCAGTAACTTATTTAAAGAGCATTATGGAACGAGAGGATAAACGCATTGATTCTCTTATTTGCTCAGAAAACATTCCTCACGAAACCTACAACGACGTAAGCTTTGAAAAGAACTTAGATTACGAAGTGTTAGGGATTAACTGGGTAAATGAATCTTTTATTGTAATGAATGATTGGGGAGAAGTTGAAGAAATTACTATTGGCGACCCTCGATTTAAAATAGATAATTTTGTTCCTAATAAACACTATCCCGCGAACTTTTTACTTGGTGTTGGAATGAATCAAAAAAACCAGTGGCGCTGGTTTAAATAAGTACTTCTTTTTTAAGGTTTCTTCTATTACTAGACGAATGGTATTAGAAGAAACCTTTTTTAGGAGGAAATGTTATAATGAAACGTTTTTTTATCAAATTTTTAATTTTTATTATAGTGCTCGCAGCTGTAGCAGTCGGAGGCTTCAATTGGTTCAAAGGAAAATCCACTGTATCATCTGGTAGCATTGATATATCTACTGGCGCTTCTGTTCGACAAGTTGCAGACTTACTTGAAGCCAACGGAGTAATCGAAGATGCTAATGTGTTTTACTATTATATTCGTTTAAAACAAGTCTATTATGAAATGGCCTCTTGGAGTCATCAAAAATTCGATGTTTCTTTTAAACCTGGAAAATTTGTGGTAGATACAAGTAACTTCGATTCACTAATAGCAGAATTAAATGAAATCGATAATTCTACAAAAGAGGAAACTGCTGAACGTTATGTTACCATTCCAGAAGGAACAACTATTGAACAAATGAGTGAAATTCTATCCTCAAGGAACATTGTAGATAAAGAAGCTTTCTTGCGTTTAGTAAATGATCAAGAATACTACAATGAATTAAGAAAAAAATATGCTTGGCTCCCCGCTTATAACTCTCAAAAAATTGTTCAGTTAGAAGGATACCTACACGCAGATACTTATGACTTCCAAAAAAACACCCTTCCTCACAAAATTATTGAACAAATGTTAGATGAAACTAACAAGTGGTATGTAGAAAATAAAGTGCAAATATTAGACACTGGTTACACCTTTGACCAACTTGTTACTCTTGCTTCAGTTGTAGAAAAAGAATCTAAGTTTTCAGAGGACCGACCAAAGGTAGCTCAAGTTTTCTATAATCGTTTAATCAAAGGAATGAAATTAGAAAGCGACATTACAGCAGCTTATGCTAACCGCGAACACAAAGTCTTTATGACGTATAGCGATATTGATACTGAATCTCCGTATAATACCTATAAAACCCCTGGACTTCCATTAGGACCAATTAATTCTCCAAGTATTGAATCTCTTACAGCGGTTTTACATCCAACAGGTTCACAATTTAAGGCAATTTACTTCTACGCTCGACCTAACGGACAAACTTTTTATGCAGAAACATTTGCGGAACACGAAGTAAATAGAAAAAAATATGAAAAAGAATGGCTTGAATTAGCCAAATAAAAAAGACGGCATAGCCGTTTTTTTTATGAGCAAAAAAACAAATACTTTAACTTGCAATTTTTCACTCGAATTATTAGATTTTAAGACGAAATTATACTATTATCACAAAAACTTCTCAGAAGGAGGCGTTTATTTTGGAAAAACGTTATCATACCGGTACTTTCTTAGTTAACAAGGAATCGGTAGTTGTTTCGGTTAACCCATATATCTGTCATTTAACAAATAAATTAGAATCGGACATTATACTTCAACCTTTTGAACACTTATTCTGCTCTGATGAGGATTCTCTTCTTCACGCAACAGGAAAACATATTCCGGTATTCTTTGAAAAGAGCAGAATCATTATTGCTGAGGAAGAATTCCTTCTCTATATTGTATGGAATGAAGATTTAGAGATAGAAAACCACCCTATCTACAGAACAATTACAGACCATACAAATGATATGATTTCTATAATTGACTCTTCTACTCGTATATTCTTTTCTTCCCCATCACACCAAACCTACTTAGACCAATCTCCCTCCCTTTTTGATAAAAGATCTTTTCTAGAGTTTATTCACGAAGATGACCACCCTGTAATTGCTCATATTATTAACGGAGTTTTCGAAAAGAATGAAAAACATACGATTAACTTTCGAATCAAAGGATCTGGAGATTATATAGTAGTTAAGGGTAGCTTTAATCCTGTTATAGGTAAGAACAATGAAGTGCAATATGTTGTTATTGTAATGAGAGATATCCATATACAAAACAGAGACGTAGAGAATGTAGTGGAACGCGAACAAAGGTTTAAATCTTTGTTTGATCAGAATCCTGACTTTGTTTTTAGTTTAGATTTAGATTTCTGTTTTACAGATATAAATGACGCAATGCTTGATGCTACTGGATTTACAAGAAATGAAATTATGGATAGACCTTTTAGTACATTAATTACACCTGATTATTTCAGCAAAACTGTAGTAAGCCTCTTAGAAGTTAAAAACGGTATTAGAAAAACATATGATACTGTAATGATTAAGAAACAAGGAAACCCTATTTTTGTATCATTATCTTTGTTCCCTATTTTCGTGCACAATAAGTTAGTGGGAATTCACGGTATTGCAAAGGACATAAGCAAGAAAAAAGAATACGAAAAAAGAATTTATCAGTTAGCCTATACAGACACATTAACCAATTTGCCTAATAGGGCAAAATTCCAAAAAGAAATTATTAATATTTACAGAAAAGTGGAAGAAGAAAATAAAAAATTTGCTCTTTTATTCTTTGATATTGATAATTTTAAGGATGTTAATGATAGTTTAGGACACTTTGCAGGAGATGTATTATTAAAAAGTACAGCTAGTAGGATAAAATCGCTGTTACCAGACCACTGCCACCTTTTTAGAATGAGCGGCGATGAGTTTACAGTCATAATTAAAAAATTTCATAGGAAAAATGAGTTAACAGAAATTGCAAAAATTATATTAGAGGGTTTTAAAAAGACTTTTGAAGTAGAGGAACACGAAATTCTTATTTCATCATCAATAGGTATCGCAACTTATCCAGAAGATACGAATAACACAGATGATTTAGTTAGATATGCAGATTCTGCAATGTATTTCTCAAAGCAAAGAGGAAAGAATTTTTATAGTTTCTTTAACGAAACAATGATTAAGAAACAGAGCGAACAATTCCATCTTAACGGAAGCCTCAGAAAGGCAATTGATAACGATGAGTTTCGTTTACACTACCAACCTATCATTGATGCACATACAGGAGTCGTTACTTCAGCAGAGGCTTTAATTCGTTGGTATTCTCCTGAACAAGGAATTATTTCGCCAGGAATATTTATTCCTTTAGCGGAGGTATCAGGATTTATTCACTCTTTAGGAACTTGGGTAATACAAGAGGCTTGCAGACAGCTTAAGGAATGGATATCAAAAGGTTATCAAGTGGTCCCAATAAGTATAAACGTATCAGGTAAACAGTTTGACCGGCAAGACGTATATCGAACTATTCAAAGGAATTTAAAGAAATTCGGATTAGATCCTAATTTGTTAATCATAGAAGTTACAGAAACAGTAGCAATGAAGAAGAAACAAAATGTGCTAAATGTTTTAGACAAACTCAAGGCTTTAGGTTGCGGATTAGCTATAGATGACTTTGGTTCAGGCTACTCCTCCCTCTCTTATTTAAAGGATTTTCCAGTCAATCGATTAAAAATGGATAAGTCATTTACAGATAGCATTCTAACAGATGACAAAATGAAACAGGTTGTACAAATTATTATTGATTTAGGCCACGTTTTAGATTTAGAGGTAATTGCAGAGGGCGTGGAAACAGAAGATGAACTCAAAATTTTAAAGTCAATTGGTACAGATGGTATTCAAGGGTTTTTCTTTTCAAAACCTTTACCTGCATTGGAATTTGAAACAACTTATTTTAAAAAATAAAATAGCAATATCCCCTGTTTAAATAAGAACAGTAAATAATTCAATTACAAACCATAAATATTTTTGAATGAGCGAGGTGTTTTAATGAACAGAAAAGTAAAAGAAAAATGGGACACAGCTGCTTTTGAGTTGGCAAAACAAATAAAAAAAGATGATAAACCTTATCCCTATTCTTATATGGTATTAAGTGCGGCAACTATCATAGAAATATTTTATTCTGCAGTTTATTCGGTTAAAGAGGAAGACTTCCCTTTCTCCACAAAGACTCAATATGAGAAGAAGTTAAAAGAAATTAAACCACACCAAATGAAGTCGTTATTTGTATTTTTCCTCTTAGACTATTTTGCTTTTCTGGAATTTGAAATGCACCCCAAATTTTTTGACACATTTCCATTAAGTTATGAAGAATTGCTAGATGGCTTTAAAGAAGCGTTTAAAGGCTATCCATCTGAGCTTGCTTTGCTTGAGCAAACTATTAATGAGTTTGAAAAACCATATCACTCCAGAACTTTTTTACAGAGGACCGGCTTACCAAAACAACAGGATGATTCCTTTTTGGTACATACCTTAAACGAATTGAAATTCGAACTGTTTCACCAATTCAATAAGAATATTGCAAGAATAGTTAACCTTTCCAAAAGAAAAGCAGGTGATAACAATGTCTAAATGCTGTGAAAATTGTGCTCTTTATGATCCTCAAAACAGTAAAGAAGGCTACTGTGAGTATTGGAGGAAAATTGTTGAAGAGACTGACTACTGTGTAGAATACAAATAAAAAAGAAAGGTATACACTTTGTATGCCTTTCTTTTTTTGCATTATTCATACCTTAACGTCAGAGAATATACGGTAAAATTTTTTTTGTGATTTTTTTGTATTCTTTATACTCCTCACCGAAGAAGGCTTCAAGCTCCCTTTCTTCTATTCTAATTTGAATAAGGAACACAATAAGAGAAAATAACATTATAAGTAATAGAAAAAGCCAATTTAACGAAGCAATACCCAATCCCCATAGAGAAACCATAAATCCTGTATAACAAGGATGTCGAACTAATTTAAAAGGTCCAGCTTTAATCAACTTTGGCTTATCCTGGACTTGAAGGGTTGCTACATAAGAGCTGCCCATTATATGCATACTATATTGTCTAATAATATTACCAACAATAATTATTAAAATTCCCACCCAAAGGAAATAATGGTACTCCACTTCTAAATGTCCCAAATTGCTTTCAAACATTATAATAGAAGAAAGTGAAAACAGCACTATTAAAAATGCAAACAGCGCTATTGCTTTTCGATCTTTCTTCTTTGGTCTTCTATCCTGTTTCATTATAATTCTGTACTCAATAATAACCCATATTAATAGGCAAATACCTAACAGATTATTATTAAACTGCGAGGAGAAATTAAGTATAGACAATATACCACCTACTTTTCAATTAACACCTATAATTTATGGATATCTTTTGAAGCACCTTTTATTATAGAAAAAAACAGGTTTTAATCCTGTTTTTTTCTATAATACATAATTTACTTCTTTTCATTATCTTTCTTTAAACTATAAGGTGGTACATCTTTTGAAAATCTTAGTAAGTCACCATAAATTACTTGATTCGAAAAAGTTAAATCAAGTTTAGCTTTTTCAATACCGTCTTTACAAGCAGATGCTGTAGTCTTATTGCCAGTATATTTATCATAGCAGACACCATTTTTATACACTACATCACTAGTAGAAAATGAGCCGTCCCTTTCCACTACAAAGCTAGGTCTTTCTTCAGAAAGCAAATCTTGTCCAAATGTAATTGGATTTGGTTCTTTAATACCTAACAAATTTAGAATCGTAGGTCTTATATCTATTTGCCCAGAAACTTTACTAATTACTTTGTTATCCGTGTAACCTGGAATGTGTATAAATATTGGTGTGCGTTGCAATTGGAAAGACTCAAAGTCATTTATTTTTTTACCCAGAAGCATTCCCATTGAACGATTGTGATTTTCAGAAATTCCAAAGTGATCGCCGTAAGCAATAATTATAGATTTGTCATATAAACCAGAAGCCTTCAATTCTTCTATAAATTCCTTAAAGGCCTCGTCCATATAACGAACTGTTTGAAAATAGCGATTTAATGTTTGGCTTGGGAAGTTTCCAGCTTCTATATATTTATCTTCATCATCTAATACAAAAGGATAATGGTTAGTCAGCGTAATTAATTTTGTATAAAATGGTTGAGGGAATTGAGACATATGAGCAACAGATTGAGCAAAGAAGTCTTTATCCTTTAATCCCCACCCAATAGAGTTATCTTTAGTTACAGAATAGGAATCCTTATCAAAAAATTTATCATAACCAAAGTTAGGATAAACCACATCCCTGTTCCAGAAAGAACTATCATTAGCGTGCTGAACCGAAGTGAAATAACCATTCTCCTTTAAAACCTGCGGTAAAGCATAATATTTATTTTGGCCGTGTGTAAAAAATACAGCACCCCTATCTAGTGGGTATAAAGAGTTTTCAAGTAAAAATTCAGAATCAGAAGTACGTCCTTGTCCCACTTGATGATAAAAGTTGTCGAAATAAATACTTTCATTTTTAAATTGATTTAAAAATGGTGTAATTACTTGTCCGTTTAATTCTCTATCAATAACAAAACTTTGTAAGCTTTCCATAGACACAATAATTACATTTTTCCCGTGCGCAATTGATGTAAAGTTTTTATTAACATCTTTGTTTTTCGTTTTTATGTAATTGTATACGGTAGTAATCTCGCTACTATCTGCCATAGCACGTTGAGCATTCGTTCTGCTTTGGATAAAAGCATCATAAATATGAAAGTTATATATTCCTATATTCTTAACTAATATTTGTCGATCAAAAGTTCGAGATAACAAATCTGGTCTTTCTTTTTCAGCTAATCCCATATTTAATAAGAAAACAACAATTGCTCCGTAAATAAACACACTTGCTTTTCGTTTTTTCCAATTTATTGATTCTTTCTTTTTAAGCCATATCAAAAGAATAAACATTGCAATAACATCTATCCAGTAAAATATGTCTGTCCATTCAAATATACTTGCAATACTTCCTTTTAAATCTCCCGCATTACTAGTTTGCATTAATACAGGTATAGTAATGAAATCATTTAACTCACGATAATAAAGCACATTCGCGAATAGAACAAAGGTACCAAGAAAATAAGAAACGAAAATACCCCAGTTTTTAAATAACATACCTATCCCCAGTAATAATAAAATGCTACTGAGAGGATTGAAATCCAAAATGAAATTTTGAGCATTATTATCTATCTCTAAATGAAACACTTTACTTTGAACGTAATTTGTCTTAGTCCATAAAAGACCAATATATATAATAATAATTATTACTTTACTACTTAACCTTTGCATAAACCCTCCTCTTATTTTTTACCATTTTATGTTTACAAAAAACATACTCATTCTCTTCTTTTTTATTTCAAAAAACAACCCTTCTCTTATTTAATATAAAATTCTCAAAACCACAAAAAAAAGAACCCAAACAGAGTTCCTTTTAGTAAAACAAAAATACGAGTATTTTAATATTATTTTTTAATAACTTTGCATAATATTTATGTTTGTTGCATAAACGTTATGCGAAGTTCATTAAAATTATTAAATGTTAAATGTAGGTAACACCCATTAAAAGATTAATTTTTTTACAATTTCCATATCATCAAAATGAATTGTTCGATCATTAAGTATCTGGTATGCTTCGTGACCTTTACCAGCAATAATTACAATGTCGCCGGCTGATGCAATTTCTATAGCTTTTTTAATTGCCTCTTTTCTATCTTCCACAATTTCATATGAACCTGATGTTTCTTTTATACCTTCTTCAATATTCTTTATAATACTCAAAGGATCTTCTGTTCTTGGATTATCTGAGGTAATAATAGTAGTATCAGATAAATCACCGGAAATTCCACCCATTAATGGGCGCTTACTTTTATCCCGATCTCCTCCACATCCAAATACAGTAATTAAACGTTTCGGTTCAAACTCTTTTGCAGTAGTTAATACATTTTCTAATGCATCTGGTGTATGTGCGTAATCAACAACCACAGAAAACCCACTCTTTGATAGGACACTCTCAAACCTTCCTTTTGCACCCTTGATAGTTTTTAACGCTTTAATAATACATTCCATAGAAACACCTGAGTTTAAAGTTGTGCCAATAGCTGCTAAAGCATTGTAAACATTGAACTTTCCTGGAAGATTAATAGCAATGTCGTATGTCTCTTCTAGATATTTCACTTTAAACTTGCTTCCAGATGGGTTTAATAATAAATCAAAAGCTCTTAGATCAGCTTCTCTGTCTATTGCATACGTAGTTAATTTTACGTTTTCGTTCGTTAGTTTTCTTTCACTCATAGTTTGAACGTATTCACGCCCAGCTGAATCATCAATATTTATAACCCCAACATTACAGAGCTCAAAAAGTTTGCGTTTCGATTTCTTATAATTATCCATTGTGCCGTGAAAGTCCAAATGGTCTTCTGTTAAATTCGTGAACACTCCAATATCAATTTTACAATCATCTACTCTGTGTTGATCCAGACCAATTGATGTTACTTCCATTGCAACAGTGGTCACATCTAGTTTGCACATCTCTCTTAAAACCATCTGAAGTTCTAATGAGTCTGGTGTAGTTGGAGTAGTTTTTTCTAAATTCAGAGGTACATTATTAACTTCCATACCAATTGTACCAATTACTCCAATAGTCTCTTTATTATTCTGTAATATCTCAGACACTAAATAGGATATAGATGTTTTTCCGTTAGTGCCTGTTACACCAATAACATTTAGCGAATGAGAAGGTTGATTATAAAAATTACTTGAAACGCGAGATAATGCTTTTCTCGAATTTTCCACTTTGATTACTGTAACTTCAGAATTGGGTATGTCTATGTTCTTCTCTACTATTAAAGCAATTGCCCCTTTTTTTATTGCCTCATTTACAAAATCGTGACTATCAAAGTTTTCGCCATTCTGACAAACAAATAACGTTCCCTCTTTAACTTTTCTGGAATCATAAGCGATATGTGTAACCTCCACTTCTCTTCCAACTTGTACTTCTTTAAATTCTAGTCCAATAAGTAATTCATTTATTTTCATTTCATTAAATCTCCTCTGACCACTTTTTAGCATTATATTTTTTCTTAATTAAATAAGTCATTAGTTCAATCGATAATAATTTCTAATCAATCAACAATTATTCAATAATAATCAATAATAAAAAAACAAACAATAATAATCTTCAATCAATCAATAACCAATTAATAATTACCAATAATAAATAATTAAACAACAATCAATTGCAATCAATCAATAAAAGCTATAATAATCAAACAATACTATTAATTATTGAGAAAAAAATGAAGAATTTGTTTCAATAAATTTTTTTATTGCTTTTGATTGTTGGAGGAAAACTTAAATTATATAGTGATGTTGTTTATTGGGTTATAGAATACACGATTGTATATGACAGCTTTCTCCTAAGAAGTCCCTATATAGCCTAATATTAAACCCGAATTGTTACTTCTAGTATATTTTATGCACGTTGCATAAAATATACTAGACTTTCAGCTAGTTTAGTTTAATATATTTTATGCAAAGCTATGCAACACTATGAAAAACAGCAGTTTATATGCCTTTTGGCTGTTTTGTTTCAATATCTTGTGTAATTTACGATAAAGTAACTATCATATCTTATATAATACAAAAAGAGGTTTTGGTTGTTCTCATATAGCCACGTTATTGTGATCCAACTAACCAGAGATGTTTCAATAGAACAATTAACAATAATCTATGCAATAATAATAAAGAACAATTAATAGTTATAAATAATTGCACTTTATTATTATTGCAGCTATTAATCGTTATTATTTATTATTGTTGTTAATTGCAATTATTGATTGTACATATTGTATTTTAATCTTAAATAAGGAATGTAACGTTCTAATTAAAATCTATACCATTAAGGTTATAGTGGCGTTAACACTTATAGTTGTTCAATTATTATTAAGAAAGCCTTTTAAACAATTAGTTACTTTACTAGCCTTTCTTTTATATGACTTGCTAACACCGCAATAATTTTAAAATAGGTATTAATTGTTTAATTAATTAGTAAAGCATCTACCTCCATCGAGATCATTTACGTACATTTCTAAGCTGGAAGTTGATATAGTTTACTATGGCATACCTACTGTTTAATGATATCTAATTGGGCCTGTATAGTTAGCTTAAGCATCTGTCCTTATTTATTATTCTTAATTAAGAGCAAGCTTTTAGTTAGATTGGCTTGGTAGAAGTAACTCTGTACTAATTTGAAGGCACGTTAATGCGAGTTTATAAATCAAACTTTTGCTTGCCTTAGAAACGGAATAATATACAAAGTTGAACCAAATAACAATTAATAATCAAACAATTGACAATTAGTAATTAAACAATTATTAATCAATAATTATTGGAGTCTTAATGTATTAACTTTCTTTAAAATGGGTAACCTTTTAACAAAAGACTAATTAGTTGTAATAACTAAAATTGCAAACGATTTACTATTGTTTTTAATGGATTATATCCGTTAATTGCTTTTAATTGCTTTTGATTGCAAAATCTATTCAACCAAAATACAGCAAAGGATTTAAAAATGCATTACTCTTAGTATAGAAAACTAAGTTCTCATATTTTTTATGCAAACTTATGCGCGATTCTGTTTATGATGAATTTTTCAGTTTAATAATTATCACAAAACAAAATCTATTAATCTTTTATACAAGAAGTAACAAAAAAGCCGTCACCAATATAAAATAATTAGCAACGACTTCGTTATAATGTGTGTCAACAAACTAGACAACAGTAGGACAAGTAACTCTAAATTTAAAAGTGTTATGCTTCAATCAGCAAAATTTCATTTTAAAGGTTGCCGAGAAAAATCGATAGATGAAACAGGTGAAAAATTAAAAGACTTTATTATTACTTAAAAATTTTTCTGATTTTGTAGCCCATCACAAAACTGTTACGCTTTTCGCCAAATTTCGTGGTTTATCGATGTCACAATTTCTCTGCAAAGCAGCATAATAGCTTATTAATTGCATAGGCACTACACTTAGCAACGGAGAAAGTAAAGGGTGTGTTTTAGGTAAAAGGTAGCGATCACCTTCTTGCTCAAGACCCTCCATCGCAAGAATACAGCTATTTGCACCACGTGCATTTACTTCTTGAACATTTCCTCTAATCATTAAATTAACTTCCTTAGAAGTTATAGGAACAATTACAGGAGTTCCTTCTTCAATTAATGCTATAGTTCCGTGTTTTAGTTCACCGCCGGCAAAACCTTCAGCTTGAATATATGAGATTTCTTTCAACTTTAATGCTCCTTCTAAGCATACGTGGTAATCCATTGTGCGCCCAATAAAAAAGCAGCTGCGTGTATCTTTTAAATATTCTTTAGCAATCTCAGCAAAAACTTCTTTTCGGTCTACCATTCGCTCCATACCTTGTGCAATTTTAGAAAGTTCCACTTTTAAATTGAATGTAGCCTCTATATTTTTCTCTTGTCGAAGTACATCTGCAAGTATACTCATAACAGCTACCTGAGCAGTGTAGGCTTTTGTAGAAGCAACCGCAATTTCAGGACCAGCATACAGCAACAGTGTATGATTTGCTTCTCTCGAAAGCGTTGAACCCCTAACATTAGTGATACTTAAAGTCTTAATTCCACGTTTTGCAACCATTTGCAAAGCCTCACGGCTATCTGCTGTTTCTCCACTTTGAGATAGAAAGATTACAAAGGATTTATCACTTAACATTGGTGGATCTTGTGTAAACTCACTAGAAATATGAACTTCAGTAGGAATTTGAGCTAGCTTTTCAAGTAACTTCTTTCCAACTAAACCTGCGTGATAACTTGTTCCGCAAGCAACAATGTATAACCGGTCAGCTGCTAAAATATCATTCTTTAATTCTTTATCAATTTCAAACTTACCGTTTAATCCATATGTCTTAATTAATTGTCTAATTACAGCAGGCTGCTCATCTGTTTCTTTTAACATATAATGCTGATATGTTCCTTTCTCTAAGTCGCTAGGATCAATTTCAGCTTTAAACGGTTCTCTTTCAACCTTTTCACCAGTAATTTTGTAATGTGAAATAGTGTCTTTTGTCAGAAAGGCCATCTCTTTATCCTCTAACTCAATAAATTCGTCTGTTAAATGAATTACAGCCATAGCATCACTTGCAACCATATTTTCTCCGTTACCCTTACCTATTAATAGCGGGCTTTTATTCTTAGCAACATATACAGTTTCTTCATCTTCCAGATCAATCATCGCAATTGCATAGCTACCTTCAATTTTATTTAATGTTTTTCGAAATGCTTCAGCAGTAGTATCACTTTCTTCTCGCATTTTTTCTACTAAATGAACGATAACTTCAGTATCCGTTTCACTTCGAAACTCTACATCTTTTAGAAAGTCTTCTTTTAACTCCTTATAATTTTCGACGATTCCATTGTGAACTAAAACAAATCTTTCAGTTCGACTAGTATGAGGATGTGCATTTAATGTAGTAGCAGGCCCGTGCGTAGCCCATCTAGTGTGACCAATACCAGCAGTAGCTGCATTTTCTTTATCAAGAATGAGTTTTAAATCCTCAATTTTTCCTTTTTCCTTAAAAACTCTTATTTGAGAATCCATTATTGTTGCAATTCCAGCTGAATCATACCCTCTATATTCTAGTTTGCTTAATCCTTTAATCAAATGTTTTTGTGCCTGTCTATAGCCAATATATCCAACAATTCCACACATAGTATTTCCTCCAATTTAACTTCTTTTGCATAATTAATAATAGTATTCCATATCATTGCATAAAATCTATGCAATGATATGGAATATGCATATTTTTTAGTTTTATAAGTTTTTTTATTTTATAACTTTTATGTGTTTACATTAAAAAATAATTCATCCAATTAAATCAACGGTATAGCATCTTTTTTTTAAAAAAAATAAAGAATATCAATTATAAGAACATTAATAAAACGTTTTTATTAATGTTTAAATAAAAGCCCTTAATGTTGGAGGTTAATATGCTAGAAAGAATTATTGGGATTAGTGTTACAAACGTACACTTTAACACTAAAAATTTAGAGCCTGGGGGTTTGTTTATTCCTATTAAAGGGGAGCAATCGGACGGCCATTTGTATATAGAAGATGCCATAAATAATGGAGCGATTGCAACTCTATGGAACAATAAAACTTCTGTTCCATCTCATCTTAGTAACAAGATTAAATTTATTAAAGTAGATGATACATTAAAAGCATTCCAGACAATTGCAAATAGCTATCGTAAAGAAGTTAACCCAATTGTAGTAGGTATTACAGGTTCTAACGGGAAAACTACAACTAAAGAAATCTTGGCGGCCGCACTCTCAAACAGCTTTCAAATACATAAGAATAGTGGTAATTATAACAATCACCTCGGAGTACCACTAACACTTTTAACTATGCCCGAAAGCACAGAACTTTGTATTGTTGAAATGGGGATGAATCATATGGGCGAGATTAGCGAATTAACCAGAATTGCTGAGCCTAACTTTGCAATTATTACTAACATAGGCGAATCTCATATTGGTCATTTAGGTTCCAGAGAAAATATAGCAAAGGCAAAAATGGAGATTATTGAGGGGTTAAGTTCTAAGAAAAATGTGATCTTTGATGGCGATGAGAGTCTGTTATCTTGCTTAAATGGGTATCCTGTTAATGACATCCATATCGAGAACTTAAAACAATTAGAAAATAAAATTTCCTTTAACTATCTTAAAAACAACTATGATTTACCCTCATTTGGACTTCATAATGCTAAAAATGCAACTTTTGCTATTAAATTAGGTGAAATACTTAATATAGATATTAAAAAGATTCAGCAAGGGTTACAAAGCTTCCATAATGCTGATATGAGATTAGAATACAAAGAAAAAGTTACTAATTCCTTTCTTTTAGATTGTTATAATTCTAGTTTAACCTCGCTTAAAAGCGCACTAACCACTTTCGAAAGTATTAATACACCTAAAAATAAAATAGCGATTCTTGGTGATATATTTGAATTAGGTAACGAAAGTATAAGCACGCATAAAAAGATAGGCGAAATTGCAGCAACGTATTCAAATTTTGAATTCTGGTTTGTAGGCAAGGATATGAGCGAAGCCTATAAAATTGCTAATGGTTTTAATACAGCAAAATACTTCAGTGACACCAAAGCGCTATGTGATTTTGTTAAGAAAAGCGGTACGTTAATTTCCGAGAAGTATATTCTACTTAAAGCTTCAAGGGGTATGGCCCTAGAAAAAGTTTACGAACATTTTAATTAATAAGAGAACTAAAAGCGTCGTGTAATAATCAATAATAATTAATCAATAAACAATAATAATCAATAATAGTTAATAATAATCAATTAATAAACAATAACAATCAATAATAAAAAATCAATAAATTTTAATTGATAATATCTAATTAGTAGAAAATAAATATTAGCTTGAATTCAAAAGTTCTTTGGTTTGTTGCAATAAGTTTTTTAATTGGTTTTGATTGCAACCTTTACACATCAAAAAAAGAAGCTTATTTTAAGCTTCTTTTTTTATTTTTCTTCGTTATATTCTATTGTAAGAGAATCATTTATCTTTGATTGTGAAGTTTCTTCAACAAAACTCGTTACTTTAAGCTTCTTTTCAAAGTAATCAAATTGTTTTTTGAAGTTTTCATATGCTTCTTTTTTATTTGTTCTATTCTTAGCTAAATCTTCCTTATCATCTTCTATGTTCTTCTTTTTTTGTTTAAGTTTTTCAATTTCGTAATTAATATCTGTTAGTTCCTTGCTAGGGGATTGCTTGTCCAAATTCACTTCGCTTGCCGCAGCAACTTCAGCGAAAGTCTTATCGTAATCAACCGGCTGGGTTGTATTTTTAGAGAAGATTACCTTTAATAAACTTGGACGATTAGTTTCATTCATTTTATCAATCTTTTTAAAAGTTTCTTTAACTAACTCTAACTGTTTCTTTTCAGATCTAATTTCTCTTCGTTTCATTTCAGCTATTTCAAGTTGATAATTCACAAATTCCATTAGTAATTCCCAATCCGTTACTTTTCGACTCGCTTCTTCGTATTCTTGCTTTAAAGTAAGTAACCTATTTAGCTGATTTTGATAAATTAATTGATTTTCTATCTTTTCTAATCTTTCATCATATTTAGGTGAATTATTTGAACTTGATAATTCACGCTTATCATTTATTACGTTACTTCTTTTTCTAGAATTACCCTCTGTGACGATTTCTTCAACTTCATTACCTAGATAATGCGATATCTCTTTTGGAGACATATTTCCTTTTAAGTTTAATATAAAATACATATGCATTCTAAAAAGTGACTTATAATCAAAGGTCCATTGCCTACGAGTTCGAGTAGCTTGTACATATTCTCTAACATTCTTTCTACCTTCAGCTAAATTGTTTCTTATTGGCTGTGCATCATTATCTGGCAAACCTATAATAGCAGCCGCCTTAGATGTGTAATATGTATCATCCAAATGGAGTTCTTTTAGAAGGGATTCAGGGAATAAATATTCTTCTAGGTTAAGGTTGTGAATTTGTCGCCACAATATATCGTCTTTAAAAGTTTCTGTTAAAATTTCTCTCATACTAATTTCACTCATATTTTCACCACCTATATAATCCTCTAATTTAATAATACATAATTTCCAACAATCAAAGCAATAAAAATCAATCAACCAATTAACTCAATATTCGACTTCAATTGATATATGTAACCATATTTACCGCACAATACTCATAACAATCAATAATAATTAGCCAATAATAATCAATAAAACTCAATCAATAATAATCAATAGAGTGCAATTAACAATAATTAATCAATCAATAACAAATTATCTTTAATTTATAAGAACCTCTATGAAACATAACATTAAATAGCGATGATTTTTATTAGTTTTAACAAAAAGGCATTATTACAAAGGGTTGTATGGATAAAGTTGAACATTTATATAGAAGCTGCCAAGCTTTGCAAACCTTCTAATTGTTACTTATTTCTTAATTCCTTTAAATCAAGTAGAAGTTACCAGGCACAGCACTATAGCTGTTTTTTTAACAGGTCGTAAACAAGCAGAAAAGAAAATGCTTTTCATAGCATAAAGAGAAACAAAATAATAGTAATTGGGATACCGCAATCCTACCGCAATTTGGCTTCTAGAAATTATTATTGCTATAAATCAACTTTATTTAAACACTGAAACTTTATATTCATTATGAGATTCAATTAGATATGACTGTAGCATACAAATAAACCTTTCAACTTCCACATAACTTATTTAAATTATAATAGATTAAAATATAATAACTTATATTTAGAGAGACCGTAATTTAAATTTGGGGACGCAAGCATAAGAAACTTTCAATCAATAATAATAATCAATAATAATTAATACCAATCAATAATAATCAATAAATCAACAATAAAAGATAATAACACAACAATAAAATGTTAATTGAACGTTGTATTTAAAGGCTTTCCGCTTAATAAAGCATTGTTTAACGAAGTTTTTTGTATATCAGCAATTAGACAATCAATTAGACAATCAATAATAAAATTCAAAAATTATGTCCCGAAAAGTTAAACAGACATAAAATTATCATTTAATTGCTTTTGATTGCTTTTGATTGCAAGTGTTATATCTTAAACAGTGGCAATATATGCACGTAGATTTTAATTTATGCGCATATATAAAAATTAACGCTATGCAATGCGCATAAAGCTTATTAAAACCAACTAACGTAACTGTAAACCAAAAGAAAGCAACCTCCAACAGGGGAAGGTTGCTTTCTTTTCACATCATTTTGTAGGCTTCTAGAACATCTTCTTGTTTAATAAGTTGTAAATTATCGTATCCTTCAATTTCTAAACGATCTGCTTGAGCATCTTTTATCGCTAAAGAATAATTTCTAATCCATCGCGCATTACTATTTTCCAAATTGTGAGCGTCTTTTGCATATGAAATAGCTGCTTTTGCAGCCTCAAGAGCATTTATATCTAGCTCATAATGAAGTTCTGTCATCTTTAACATAAATAATTCAAAAAGTTCTTCTTTATTATAATCCTCAAAAATAAAATGTTTGTTAACTCTCGATTTAAAGCCAGCGTTCAAACTAAATAATTCTTCTATTTTTTGCGGATAACCAGCAAATATAATAGATAAATCTGCATCTTCACCAGACCCATTCATTTCACCTAACAATGTATTTATGGCTTCTATACCATATCTATCATTTTTGCCATTCACTATACTATAAGCCTCATCTATAAATAAAATGCCGCCTCTAGCTTTTTTAATTAAAGCATCAACTTTTTTAGGAGTATGTCCTTCGTGGTCTCCAACAAGGTCTTTCCCTTTAACTTCAATAAAGTGCCCACTGGATAATACACCTAATCCTTTAAGGATTTTTGCTAATATCCTAACAGCAGTTGTTTTACCAGTACCAGGATTTCCTTTAAAAGCCATATGTAGGAGTGGAGGAGTAGTAACAATACCTTGTTCATATCTCTTTCGATCTGCAGTCAAAACATTTTTTAAGGAACGAACTTGTTTTTTGAATTTCTCTAAGCCGATTAGTGTGTTTAATTCCTTTTCAGCCTCATTTAACAAAGCATCTAAAGCATCAGTGTTTCTGATCCTTTTTGCATTTGAAATAGAATTAATAACCTCCGGATGAATTATTTTATAATGACCGCCTTTCTCTGATACGTAATTTTTATGCTGGCGTGTTATTTCGCCTACCAGATTACTTATATCTCGGGCGTTACCTTGAAGTGAACCACGCTTAGCCTTAGAGTAAACTAAATTACTTAATTGTTCATTAATGTCATTTGTAACAAATCCTTGACTTTCTAACATTTCTACTGCTATTTCTTTTAACTCTTGTGGTGTATAGTCGTCAAATTCAAATTTAAATTTAAACCGCGAAGGGAGTCCATCATTTTCTAACAGTAATTCATCAATTTTATCTCGATAACCAGCAAAAATAACTACTAACTTTTTACCAGGGTAGAAAGACATTGCTCTCATAATAATTTCTAAAGCAATTTTGCCGTAATCTAAATTATTATCGCCCGCAGTTCCTTTATTGCCTAAAAGCGTATATGCCTCATCAATAAACATAATGCCACCCAAGGCTTTTTCAATAACTTTTTTAGTTGCCTCTTCGGTGCCACCAACGGCCGATTTCACAAAATCATCTTTTGATAACTCTACAAACTTATTCTCTTCAATCATATCAAGCGACCACAACAAATCGCTCATTATTCTCGCAACCTCTGTTTTACCAGTACCAGGAGGTCCAACAATTAAAGAGTGTAATTTCTCATCCTCTGTACTAATGTTCATTTTTCCTAGAAATTTGTTTACAGAATATGTTTTAAGGAATTCATCAATTTTTAATTTAACATTTTTCATTCCAATAAAACGATTTAGCTTTCTCATTGCTTTCACGTAAGCCTCTAACTTAAGGGGGTCTGTCCCCCCATAGATACTAAATTGAGCAGGGGCAATTATTTCTGTATCAGGTTGAGGTATTTTTTCTCCATAACTAATTGCTCTTTTAACTTCTTTAAAATATATTTTCAAGCTAATATTGTCATCCAATACCTGCATCACATTTTCATAATGCCACGGAAAAAAAGAAGCAGTTTCGTAATAGAACTGTCTTAATTGTTCTTCACTTTTCATAGCGGTAATTGTTTTTCCTGTAGGTACGCTTTCTAATTTGTATTCATCATTTTCTTTTCTAATTGCAACTCCGTTGTATATATGTTTGCCTGTAACCAACTGTCCAGTCACTGTTTTATAGGAGACTGTTAAATTAGTAGGATCTAAAGTGATTATGTAATTACCATTATATTTATGAGCAACCCCATAGCGTTCTAACACAGGTCGCATCATAGTATACGCATCATAACTTATATTATCTATTAAATAGGGAATATCCCTTATGTGTTGCCACGTAAACTCAGGAATTAAATGTTCTAAAGTTCCTTCTGTCTCAAATTTCTCCAACTCTTTTACTACAATTTCAGCGTGCAGTTTTTCTTTAGTAAAGCATACTGTGCTACTGTGGAGTTTTACCTCATAATAAAAATCAGAATCTTGCTTAATTGTAAAACTACTTGTGTTGTATCGTTTTCCTTTTTTTCTTCCAAATAAACCTAACATCATTCTTCCTCCGTTAACACATTTTAGAACTTCTACTTTTTACTACATATATTAGAAATGGGAATACTCTTAGTAAGCGTATGTACTTGTATTATTTTTTTGTTAAAAATTCATATTCGCCATCTTTATATCTCACTATATCCTGTGATAAGGGCTCAACGTCTTCTTTATATGCAAACTGGACCCGATTAGACAAAACACTAAGACTTTCAATAACTGAGTCCATCTTTTCTCCTTTTACCTTTACCGCATAAGCAATATTTTCGGTAGGGAAGGCAAAGAAGCAATCACCAAGTGCTTTCTCAATCATCTCTTTAATAAAAAATTGATAGTGAGAGATGTAGCTGTCAGAAATGTAATATGTAAAGAACTGAAAATGTTCATTTTCAAACATATCAACTTCGTTCCCCCAACCTTTTTTAGTTAAATTGTTAACGGCTATTTTCATCATATCTTCTGTATCAGGTAAGAAAGGGAAGCAATCATACTGCAATGCTTGTCTCACATATTTCACATCATACATAAGTGTAGTTCTAAAATCTCTACCCAAATTTTGAGTAATGAAATTTTTATCTTCTTTAAATACTTTATTAACAGGTAGAAGTGAAGGAATTAATTTATCTTTTAATTCGCCAAAAGTTTTGTTTTTTAAATCCCACAAAAGCACCTTAGATTTTTGTTGTTCTACAAATACATCTAACAAATCTGTATTTTTAACCGCCCGATACTGTCTCCAAACTTTTTCTACATCTACCAAAAATTCTTCATTATTATTAGTGTTTTTTACGGTGAAACTCAGCTCATCGTCATTAATAATCTCAAGTTTTTCTATCGTATTTATATTTTGCAGTTCATTTAATAAACGTTCTTTATACCCATCAAAAGTTTCTTCAATAACCATCTTTACAATTCAACCTCTTTCTATCCTCTATATTTATAAATTATAAACAAAAAACTAGTGAAAGGCCCAAAAATATGCTATCTTTTCCAAAACATTTAACGAATAAGGGAAATTTTTTTTCTTGGAGAATAAAAAACAAGCTTATTATTATAATTTTGAACTCATAAAGAGGTGGCCAAATGAAACTGTTAGGTTTTTTTAAGTTCATACTTTCTGTATTTTTCTTTGGTGTTTTATTGTACGGGGGGTATTATGTTTTTGATCAATACGTATGGAAAATGATACATCCAGACCCAACTGTTGAAGAACAATTTGTGCAAGAAGTAGGAAAAATATCAAATATAGAACATTTTCAAGATAACGTTAATTTAGATTCTAAAAAGCCTTTTGCTATGTTGTTATTGGGAGTAGATGGCGATTCATTTAATGCAAATCGAAGTGATACAATTATGGTAGCGGCTGTTGATCCTAAAAATTCTAAGGTTTCTTTATTATCAATCCCTCGTGATTTAAGAGTAGAAATTCCAGGGGAAGAGGGCCACGATAAAATTAACGCAGCCTTTGCAAGCGGTGGCGTTGACCTAACAGCCAAAACAATCGAAGAAACATTTGGGATTCACACCGATTATTATGCAACTATTAATTTTAAAGGATTTCAAGAAATGGTAGATGCTATTGGTGGGCTAGATATAGATGTAGAAAAAGATATGACATTTAGCGACAGAATTACCAAAACACAATTTTCACTAGAAAAAGGGCAACAAACTTTAACTGGCATTCAGGCACTGAATTACGCACGTTTTAGAAAAGATGGGGAAGGGGATTTCGGACGTATGAGAAGACAACAGCAGGTAATACGTGCTATCGTTGACCAAACAATCACATTCAGAAACATCCCTAAAATGGTAGATATCATTCAAGTAGTAGATAAGAATTTCAACTCAAACGTGAGTTTTAAAGATCTTGGTTTATTAGCCCTAAAAATGAGAAATTTAAATGGCGATAATATACAGACAATAAAGTTAGACGCAGGCACCGATATGATAAATGGAGTTTCTTATGTAACAGCAACTGATGATGCTATTCAAGAGGCAGCTCAGCAAGTGTTTAATGTTCTTGATCAAACAAGTAACTAACTTGTCGCGCAATTATACAAACACATTTGACTATCAATAATACAAAAAAACAGACATAATCCCTAAGTTGGTATGTCTGTTTTTTTATGAAATTTTATGAGCTGTACTGTTATGCACATATAATTAAGTAGCATTTACAAAAGTTGCATAACTAATATTAAAAACTATGAAAAATAATATTTGTTTGCCGTTTATCCAAGGTATGCAATTACATTAGAGTAATAAGTTTATGGTTATGGTTAACGGGGGGTGAACTTTTTATTATGGAAATATGGCTAGTACTTGCTGTGTTATTTTTAATTATTGAATTCTCTACTCCAGGATTATTTTTTGGTCTGTTTTTTGCGGTCGCTTCTTTTATTACTTATTTCATCTCACTGATTCTAACTGATAATTTTTGGGTTTTAGTTACTGCATTTGCCTTATTAAGTATTGTTGCTATTTATTCATTAAGACCAGTTTTTATAAAACGCTTTAAAATTAATGAAACTGTACGACCCTCTAATATCGAAGCATTTATTATGAAAGAAGGCATAGTTACTGAAAAAATTGAAACAAATAAAAACGGAAGAGTAAATGTAGAGTCAGAAAGTTGGCTAGCTAAGAGTCTTAATAATACAGAAATCAAAGAAGGTACCACTGTAAAAATTGAAATGATAGATGGGACAACTCTAGTTGTATACCCTAAAGAGTAATTTTCTTTTAATTTAAGAGGTGTTTATGTGATATTTTCAATCTTTCTTGTTGTTTTAGCATTTGTTTTATTCTTTTCTTCAATTAAAATCGTTAAGCAATCCACTGTAGCTATGGTAGAACGTCTTGGTAAGTTCAATCGACAACTGGATGCAGGGTTTAAAATTATAATTCCTGGAATAGATAAAATTTCAACTCGTGTTAATCTTAGAACATTAGTTTTAGATACACCTGCTCAGGATGTTATTACTCGTGATAATGTAGGAGTAAAAATAAACACTGTAGTCTGGTATAGAGTAACGGACCCATTTAAAGCTGTTTATGAAATCGATAACTTAAGGGAAGCAGTTATTAACATTATCGCTACAACATTACGTGATGTAATAGGTGGAATGGAATTAGATGAAACTTATGCTAGTAGAGATCGAATAAACGCACAATTAAGAGGAGCTTTAGATGAATCGACTACTAACTGGGGGGTTCGTATTGAAAGAGTAGAAGTAAAAGATATTGATCCTCCAAGAGATATTAGAGAGTCTATGGAAAAACAAATGAGAGCGGAACGCGAAAGACGCGAGCAAGTTTTACGCGCACAAGGTATAAAGGAAGCACAAATTTTAGAAGCTCAAGGTGAAAAGGAAGCTGCTATTTTAAAAGCAGACGCTCAAAGAGAAACTCAAATTAGAACTGCGAACGGAGAAGCCGAAGCCATACGCTTAATTGCAGAAGCGGAAAGCGAAAAAATTAAACGCATTTACGAGGCGTACAATAACATTAATCTTTCTAGCCAAGTGTTAAGTCTAGAGTCTATCAATGCCCTTAGAAAATTAGCAGAAAGCGACAATAAAATGCTGGTTCCTTATGATGCAGTTAATTTAATGGGTACTGTAAGTTCTCTTAAAGAATTCTCAAACTTTAATAAAAATTAATTATAAATTAGTCGTATTTAAAATCCATTTCAAAAAAACCTATATTTTTATAGGTTTTTTTTGAAAATATAGGTTTTGTTTGTATAATCATCTCAATATTAGGAGGTGTAGTTATTTTATGCAATTCCAACGACCAGCAGAGGTGATATCAAACGATCATCGAGTAGTGACTAACGTAGAAATTGTTTACTTTGAGGAAGAAAAGAATTACTTATATACATTAATACCAAGGAGTTTAAATGGTTCACCTGTCCCGTTTTCTACTGAACAAGTATATAATTTAGTTTATACATCATATCAAAATATACATTTTTTTAAAGTTTCTTTTAAAGATTTAGCGCAATATAAAGGGAAACCGGTATACGACTTTCAAGTACTAGAGTACAAATGCGTAGATAATGTTAGAAAAGAAGAACGCAAAAATGTAGAATACCAAGCAGTAGTATCTGACTTCAACCAAATTGGATTTGTTACTATATTAGATATAAGCTATTCAGGTTTAAAAATTGAAACCGATTATGAACTTACGTCAGAGTTCATTGAAGTCTTTTTTGATGAAGAAAACATACCGAGGAGAGCAATGGGAAGAATTACGTGGGAGAAACACGACATCCAAAGAGATCTATATTATTATGGAGTAGAACTACGTTACAGATAATAGGCAATATTTTTTGAAATAATATAATTTATGTGTATTTTTGTAATGGGTGATATAAAATGAATTCACTTTATAAAAACTACTACATAAAGAATGGTCTTACTTCTATCCTTTTCATTATATTATTATTAATTGTATGGCCCTATCTAAAAATGTCAGTTGTTTTCTTTATTCCTATATTTTTAATCTTTTCTTATTTATATATTTATCTTATAATTTCTCTGATTGTGGACTTAATTATATTTAGTTATGAATTTATTAAGAAGAAAAAAACTCGTAAATAAGTGGGTTTTTTCTTTTTTTTGCCAAGGTTTTTTAAATCTTCACAAAAATAAAATTAAAGAATTCAGGTTGGAAGGATGACTATTTTGACAAACATTAAAGAAAAGCTTCAAGAATTAAATTTAAACTTTACAGAAAACGCATCATTAAAGAGATACAACACTTGGAAATTAAGCGGCAATGCTGAATTCTTAGTGCATATCCATTCTATTAATGAGCTTTCTAGCTTATATACATATATCTTAACTGATAATATTCCTTACTTCATTATAGGAAAAGGTTCAAATATTTTAGTACCAGACGAGGGTATTAAAGGTATTGTTATACGTCTAGGGAAAGAATTTGAATCACTTAACATTAACGAGAATTTAGTTACAGCAGGTGCAGCAGCTTCATTTATAGTACTTTGTTTAAATGTTGCTAAACAAGGATTATCCGGTTTAGAGTTTGGCGCAGGTATTCCAGGGAGCGTAGGTGGAGCTGTAACAATGAACGCCGGAGCTCATAAAAGCGATGTTTCTAAAGTGTTAAAGAAGATAAAGGTGCTTGATGAAAGAGGTCAGGTGCGAACTCTTACAAACGAAGAGCTACAATTCAGTTATAGAAAGAGCATTATTCAACAGGAAAAATGGATTGTGCTAGAAGCAACTTTTGAATTAAAGCCTGCTAATAAAGAAGAAATTGTCAAATTAACTAATGACAATAAAGAATACCGATTAAAAACACAACCTCTTAAGGAAGCAAGTTGCGGAAGTGTGTTTAAGAACCCATTACCTGAGTACTCAGGTAATTTAATAGAAAAATTAGGTTTGAAAGGTCACCGTATAGGTAACGCTCAAATTTCTGAAAAACACGGAAATTTCATTGTTAACTTAGGTGACGCTAGCTCTAATGATGTAATTTCTTTAATTAGATTAGCTCAAGAAAAAGTACAAGAACAATATGGTGTTCAATTAAATCCAGAAGTACAGTTCTTAACCACTACAGGAAAGAAGGGGTAAGCTTGTCTTGGTCAGACAAAAACAGCGAATACTTAGCACCTGCTTATACAAAATTACCGGTAACAATTACAAAGGGGAATGGTTGTTACCTATTTGATGAAGAAGGAAATCAATATTTAGATATGTTTGCTGGAGTGGGAGTTAACCAACTAGGTTACAACCACCCAGCTTTAAATAAAGCTCTTGTTGAACAAACGAAAAATATGATCCACGCCCCTTTTCACTTTTATAACCCTAATGCTATTGAATATGCTCAAAAAATTTCAGAATATTCCATTAAGGGTAAAGTGTTTTATACTACATCCGGTGCCGAGGCAACTGAATCCGTACTCAAGATGTTATACAAAAGAAAAAAAAGAACCGCAGATACTCGTAATAAACTGGTTGTATTTAAAAATAGCTTTCACGGAAGAACATTAGGAGCGGTATCCCTCACAAGGCAACCATCCGTATATCAAGACTACCCTACAACTATATTTGAACCCATTGAAATAACCCCTAACTCTATTGAAGAATTACAAGAAGTAATACAAAAAGAAAAGCCGTTGGCTTTTATGATGGAACCTGTTTTAGGGTCCGGTGGCGTTTTACCTATCACAGATGATTTTATGATTAAGGCTAGAGAAATCTGTAATGAAACTAATACTCTACTTATTATGGATGAAATTCAAACAGGAATGGGTAGAACAGGAACTTTTTTTTCTTACGAAACCTCTGGAATTAAACCAGATGCTATATTATTTGGAAAAGGATCAGGAGGAGGTATTCCTTTAGGAGGCGTTGTTATAGGAGACAAACTCCTTGAGACATACCAAAAAGGCGATCACGGCACTACTTGGGCTAATCCACCTCTAGCTACATCTTTAGGATTAACGGCAATGGAAGTTTTAGTTGAACAAGGTGTAATGAATTCGAAAGAGAAGGCAACGTACTTATTTAATGAGTTAACAAAAATTCAAGATTATTGTCCTCATATCCTTACTGAAATTAGATATAAAGGTTTAATGTTTGGACTTTCAACATCACTTTCTCCTGAAATGGCTAAAGACTTCCAGCTATCTTCATTAAAAAACGGCATTTTAATTGATATTACACAAGGCAATATCATTCGTTTGCTCCCCCCATTAATTATTACCCAATCAGAGATTAACGAGTTTCTTACAGCATTTAAGAAAACATTAAACGAATTTCAAACAGAAAAGAAATTATCATTATTATTTAACGGAGGGCAATAAAGTGAAAATAATTGTACAAAAATTTGGTGGAACTTCGGTAGCAAGTTCCGAAAGTAGACAACACTGTTTTAAACATATCCGACGAGGTTTAGAGGGAAATTATAAAGTTATCGTTGTAGTATCTGCTATGGGAAGAACAGGAGATGCTTATGCAACCGATACACTTATTAGTTTAGCGCCACATATCACAGGACGCGAAAAGGACCTATTGATGAATACAGGGGAATTGATTTCGGCTTGCGTTTTTTCTAGCGAATTAGTTGAACAAGGCATTTCTAGTCGTGTTTTAACAGGTGGACAAGCAGGAATTATAACAAATAACGAATTTAACGAAGCGGGCATTTTAGAGTTAAAACCTGAAAGAATGTTAAAAGAACTAGAAACAACAGATGTTTTAGTAGTTACAGGATTTCAAGGTATCTCCGAAGATTTAGAAATTACCACTCTTGGTAGAGGGGGAAGCGATACCTCAGCTACAGCATTAGGCGCTTCAGTTAATGCAGAATATGTTGACATATTTACAGACGTAGAGGGAGTAATGACTGCCGATCCTCGTATTGTTCAAGATGCACAGATTTTATTAAAAACAACTTACAACGAAATTTGCAACTTAGCACATCAAGGGGCAAAAGTAATTCACCCAAGAGCTGTGGAAATTGCAATGCAGTACAATATCCCAATTCGAGTTAGATCAACCTTTAGCGACTTCACAGGCACATTAATTACAAATCAAAGTGAATTGGACGATCAAAACCAACGGGATAATGGCCAATTTTTAACCGGTATCACTCAAACATCAGGAATTATGCAGTTTGTTGTAAAAACTAATTTGTCTTACTCATTACAAGATGAACTTTTTTCTTTATTGGAAAACAGCAATGTTTCTTTAGATCTTATCAATATTACACAGAATAGTGTAGGATTTACCGTTAAAAAGGATAAGGCTAAGAAAGTAGAAGAAATTCTAACAAATTTAAATTTAGCCTTTGAACAACGTGATGATGTAGTGAAAATATCTCTAGTAGGAGCAAGTATGACAGGTGTTCCTGGAGTAGTAAGAAAGATTGTCCACACACTCTACGCAAGCGATATCCCTATCCTTCAATCCACTGATTCTCATACAACAATTTGGGTTCTTGTACCTGAGGAACAATCAAAAGATGCTATCAGAGCCTTACACAATTCATTTGGTTTAGATAAGCCATTAGCAAGATGAAAAGCGTACGTTTTCGTATGCTTTTTTTATAAAAAATAAAATAAAATGTTTATGAATAAAAAATAATAACAAAAATAGTATTAATAATACCTTTTAAAAGAAGAGAGGGATAGTCTTATGAATTATCCAATTTTATATTCTTCCACATACCAAATGGCTTCTTCAGAATTAAGAAGATATGTCCTAGCTTATCCTGAACACAACGCAAATTTCACAATTTTAGATGCTTACCGTTTCATTACATACCACAAATATGACGATGACTTGTGTATTAGATTCGAATGGTTTATACCTAAAGAATACCGTAGGGGTTTTAAGATGCCTTTAAATGTAGAGGAAGTCATTGAATTGGAAAAGAGGATTAACATAGTTTTCAAAAAAGGGAATGTTATTTCATATTCGCACGAAGATAAAGCGTCTATACCAAGCGAACACGCTTACGAAATATTTCATAAAGTAGTTAGAAAAGAAAGAGTCCCTTTAAAAGAAGGTGATTATAAAGTCCTTGAATACCCTAAATATGACGAAACGGAAAAGATTAAAGATACGCACTTAGACAAAGTAGTTACAAATTATAAGCTGTTTCGAGAGTATTTATTAAAACAAAAGCCTAAAAAGAAAATAAACTAAAAGACGGACGACATTATATATGTCCCGTCTTTTAGTTTTTTCATTAAAGGCAATCATCACATAGATCAGTAATATTCTCCATAGACAAATGCTTATTGCATCTTGAGCAAACTTTAACATTTTTCAGTGTTTGTTCTCTAAGAATACTGTGAATCTGAGCAGATACTACATCTCTACTTTCCTTCACCCATTGCTCATCATAAACCTTGTTAAAAGATTTGCTAAAAGAATAATACAAATCAATTTTTCTATATGCTGTTTCTAACTCTTCCAAGTCAGCTTTTAAATTAAACAGTGGCTTCTCAAATTCAATGTGAGATTTAATTATTTCGTTTAGGTAATGGAACCACATCGATAATAACTCTTCATTGTTGTAATCAAACGGAATATATATAGCACGGTATACTTGTTCCTGTGTCAGGTTCTTTTCTAGGTAATTTGGTAACAATTCAAGTAATTCAAGTTGAGCAGTAATTTCAATTTTTCTTATGTAGGGCACTTTAGAGCCAAAGGTCTTCCAATATTTTAGTTTCTCTTTTAACGTTCCGAAACTTATAGATAATATCGTGCTTTCCAACGGGCCTATATAAACCTCACGTATCTTTTCATCCTTTTTGGTTAGTTTCTCAAAAATTATTTCTTTGTTTTTAACTGAGTTTACATAACCTTTAGGATACAAGCCTTTTCTTCCTGCTCTACCGACTATCTGTTTAACCTCTTGATCAGACAAAGACCTTTCTTCATTTCCGTCATATTTTTCTGTTTCCAGCAAAATTACTCTTTTTATAGGTAAATTCAATCCCATTCCTATAGCATCAGTAGAGACAACTACTTCATTTTCACCCAGTGTAAATAAAGCAACTTGCTTTCTTCTCGTATTAGGGGGGAGGTTTCCGTATATCATACTTGATTTTATGTTGTATTCACTTAAGACTGAAGCTACTTGGAGAACTTTTTTTCGAGAAAAAACAATTAATGCATCCCCTGCACGCACATCATTAGGGAAGTTAAAATTATCTTCCTCTATAATTAAAGGCGTTTTTCTTTCATTTACATTGATCTCTAATGTATCATTACAATCCTTAATTAACTTTTTAATGATAGGTACTGCGTTTAAGGAACAACAAATATGGATTTCTTTTGCGTATAATCCTAAAATTGCTCTAGTCCAAGCGCTACCTCTAGATGAATCACCAGCTAATTGCGATTCATCAATTACAACCACATCATAAAAATTTTTCAAGTCAGCCTTTTCAATGGTACAAGATATATGGTTGGAGAAGGGTACTTCTATTTCTTCATCACCTGTTAAAAGCGTGCAAGGCGTACTCTCTAAATTTAACTTCTCGAATATCTCTAATGCCAAAAGTCTTAGAGGAGCTAAGTACATTCCATTTTGGCTTTCTTTTAACCTTAACAGTGAATCGAAAGTCTTTCCGGAGTTCGTAGGACCTGTATGTATAATGAATTTTCTTGATATAGATCTAGCTAGAGGATGTTCATCTTTGGGATGAGGAGGTAATTGTTTTTCATACAAGTTATGAAACAGTGATTCAATGAGCTTCTCTTTGTTTATTAACCCTATAATTCCAAGTCTCAACAGGTAATCCTCTCTATTATGTATGAGTTCAGCATATGTCATCTTAATAGGATATTTTTTAGTTATTCCTTCAAATAAGCTTTCCGATAAAACAAGAAATTTCTTTTTAATCAGGTTTAGGTTTTCTGTATTTTCTCTAAAAAGGTGTGGTCCTGACTTCTTTATGGTAAGTTGAATATTATTTATTTTTTCCAGATGTTTCCTTATTTCTTTTTCTAATATAAATATCTCGTCACCTTGAGCATCTTTACATTTATCAAATAAATGCTCTATTTCTATCATAGATTGTTCAATCTTTCTTTGTTGCTTTGCAGACATCTAATCACCACCAATTTTAATACTTCTTATGGTTTTATTCACTTCATTTAAAAACACCCCTTTGACGCAAGTTATATTTCTAAACCATCTTAAAGGTTAATTATATTCTGCACTTTTTTTGTAATGACTATTTATTATATTGTTTTGTCGAAACCAGTAATTGCAGGGAACAACTTTTTTTCTGAAAATCAATTGAGTAGAAGTTGGTTTTCTCAGGGGGATTAAAGTCGGACTCGGTATAGCTCTTAATATTTCACACCTACAAAAGCTTAGTTTTCCTCCTGTTTATTTTTTAAAAATAGAAGATAATGAAGCATATTATGATTTGTAGATTTAAAATCCCATCCTCTATATTACTAGAGGAAAAATTCATTAGAGGTGTTCATCTATGACAAAAAAATACAATGTAGCAGTTGTCGGTGCAACTGGCGCAGTTGGACAAAAAATGATCGAAACATTACAGAGAAGAAATTTTCCGGTTAATAAACTAAAGTTATTAGCATCAGCTAAATCAGCAGGCAAAATGTTAAATTACAAGGATGAACTAATCGCTGTAGAAGAGCTAACTGAAGCATCATTTGAAGGAATTGATATTGCTTTATTTTCGGCAGGCGGTAGTATCTCTGAAAAATATGCACCGTATGCGGTTAAAAGTGGGGCAGTAGTAATTGATAATACAAGCCATTTCCGTATGAAAGAAAACGTCCCTTTAGTGGTACCTGAAGTGAATCCAGAAGATATCTTTACACATCAGGGGATTATTGCTAACCCTAACTGTTCTACTATCCAAATGGTTTTATCGTTAAAACCAATCGCAGATCATTTAGGCTTAAAAAAGGTAGTGGTTTCAACGTACCAAGCCGTTAGCGGAACTGGCAAAAAAGCTATCGAAGAATTAAAAGAACAATCTTCAGCATTTTTAAATAAAGAAAAATACACTCCGAAGGTATATCCTCATACAATTAGTTTTAATTTAATTCCTCAGATTGATGTTTTTGAAGAAAACGGCTTTACAAAAGAAGAAATGAAAATGATCAACGAAACTAAAAAAATTATGCACGATGATAAAATACAAGTGAATGCCACTTGTGTCCGAGTGCCCGTATTTGTTGGACATAGTGAATCAGTTTATATTGAAACTGAGAAGCCAATTAATGTTGAAGAATTAAGAGGTCTTTGGGAAAAATTCGAAGGTCTAAAACTAATCGATGACCCTAAAGAGCAATTGTATCCAATGCCTCGTAATTCGGAAGGTGTCTACGATACAATGGTTGGACGTTTAAGAAAAGACGTAAATGGTGACCACGCTGCAAGTTTCTGGGTTGTGTCAGACAACTTACTAAAAGGAGCAGCATTAAACGCTATTCAAATTGCAGAAAAACTTATTTTAAATTAACGATTTTACTTTCACTACTTTTGCATAGTTTTTAGTAATTTTTCATAACACAGCATAACGTTTCATAGAAGTTATGTTACGCTATGCTCATATAGTACTTATTATGAGTTGCTCATAAAAAATATTTAACATCTACCTTTGTAACTTATTTTTGTTAGCAAACAAATAGTAAGAAAGAAAACGACAATACAAAAAAACTTATAGTTTTTTAACTATAAGTTTTTTTGTTTTAGAATTATATTAATTAAATCTCCACCGTTTTAATTTTCTTAAGCTTTTTAAAATGATTTTCTATCCTACTATTTATCAAAAAGAGTGCGGACTCTAAATCATTTGAAATACTTTCTTCACTTATACGGAGTTGATTTTCTCCGTATAGAAGAACTTCTAATTTAAAATTACACTGAAATTTCATCACACTTACATAAACTTTAACATTTTCTTGAGAAAGGCGTTCCAACGCCGGAACTTTGCTGATTATATATTTTCGCATTGTTTGTGGTAGTTCAAAGTTATGACCCCTAAATTGTATTTTCAACGAGCATTCCCCTTTAACTTCTTTCTCTACATCTTAGTTTTAAAATTATATTTTTCAGTACTTCTATAAAACAATGAAGGAGCTATAATAAATAATTGAATTTCTTTCCACAAAAGCTGAATCCTAATTATACTCATAGCTGGAAAACTAAGCTTATAAGGGAGGGAAAAGCTTTGAAGATCACAGACTTAGAACTTAACAATTTATATTTCAAGTCAATCATTGATAAATACAACTTAAAGGTCAAAGATACCGATACTATAACAGATGTTATTCATCGGTTTTTGTTCTCGAATCAATCCATCGTTCAATTAGAAGGTAGTAATATAATGTCAGATGAAATAAAAAACATATATTATTCCAAGCTAAGAACTCTTGTTTCAAAAGGAGCTCCAATTGATTTCTTTTTAACAACTTTTTCACCTAAGTTTAAGAAAGAGCATATCTCAAACGGTTGGATCCACCCCGATATTGCTGATTTTATTACTCTTATCCACTTACAAATGGTTGCGAAAACAATACGAGAAATTTATCCGTATAATTTTAGATTCATCATTGCATACAAAGGAGATTTATACCAAAGAGCAGGGGGATGGACAAAAGAAGAGCTTGATAAAACATATAAAATACTACAAGAATTAAACTTGGCAGCCGAAAAAATAACTGGTACTCGAAACTCAATTGTTTTAACTAGATGGACAGAAATGTTCGGAGACAATCTCTATGAGTTTGAAAATAGATGGGAAACCAAATCAGAACACTACTATAAGTTGTGGAACGATAAGAGAGAACCTTATTTTTCGCAAATCGAAAAATGGAAAGAAAACCTTATTCCATATTTAGATATTGAACCTGATTTTACAGAAGTATTTAATTTTTTTCTCACAAAAGAGTCTTGCCGCATTAGAGCGTTTAACAATTTAATTTTTAGAGAAGGTAGAGCATTGTATTTACTAAAAAAGTTAAACCCTAATTTACTAATTGCTCATACAAGTAAAAAGAGTAAGTTTTTTAGTATCCTTTTAAATCCTTACTTCCAAAATCGTTCACATTTAAGAATGGCAGTATGGGATAAAGATTGGAGTATGGAAAATTGGGCTTCAATTAAAGAAAAGAAATACGAACCAGTTTACTTAGAGGAATATGATTACCCATTTTTCTTCAAAACAATAATTAACAAAAAGTCTGAATGATTAGTACTCATTCAGACTTTTTGTGTTGGGTTAGACCCATTGTTTCAAAGAATTTTTTTGCTAGCTCTTCTTCTGGGGTTCGACTGTTTGTTATTGCATCAAGACCCCTAGAGTCCATCTTTCCTTCAATCGCTTCAGATGCAACTATTTTCGTAGCCATTAGCTTTGTGATATCCTCTTGAAATGACTGCTTGTAGTAGAGGTAGTAGATGGTACATTGCTTAGTTTGTCCTATCCTTCTTGTCCTACCTCGAGCTTGACGCTCAGTGTAAACTTGATAATCCATTTGATATCTCACAATAGGAGCAAAATCAATTAAGTTTGTTCCTGTCTTTACTAGCTCAGGATTGGTTATTAAAACCTCCGTACCTTGTTTTACCTCCGCTTTAATGTATTCTTCACGTTTATTTTTAGGTACTTTCTTTAAGGCGCCGTTACAAGAAATGCTATGTTCCGTATTTTTGTTAAGAACCGTTACTCGATATCCTTCTTCTTCTAACTTCTCTTTTATATAGTCATTAATACCATCATTTGTATAGTATGTATAAACGATTACTCTATTTTGATTTTGCACAACTTCTTTTTTTACTATTGATTTTAACGCATTAATTTTTCTATCATCTTCATTTGCTATAACTTTAGTTAAATGCACCAAGTTATCATCTTCATCTTTAATTTCCCTTTGTACCGTTGGCATATCCAGATAAGAGTACAATAGGGGCATTAAGGCTTTAAATAACTTTACATCACCCTTAGTAGCTGCAGCTACCGCTAATTCTAATTCTTGTTTTCCTTTTAGCAATTCCTGAGATGGCTCTACCTCTACAACTTCAGTCTCTATTGCAGGTAGCGCTGTTTCTAAATCGTCTAGAGTAATAAACACACTTGTAGATTGAAGGAACATAGGGAAGATAATAGGGGATATACCTGGCTTTGATTTAGGTGCAATAGTAGTTCTTTTTTTATCAGACGTTACACGATATCTTTTTTCAGTTACACCAAAGGCAACTTGGAATTTTTCAACGTCACTAATTTCAAATCCGGCTTTTTTCATTTTCTCTGGAAATAGCATAAAGAATGTAAAGAAGAGGGACCTTGCATATCCGTTCATTAAAGTACCTGTACCTGTAATAACCTTTGGTACAGATGCAATTAATTTTCCGGCAGCTTGTGTTCTAGCGGAAGCACTATTTTGAATTTCGTGTACCTCATCAATGATTAAGTGAGTAAAAACATTCTTTAACTTCTTAAAGATATAATCAGCAATGGGCACTTTATGAGGGGATACTTGTTTTTTTCCTTTTGTAGTACCATTCATTTGTAACTCAGCCGCTCTCAGTCCTGACAGTTGAGCTTTTTTTGTTTTCGTGGGTTTCTCGTCATACTTCTTTCTTGTGTCTTCTATAAGCCTTCTTAGGGCTTGTAAGTCTCTAGGGAAAAAACCTGCACTTGTGTATACAAAAGGAGAGTCCTTAGCATCTCCGGAAGTAAATTCTTTATAAGAAACCGCTTCTTTATTCGTAGTACCCCAAAGAATTGTTTGGCACGTATTACATTTTCTATTGTTGTATCTTTCTGTAGCATAATGGTCATAAGGAACGGGAACATATATGAATTTTGTTGCATTGGGATCAGTGTCTGTGTTTTTAACTCTTCTCTTTTGGATATCTCCGCAGTGTGGACAAACAAATACTTTTTGAGACTTATATTTGTTTGGTTGATTTTCTATAGGCAATAGGTGAGTTTCCCATCGTACCATTGGCATAGTGGCATAACCGCTCTTTGCCGAATTTTGGGGCAATATAAATACTCGAGGCTTTTCATCTTGTAATAATCCTTGTTGTTCATATTTCATAAGATCTGTTACAGAATTTATATGGTGATACGTAGCTTCTTTTAATGTTTCTTCTGTCTCTCTTTGCCAAGCAGACTCCACTAAATGATCCGGAGACATCACTAAGAGCTTCATCGTTTTTTCGGAATATAACGAATCCAAAAAGGCAGTTGAGGACATAATGTATGTTTTCCCAACCCCAGGCTCTCCAACTATATTTACTCTTTTTTGTTTCTTTAGGGATTTTAAACCCGCTTCTATAGCATCTAGCTGGACGGATATAGGCGCTCTACCTAATCGCTTTAAGTATTTGATAGTTTGTTCTCTTATTACACCATAATGATGTTGTGCGACAGATATACTCTCAATTCTTTGCTTAAATGTACTAGCATAATCAGGCATATATGTGTCAAAGCCATCGTAACGTTTAGTTAGTTTGGCGGTTTTAGATATTTTAATCCATCCTGCTATTAGACCCCTAGAAACAATTTCACGTATTTCAGTTTCATTAATAATTATCTCGTATGCAATTAAATCTCTAGGACAAGCAATTACTTCTAAATGTTGCAGCCTGTTTCGCCTAGCTAATTCTTGTACTAGATAATCAACCCACTGATAATACATAAGTAACATTTCAGCTGTCATTATTTCATTTTCTGTCTTAATAACACCGTCATTAATATTTCTCAAAATAACTTCGGCCTCTTCAATAGATATGAATAATTCACCGGCTAATACTTGAGGAATTCTAACATCAGGAAAAAGCGGGGATACAATGTTATCTCTAACGTACTCAAAAACGATTGTTTGTAAATGTTCCGCTTCTTCTTTAGGTAACATTACAATTGGATACGATTCTACCGTTTGATCTATTACAAGGTCTTTTTTTCTAATCAGTGTTATACGATGGTTATGTTTTTTCCCTGGCGCTTCTCTTTTTTCAAAATTAGAGAATTTTTTAATAGTGAATTTAATCTGATCGTGATTGTAGTGAGGGTGTCCGTGTATCTTTCCTGAAGCACCATTATTCTTTTTTACTAGCTTATTAATTTCAGACTTTGTTTCATACAGAGAAACAGCTAATATCTCCAGCTCATTTTCTTTTTCAGTCCTCTTAGCGATTAGGAGGTCAGTATTAAAATTAAAAGAGCGTTCACCGTTGTGTAAATCTAATCTTAAGTTATCTAATGAACGGTCCAAACTTTCACCTTACCTTCTTTAATTAAAATTATCATCATCTTCCTCTGTTTCATTCGAAAATAATTCTATATATTCTCCTGTCTGAGCAATTAAAGCAATAGACACAATGACGTTACTTTTCTTCTCACTTATTTCCACAACTTTATTACCGTGTTTATCTAACTTTTCTTCCTTTTCCTCTGTTTCTCGTTTTACTATTTTGGTTGAGAACAAGTGATCAAATCCAAACTCTTTTCCTATTTTTTTCTGCAATACCTCATCTACATATCGCCCATTAATAATTTCCGAAGTAGCAATAGCGGGAACGTGATCCGGTTTATATTCAATTAATGGATTATCTAGCTGCTGTAATTTGTTTCGAGGCTGATAATAATCAAAGAGAAACTCAGCAGAATCTTCTTGATCTTCAAATTCTGTTCGAATGTCGTGCATATCGGTGTATTTACCTCTGAAAGTTTTAACTTCTTCAATATGCTTCGTATAGTAGTTAATTACATCAGTCATTTGTGAAGGTAAGCGATGGGGTTGATACTCTACTTTTTGAATCTCTTTTTTAGAGTGTTCTTTAGGGGTTCCATATTGAAGAACAAATACAATGTTTCCAACTTCATCATTTGTGTTAATAGCAGCTATTAACTCATTGTTGCAAAGAATATTTTTCACATCGTCAATTCGATAGAAGGGGTAGTTGAAAATAAAGATACCTTGTTGCCTTGTTAGTTTTTTTCTATAAAAATTATAGATTTCACTTTCTATATAATAATTTCGTTCATCCCCAAAATTTATATAATGATTAGCACAAAACGAAATATCAGCCCATAAAGAACTTACTTCAGCCAGTCCGTTACGCGCAGTTTCAATACCTTTCTTTCTTGAATCAGCTCCACAATCAATATCGCGATCTATTCCATATAAGTTTATTTCTTTATCATTAGGATTTAACAACGCCTTTCTTATGTGTAAGGCAATATCTCCACCATTTAATTCATTCACAAAAACAGATACGTCATTAGTTATTTGAATGTGTTTAGCAATTTCTATAAACCACTGCTCACCAAACCTATGTTTCTCATCAAAAATAATGGACTTAAACTGCCTGTCGTTATCTTTAATCATTAAAATGAGGTCTAATATTTTTTGAGTTTCCTTCATAACTAATTCGTTCATTTCTTCGTTTGTTCCACCAGACAGAACAATTTTATTTCCATCAATTAATAATCTTTGTACAGTATTAAATACATTTTGAGCGTATTCATAATTATCTTTAATAGTTATAAAGTTAAGTTCGTTAGCAGCAGGGAGCATAAACTCAACATCACTTTCAAAATCTAATGCATTACGACTATTAACAGGCTTCTTCATCGTTCCTTCTGTTTTGAAACTAAACCTATTGTGTAGCCGCTTTGCCCTATATTCTAGTTCTTTAATTGCTCTAAGCGAAAATGTCATATAAAACCTCTCTTTCAAAACATAAAGTAGTTATTTAAAAAGAATCATCTTCGAGTTCAAATTCTTTAATTAGCAAGTTATAAATCTTATCGGGAAACTCAAAAATACTATCGTTATTAAGGAAAATTGCACTTTCATACATTCCAGCACCCTTATTGTCTTTTCGTTCAAAGTATCGATTCTCTAATTCATCACCAGAAAATATTCCAATTGTCTTAACTCCAAGTTCCTTTAATTCCTGAGTAGCATTATATACATCAGACATAGCTACTACACCACTATAGTTATGGGAAGCGGGTTGACCATCAGAAAGAACTATTAATAATTTGCGTTCTGTTTCTGCGTGCCCCGCTAAATGTTTCCCTGCCATACGGATATGCATTCCGTCGCGATTAGCATTTCTTGCACCTATCGAACGTATTTTCAATCCTTCTTTTTTATCAAAACATCCAGTGAAAGGGATAATAGGAGCTATGTTCTCAGTATCACCAGAATCAAATGCCCATATTGAGTGCCTCCACTCAATACCTTTTAATACTTCGTGGAGAAAGAGTGCAATCATTTGATTTACCTTATATCTAGGTAAACGTTCTTTGTTTTTTTGGTTTAACACTTCAGCGCTGTTAGAACCAGAACAATCAACTAATAACATTACATCCATAGCCAATCGTTCATCTTCAGGATACTGTTTTTTAAAGATATTTAATTCGTCAAATGCCACAAATCTTATTAAAGAATCAGTATCAATGGAACCCGATTTCTGATTGTATTCCCAGTCCTCAATTTTTGTTTGTTTTATTTGTTCTAATTTGGAAGTGGTTCGTAAGATAGGAAGTCTTAAATCAGTTTTCAGAGATTCATAGTGACCTATTGAATACTTCCCAATTTCATTAAGTGTGCGGATATTAACTCTTCTTCGAGAGTGAAGGGGTGGAAGATCTTTAATTAACTCAGCTATTTCTTTTTCTTCTTTTTCTATTTGTGATTCAAGCCTCTCATTTGTAGAGGCATTTAGATAATTATTTATAATATCGCTTGTTATGTCCTCTCTTTCCAATCTAAGGACTTCTTTATCCATTCGAGATACTAAGTCATCTAATATGTCTTCGGCTTCTCTAGAGGCTAATTCTAAGCTCTTAGTGATATCTAAAACAACTGACCTGTCAGGCGCATCTTTATCACCTGAATTCTGACTACCAGGAAGACTAGTTTCTATTCGTTGTTGTTCAAGCGGAGTATTAGTGCCTGTCGCTTTTAATTTACCCATTAGTTTTTCTATCACTTCATCAAGATAGAAGTTACTATCATCTATGTCTAATTTTTTAAACAAAACCATTATTTCATCTGCATATCCAGCTACTTCTCGAGTTGACTTTGCTAAGGTAGCTTTGCGAACAATTGGTAACAAAGACATTATTAACTCATTTGTTTTGGGGTCCGCTGTTTTCAAAGGCTTATTTATAAAGCCCAAAAACAAGAGGGAATTTATAAGTACATTAAGTCTGTCAACATCATTAGCTATCTCGATATTTTTAATTTTTTCACTTATTTCTTGTATGATGTGAAAACGAACCATTAGGAACAATTTTTTATAAAAGGGATTTAATTCAGCTATCTGCTTTTCAATACGATAGTCTTCAAGAATATTAATAATACTTTTTGCGATGTTTTTACTTTTCTTATGCTTATGAGGAGCTGTATTTAAAAAAGTTGCGTAGAGCTTAAAGTTTGTAAAAATGACGTGAGCCAACTCGTGAATAATAACTCCCTGAGCTTGTCTATATACTATGTTGTTGTTATCACGCTTAAAAACAGGGAAATCCTTACCTACCACTATTGTTTTACCAGTCGTATAACATTCTTTCTCATCGTTAAAAACAAGCCTAGTCATTTCTATCTCTTGCATTTTACTTATAGATACAATATCCTCCATATCTGCTATCGCTCTTCTCAGGAAAGCATCCAAGGATTTTAATATCTGCGGGTTTTCTAAAATCACAAAAATCCTCCTATTAAGAAAACCTCTCTAAAAGGGGAGAGGCTTACTTTTAATATTACATTGTAGTTGTTTATGAATTAAGCAGTTCATTTGGATCAACACTTAATTCATCTAAAAGTTCGTTACTTGATAACACTCCAACAATTTCAGCTGCAGATTCATCAAATTTATCTAACATCATTTCTAGTGCTAATTGGTAACCTAGGACAGGCACAATCTTAGCCAATAGAATAATGTTACGAGTAGAAGCTGCCAATACAGGGATATAACCTTTTTTAGACGCAACCGTTAGCTCAAGATAGATTTTGGTTAACTTCACAATATCGACTTCTTCTAGTTCAGGTGCTCCTATTTGTTTAGCTTGTTCATTCTCTCTGCGCGCTAAGTCTTTTAGCAGTGTTTTCATCTCGTTCTTTCCAAGGTAAGTTAATATGATGGAGGCAGTACGATCACTTGTAGCTTCGTTAATCTTCTTTACTCCCGCATATCCAATATTCATAGCAGATATAAAACGGTAATCTGTATGACCCACAATAGTTTCTTTAGCTACATCGTTATAAAATGTTTTTCGATGATCCGTAGCTCCGTTTACAATAGCTAATACATCAGGGCGCATCATATTAATTTCATCGATATAGAGAATACCTCCCCATTTCATTGCTTTTGTCATCTGACCATCTTTTGTCACAAGCCTTCCTTTTCCTACAATATCTTTTTCTCCCACTAATGTAGCTTTGTTAGATTCCAACGAACCATTAATACTAAATAGGGGAAGATTTAAAAGACACGAAATTGTTTCCACCAGTGTAGTTTTCCCTGTACCGGCTTCCCCCTTAAGGGACAGAGGTTGATCACGCATCATTGCCGCCAAAGCCTTTTCGAGTACTGACACTTTTCCTATGTAATGAGGCTTTTTTTCAATTCTATCTACAATTTCTTGAGAGGCATTTTTAAATCTATCAGCATTATGTTTGCGGTAAGATAAAATCCATTTTATTAGAGACCTTCTTACGCCACGTTCTATTAGAAATTGTTCTATGTATTTTCCATCGTTATAAAAGGGAGGGAAAACCTTTGCTTTTTCCACCTTACCTTCACTTAAATATTCATACTCAATTCCATTTGGATCTACATTGTGAATATTTTCAGGTGTATGTGAAGACATTAGAATCTTTTTAGGAGTTGTTGTTATACCGTATTGATTATAGGAGTCGTCGTTAAAGTTACCTTCGTGGTTTTGTTCTTTAAGAGGGTGTTCAGGTTCTGTAATTTGCTTGTCTTCCTGCGTGCTACTCATTTCTCCTAAAAGCTCACCATCAAATAAAATTTCAAATTCAGATTCCTCTGTATAAAGGGTGTAAAGTTCAAAAAGTTTTTCAGAAACGTCATTAACACTTAACGAGTTATTTTTCTTTAAATCTAACCCTAGTAAATTATAGTGATATTCAAACCAATATAGAGCTTCTGCTACATCAAAATCTGTAGCACCATTACGAGTTAAAATTGGACTTCCGATTGACATCCCTTCCGTACAAATAAAGATGTCTTCGCCATATAAAACGCCAGTTTCTTTTTCAAACAGGTTTAAAACAACAGCATTCTTTCTTAGAGTCTTTTTCATATAACGAGCTCCTGTTATTTATTTTTGAGCACATTATATTTTTTTATTTACTTTAAAAGAAGGTAATATAGCTCACTTTTATCCCGTGAAAAGAATTTAAAAAATATTCAAAAAAATAAATGAAAAAGCATTTTTCTTCCTAAGTTAACAAATTAAGAAGTACAAAAGGTTGAGTTTTGAATTTGGAAGACTTTAAAATTCCAACCAATTAATTTCTTTAATACGAAAGGGGAGTCTATATGAAAAAAATAGGGTTAGCTTGGCAAATACTAATTGGCTTAATTCTAGGGATTGTTGTTGGTGGGGTGTTCTACGGAAACCCTAATGTACAAACATACTTAGAACCTGTAGGAACAATATTTATTCAGCTTATCAAAATGATCGTTGTTCCAATTGTAGTCTCAAGCTTAATCGTCGGGGTAGCAGGGGTAGGCGATATTAAAAAACTTGGGAAGATCGGTGGAAAGACACTAATTTATTTTGAAATTATTACAACTGTTGCTATTATCCTTGGTTTATTAGCGGCCAACATATTCCAACCTGGTAAAGGTGTCGATATGTCTACTTTATCTAAAGGCGATATCCAAACTTATGTGGCTACTACAGAACAAGTAGAATCTCATAGCCTAGCAGATACGTTTATTAACATCGTTCCTCAAAATATTTTCTCCGCACTAACAGAAGGCAATATGTTAGCTATTATCTTCTTCTCTGTATTATTTGGTCTTGGAGTCGCAGCTATTGGCGAAAAAGGAAAACCGGTACTCCATTTCTTTCAAGCAACAGCAGATGCTATGTTCCACGTTACCAACCTTATAATGAAATTAGCGCCATTAGGAGTTTTTGCTTTAATTGGCGTAACAGTTTCAAAGTTCGGTATATCCTCTCTGATCCCTTTAAGTAAACTTGTTATCCTTGTATACGTAGCAATGGTCCTATTCATAGTAGTGGTATTAGGTCTTGTAGCGAAATTATGTAAGTTTAATATCTTTAACTTATTCAAAGTCTTAAAAGACGAACTGATTTTGGCTTATTCAACATCAAGTTCAGAAACAGTACTCCCAAAAATTATTGAAAAAATGGAGAGGTTAGGCTGTCCTAAATCAATTATCTCCTTTGTAGTTCCTACGGGCTACTCGTTTAACTTAGACGGATCTACTTTGTACCAATCAATTGCAGCTATCTTTATTGCTCAATTATATGGAATTGATATGTCTCTAATGGAACAAGTTTCGTTAGTTTTAGTTCTAATGATAACTTCAAAAGGTATCGCTGGAGTTCCTGGGGTTTCATTTGTAGTACTTTTAGCAACATTAGGTTCCGTAGGACTTCCAGTAGAAGGATTAGCATTTATTGCTGGTATTGATCGCATTTTAGATATGGCACGTACAGTAGTAAATGTTATAGGTAACTCATTAGCTGCTATCGTCATTTCTAAGTGGGAAGGACAATATGATAAAGAAAAAGAGGAAGAATATCTTGCAACCTTAAAATAAACCCTCCTAAAAACACTAAAAGCCTCAGTAATTGGTTTTTAGTGTTTTTTATGCGTATTCATCACCTTCTTCCTTCGGAATGAGGTGTTTAAATCCATCGACAAGCACATTGCTCTTTTCAATTAAGAAAAAAACATAAGGCAAAAAAGAAGAAATAGCTCTGCTATTTCTTCTATTAAATTTATATGCATTTGTAAGGAAGCTAGTTCCTTTTTGGAGAATGTATATTTCAGATATAATGCTTTTCTTTTAGTGTTTTTTGTATTTCTTTACAATTTTTTCGATTTCATTAATATCTCTTATTCCCCAAATTTCATCAGACATAGTTTCCAAATCATCCAATTTAGTAATTGATTCAATAATTTGACGAATTTCCAGTGCAGGGGGAGATCCTTTCACCCGAGATATATCACGCAATACTCTTTTTCTAGCTTGTTTAACCTCTCCTACTTGTACTCCTCGATCAAAAAAAGGTGTTTCCAATGCTTCCAACTCCTTCTTCAACCCTTTCTCCTTAGCTTCTTTTTCTAGTGTTAATAAAAATTGATCACGTTGCTCATCTGTATCTAAAGGCAAATATTTCATAATAAAATTTAAAACAGCAGTTTTCTTTTCCTTACTTAGTTCCATTTTAAGAAGATTAATATAAGAAATCAACCTAATTTCATCTTTGTTCTTATTGGCATCCTTCATTAATCCTAAGAAACAAGTCACAATTGGATTTAAATTATTATCTACATAATCTCTCCAAAAAAGCTTTTTTAGATGGATTTGCTGAAAACGAAAATAATGCTCTATCTTTTCGTCAACCAAGCTTTTCTCCGTAAATTCACTAGGAGCATTTTGAGGGTATCGTAAAAACCCAACAACAATGGTAATCACTTTCGCATTATGCTTTTTCCTTAATGTATGATTATAGTTGTACATCCTTAAAGGGAATTCTTTCTCGTAATAAGATTGTGGTTCAATATGTACCATTACTTTTTCTCCAGTTCTAAACACTTTTGCTGAATAAATAATGTCCACATATTTTTTATCCCCATCTTTAGTATCTACATCATTTGCGTCCTCACTAATAGGTAAGTCATAGTTTATTTCTAGCTTCTGAAGAAGTTCTGGAAAAAATTCCTCGAAGAACTCTTTTAGAAAATGATGTAAACCTTGCTTAAATATTGAATCGTGGTTCTTTTCAGATGACATATTTCTCTCCTTATAATTTTGTAGCGGATAATATCTTTTTATCCGCTAATTTCATAGCATATTTTCTATAGAAAAATAGAAATTTTTCATTTTCTAATGAGATAAAATATGTGTAGGTAGTGTTTTGGAGATTTAGAAAAGATGGACTCGCAAACCGTAGATATGCAACTGAAAGTTAATAGATATCCACACGACCAATTTTTAGAAGTGCCTACATTTTATTAAAGAAACAGGGAATTTCAACAAAATAAAAGCCAAGAAGCTTACACGTGTTAGCTTCTTGGCTTTCCCATCTTTAATGGTTGTTTAGCAACAAATGCAGATATCTATTGTTTATTCTCGTTCTTTTCTTGTTCTTCATTGGAATCCGATGCATATGCTACGTCTACTTCATATGTTAAATCCCGCTTAACTATTCTTTCTAGTTCTGACTCGCTTCTCTTTAAAGCGATGTAATACCAAATACATAATCCAAATACCGTAAAAGCACATAAAAATACTGCTAGTAATTCAGAAAATGCCATTGACATCAACTCCTATTAATTTAAAGGACAACCATACAATATATATATGCATCGAAACATATAATTGTCATTTATTTAGACAAATAAAAAAACCGCCAAGAGCGGTTTTCTATTCTAAGTAGTTTGTAGATGTTATTGATTTAGTTTTAATAGTTCCGTTAACCATATCTAAAGTTACTTGATAATCTGACTCATTGTTCGTGAAATTTGGATCATCTTGTTTTGTGTAAATCTTCACTTTTACTTTGTATTGAGCTTCTTTATCGTTTAAGGCTACTTTTTGCATATTCACTATATCTGCAGTAACTTTACTACTTTGAAACATCTTGCCTAATTGTTCATTTTCTTCAGAGCCCGCTGGATAGATTTTTTGTAGAGTAGCTACATCACCTAATGAAATAGCGTTGAAGTAGTTTACAATTACATCTTCAGCTTTTAGCGCCATTGAATTATCTTCTTCTTGTTTCTCTACTTTTTTACCTTCTGCATTTTCCTGCTTTGTAGTAGCTTCTTCCTTCTTAACTTGCTCTTCTTGAGCTTTTTCTTCAGACTTTACCTTCTCGTTCTCCGCTTTTACATCTTTTTGAACTGTAGTTTTTTCTTCACTAGAAGTTTGTGTAGTTTGGTTTGTATCTGAATTTTCTTTAGTTGCAGTGTCGTCATTTTGACAAGCCGCTAAAGCAATCGCTGTTAAACCTGATAGTAGAATTAGTTTTGCTTTCACCAGTCATCACCTCTGTTATAACTTAAAATGAATTCTTATTTTCCCTTTTTAAAAAGGGAACAGTTTTGGTATTTAGAAAGAGGTTAAAGACCTTTTAAAAGGGGAGGTGGGCAGTTTTTGACAGCTAAAATATTTCACTTTCATCAACATAAACACGTAGAATTTATTGATTTACTTCGTAAAAAGGAAGAAATGAGATTCGATGTTCGTTTAGAAATTAATCAATTCCCTTTTACCCTGACTGATGTAGTAATTGAAGGAATAAAGAAAGATAAGATTCGCTATAACTACGATTCTATATATCATAGTCCAAATAAAGACAGTAATATTGATATATGCCCATTTTGCGGAAAGCCCTTTGAATCCTCAGTCTGCGAAAAGTTAACAAGTGAAAAAGACGAAATTTTTTCTCAGAATATCAGTCGCCAACTATTCTTTCCTATAATGTCTTTCTATTACAATGACACCGAACGCACAACTCTTAATAAATTAGTTAAAAAAGAAGTTGAAGATTTTAAACCTCTATTCTATGGAATGGCTGAGGGAATTTTCATTCAGTGTATCTTTAGTTACAAAGGAGAAGTTTTGTTATTTCAAGATGTTATAGATTCAAGAAAGAATGATGTGCTACCTTTAATTTTCTACTTTAACCCTGAACAAAAAGAACTAAATTTATATATAGAATATCTTTTGCCAGAAAACTTAATGCCATTAACATCAGTCATTAGCAAAAGTATGCATAAACCTAATGTTGAGATTTTTAATACAACTGATATGGAATTAACGAGATTGTACACAGAATTTCTTGAAAATAATCCTCAGTCTTAACCCTTGGTATAAAAGGGTTTTTTATCTTTTTTACAGATTTAATGTTCTACTTCTCTTGATTTATTCAGGCTTTTGCTTATAACTAAACAACAGCATTTCCTTTCTAAAAAAACAGGAGGTTAATTTATATGAAAAAATTAACTTATGCAACGACAGGTTTAACTGTAGCCGCTATACTTGCACCTACGGTTGTATCTGCAAGTACAGTAACCGTTAAGGGTGGAGATACATTGTATAGCATTGCTACAAAGAATAATTTATCTGTAAGTGAACTTAAAAATTTAAATAACTTATCATCAAATACTATTAAAGTGGGACAAACACTATTAGTAAGTAAATCCGCTGGTGACTCACCAACTACTATTACCAAAAAGGAATACCGTATCGTTTCGGTTTCTAGCACTTTAAATGTTCGTAGTGGCCCAGGAACTAACTATTCAATTGTTACATCTTTAAATGGCGGTACAGAAATAGAGGTTCTATCTAATACAAATGGATGGTATAAGATATCAGCTGGAGGCAAAGTAGGTTATGTCTATGGTCAGTATCTTTCAGCACCTCGATATGAATCTCAGGAAACTTCGAACACAGCTCCTACACCTACTACACCAAGTACCTCAAACTCTTATTATAAAGTTCAATTAGGTGATACCCTTTGGAGCATTTCTACAAAATATAACATTACAGTTACCACGCTCAAGTCTCTTAACAATCTAACAACCAATACTGTATATGTAGGGCAGAGTTTATTAGTCTTTCAAGGTTCTACACCTACCGTTACACAACCTACACAGCCAACGCAACCTACTAGTCCATCTACGACTTATAAAGTTCAAGCTGGCGATACTCTGTTTTCAATTGCAACCAAATTTAATATGAGCGTAGACACTTTAAAAGCGGCTAACAACCTATCAGCAAATACTATTTACGTTGGGCAAACACTTAAGGTGACAGCAACCGCATCTGTTTCTCAAAAGTTATTTATCAAACCAGCGGAAGGTATCTTAACTTCTGGTTTTGGTCCACGATGGGCTACACACCACGATGGTATTGATATTGCTAAGTCAGGGAATGTAGAAGCAAACGCTGCCGCGGATGGGGTTGTTACTAGATCCTATACATCTGATTCATACGGCGAGTGTATCTTTATAAGACACGAAATCAATGGTCAGACTTATGAAACAGTATACGCTCATATGAGAAGTGGTTCACGAGCAGTTCAAGTAGGAGACCAAGTTAAGGTTGGGCAATTCATCGGATGGATGGGCAGTACAGGTCACTCCACTGGTCAGCACCTTCATTTTGAGGTTCATAAAGGTCTTTGGAATGCACAAAAATCTAATGCAGTAGATCCTGAACTATATACTATTGGTCTCTAATGCTACTAAATTAAAAACAGCTCCAATGAAAGGTTAGTACATATGCATACAAAGATATATGTACTAACCTTTTTAGCAACATTTTTCTTTGTAGGAGTGATAACCAAAGTGAATGCAAAGAAAGTATTATGTCCAAATTCGTTTTTAGACGATTACAGTAAAAAAGGCTATCTAATAAAAGAAGATGAAAACTTTTTCTATGTCATTGATGCTCTGCTGTATGAATGGTCCGATTATCTAAACCACGAATACCTAGAGCTGATCATACCCAATGAATTTATAAAACCTTTTTATAAGCCTATAGAGTCAAACTTCCGAGATATTTTAGAAGGGGAAGAGTGGATATTAGATTTTAATATTAATTCATTAGATGAACTCTTAATGAGTACTTATTTTTTTGAGTTATTTTTGTTTTACAAACGACAGAAGAAAGATACGGTTTATGACGCATTTTATTTATCGTTAGAGAAGATGAAAGTAAATTTAAACTCTGCTAGTAAAGCAGAAGTGGTTTATAAGCAAGATCAGTTCAATAAATTCTACAGTTTGATTCATCAATTCTTCTTAACGAAATTTAATGTCGTGTTTTTCTTTGAAACGAACAAATAAGCCACTCTTAAGAGTGGCTTATTTGTTTAATCACTTGCTGCTGAGTTAACACTTTTAGAATTTGATCTTTTTCGCTATCAGCTAATTCTGTTAGCGGTAGACGGACTTTTTCAGTCATTAACCCTAACTGTGATAAAACACATTTAACTGGAACTGGATTTGGACTAAAAGGAGGGAATAGTTGTTCAGATACTTCTTTAACAAATACCTGAATGTCTTTAGCGCTATCATAAGCTTCAGTTTCATAGGCATCTATAAGAGATTTAATCGCATCTCCGATAACGTGAGAAGCAACAGAGACAATGCCCTTTGAGCCAATTTCAAGATACTCAAATAATGCAGGATCATCTCCACTGTAAACATCCCAATTACCTTTTGTCTGTTCAATGACATCCTGAAGCTTTTTTAAATCACCTTCAGCATCCTTTAACATCACAACATTTGATAAATTCGCTACTTTAACCATAGTTTCAGCATTCATTGTTACATTTGTTCTGCCAGGAATGTGATAAGCCATAATAGGTATGCTTACTGCATCATTTACACTTTCGAAGTGCTTGTATAGTCCCATTTGACTTGGCTTGTTGTAGTAAGGGCAAACTACCATTATTCCATCAACCATTTCATTTCCAGACCATTTAACGGCATTTCTTACAGTTTCTTTTGTATTATTGGTACCTACATTCATAATGATTTTAGTTGAGTCACTTTTATGTTTATAAACCTCATTTAGCAGTTCTAATTTTTCATATTCCTCAATTGTTGGTCCTTCACCCGTAGTACCCGCAAGAACTAAAGTTTCGGTACCTGTCTCTTCTAAATGTTTAACAAGTAATTTAATTGCTTTTAAATCTAAATTTAAATTTTCATTAAGCGGTGTTACCATCGCAGTGATAATTTTTCCAAATACATTCTTCATAAAACAGCGACACCTTCCATATTTCAATTATGTGTTTCATAAGAATTATATTTTTAATATTATCTTTAAGGGAAGATTTCACTGCCTGTGATTATTAGACATATGTTTTTTTTGAAAAAAGTTCCCTTGTTTCTTGTATTAAGTTCATTTCTTTTTATACTCCCCCGAAACTCATAAGAGAGGAGGAGTAAATTTGCTACATTATTTAAAAGACCACTGGAAAAAGATCTTAAATGTTGGATTATTTATAGTGGCACTTTTCATATTCTTCTATTTGCTAAAACTTAGCTTTTTATATGCAGCTCCTATTTATTTTGCATTGGCTTTCTACGCGATATATAGACCTTTTATAAACTGGTTAAATAAAAAAGGGCTGTCGTATAAATTAGCAAGCGGTATAAGCATTACGGTCATTTCTTTAATTATTGTGGGATTATTTGCATCTTTGGGAACCTTATTGTTCTTTCAAGCCCAGAACGTTGCTCACAATTTACCAAAGTGGGTTACAGGTATAGAGAGCTCTATTCACAGTTATATAAATTCTTTAAAGTCACAAATAAACCAAGTTCCAGATAGCGTAACAGAAAATGCAAAAGAACAATTAAGTTCTGTAGGCGGAAAAGTAGGAGAGTGGACATACAGTATAATTACTGCTCTATTTACAAATGTATCACTAATAACAAAGGTATTAACTCAAATTATTATTGGTTATGTTCTTTCTATCTTTCTAGCTTTTGAATGGCCTAGATTACAAAGATTTTTATCTAAATCTGTTCCAAGTGATATTAAAAAATTCACTACATCGGTATTTGGCGACACAGTTAAAGGCATTGGCAGCTTTATTAAAGCACAATTAGTTTTAGTAACTTATACGTTTATTATTGTTTGCGTTGCCCTCTTAATATTAAGGGTGGAGAACGCCTTACTATTAGGTTTTATTAGCTGTATTTTTGATGTACTCCCACTACTAGGAGTTTCAACATTATTTGTACCTTGGATCATCTATTTATTTATCATAGGGAAAACGACTTTAGCGATAGAGCTTACAGTTTTATGGGTAATTGTAATGGCATTTAGACAAGTAATGGAACCTAGACTAACAGGAAACTCATTAGGTATCTCTCCATTCTTAATGCTGGCGGGAATGGTTGTATCTGTAGCGGTATTGGGTTTCATTGGAATTATCTTAGCTCCAGTCATCTTGGTTGTTATTAAATCTTTATGGGAAAAAGGGTACTTTCACTTATGGTTACTCAAAGATAGTACAAGCAATAAAATTTAACCCAACTAAACAAAAAAAGTAGAGGATTATTAACTAATCACTCTACTTTTTTTGTTTCTGAGATATTACTGGCATCTTATACCATTTGTACACTATACTGTTGCTATGCGTATTATAAAGGGGATGAGAATATGAAGGATTTAAAGTTAACAATTTCTGCTTTAAGAGGAATGGCCAGTGTTGCTGAAAGCCAAAATATAGATTCTGTTTCATTACCAACGAGTTTAGTAGAATCTATCGCTGATCAGATGGAGACGCTTATTACAATCATCGAAGAGAATAATTATGAGGTAGATAGGTTTAAGGATTATTTAGTAGAAACAAAGGAAAAAGCTAAATTAGAGAAAGAGACGCTTATTAATGCTCACGGAGGGAATCCACGAGGCGGCTAATTAATTTATTTCAATCCTACAAACTTAATAAGTCCTGGTGCTCCACCACGGCTTTAGCCGTGTGGTTTTACTTCCGTTACCTGCTTCTTTGTCCGACAGTCATAGTGCATATTAGGCGTATACTCGGCATTTAGGACACAAGAATTTAAATTTAGCGGTTAAAAAAAGAGGCATTCTAGAACAAATGCCTCTTTTAGATAAAGACTAATTTTACAAAATAGATTTCTTTTTAATTTCTTTTGCTTTTTTCTCAAGCTCACGGTAATTAGCTTTACCACTTCCTAAGATCGGAACCTCTTCAATGAATTCAATTGCTTGAGGCATATATAATGCGGAGATTTTTTGTTGTTTTATATATTTCTTTAAATCTCTATCTGAAACATTCTTTTTTGTGGTATACAGAACAATTTTTTCACCTTTACGTTTATCAGGTACACTAACAGCATAGAAACCCGATTCCCCAAAACAATCTAAGGCTAATTCTTCAACTTTATTTAGAGACACCATTTCGCCAGCAATTTTTGCAAACCTTTTTAATCGAGAAAGGATATGAATGTAGCCGTCCTCATCAATCTCCGCTATATCGCCTGTATTGTACCATTCACCACAAGGCACAAAACCTTTACCGTGTATCAAATAACCTTTCATTACGTTTGGTCCCTTTAAGAGTAAACTACCTCCCTCAGAGATACCTTCTACTTTTTCAATCTTACTTTTCATTAAAGGAATTAGTTTACCTACTGTTCCTGGTTTATGGTGGGTTGGCGTATTTAAAGCAACAATAGGGGATGTTTCTGTAGTACCATAACCTTGCAAAATTTCTATTCCAAAGTCTCGTTCATATTTTTCTTTTACATCCTTTTTTAACTTCTCTGCACCAGCTACAACAATCTTAAGTGATTCAAACTGTTCCTTTGTAGCAAATTTTCCGTAGTTATCGAAAAATGTATTTGTAGCCACAAACACTGTACTCTTATCTTTATGAATCATTTTAGGTATGTCTTTATAGCGTAAAGGAGAAGGGTACAAGTAGGACTTAACATTTGCTACTAAAGGAAGGACAGCGCCTACCGTTAAACCAAAAGTGTGAAACAAAGGAAGCGGGTTAAAGATTCGATCATCTTGATTAATGTCTACCACCGCTAACGCTTGCTTAATGTTTGCGTAAATATTTCTATGTGTTAGAATTACACCCTTTGGCTTACTTTCAGTTCCTGAAGTAAACAAGATTACCTCAGACTGTTTTCTTTTAATTATATTAGGAATCTTAGAACCGACAGCTCCACGCAATTTATGTGTGACCGTAATACCGTCTTTTAAGTCCTCTAAATAAACAACCCTAACTTTCTTTTCCATTTCTTCAATTACAGAATGTAAATCTGCAACTTCAATAAATTCTTTAGATGTTAAAACTGTTTTCAAAGATGTTGTTTCAATGCAATCAATAAGACTTGGTGTATCCATTGAAAAGTTCAGTACACAAGGAACCTGTTTGGTTTTAAAGAGGGAAAACAACACAACTACTTGAGCAGTTACATTTGGAAGGTATAATCCTACACGTTCTTCATTCTTAGTAGCTTCTTTAATTTTTTGACTCAATACATTTACAGAAATTAAAAATTTATCATATGTAAGAGAACCTTTTGTATCCTCTACAATCACTTTTTTAGGGTTTAACTTTGCTTGCTTCTTCATTTCATCATACAAATTAATTTCATTAGGTAATGTTAATTCCAAAAAAACGCCTCCTAGAGATGCAAAACATTATATTTATTCAAGAAAGAACGGCCTTTCCCTCGTACTCAAAGGGTAGAGGGAAGGGTTCTAATATGTATACGCATTCAATTACTTATTGTGAAAAGTTGAGGATGAATTTAATAATTACTGTTCATCAAACAACTTACTCCATCATAAAGAATACTTCGAAACTCTACAATAGTTCTTGCTTACTTTTTCCTATTTTCCAAAATGATTGAAACAAATAAAAAAACAGGAATGACAATTTTGTAATTATCATTCCTGTTTTTTTATTATTCTTCTGAGTATGGCTTATGCTCCCACTGAATGCCTTCATTAAAGAACGAATTATATTTATTTGGATAAGCATTACGAAAAACCACTCTTGCTATTCCAGCTTGTACAATGTTCTTTGTGCAATTTTCACAAGGCTCGTGAGTACAATAAATAGTTGCTCCCATAAGCAGGTGCCTGTCAGATTGCAAAATCGCATTGTACTCCGCGTGCAACGTGCGAATACATCTTCCTTCTTCATTCTTTAGGCATCCTACATCAGTGCAATGCGGCAGCCCCTTTGGTGAACCATTAAAACCATCACCAATGACTTTTTTATCTTTTACAACCACCGCTCCCACTTTTAATCTTTCACAAGTGGCCATTTCAGAATTTAATTCAGCTCTTCTTAAAAAGTGTTCATCCCAACTAGGTCTAGTCAAATTAATTCCCCCTTAATTAAATTGTTAATCTTATCAAATGTTGTGTTAACTGAATCTACTGATGTGTCAAATCTATACTTAAAGCAAGCATTGTCTAACGCAGTCTCAGTAGGATGAGTTAATGCTTCGTTGTTATATGTTTTATAGAGCTCTAAAATGCGTTTTTTTTGTACTTCAGGATCTATATCTAATCGAATGAGAGTATAATCTTGCTTGTTAAATAAATCATATTCAACCTGAAGACGAAGGTCATCACATATTACTTTTTTCCCTTGGCTAATTAATAAATCAGCCTCATTTAAGAGTATTTCAACCCATACTTGCTCTCCAAATATGGCTCTTACACTGCCTCCAACCTTTTGAGTTAGATCTCGGTAATATTCATTCTTTTGATAGATTCCATCTATACCCTTAACAAATACATTATTTAGGCCGTATGCAGAAACACTTTTAACAAATTGTTTTTCATATAACTCTTCTAAAGCACTTAATGTAACATCTACCGGAACAGAATTTTTATCCATAGTTTCTTCCGGTAATATATTTTGTAAGTATCTTTTTAACTCATTTCTATCTTCAATTAACAGGTTACAAACCTTTTTAATTCTACCACCAATAGGTAATACAACATATCCATATTTATCAGCTAATAAATTTGAAATAGTTGTTTTTCCCGCAGTCATCTTGCCGCTAAATCCAATTTTATTTGGAAGTTTCACAGTACCACTCTCCCTGAAATATAAAGCTTGCTTCTTTACTATTTTATTTACTTTTCTATTTTTGGTGAAAAATAAATCTCTTTTTACCTTTCTATCACTTTTTTTCCGATCCTTATTTACATTTTTATATAATTATCTTTGACAACATCATAGAGAAGAGCTCAGAGGTGAAAAGAATGGAAAATTTCTATTTTTCGGTTCCTGCAAGTAAGTTCAAAGAAAAACCGATTAAGCAGGACAGCGAAATCTTTTTTGCACCTATTTCTCACGAGATAGAGCAAGCGGTTCCTTACTTAGAAAATCATTGGAAGATGCAAGATAATAAAAATGATAGGCTAACCGATAGTGTAGTATATAACGCTCAAACGTTTAGCGAAGTGGAAAAATGTTATGAAAGGCATCCAAAAGGGGACTTCACTTACTTGGCCCATAGATGGTATAACAAGCGAACCAGTAGCGTAACGGAAGATATTTTCTGCTCGTACAACATAGCAAGAAAAGAAAAGGACATTAAGCACAAAACCATTGATTTTTACATAATGGATGTCCCATTCGACTTAAAACTCACAAGCTTCCCTAAAAGGTTTGGAAAGCAGCGGAGTGATTATTCAAGCGATCGTACATATAGAAACGATTTGATAAGGTGGTTATACGAGAATCAAAGCAAGGGAAGGCGAAATCACGAGAAAAATCGCATATTTGTGGTTTGTAAACACGATGATGGTCTAAACTCTCGAAACAACTTATTACTCAAAAAAGATTTCACCCAAATTAATGGAAAGGTGGAGTCATTTCTCGATTACTCATACGGCAAGTTAGAACGCGGTGAGGATCCTTTTAACAAAGTCACCTTAAATAACGGAACAACAGTTTACTCAGAAGTCATTTTTATTTATTAATAACATACATACTTACATATACAAAACAAACATACATACATAACTTACAT